>Ga0208991_1000254_pt1 | contig 12152 bp, 8 predicted proteins | sample MedBloCAOM3_M2_FD_187855 | JGI IMG/M metagenome (GOLD analysis project Ga0208991, IMG submission 187855) | Forest soil microbial communities from El Dorado National Forest, California, USA - Mediterranean Blodgett CA OM3_M2 (SPAdes) (version 2) | ecosystem: Environmental > Terrestrial > Soil >...
TTGAGCGACGCGTCGATGGCGGCGGACGAGGCACGGCGATATTCGCGCAGCGACGGGTTCAGGGCGTGCGAGAGGGTAAAAGGCATGCCCGGCAGGTGCTGTTCGATCAGGGCGCCGATGCGCTCTTCATGCGCCGGGTTGACGATCGACCAGAGCAGGCAGACGGCGATCGCCTCGACGCCGCGCGCCGGCAGCTGCTTCAGCGTCTCGACCACCGCCGCCTCGTCGAGGGTCGCGATGATCGCGCCGTCGGGGCCGATCCTTTCCGGCACCTCGAACGTCAACGAGCGGGGCACATAGGGTTGCGGAAACGGGATGTTGAAGTTGAACACTTCGTGCCGGCCGCCCTCGCGCAGCACCAGGATGTCGGGGTGGCCCTGCGTCACCAGCAGCGCGGTGCACGCCGTGTTGCCGGTGACGATCGCGTTGATCGCGCGCGTCGTGCCGTGGATCAACATGCTGCCGCGTCCCAGCAGCTCGGCGCGCGCGAGGCCCGTCGCGTCGGCCGCCACCTGCAGGCTGTCGAGAACGCCGATGATGGGGTCATGCGGCGTCGTTTGCGCCTTGAACATGCGCAGGCGGCCGTCGTCGTCCTCGACCACGAGGTCGGTGAAGGTGCCTCCCGTGTCGACCGCGAACCGCATCCTTTGCCTCTTTGGTGATCACATTGCCTTGCGCACCCGCAGCGCTCTGGCTCGCGCGTTGCAAGAGCTGTGCGAGGGAGGAACGCGTGCAGGCATTGCCGGCGATCTATCTCGTCCTGGCCGCCGCCAGCTTCGGCGCGACATTCTGCCTGAACAAGCTGGCGGCCGAGGCCGGCATGCCGCCGCTCGCCTATGTCTTCTGGCAAAGTACGCTCTCGGGACTGGGGTTGCTGGCCATCGCCGCCGTCCGTGGCTGCCGCGTTCCGCTGGGCGGCGGCGCGCTCAAGACCTATTTCCTGGTGGGCGTCCTGGGCCTCGGCCTGCCGGGCGCGCTGCTGACCTTCACCGCGCCCCATCTGCCGGCCGGGCTGGTGACGCTGGTTCTGGCGCTGTCGCCGCCGCTCACCTTCCTGATGGCCATCGCGGCGCGCCAGCAGAAGTTTCGCTGGTGGGGCCTCCTGGGCGTGGCGTTCGGCTTCGCCGGGATGCTGGTGATCGCCGGGCCCGGCAGCGGCGCCATCCCGTCGGCCGATGGCGTGGGCTGGTTTGCGCTCTGCCTGATCGCGCCGGTTTTGTATGCCATGGCCAATGTCGCCGCCTCGATCTTCCGCCCGCCCAGCGCCGACGCGGTGGCGCTTGCGGCCGGCATCCTGCTCGGCGCGGCAGCCGGCCTGCTGCCCCTGGCGGTCGTCACCGGCCAGATCGCCTGGCGGCCAATGGGCCTGGGCGACGCCGAGATCGCCACGCTGCTGGCCGCCATGATCTACGGTGCCTTCACCTGGCTGTTCCTCGAGATCATCCGCATGGCCGGGCCGACCTTCTTTGCCCAATTCAACTATCTCGCCGTCATGGCGGGCCTGGCCTGGGGCTGGATCATCTTCGCCGAACCGGTGCCCCGCGCGGTGTGGCTGGCGCTGGTGCTCATGGTGACAGGGATCCTGCTGCTGTCGCTCGGCAGCCAGCCGCCGGCTTCGACGGATGCACAAAAACCGGGCTCAATGTGATCACATGGCGTGCAAACCGCGAATGATCTGGCAAGCAAGTTGCGACCGGGTCCGGCGGCTCCGGGGATATCGCGCTGCTACGGGGCGCGGAAAATGCATGGCCAGGTGCTGAGGAGATGGAGATGGTCAACGGGACGGATAGGCCGAGCGACGGCGCCAGCCTCGCCATTCTCAGCAACCGCCTGCAGGGCGTGGCCAAGAAGATGGCCAACACGCTGTTGCGGACCGGCCGCTCCGGCGTGCTCAACATCGCCCGCGACTTCTCCTGCTGCATCGTCACCCGCGACAATCGCCTGCTGGCAGCGGCCGACAGCCTGCCCATCCATGTCCTGTCGGGTCCGGACCTGATGTGCGCGGCAATGCAGCAGTTCCATCCGGAGCTGAAGCGGGGCGATGCGTTCCTGCACAACTCGCCCTATCACGGCTGCTCGCATCCGGCCGACCACACCTTGCTGGTGCCGGTGTTCGACGAGGCCGGCACGCATCACTTCACCGTGCTGGCCAAGGCGCATCAGGCGGATTGCGGCAACTCGATCCCGACGACCTACATGGGTGCGGCGCGCGACGTCTATGAGGAAGGGGCGCTGATCTTTCCGGCAGTGCAGGTCCAGCGCGACTTCCGCGACATCGAGGACGTGGTGCGGATGTGCCAGATGCGCATCCGCGTGCCGGAGCAATGGTGGGGCGACTACCTCGCCATGGTGGGCGCCGCCCGCATCGGCGAGCGCGAGCTTCTGGCGCTGGCGGCCGATGTCGGCTGGGACAGGCTGCATCGCCATACCGAGCGTTGGTTCGACTATTCCGAGCAACGCATGATCGACGCGATCGGCAAGCTCCGCCCGGGGCGGGCCGTGCGGACCTCGCGCCACGATCCGGTGCCCGGTACGCCGGCCGACGGTGTCGAGGTCAAGGTCGCGGTCCATGTCGACACCGAGGCGGCCACGATCGAAGTCGATCTTCGCGACAATCCCGACAGCCTGCCCTGCGGCCTCAATCTCTCGGAAGCCTGCGCGCGCACGGCGGCGATGGTCGGCGTCTACAACAGCATCGATCACACCGTGCCGAAGAACGCAGGCTCGCATCGGCGCATCAAGGTCCTGCTGCGCGAAGGCTGCATCGTCGGCATTCCGCGGCATCCGACGAGCTGCTCGGTGGCGACCACCAACCTCGCTGACCGCGTCGCCAATCCGGTGCAGTGCGCCATCGCCGAGATCAGCGACGGCGCCGGCCTCGCCGAATGCGGCGCCATCATCCCGCCCTGCTCGGCGGTGGTGTCGGGCGTGCATCCCGGCAGCAACCGTCCCTTCGTCAACCAGATCTTCCTCGGCCTGTCGGGTGGCGCGGCGGCGCCGGCTGCTGATTCGTGGCAAACGATCTGCCACGTCGGCAATGCCGGCCTCTGCTACATCGACAGCGTCGAGCTCGACGAGCTGCGCCAGCCGATGCGCGTCTATGAGCGCCGCTTTCTGGCCGACAGCGAGGGCGCCGGCCGGCATCTCGGTGCGTCCAGCCTCAAGGTGATCTTTGGACCGATCGGCACCAGCCTCGACGTGGCCTATGTCAGCGACGGCACGATCAACGCCGCCCGCGGCGTGCGCGGCGGCGGCGATGGTGCGCGGGCGCACCAGGTGCGCATCGACCGTGACGGGCAAGCCCATGAGGTGACGACCTGCGGCGTCGTCACGCTGCAGGACGGCGAGAGGATGCTGACCCACACCACCGGCGGCGGCGGTTACGGGCCCGCGCTCGAGCGCGAACCGGATCAGGTGGCGCGGGATGTTCGCGAGGGCTGGATCAGTCGCGACAAGGCCGCTTCGACCTACCGCGTCGTCGTCGATGGCGCGGGACGGCTCGATGCCGCCGCGACCGCGACCCTGCGCGGCGAGAGGGTTGCCGCGGCGGCCGGCGGCGAGTAGCCGGGCTTATTCGGCCGGCTGGGCGTGTTCGGCCGGTTCGCCGGCCGGCTTGGCGCCGCGCCTGACGAAGGGCCACGGTACCTCGCGGCTCCTGGTCAGGCCGGCGGGACGGAACAGCAGGATCAGCACCATGATCACGCCGAGGCCGATTTCCTGTGCGCCCTGCGGCAGGGCGATCTTGTTGCCGCCGACGGTGATGCCGGCCTCGAGTGCGCGCAGGACCTCGACCACGAGCGTCACCGCCAGCACGCCGACCACGGCGCCGAACAGGCTGCCGATGCCGCCGACCACCAGCATCGACAGCGTGATGAAGGTGAGGCCCATATAGAAGATGTCGACCGTCAGCACGCCCAGGAAGTGTCCGTAGAGCGCGCCGCCCATGCCGACCAGAAAGGCGCTGGCGACGAAGGCGATGAGCCGGACCTTGACGATGTCGACGGCCGAGGCCTTGGCCGCCACCTCGTCGTCGCGCGAGGCTTTCAGCATCAGGCCATAGCGCGATTTCTGGAAGACGAAGGCCACGACCATGCTGAGCAGCACGAAGGCCAGCGCTTCCCACGGGCCGACGACCTGTGGAATGCCGATGATCGAGCTGGTGCCGGCGGTGACCGAATCCCAGTTCGAGTAGACGCTGTTGACGATGGCCAGGAAGGCGAAGGTGGCGATCGAGGCGGCGATGCCGGAAAGACGCATGATGGCGAAGCCGACGATCAGCGCCACCACGGCGGCGAGCGCGCCGCCGCCGGCGACGGCCAGCAGGAACGGATACTCCTCCTCGCGCAGGAAGACCGGCAGGCCGGTCAGCATCAGCTGCTTCCACGCCGGGTTGCAGGTGGCCCATCCCGCCGCATAGGCGCCGATGCACATGAAACCGACATGGCCGAACGACAGGATGCCGGAGTTGCCGATGAACAGGTAGGTGGCGATCACCACCACCATGCGGATCAGCATTTCCGTGAGCGTGACGCTCGTCTGGTCGCCGCCCAGCTGGCTGACGACCGCCACGATCAGCACCAGCCCCAGACCGAGCGACACGACCGGCCACCATTCGCGCGCGAAGCGCATTAAACGCCCGTCGTTCATGTACGCAACCTCATACGCGCTGGGCCAGAGCTTTGGTCGGAACCAGGCCGGATGGCCGGAAGAGCAGCACCACGATGACGACGGTGAAGACGAAGGCGTCGCGGAACGACCGCAGATCCTCCGGCAGGTAGGCCTGCAGCATCACCGACACGAATCCGACCGCGAAGCCGCCGACCACGGCGCCGACCAGGCTGCCCATGCCGCCGATCACCGTGGCGATGAAGGCAAACAGCATCAGCGGCACGCCCATCATGTGGCTGAGCGTGCCGGTCTGCGACACGAACAGCAGCGCGGTCATGGCGGCCAGCACGCCCGAGATGGCGAAAGCCAGGCCGATGACGAAGTTCGCCCTGATGCCGAGGTAGCGCGCCATGCGAAAGTCCTCCGCGGCGGCGCGCATCTGCACGCCGTAGGAGGTGCGGCCGAGGAACAGGCTGAGGCCGACCATCAGCACGACCGTGGCGCCAATCGTCACCAGCTGAAGCTGCGGCACGCGCAACTCGCCGATCGCTACCTGCTGCTGCAGGTTGGACCACATGTCGATCGCCTTGGGCCGCGCGCCGTAGACCATCAGGATGGTGTTCTGGATGATGTAACCCAGGGCGAAGGAGGCGATCATCAGCGTCGGTGCCGAGGCCTGGCGCAGCTTGCGGAACACCAACAGGTCGCTCAGCAGGGCCATCACCACCACGAGTGCTGCGACCACCGGCAGCATGAGATACCACGGCCAGCCGCCGATGAACTTGGTCGCCATCACGTCGAGCGAGGGCACGATCAGGGCGTAGGCGCCGAACGTGATGAAGTCGCCATGGGCGAAGTTCGTGAGCCGCAGGATGCCGAACAGCAGGCCGATGCCGAGGCCGGCCAGCGCGTAGAGGCTGCCCAGGCTGAGCGCGTCGATCAAATTCTGCAGGAAGCCGATCATTCCGCCACTCCTCCCAGCGCCGCCGATCCGGTCGCCGGGGCGGGCTGCTCGCCGAAGCCGAAATACGCTTCCATGATCGCCTTGCCGTCCTGCAGATTGCTCGCACGGTCGTGGAGCTGGATGCGGCCGCCGCGCAGGACATAAATGCGGTCGGCGAACTGCAGCACGCGCTTCGACGACTGCTCGTTGATCAGCAAGGTCAGTCCGTCGCTGCGTCGCAGGGAGAGCAGGATCTCGTAGACCTGGTCGACGATCATGGGCGCCAGGCCGAGCGAGGGCTCGTCGACCATGACCAGCCGCGGCCGGGTCATCAGGGCGCGGCCGATCACCAGCATCTGCTGTTCGCCACCGGACAGTTGACCGGCAGGCTGCTGCAGCCGTTCGCGCAGGCGCGGAAAATGGCCGAGCATGCGCTCGAAGTCGGCCGCGGCACCGCCGCGGTCGCGGCGCTGGAAGCCGCCGATGCGCAGGTTCTCGGCGACCGTGAGCGTGGCGAACACGTGGCGGCCTTCCGGCACCAACGACACGCCGAGCCGCGTGATCGCTTCCGGCGGCAGGCCCACCAGGCTGCGTCCCTGCAGCTTTATGCTGCCGGCGTGGGGCGTCACGCCCCCGGCAATCGCCGCCAGGGTCGTCGACTTGCCGGCGCCGTTGGGTCCGACGAGACAGACGACTTCGCCTTCCGCCACGGTGATGGAGACGCCACGCAGAGCCTGCAGCCGGCCATAGTTGACGTGGATGTTGTCGATCTCGAGCATGCTGCCGCTCCTCTATCGCTCGTTTGCTGGCCGTTTACTCACGCTTGGCTGCCGAGATAGGCGGCGATCACGGTCTCGTTGCGCTGTATCTCCTGCGGTACGCCTTCGGCGATGGTGCGCCCACTGTCGAGCACATGGATGCGGTCGCAGATCCCCATGACCACGCGCATATTGTGCTCGATCAGGAGGACGCCGCAGGTGAAGACCTTGGGAATGGCGCTGACCAGATGCATGAGCTCGTCGCACTCGGCGTCGGACATTCCGGCGGCCGGCTCGTCGAGCAGGACGAAGGCCGGCGACAGCATCAGCGCGCGGGCGATACCGACGCGGCGCTCGTCGGTGTAAGGCAGGATGCCGGCGATGACGTCGGCCTTCCCTGCCATGCCGACCCACTGCAGCAGGTCGAGCGCGCGCGCGCGCGCCTGGCGACGTCCCAGTCCGAGCCCGACGCCGCTCACCTCGACGTTCTCGGCCACCGTCATCTCGCGGAACAGGCGGCCGGCCTGAAAGGTGCGGCCGATGCCTGCCTTGCGAAAGCGCTCGGGCTTCCAGCCCGTCGTTTCCTCGCGCGCCAGCAGGACACGGCCGCTGGTCGGCGCCTGGAAGCCGGTGAGGCAGTTGACCAGCGTCGTCTTGCCGGCGCCGTTGGGGCCGATGAGGCCGAAGACTTCGTGACGACCGACCGTCAGGCTGACATCGGCGATCGCGGCGAGGCCGCCGAAATGCACCACCACGTCCTGGGCGGTCAGCTCCGCGGCGTCCGTGGGCTTCAGCGAGAGCGGCAGCAGCTCGGCGGCGCTAACGCTGGCCATGGACCGCGATCCGCCGTGCGCCGCGGGGCTGAGCCTTGCAACTCGCTTCGACCATAGCGTCCATGGGTTTTCCGTGATCGCGGCAATCGATGCCCGGCAACAGCCGAGAACCTTCCAAAAGCAAGAAGCATGCAAATCCCCGATGCTGACTCCGACGCTGTCTGGAACGGTCCTTGCGTAGTCTTTTCGTGGCGGCCGGCAGACGAGAACCATTGGCCGCTTTGTAGTCACCTAGCCGGGAGCTGCTTCATGATCATGCAGACACGATTATTGCGCGCGGCGGCGGCCGGTCTCGGCCTGCTTCTATCTGCGAGCGTCGTCCAGCCGTCGCAGGCGGCCGACGACATCGTCTTTGGATTCTCCGTCGCGATGTCGGGGCCGTTGGCAGCTTACGACGACAACAGCACCAAGATGGCGCAAGTCTTCATCGACGACATCAACGCCAAGGGTGGCCTGCTCGGCCGCAAGATCAAGGCCGTGTTCGCCGACACCAAGTCCGATCGTGCCGAAGGCGCCAAAGCGGGCCAGGAGGTGTTGCGTCAGGGGGCCGATGTGGTCTTCGGCACTTGCGACTACGACTACGGCGCACCGGCCCTGCTGCAGGCGCAGAAGGCCGGCAAGATTTCCATCTTCCTGTGCGCCGAGGATCCGAAGGCCGGCATCGCCGGCATCGGTCCCTACTCGTTCACGTCGTCGGTTGCAGCCCAGGTGCAAGGTGCTGTCGGTGCCGAGTGGGGCTACGACAAGAAGGGTTGGAAGACAGGCTACGTTCTGCTCGACGATTCGATCGAATACGACAAATCGGTTTGCGCCGGGTTCGATTGGATATTCCCGATCAAGGGTGGAAAGATCGTCGGTCGCGATACTTTCAAGAACGGCGATTCGTCGATCGCCTCGCAGATCACCCGCCTGCGCAGCGCCATGCAGGCCCAGAAGGTCGACATGATCATGCTGTGCTCCTACCTGCCCGGTGGCGGCTCGGCGACCCGCCAGATCCGTGCGGCCGGCATCGACCTGCCTATCTTCAACGGCAGCTCGATGGACGGAACCTACTGGCTCGACGCCGTCCCCAACCTTTCGAACTTCTACGTTCCGGTGCAGGCCTCGATCTACGGCGACGATCCGCGGCCGGAGATCGCCCAGCTCATCGAGCGCTACAAGAAGAAGTTCAACGAGCCGCCGGTCACGCAATACGCCTTTCCGATCTACTCGATCCTGCAGCTCTGGGCCAAAGCGGTCGAGAAAGCCGGCTCGACCGACGCCGCCAAGGTCGTGGCCGTGATGAACACCTTCAAGGATGAACCGACAGTGCTGGGTCCGCGCAGCTTCACCGACAAGCTGCACATCCAGGACCGCGCGCCTTACATGGTGGTCGAAATCGCCGACAAGAAGGGCAAGGTTCTCGAGCCTTGGCGTATCGGCCAGGCGGTTCCCAACGACGTGCTCTACCGCCTGAAGAAGTAGTAGAGGGACATCTCGCGCAAGCAAGAAGGCGGCCTTGGGCCGCCTTCTTCATGTTTGGAGCAGGATCGCGGCAGCGCGCGTGGCGCGCAGGTCCGCCCGCCGCCGCAGCGTCGCGTCGACATCGACGGCCAGTGTCTCATCCTCAGCGCTTCCCACCAGGACGACGCCGTACAGGTCTTGCGCCCGGTTCATCGTCTCCCAGCGCTCCAGTACGTCTTTCAGCACGCGTCGCGGCTCGCGCTCGAGAGGATCGCCATAGCCGCCGCCGGAGCAGTCGATCCCGCGGATGGTTTCGCCCTTGGCGATGTCGATGCGCACGATGTTGTCGAGCTGTTGCGCCAGGCCGTTGGCGCTGATGTGCCAGCCAGCGGCGGTCTGTCCGTCGCAGCCGCCGCGCACGCCCTTCGGCGGCACGTGCTGGCCGTCGCAGGGATAGATCACCGTGACGGTGTGCTCCTTGGGGCCGAAGGCTACGTCGCCGCCTGGCGCACCGCGGAACCGGCCGGCGCCGCCGGAGCCCGCGATCAGCCGCAGGTGACGGAACTCGATCGGGTGTTTCAGTTCGTCGATCTCGACGGAGTCGCGAAACACCACGCCGCTGTCGACCGGCAGGCCGTAGTTCGGCCAACCATCGGCTTGCGGGCTGGCCGGGCCGCCATTGTTGGCGATGATGAGCTGGTTGATGTAGGGCGCATCGCCGAAGCGGTGATCGCGACCCGAGATCACGGAGAAAGCGACGCCCATGCCCAGGCCGCCTTCGGCCACGCCGTATCGGTCGCCGAGCTGGGCGAAGGCGGCACCCGTGCAGTTGACCAGCCGGTCGGCCACGTTGGTTGTGGCGAGCGAGCAGGAATGGGGAAACCGTGGTCGGCCGACGACGGATCCGTCGCGCATCAGGACGTCGACCCGGCGGAACGAGCCCGAATTCTTGGGAATGTCGGGATCCAGCGAATTGAACACGCCGGTCAGCACGGCCGAAACGGTGCAGGCCTCGCTGAGATTGAGGCCGGCCTCGACATTGTCGGCGTTGCCGCGGAGGTCGACCGTCACGCGCGCGGCCTGCGGGTCGATCGTGATGTCGACATGGATCGGGATTCCGTCGGGCAGCATGGGCTGGAACGGGTCGTGCCGGCCGTCATTGACCAGATGCGCCGGCGGCAGGCGGCTGAGGGCGGCGCTCATGCGCTGCTCGGAATAGTCCAGCCAGTCGGTGACGAAGCGTTTGATCGTCGCCGTCCCGAACTTGAGGCACAGTTCCTTGAGGCGGCGCTCGCCGATGCGGGCGGCGCCGAGCCCGGCCAGGAAGTCGCCGTACCACTGGTCGGCGACGCGGATGCGGCTGCGCGCCATGCGCACGACGTCATCGATCATCCGGTAGTCGCGCTGGATGCGCACGGCCGGAAAGATCAGTGCGCCTTCCTCGTACACATCCCTGGCGCCGGCGTGATAGGTGCTGGGGATCGAGTTGCCGATGTCGGCCTGGTGCGCCTTGGCGACGGCGGTGAAGAGATGCTCGCCGTCGACGAAGACCGGCACCAGGAACGTGTGATCGGCCGGGTGCGTGTTGCCGGTATAGGGGTCGTTGTGCAGGAACGCATCGCCTTCGGCGAGGATCGGATGCGCCGTTGTCATCGCCCGCGCCTGCTCGTGAACGCCGAAGATATGGATCGGCAGCCCCTCGACACAGGCCAGGAGCTGGTTGTCGGCCGTGCAGATGCCGCAGGAGAAGTCGCGGGCGCTGCTGATTACCGCCGAACGTGCGGCGCGCAGCAGCGTGTTGGTCATCTCGCGGACGATGCCGTCGATCCGGTTGGCGATGACGGCTGTCACCACCGGATCGATCGCCGGCTCGGCCGCCGGCGGCGTCATTCGGCCGTCGCCGGCTCCGCCGTCCGTCCGTCCCGCAAGGCGGTCGTGGCGGCGACATCGACGGCCAGCGATTCATCGTCGATCGAGCCGCTGAAGACGACGCCGTAGAGTTCGCGCGCCCGCTGCGGGGTTTCCCATTTCTCGATCACGTCATGCAGCACACGCCGCGGATCGCGCTGCATCGGGTCGCCGTATCCGGCGCCCGACGAATCGAGACCGCGGATCTGCTCGCCCTTCTTGATCTCGATCTGCGTCACGTTGGGCAGCTTGGTTTCCAGCCCGTTGGCGCTGATGTGCCAGCCTTCGGCGCAGGTTCCGCCGGCGCCGCCGCGCACGCCCTTGGCCCCGAAGTGCTGGCCGTCGCAGGGATAGATGACCGTGATCGGATGCTCCTTGGGACCGAAGGCGATATCGCAGCCCGGCGCACCGCGGAAGCGCCCGGCGCCGCCCGAGCCCGCGACCAGGCGCATGTGCTTGAATTCCATCGGATGCTTCAACTCGTCGATCTCGACGGAGTCACGGTACATCAGGCCGCCGACGACCGGCAGGCCGTAGGTCAGCCAGCCGTCGGCCCGGGCGCTGGCCGGACCGCCGTTGTTGGCGATGATGAGCTGGTTGACGTAGGGGCTGTCGTCGTAACGGTGGTCCTTGCCGGAAACCACGGCGAAGGCCACGCCCATGCCGACGCCGCCCTCGGCCAGGCCGTAGCCGTCGCCGAGCTGGGCGAAGGCGGCCCCGGTGCAATTGACCAGCCGGTCGGCGACGTTGGTGGTGGCGACCGAGCAGCTGTGCGGGAACTTCGGCTTGCCGACCACGGCGCCCTCGCGCATCAGCATCTTGACGCGGCGGAACGAGCCGGAGTTGCGCGGGATTTCCGGATCGAGCGAATTGAACACGCCGGCCATGACCGCCGATACGGTGCAGGCCTCGCTCTCGTTGAAGCCGCAATCGATGTTGTCGATGTTGTCGCGCAGATCGATGGTGATCGCCGCGTTCTGCGGGTCGATTTCGATCTCGACCTTGAGCGGAATGCCGTCGGGCAGCAGCGGCTCGAACGGGTCGTGCCGCCCCGTGTTGACCAGCTTGGCCTTCGGCATCTTGCGGATGCCGTGGATCATGCGCTGCTCGGAATAATCCAGCCAGTCGCGGATGAAGGTCTTGATGATCTCCTTGCCGTACTTGGCGCACAGTTCCTTCAGCCGCCGCTCCGCCACGCGGGCGGCACCGATGCCGGCCAGGAAGTCGCCGTACCACTGGCCCGGCACGCGGATGCGGCTGCGGCACATGCGGATCACGTCGTCGATCATCTCGTAGTTGCGCTGGATGCGCACCGCCGGGAAGATCAGCGAGCCTTCCTCGTACACGTCCTTGGCGCCGGCGTGATAGGTCGTGGGAATCGAGTTGCCGATGTCGGCCTGGTGGGCCTTGGCGGCCGCGGTGAAGAGATGCTCGCCCTCGAAGAACACCGGCACCAGGAAGCAGTGGTCTGCCGGATGCGTGTTGCCGGAGTAGGGGTCGTTGTGCAGGAAGGCGTCGCCCTCGGCGAGATCGGCGTGGAGCTCCGTCATGGCCTCCGCCAGGTACTGCGAGCCCATGATGTGCACAGGCAGACCCTCGGCCGAAGCGAGCAGCTCGTTGTCGGCGGTGACGATCGCGCACGAGAAGTCACGAGCCTGG
>Ga0208991_1000258_pt1 | contig 12132 bp, 9 predicted proteins | sample MedBloCAOM3_M2_FD_187855 | JGI IMG/M metagenome (GOLD analysis project Ga0208991, IMG submission 187855) | Forest soil microbial communities from El Dorado National Forest, California, USA - Mediterranean Blodgett CA OM3_M2 (SPAdes) (version 2) | ecosystem: Environmental > Terrestrial > Soil >...
ATCGAATAGACGCCGATGCAGCAGAACACGATGATCGAGGGATAGAGCAGCCGGTAGGGAACGCGCAGCAGCGTGACCCACACGCCGACCAGCGGCAGATTGATGACGACGAGCATCAGGTTGCCCAGCCACATCGACGCGATCATGCCCCAGAACAGCTCCGGCTGCTTGGTCATGACCTGCGGGCCCGGCACGATGCCGTGGATGGTCATGGCACCGACCATCAGCGCCATCACCGCGTTGGGCGGTATGCCCAGCGTGAGCAGCGGGATGAACGAGGTCTGCGCGGCCGCGTTGTTGGCGCTTTCAGGCGCCGCGACGCCCTCGATGGCGCCGTGGCCGAAGCGTTGCGGCGTCTTCGACATTTTCTTCTCGAAGGTGTAGGCGGCGAACGACGCGATCACCGCGCCGCCCCCCGGCAGAATGCCGAGGAGCGAGCCGACGATGGTGCCGCGGGCGATCGCCCCGGACGAGTCGATCAGATCCTTGCGGGTCGGCATCAGTCCGCTGACCTTGGCGTGCAGGACGTCGCGACTCTCCTCCGGCAGTTCGAGATTGCGAATGATCTCCGCGAATCCGAACACGCCCATGGCGATGTTGGCAAAGCCGATGCCGTCGGCGAGTTCCGCGAGATCGAAGGTCATGCGACCGGCGCCGGTTTCGAGATCGGAGCCGACCATCGACAGCAGCAGGCCGAGGACGATCACGGCGACCGCCTTGAGCACCGAGCCCTTCGCCAGCACGACCGCAAAGATGAGGCCGAGAACCATGAGCGAGAAATACTCGGCCGGCCCGAACAGCAGCGCGAGGCCGGTGAGCGGCGCACCAAGTGCCGCTACCAGCACCGTTGCCACGCAACCGGCAAAAAACGAGCCGATCGCCGCGATCGAAAGCGCGGCGCCCGCTCGTCCCTGCCGAGCCATTTGGTGACCGTCGAGAGCGGTGACCACGGAGGTCGCCTCGCCTGGGATGTTGACCAGGATCGAGGTGGTCGAGCCTCCGTATTGCGCGCCGTAATAGATGCCGGCGAGCATGATCAGGGCGCCCACCGGGGGCAGCCCGAAGGTGATCGGCAGCAGCATTGCAATGGTAGCGACGGTGCCGATGCCCGGCAGCACGCCCACAAGGGTACCTACCAGCGCGCCGAGAAGACAGAACAGGATGTTGTAGGGCTGGGCCGCGACCCCAAAGCCCAACGCGAGGTTCGCGAGAAGGTCAGACATGATTTACACCTCCCGCGTCAGAATCGCGGCCAGAGTTGGAAGGGCAGATTGAGCAGATAGGTAAAGAGGAAGACGCAAAAGACGGTCATGACGGCGGCCGCGATGAAACTCTCCAACACCCGCATCTCCTTGGACCCCAAAATCGCGACCATGAACGTAACGTAGCTCGCGATCACCATGCCCACAGGCCGGATCATCGCCGCGAAACCAAGAATCGCCGCGATGACCAGAACAGGCCCACGGATCTTGTATTTCTCGATGCGGGGACCGTCGGTGATAAGGCCGACCAGCGCAACCAGCGCACCAAGTCCGACAAGGAGACCGGAGAACAGCCGCGGCGCAGTGCCCGGACCGAATGCAAATCCACGTTGACCTGGAAGATCCCGCGAGGCCCAGATCGCGAGGATCCCCACCGCGATCAGAACCAAACCACCCCAAAAATCTCGTGGACTGCGGATTGAAAAAATAAAGCCCCGTCCCTTCGGGGACGGACTGACGCTTTCTGACATGCTCCCTCCGTCGGCCCCGCACTGTCGCACGGAACCTCCCATCCCGCGCTACGCGCAGTTGGTAGCACATTCCTGTGGCCGACGGGAAGCAACTGCGCCTAATTTAAGTTCACAGCAGCCCGCCGAGTCCGAGCAGCGCCGCCGCGGCAAAAATCCACAGGGGATTCAACCGCGTCGTGTAGGTGACGACCGCCGTCGCCAACGTCGTAGCCACTGCCACAAAATTGTGCGCCGTCGCCGATGCCACCACGATGGCGCTCGCCGCAATGAGCCCGATCGAAATCGGAAGCAGGCCGGCCTGGAGCGCACCGCGCCACGGCGCGTCCTTGAAGCGCTCCCACATGCCGCCGACATAAAATGCCAACAGAGACGTGGGTCCGCACATCGCCAACGTTGCGACCAGTGCACCGGCGAAGCCCGCCACGTGGTAGCCGATGAGGGTGACAATGATCACGTTCGGCCCCGGCGTCACCTGGGCGATCGCGAATATGTCGCTGAACTGCCGCGCGGTCATCCAACGTTCGACCTCGACCGCCACGCGCTGCATTTCTGGTACGGCGGAATTGGCGCCCCCGATCGCAAACAGCGACATCACGGCAAAATAGCCGGCCAGCGTCAGCAGCGTGCCGGCATCGTCCTTCATCGCCGCACCCAGGCGATCGCGATGCTCAGCGGAATGAGCCCGGCCAGCGCCCAGTAGAGCGGCCAGCGCAGGACCCCGACCGAGACCAGGGTCGCGAGCGCCAGCAGTGGGGCGAGACCGAGCCGATCCTTGAACAGCGGACGCGCCATCTTGGCGCAGGTTCCCAGCACCAACCCGACCGCGGCCGCCGCGACCCCCATCAGCATGCGCTGCAACGCTGCGATCTCTCCGAACTGCGCATAGATCAGGCCGATCAACGTCACGATGACGAATGGAGGCCCCATCAATCCCAGCAGCGCGACCACGGATCCGATCGCGCCGCGGATACGCCGGCCGAATACGACCGAAAGGTTCACGACGTTGGGGCCGGGCAGAAATTGGCACAGCGCGTAGGCGTCGTTGAATTCCTCGGGAGTCATCCACCGGCGCTCCTCGACCAGCATGCGCCGCGACCAGGCCAGAACCCCGCCGAAGCCGCACAGCGCGATGAGCGCGAAGGCGACCCAAAGTTCGAGCAGAGTGGGCGGTGGGGAGGAAACTGGCGGAGGTGGGGCCGACGCCGTGGCAACCGTCTCGGACATGGCAAAGTCTTAAGCCGGCCGCCCGGCCGCAACCAAATGATATTCCGGCATGGTGGCTATTGCCTCGGGCTGCCCCCCCGCCGCAGCGCGCCCTTGGACCGCAGGGTCTTGGGCCGGGGCACCCGGATGCGCCGATTGCCAGGCGGGCGAGTGGGCTGCGCGGGGCCGCGGGGTGAGGCGGGGTGAGGATTGTGTGCGTGCGCTGCCAAGGCTCTTTTTTCGTCAACCTTCCACGCTTATATTCATGCTGCCGGCGCAAGCCGGATATGGCGATAAATGGCCGTCGCAATAAACCTATCGGACCCGGGGGCAGTACCCGGCGCCTCCACCATCAGGGGGTCAGTGGTCAGAAGCCGGTGATTGGACAAGTGCTTCTGATGGCTGGCCGCTGATTACTGATCCCTGATACGGGGGCGAAACAGGATCGACGAGGGCGTAAAGGGCGTGCTTTTGCTCGGCATGGTTCCACCGTTATCGGGCCTATCCATAGTTGCAAACGACAACTATGCTCCGGTTGCCCAGGCCGCGTAACGCGGTTTGGAATACCGATCTTAAAGTCCTGACGGGTTAAGCTCCGGCAGGCGGGGTTCGGAGGCACCTGGCAACAGAAGCCTCCACTTCCATATTGGAGTGAGATTGGCTTACGGTTGCGCGCGCTAGCATTCGTCCGGTGAGTCCATGCGCGGTTTGTGGAGCGGACCGGTGGACCGCCCGGAAACTGCGCCCTCTCAAGGCAAACGGATCACCCCATGGCCGTCGATCACATCCGCTACGATATCCTGGCCCAGGACGCCTTGCGCGGGGTCGTGCACAGGGTGCTCGTCGACGCCGCCAAGAACGGCCTGCCCGGGGAGCATCATTTCTATATATCCTTCGATACCCGCGCCGACGGCGTGCGCCTGTCGCCGCGCATGCTCGCGCAGTATCCCGAGGAAATGACGGTCGTCCTGCAGCATCAGTTCTGGGATCTGATTGTGACCGAGGAAGGCTTCGAGGTCGGCGTCTCCTTCGGCGGCATTCCGGAACGGCTGAGCGTGCCTTTTGCCGCCGTGAAAGGCTTCTTCGACCCATCGGTGCAGTTCGGCCTGCAATTCGAGGAGATCGGCGACGACGCCGGTGAAGCCGAGGACGCGAATGCTCCCGCGCGCAAGGACCGTGGCGCCGCGCGTCCCCCGGCGGAGCATAAGGGCGTGACGCCAAGCATGGTGGCGGTGCCTACGCCTGCCAATCCCGACCCCGCCAAGGCCTCGGCCGAAGACACCGACAAGCCCTCCGGGGGTGGTGAGGTGGTGCGGCTCGACCGCTTCCGCAAGAAATAGAGGCGCACGACCGCGGACAGAAACGGAAGACTTCGCGCCTTTGTCGTCTGTCGCCCGTCGTCCAAGAAGCATGGCCAAAACGAAGAACAAGGCGAAGAACAGGACGAACAGCAAGCCGCCCGTCAAGTCGATCAAGACGCGCACGGAGAGCGACACGTTCGGACCCATCGAGGTGCCGGGCGATCGCTATTGGGGCGCGCAGACCGAGCGTTCGCGGCGCAATTTACGCATCGGCGAAGAGCGCATGCCGCGGCCGATCATTCGCGCGCTCGGGACCATCAAGCGCGCCGCGGCCGAGGTGAACCAGCGGCTCGGTTCGCTCGATGCGCGGCGCGCGCAAACGATCGCGCGCGCGGCGCAGGAGGTGATCGACGGAACGCTCGACGATCACTTTCCGCTGCTGGTGTGGCAGACCGGCTCCGGAACCCAGACCAACATGAACGTCAATGAAGTGATCGCGGCGCGCGCGAACCAGATGCTCGGCGCCAAGCCCGGCGCAAAATCGCCGGTGCATCCCAACGATCACGTCAACATGAGCCAATCATCCAACGACAGCTTTCCGACCGCGATGCATATCGCCGCGGTGCAGGAGATCACGCACCGGCTGATGCCGGCGCTGGCACATCTGCAGGCGGCGCTGGAGCAAAAGACCAGCGAGTTCGCGCGCATCGTCAAGATCGGACGCACCCATACGCAGGACGCAACGCCGCTCACCCTCGGGCAGGAATTCTCCGGCTACGCGGCGCAGATGAAACTGGCGCGCGGACGGCTGAAGGCGGCGCTCAAGGAGCTTTATCCGCTGGCGCAAGGCGGCACTGCGGTCGGCACCGGCCTCAACACCAAGCCGCAATTCGCCAAGCTTGTCGCCGCGAAGATCGCGGCGCTCACCGGCCTTCCGTTCGTCAGCGCGCCGAACAAGTTCGAAGCGCTCGCCTCCCATGACGCCATCGTGTTCGCGCATGGTGCGCTGGCCTCGGTCGCCACCGGTCTGTTCAAGATCGCAAACGATATTCGGCTGCTGGGCTCGGGCCCGCGCTCCGGACTGGGTGAATTGATCCTGCCGGAAAACGAGCCCGGCTCCTCGATCATGCCGGGCAAGGTGAACCCGACCCAAGCCGAGGCGCTCACCATGGTGTGCTGCCAAGTGTTCGGCAATGAAACCACGATCACGGTCGCGGCGAGCCAGGGCCATTTCGAGCTCAACGTCTACAAACCGGTGATCGCGCATGCGATGCTGCAGTCGATCCGCCTCCTTGCCGACGCGGCGGTGTCGTTCGCCGACAATTGCATTATCGGGATTCGCGCCAACGAGGCGCGTATCGGCGAACTGTTGAAGAACTCGTTGATGCTGGTCACCGCGCTCGCACCCGAGATCGGATACGACCGCGCTGCGGCGATCGCGAAGGCTGCCCACGCCAGCGGAACGACGCTGCGCGAGGAGGCGATTCGGCTCGGCGACGTCTCGGGGGAGGAATTCGATCGTCTGGTGCGCCCGGAGAAGATGATCGGCCCGGGTTGATAGCGGTGGGCGTCGCGGGTTGCTCACCGGTAAAACTTTTGTGAAGCGCATTTGTTCGGCCGCCCCGTGATTTCTGCCATTTCGGCCGCGTTGGCGGCCCCTGCATCCCCGACAAGTTCGTCGCAATTCAAGGGGTTGGCGCTTTTGTCTTTGCCGATAAATCACAGAAAAAGCATGTTATTATGCGGCTGAGCCCAATGAGGCGGGCAGGCCGGCAAGAAGCGACGCTTGGCGCGGCGGTGCCCCCCGGCCGGCCCACGGCTCGTCGCCACGCTATGGGCGTATTTGGCACCGAAGCCAAGCGAGGGACCTGCATCCCGGGACCGGATCGTCGAGTGCAGGATGGGCGACGTCGTCAACCTTCGCAGAGCGCGGAAAAAGGCTCAGCGGGAGCTCGCTGAACGCGAAGCGTCCGCCAAACGACTACTCTATGGGCGCAGCAAGGCCCAACGCGACTTGGACTCCGAACGCGACGCCAAGGCCAGCCGCGACCTCGAGCGCCACCGGATCGAAACGGGAGACGAGCGATGAAATCTCGGGTCGTCAAGCGCTCCATCGTCATTGCTGGCCACAAGACCAGTGTCAGCCTCGAGGATGGATTTTGGAAGAGCCTCAAGGAGATCGCTGGCGAGCGACACATGACCCTGTCCGACCTCGTCGCCTCGATCGATACCGACCGTCAATACGGCAACCTGTCGTCGGCCATTCGTCTGTTCGTGCTGGATTTCTATCGCAACCGGCTGGCAAGCGATAAGGACGGGCGGGACGGAACGCACGATACAACAACTGTACGCGCGGCTCCGACGGCGTAGTGTCCCGATTCCGAAGTTCGCACACCTTCGCGGCGCCCTTGATGCGACAGCACATCAGGTCCGCGCGCGGTCACCCGCGGGCTTGACCCACGGGTCCATCGTTCTTCGCAAGAAATTTTGCAAAGGAGATGGATTGCCACGGAAGTGGGCTTGCCCGACTTCCGCAATAGGCTGGCGCAAGTCGGGCAAACCCGACTTGCGGTGTCAAGCCCGGCAATGACGACCCGAAACTGGATCAAAATTAGCGGAAAACGACGTAGTCAGTTACCGAACAATATTTCGGACAACGAGCGCTGACGTGCGGGCGGGGGCGCGGGTGCGGCCACCGGCTTCTGCGGCTGCGATTGCGGCGTGCCGTGCGCTGCGGCCGCTCGCGGCGTCGGCGCCGGACGGACGTCGATCGGCGGCGGGAGGGCCGGAGCGCGTTCGGCCGTCGGCGCCACGGGTTTCGGCTTCTGCACGCTCGGCGTCGCTGGCTGGGTTCGCGCCGCGGGGCGCGGCCCGGGCGCATCCGGCTCGGTGTGCGCGGCCGCCGGCACGGCAGTCTGCGCGGGGGTCGTTCGCGGATTGGCGTTGGCCGTGGGCGAATTGGCGGGCGCTGCGGCAGCATTGGGCGGAGGGGCAGGCGCACGGCCTTCGAGCGCCTCCAGCTTTTTCGACTGCTGCTCGACGGCGCGCAGCGCCAGCCAGCTCGCGAGCGCGGCGACGTCGATGCTGCGCTTGGGCGTATCGAGCGGTCCCTTCAGTGCGATGGAGATTTCCGGCCGGGTCTCCGCCGGAGCGCTCGCTCCGCCCATCCCGAACAAGGTCAGCCGCCCTTCGATCGCGGCGTCGGCCAGGTTGACGCTCCCGCTCACGGCGAGATCGGCGCGTTGCGCGCGCACCGTGACGTCGCTCAACCTTGCCTGCCCGGCATTGATGGTGATGGCGCCTTCGGCAAGCGCGACGGAAAGGACGCCGCTCGCAAGCGCCGCATCCATTCTGTCCCTGACTCTGGTGACATCGATCGGCAGACCCTGATCCACCGCCCGCATCACGGTATCGAAGGCGGCGGGATCAAGACGCACCACGCGTCCGTTTTCGAGCCTGAAGGTGCCGCTTCCGGCAAGAGAACCCATGAGCGCCACCGCGCTCATTCCGGTCCCTTCGGCCGCGGCGTCGAGCGTCAGCTTCCCGGTGAGCAGACCGTCGCCGGGAAGCAGTTCGGCCGCGTTGACACCCGCCAGTTGCACGCTCGCGCGCGCGGTGAGCCCCTCGGGACGGCGCGACAACGTCAGCTCGGCGCCCAAGTGGCCGCCGGCAATGCTGCCATCGACGGCCTGCAAGGCAAGCTCCGACTCGCCGAAACGGACCACGGCGCGGACATCGCGCGCGGCGAGCTTGGGCGTGAGCTTGAGGCGCGCCGATTTGACCGCGACCTGCCCGCTCAACCGCGGCAGTCCCTGCTCGAACGGTTCCGACGGCCACGGCCCGAGCGCAGTCCCGTTCGCGCCTGCGCCGGTACCGACGGTTGCGCCCGCGCTCGGCGCCGGTATTCCCAGCGCGACGGCGATCGCGGCCGGAAGATCCACGGCGCCCACATTGATGTCGCCCTCGATCGTGATCGGTTGCTGTTGCATTCCGACGGCGAGGCGTCCGCCAACGGTCGTCCCCGCGATCGTTCCGGTCAGGTCGGACAATCCGAGGATACCGTCGGTCAACGTAAGCCGCGCGTTCGCGGATGCGGGCAGAAGCTCCGCCGGACGCCCGGGCGCCGCCGGACGCGGCGAGCGGAGGTTTGCGTTGGCGACTTTGAGACTGAGTGCCGCCATTGGACTCGCCCGGCCTGCAACACGGATCGTGCCGTTGGTCGAGATGCCGAGCGAACCGGCGGCCAGCTGGCCATCGACCGCAAGCTCGCCGTCGAGCGGCCCCTTGGCCGTCAACGTCAGCCGTCCCGGCCGCTTGTCGGCGACGACGAAGCGATCGAGCCCGATCAGTTCGACCAGGGCGGCGCCGTCCTCGCCCTCCAGGCGAGCGCTGACATTCACCTTCGCGGCCGTGAGCGACGCGAGATTGTCGAGCTTGAGGGCATCGCCGGCGGCGCCCGCATCGCCTTCCAGCGCGACGCGGAAGGCGCCGGCACGGCCGACGATCTTGAACTTGCCATTCGCGGCCGTGGCCCCGGGCGCGCTCGGCTCGACCGCGAGCGAGGCCCGCAATGCGAGCGGAGTGAGACGCCCGGCCGAGCCGCGAAGCTGCTCCGCCGCCTGCGGAGCGAATTTTTCCAACGCCGCCGTCACGCCGTCGAGCGCGCGCGCGTCGAGGTCGAGCGTCAATGCGCCGCGTGGCGGTTGCGCCTTGGTGCCGATGCGGCCTTTGACCGCGAGCGCCGCCCCGCCGAAGTCGGCAACGGCGAGTTGCTCGATCACGAGTCCGTTGGCGCCGAGGCGCACGTTCACGTCGGTCTGCTTCGCCTCCACGCCGGCGATGAGCGCGCGGCCAATCTTGAGCGACAGCGCCCCTTCCCGCGGCCAGTCGAACGCCATGCCTCCGAGCATCGCCTTGGCAAGAAGATGAACGCGGTCGAGGTCGATTTCAGGCGCGGTGAAAGCAGCGTCAAGCCGCGCCGGCCGGTCCTCGTCCGCCCAGGCATAGGCGAAACGGCCAGCGACGGTCATGCGATCGAGCTCGAGCTTCAACCGTTCGATCGCGATCGAGTCGCTGCCGAGGGTAATGTCGCCGCCAAGACGCCACGGACCCGCGGCGGCGGTCTGCTCTTCGCTGCGTTCGGTCAGCCAGGCAACGAGCGCGCGCGGATCGTTGGCCTCGACCTGGGTCGATCCCTGGAACCGCATCCCTGCCGCGGTCGTGCCGACGCGCCCGCTGAGACGCAGCTGGGTGGCACCTGGCGCGCGCAATTCCAGCCCCTTGATCTCCAGGCCGTCGGCGTCGGATTTCACGTCGACATTCACGCGCGCCAGCGTCGTGCCCGCAAGCGTCACGCTCTCAACCGCAATGCTCAGCGTCGTGGGAATGGGTAGCTGCAACATTGGGACCAAGGTTTCGGCCAGGGTCTTGATGGCGGTCAGCGGTCGGCGGCGCGTTGCATCGGGAAGCGCCAGCACGCGGTCGAGGTCAATCTGCGGCGACGACAGGACACCGTTGATTTCCGCCCGCGGGCCGAACGTGAGATTGGCGTTGCCCCGAAGCTTGATCGCCCTGTCGTCCGGCCCGTACTGGAATTCGATCTGATCCAGCAGGGCCGCTGTGCTGTCGCCCTTGATGCGGCTGGTCACGCGCCAGGAGTCGATGATGAGGGCCGGGGCGCCGACGGGAGCCCGGCCGACCGGGCGCACCAATTGAACGCTGCCCTCGAAACGCGGCGTGCCCTGCTCGGTCCAGATCGTGACGTCCGCGTCGGTGGTCAGTGGAAGCTGAGGCGACTCCACCGCGAGCCGCAGCTTGACGCCGCCGTCCTCGGCGATGCGACCGGTGGAGATACGGTAAGGATAGCGCTGGCCGGCGACGACGAAGGAGCCGTCGCCTTTGACCGGCCCCGCCAGTGAGCGCAACTCGCCCCTGAATTCCAGCTTCTCGAGCACGAGACGCGCGTCGCTCGCGGCGTCCGCGAGAACGGCGCGGCCGTCCTCGATCTGCAGGCGCTCGATCGAAACCCCTTCGAGGTCGAAGCCGAGCTTGGGAAGCGGCCAAGCGATCCGACCGGAGCCGTCGAGCCCAGCCCCGAGTTCGGGCCCCTCCAGCCGGGCCTCAGCGATGCGCCATTCGCCACGCATCAGGGCTCCCAGCGCAAACTCTATCCGCAAGGCGCGCGCGCTTACCTTGCTGCCCTCGTTCGGACGCCCGAACTCGACGGCGTGCAGCATGATGGACGGGGTCGGAAGCAGGCGGGCATCGATTGCCCCGGTGACGCGGAAATCGAGCCCGGTCAGGCGGCTGGCCCTGGCCTCGAACTCCCCGCGATAGCTGCTCCAATCGACAAAGAGAGGCCCTACCAGCGCCGTCACCAGCGCCAGGATGATTGCAATCGCGAAACCGAGCAGCGTCGTCTGCACGCCCTCTCCACAGCAGGCCTGCCGAAGTCCTCGCACTGGGCGGTGGTGCGCAGGCCGCGGAAAAGCCTGATCGCCAAGGAGTCGAGCACGATCATGTTTACCGGCCGGAACGGCCGCACGTGCCCACGATCCCCATTCGTAAATTGCTCAGGCGCCCCTTACCGCCTCAATATCCGGCGGATTGACGGCAATTCTATGTCCGCCGACAAGGGCTTAGTTCGAAATCTTCTTCAAGTCTGCGAGTGCAGCAGCCAAGCGGCGGAGCGGCAGCGGGCCGGTTTGAATGTAGCGCCCGGCGCCTGCCCCACAATGACGATGCCGCCCTGTTCGCTGAAGGGTTTTCCCTCACCGCTGAGATCGACGTAACTGATGTCGATCCAGTCAAGAGTCCCGCGGTCCGCCACTATCCGTCATTTCTGCGACGACCTTCTGCCCGACCCGTATCTGCGAGCCGGGCAGAAGCACTCATCAGCGTGAGCCCGTCACGGGTTGGGGCTGCATCACGCTCTTCACGACATATGCACCGATCTGGCGCCCCATATCCGTCCCGACGCGGGTCGAGAACCGGTAGTGGAACCCGGCCCAGATGCGGGCGTTCGAAATCTCGTCGGAAAACACACCGAGGTTGGTCCAACGATGGGTGACGCCGGGCGCGGTCGAGCTGGTCACCGAAACTTCGGGGATGTCCGCGGAACCGAGCACGGATTCGATGACAGCCACGGCGGCTCCGCTCTGGATGCAGTGCGCGCACGGATATTCCGGGTGCATCGGCGTGTTGTCGATCGGCTGCCACGTCGCATCAAGCTCGGTAGCCGGGTTGCCGCTGATGTCGCCGTTGCGGATCGCGGTGATCGGGCGCCAGAACTCGTAATGATACTTGGCGTCGAACACGGCGATATAGGCGTCGGTCAAGGCGACCGCAAAGAGCGCCATGAACCGCGCGCTGTCGATAATGCTCATCTGCTTTGCTGTGACGAGCTGGCGCGGGAGCGGGTGATAGGCCGGCGCACCCACCATCAGCCAGAAGCGGGCGGTCTCCGTCTGCTGCATCGAACGCTTGGTGCTGGTCTTGCCGCCATAGGCCTTGAGCTCGTTGAAATCGGCGGCCCATTCCTTGCTCTCGAGCGAGATCGGCGGCTGCGGTCGAAATTGTGATGGCTTGGCCAGGGCGAATGGCGCGAGGTCCGGCCAGACCGAGGCAACGGTGATCGGTGTTGGTATATAGACACCTGGCTTGGTCTTCGGTCGATAGGCGTCCGCAGCATTGGCGCCGTCGTTTGCGCGCGACTGCAGGACCTTCGCGGCGACTGCCTCACCGAGCTTGATGCCATCCGACTTCGCCTCTCCGTCCGCAATCGTGGCGAGGTAGGTCGCTAGTGGTCTGATTCAATCGGGCGATTCCCAAATCGTCCGAAGCAGTTCAAGCTCTCATGATGAGAGCGGGAATTACGGTCAAGGTCACGCCGGACGA
>Ga0208991_1000259_pt1 | contig 12126 bp, 10 predicted proteins | sample MedBloCAOM3_M2_FD_187855 | JGI IMG/M metagenome (GOLD analysis project Ga0208991, IMG submission 187855) | Forest soil microbial communities from El Dorado National Forest, California, USA - Mediterranean Blodgett CA OM3_M2 (SPAdes) (version 2) | ecosystem: Environmental > Terrestrial > Soil >...
AGATGTCCGGCGTCCCTCTGAGGTCATGGGCGAGATTCATGCTCAAGCCGACGAGCTCGTGAGCCTTCAAGCGATGCAGCGCCAGCTTAGAAATGAGGCGATGCAGAAAGGAGCCGATGCGATTTTGATTGAGCACGTTGGCAAGACCGAAACAGGCTTCACGACGGTGGAGAACAAAATCAAAGACAAGCGAAAGTCAGGGGAGTCATCGTCAACAACAATCTCTACCACACAAATTGAAACGAATCGTGTCGTCAGGGCGAAGCTCTTAAAATACAGATGAGCAGACGAATTTGGGCAGTCTTAGCGAGAGCGCTCGCACTCCAGCGGCTGGTCGCGCTGACATAAATTGAAATTGCAGGTGTCCGTTGACCAGAGAGCCCATTGCTCACGATGCCGAATGATTCCCTTAAGAGTGGCATCAGTTCAATCCGGCAAATAATCCGCCCCGATCTCTCTTCCTTCACCCGCATTATGCAAATCGAAAAAGGTTCGGATATCGTCTCGGTCCTCGAACCCGAGCTGAGTCTTCCACCGGTTCAGTGATTGCGTCGTGGCGGTTCTCTGTCCAGCATCTACAGGACCAGCTCACTCAATGGATGACTTGGCAATCCTACGGCGCCATCTGGCAAGAGCATCAGTGGATCGGAGTAACAGAGATTACTAGGTGGCCATCTTCGCCCGCAACAAAATCTTAGCTTTTAGCATTGGTTCCAATGGGAGTCTTACATCAACCCCGGGATTGCGAGGTCGGCCCAGACTGCCCGCCTCGAAGTTCAGGCCTTCTCACAAAAGGCATGGCAGCGTCGATCCGCCAATGGCGCGATCAATTCAGAGAATTGTTGCCGCGGCAAACACAACTTATCGCTTCAATTTTGCGCAACGCACAAAATCGTGGAAGGGAAAGTTAATGCTCAATCAACGAAAAGCGGCGGTTCCATTCGTCGTTATCACGGTTTTTTTGGATATCCTTGGGATCGGTCATTAAATAACAACGGTCTTGCAGAGTGTTGGCATTGGGCTGCTGCCTACAATTTCGGACCGATGAGCCGGGTGCCGCTGGTAAATAGCATATTTTAGCAAGCCAAAGAGATTAGCTGACTATTTCAATCGAAGACTGGTGTTTATGATTAGTTTCTTCTTCCGAGTAAGTGGCGCGAGTGCGCAGCCCATTCATTTGTCAACTGACGCACTAGGTCGGGTGGATGAAAGAGCTCGCTAGAAAGAAGACGTGCGAACTGTCGGCCCAACGAGACAATTCGCACGGGTATCCTCTATCTCCCGATGTCTTCTTTTAGTTACCAAATTGCCTCTACACAGCGCCGGCCATCGTGGCAACTCCAAAGGATTGTTCTACCAGATCGGCTGCAAGGGAGAGTCCGTTGGTCTTCACAATCGCCTTCTGGATCCGGCGAGCATTGTCCCGGTAAGTCGCGTCGTTCAGCACCTCATCTAGAAGGCTCGAGAGATGGGCCGGAGTTAACCTGTCCAGCGAGGTCACCACGCCGGTTTTGTGGTGGGCTATTCTGGCGGCGATGCCGGGCTGATCAAAGCTTACCGGGATAGCAACTTGAGGGACGCCCTGTGCAAGCGACTCCAGCACCGTGTTCAGCCCCGAATGCGTGATACAAACCGAGGCCAGCTTTAATAGTTCCAATTGAGGCGCCCGCTTCACGATGATTGCATTGCTAGGAACCGGCCCGATCTGCTCCGGCTCGAGTTGCTCACCAATGGAAAGAACTAACTGCATGGCCTTATGCTTCGCCGCACCGGCCGCGATCGTGCGAAAGACCTCCGCTTGACCATTCAGGACTGTCCCCATAGAAGCGTAGATCAGCGGCTCTCCAGTTAAGCGTTCCCAAGGGAACTTAATCTCCTCCCGGCCTTTTCCATCATGAAACGGCCCGGTATGATGAAACTGGGATGGCCAATGCGAATTCTGAAAATCAAACTCCTTGGGAGTTTGAGTGAGCCAGGCGATTTTGGAATAGGCGAAACCGGGGTTCTCCCAATCGATTTTGAATCCGGCGTTCTTCGCATAGGCTTTGACCCCGTCATTGCTAAGCATTTTAGCAAACTTGGCCACACCATTCTGGTTTCTGGCTATCGCTTCAGGGGTCGTTTCATGAGGATCACTATAGATACTCAAGGGTGTGTATCCCGAGTAGTCACAATGAAGCGCGACCGCAGCGTGGATATAAGGTATGCCTAGCTTCATCGGCGCCAGTTCGGCATAAAATTGAATCTGATCGATGATGAGAGCATCTAGGCCGGTGGCCTCGATCATGGCGGGCATTGATTTTAACATCGCCTCTGTCCGCCGCACCATTAAGCCGAGGGCAAATCCTAAAGCGTCGTCGCCTTGCAGCCTGCTCACTTCAGGCAGGTTTTCGTCAACGGGATCCCTATCGTCGCCAGGGACACATGGCAACCCGTTAGCCTTGGAAGAATAAAGGAAGACAACCTCATGGTTCCGCTCTTGCAGTTGACGCGCTAGTGCCGTCATCGGATTGAGGTGACCCGGCATATTTACACAAATAAAACCCAGTTTCATAGATAGTACGCTCTCCTAAGATCTGCCTGCAGCCTTGACCTGATGGTCGGATTGCACGGCTTTGTTCGCCGTACTAAAACCCGCCGCTTTGGAAAGAGGGGAGTATTTGTCCCAACTGCCGCAATCGTTGCCTCAAATCAGATTGATTACTACCAGGCGTCTGCTTAGTGAAAAAGCGGTGAGCTCGCAAAGTCCGACCTGGGTTCCTATCCGCTATTCGTTCGTTCGCGAGCCACCCGGGCGGTCATAATGAGGAGGTTGCGGATACCTGCAGGCAGCTGTGTCGCTCTTTTTACGACTACATCGACGGAAGAGAATCGCTAGTGCGCTGAGTCAGAGGCTCGTTGAGTGACTGGTTTAATGCGATTATCAGCATTCCCCACTCTCCAGCGGAAGGGAGTGGCGGTTTTGTTGTACTGCTTGATGTAACGGATCAGCTTTCTCGATAGGTCGGTCGTGGAAGTGAAGGTTCCCCGAGAGATGACATCGCGTTGAATTTTGGAAAACCAGATCTCAACCTGATTGAGCCAACTGGAATAGGTCGGGGTGTAATGGATCCGTACGGTTAGATGGGCCTGGAGGAACTCGAAAACATTCTTGGTTTTGTGTGCGCTCAAGTTGTCGGCCACGATATGAATCTCTCGACCCTCAGGCTGGCTGGCGACGATCTGGCCCAGAAAGTCGACAAACTCGGCGCTGGTATGGCGCGCGGTGGTCTTTCCCAGGACGTCACCGGTGCGAGTGTTTAGCGCTGCATACAGTGAGAGCGTACCATGACGAAAATATTCAAAGCCATGCCGTTCGGCTCTGCCAGGGGAGAGCGGCAAAACCGGGTCAAGTCGTAGTCCGCTGTTGTTCAGTCGAGAAAACGCGCCTTATCCTCGATGGCGCAGGCTACTGCGGGTAGGCATTACCCGGGCGCGGCATCACGTCCTCATGCTTTGCGATCTCTATAAGCCGTGTCGGGGGAAATGGTACTGGAGAAACTGATCGACACACTCATGCGCACGGCCATTGAGCATGCGGGCGCTGAGCGCGGCCTGTTAATTCTTCCTCGAGATGTCGAGCAGAGCATCGAGGCGGAAGCCATGACCAGCGGCGACACTATCATCGTGAGGTTACGAGAAGAGTTCATGGCAGAGACTGAGGTGCCAGAGTCAATCATCCATTATGTCGTGCGCACCCAGGAGAGCGTGATGCTCGACGATGCTGCAAGCCACAATGCGTTCTCCGCGGATCTGTACCTGCGTCGACATGACGCCTGTTCAATTCTCTGCCTCCCATTGATCAATTAGGCCAAACTGATCGGCTTGCTTTACCTAGAAAATAACCTGACCCCTCATGTGTTCACACCCACGCGGATCGCGGTGCTGAAACTGCTCGCGTCGCAAGCCGCGATCTCGCTCGAAAATACGCGTCTCTATCGCGATCTGGAGAAACGCGAAGCGAAGATTCGGCGTCTCGTCGATGCCAACATTATGGGGATCTTCATTTGGAACTTTGAAGGCCAGATTATTGAGGCCAATGAAGCGTTTCTCCAGATGGTGAACTACAGCCGTGAAGATCTCGGCTCGGGCCGCCTGAACTGGAAGGACCTGACTCCGCCAGAATGGCGCGACCTTACCGAACGGAATGTAGAACAGATAAAGGCGACTGGGACTCTCCGACCGTACGAGAAGGAATACTTCCGGAGCGACCGCAGCCGGGTGCCCGTTCTCGTTGGCTCCGCCGTCTTCGAAGAAGGTCAGAATGATGGTGTCGCTTTTGTGCTCGATTTGAGCGAACAAAAGCGTGCCGAGGAGGCTCTCCGGCGGAGTCAGGCCTATTTGGCGGAAGCGCAGGCCGAGCTAGCCCACGTCACTCGGGTGACAGCTGGGAGAGCTGACCGCCTCGATCGCTCATGAAATCAGCCAACCGCTGGCCGCAGTCGTAGCGAATGCCCACGCCAGCCTGCGCTGGCTGTCTGGAGATTCACCGGACCTGGCCGAAGCCCGTGAAGCGATCCGCCGCATTACTCGCGACGGAAAGCGGGCCGGCGATGTCGTCTCACGGATGCGGTCTCTCTTTAAGAAGGCTAGCACGGCAAAGGACCGGTTGGATCTAAACGAGGCCATTGAAGAAGTTGTCATCCTTACAGAGGCTGAAGCGCGCAGAGACAGGGTGGCATTACGAAAGGAACTGGCCGCTGACCTTCCGCCCGTAATGGGCGACAGAGTACAATTACAGCAGGTGGTCGTTAATCTGATCCTGAACGCCATCGAAGCGATGGCCACCGTGGAGGGTCGTGAGCGAGATCTGGTAATCAAGACCCAACTAGGCGAGGGAGATGAGATCCGGGTTGCGGTCCGCGACTCAGGAATCGGGTTTGATCCGGTAAGCGCCGAACGAATCTTTGATGCGTTCCATACCACCAAGCCTGGGGGCCTGGGCCTGGGTCTGTCGATCAGTCGGTCTATTGTGGAAAGTCACGGGGGCCGCCTCTGGGCCGCATCGAACGACGGTCCCGGCGTAACCTTTCAATTTACACTTTTGAGATGTCAATAGCATCGTTGATCACGTATTCGGCTAGACCGTGAGGCGGCGCGGAAATGAGGGTCACGGGACACAAGAACGCGTCGTATCGCTGGAAGTATTCCGCGAATGCGTCCTTGGGGTTCGAGAGATGATTGATCTCAAATCGCGAGGCTTCCTTCTCGCAATCCGAAGCGATTTTCGTGCGGCGCGAAAAATATTGAACGAGCTGGCCATCGCGACGGAATCGGCGGCGTGGTCAAAATCGAATTACCCGTTGTTACGATCGCGGAAGCGACGCGAAAGATCGCAGCCGCGAAAGCGGCCAGGAAGGCACGCGGGTGGCGGAGACGTCTTCGACGGAACGAGGGCAGCGTTTCGTCGGATCTAAATTGCCCACCAAAGCCGGCACCCGGACGGAATTATGAATGTTTTTTAAAAGTGTCCAAGCTGGCGATTTTCGACTTGGACTGTGCGTGCGCAAGTACTTGGCTTTCAGTAATCTGCCTCGCATGGATTCGAACCATGACAAAGTGATCCAGAGTCGTTTTGTTCGGCTACGGAACGGCCCCGCGTATTCGCTGCGCTTGGAAACGGTCCGATACGAGCAACATTTCACACTGCAGTTCGATTCCGAGTTGTCGAGCTGGCCAGAACGGGCGGATATACTCAATGCAGCAAGACTTCAGATACCATCGACCGAAATTTACGCAGGAAGAGCCTCGGCCTTACGCTGTGGAAGGAATTGCCGCAATTTCTGGAACGAAGCGCGATCGTCGGAGACCTGATTATTGGCGAATCGAATAAAGTAACGCGCCGTGGTTCAACGTGGCGAGTCAGACACGGAACAGCAGCGATTTTAAGCGGAGGTAGTTTTGCTTAAGCGACAAGGTACGAGAGACTGAGATGGAGGGAGAAAGTGCTTTCTCCCAAAGCCGTTTGCACGTACAGGAAGACTCATTGTTGAGGGAAAAAGGCAACGCGGAACAGCAACAAATGCAGCAACAAAAAATCTCGACTTTATAACTAGCTGAAAGACAATATGTTATGAATGTAAACATGCGCCCTTTGGAGGCGTTATTCATGGTTCGAATCCATGCGCGGTAGCCAAATTGGTGTTTGGCCTAGACGTTTAAATTTGCACCTCTTTGACAACCAATTTCGGATTTTGACAATGGCCGATGTCGTTTTGATATTTCGCCAGTGAGTAACCTGGACTTAAATAGCTTATTGGATGGGTTTCCGCATGAGCCCGGGCAAGTGAAGGCCCGCAAAATCATTGGGATCGATGGGCGCGAGAAGGTCCAGTTACGCATCGACCTTGGCCTTATCCAAATGGAAATGAACGGTCGGCCCGATGGCCAACGTCCGTTCGGCTTCGAGTCTTTGCTGCAATACCATCAAGCGAGAGTCCAGAGCGCTGAGTCACGCGGCAGCCCCTACGAATTAAGTGAAGCCGAGCTGGTCGCGCTGCAACAGGAGAGCGTCCAATATTATCACCGTTATCTGAGTCTGTTTCAGCTTCGTGATTATCCCAATGTCATTCGAGATACACAAAGAAATCTGGAACTGCTGAACTTCGTCTCGAAATACACCCAGGAGGACGAGTCGAAATGGACCTTCGAACAGTTCCGACCCTACGTAATGATGATGAATATCCGAGCGCGAGCTTCGCTCGAAATTCAGGAAGGGAACGCTGGGAAAGCCATCCGTTTAATCGAAGAGGGTAAGCAGCAGATTGAAAAATTCTATCGCTCCGTCAATCAACCGGAATGGATTGAGAGTAGTTCGGAGTTGGCTTTTCTAAATGAGTGGCTGCACGAGGTGCGGGAGAATATCCCTTTATCGCCGGTAGAATTGATGGAGCGAGATCTCGAGAAGGCTATCGCCGAAGAGGCATATGAGCGGGCGGCAGAGTTGCGGGATGCAATCCTGAAAATGTCCCGCCGCATTCCGGATGAATCCGTCGATCCTTGAGCGCAAAGAGCGGTGGGCCAAGAAAATGGCCGGACAAGGTTCTCGCGTTCTTGAGCGATCAAGCGAGCGACTCCCGCCCGGACAACATTTGACGAGCGGCTTCCCGGTTCTCGACTTGGGTATCCAGCCCGACGTTTCGCTCGAGGAATGGTCTCTCGAGCTGAGCGGTGAAGTGGAAGAACCGATCAAGTTGTCTTGGGAGGAATTCTCTCGGTTACCGCGCTTTGAGGATGTCAGCGATTTTCATTGTGTCACTACCTGGTCAAAATTTGACTGCCGATGGGGCGGGGTCGCATTCTTTACGCTGGTCGATCTCGTGAAGCCGAAATCCGATGTGAATATTCTTTTTGTCCAGAGTTACGATGGCTACACCACCAATGTTCCATTTGAGCCGTGCTTGGACGAAGACGTTTTGATTGCTACTCACCTGGATGGCCAACCTTTGTCCCGCGAACATGGTGGTCCGGCCCGGATGATCATCCCGAAGCTTTACGCCTGGAAGGGCGCTAAATTCGTGCGCTCGATTCAGTTTCGAAACTCACTAATCCGCGGCTATTGGGAGGAGCGAGGCTACAGCGACTATGGTGATCCTTGGACGGATGATCGATTCCAGCGGGCGTAGCCTGATCGACCCATCAGCGGAGAGCCCGTCCGACATAGCCTTCTAAATGCATTGTGCGCTATCCCTGGCTTGCGGCGAACTCGGATCCTCATATGCCGCAAATGCGGCCGCGAAAAACCGTAAATATATCGGTTGCTTCCTGCGAGAACGATTGTAAGTGGCCATTACAATTCAAAAACTTTGTGATCATCCCTTTGTCTGCCAAACCGTTTTGGCCTTTTCTTGAGCGGACCGAGAATTACATCCGTCTTATAGTTTCTCTGGCAGTTACAGCCCTCCTCGCTTTCTTCTTCAATTGTGCCGCGGTTCGGGCCGACCAACCAGCCAAGGCTGAGGCGCCTGGGCTTTCATCAGTCCCAAAACTTCAGCTTCGCGATCTCCAGGATCAGGCGGCGCGCTTCAATTCGGTTTTATCCCTGCCGGAGTGGGAAAGCACACCGGCTCAAGTGGACGCAAATGTCGATGCTGCGATTGCCGAAGCCAACCGTCAACTGGAGACAATTGCCCAAGTAGATCGTAAGAGCGCAACGTTCGAAAACACCGTCCGGGCGCTCAATGATGTTTATGCCAAAATACTTCAAACCGGGCATCGGGTAGGAGTTGTGGAGCAGGCGTATCCCGACCCTAAGATGCGTAGCGCGGGCCTCGATGCGACTCAGAAGATAGACGAATTTCTAGTCGGAATCGATTACCGAAAGGACGTTTATCGTTCGATCAAGGCTTATCTCGACACCAATCCTCACCTCGAGGGCCAGGACGCCCGATTGGTAGAATTTGCAGTTCGTAGTTACCGGCGGGCGGGACTCACACTTCCAGATGAGAAACAGCAAAAAATCGAGGCGTTGCGTAAACAACTCGCGAGCATTCAAGCACACTATCTCGTCAATGCGAATAATGCCGCTGTCCCTTTGAAGTTTACCAAGGACGAACTGGAAGGCGTTTCCGATGACTTTCTCAAGCAAGCAAAGACCGGTGAGAAAGAATATACCGTCGATGCTAATGTGCCTCCTCAATACATTTACGCGATGACGAATTGCGTTAAAGAGGAAACGCGCAAGAGCCTCTGTATTGCCCGCGACACGCGCGCTAGAGAGAAGAATCTGCCATTGGCAACTCAGGCGATTGAGATTCGCGCTCAGCTGGCGGGACTTCTCGGTTACGAGTCTTGGGCCGACTACCAAGAAGAGGTGAAAATGGCTAAGACCGGCAAGAATGCGCTCAACTTTGAAGAGCAACTGAAGACCGCCTTAGAGCCCAAGTATCAAGCAGAAATCTCGGAATTGAAGAAGGCGAAGGCGAGCGTTCCCGGAGCGATAAGCCCCGACGTGAAACTCTGGGACTGGTACTTCACTTCCGCTCTCCTCCAGAAGCAAAGGTATAACATCGATACGGAAGCGCTTCGCGTGTACTTCCCGTTCGATCGTGTACTCGACGGCATGTTCAAGATCTACGAACATATTTTCCAGGTCGAGATTCGCCCGGTCGATGCGCCGGCAGTCTACGAAAGCGATGTAAAGCTGTACGCCGTGCTCGACCAACAAACGCATCAGCCGTTGGGCTTGTTCTATCTCGATCTATTTCCTCGGCCGGGTAAATATAATCATTTCGCCAATTTCGCACTGATCAACGGAGGGCTGTTGCCGGACGGGAAATATCAGAGGCCGGTCGTGGATTTAATTTGTAACTTTCCGCCCCCTTCAAGTGATAAGCCTTCACTGGCATCGCAACAGGATGTAGTCACGATCTTTCACGAGTTTGGTCACGCGATGCATGCCATACTGACAACCGTCAATTACGTTCAGTTCTCCGGATTTAACGTTCCTGGTGATTTTGTCGAGGCCCCGTCGCAAATGCTCGAGTATTTCGCCTGGGACAAAAAGGTGCTGGACAGCTTTGCCGGTGATTACCGGGATCCTTCGAAAAAGATTCCGGCTGAAATGTTGGCCAAGCTCAAAGAGGCAGATCTGGCGACCAAAGCATGCGCTTACCGTCGCCAGCTCTCCTTCGGTCTATTAGATTTATTGGTCCACCAGCCGCTAACGGCCGCTCAGAAAGCCGATCTCAATGGATACGCCAATTCCATCTTGAATGACGTTTTCTTTCCGTCCGATCCTTCGACTGCTATGCTGGCCTCGTTTGGGCATCTGTTCGATGGCTACGACGCCGGCTATTATGGCTATGCCTGGGCAGACGCAATCGCCGCAGATATGGCGTCAGTTTTCCAGAGCGCCCCGGACGGCTTTCTCGATGCCTCGGTTGGTCGACGACTGCGAGATGAAATCTATGCAGTCGGAGATTCGCGTGATATTACCATCTCGGTGGAGAAATTTCTCGGGCGCAAGCATTCGACTGGTCCGTTCCTGAAGAAGCTGGGCATTAATCCGCAGTAATCTCATGAACGTTCGGTTGATCTCCTATCTTATTCTGGCCGCGACTCCTCCTTTCTTTTCGCTGACGAAGCTCACCGCCGCAACTCCTCCGGCATTGGAGGAAGCGAACCGTCGCAAAATCCTTCTACTTTGCGAAGGAACTGAGCCACGGACCCTCGATCCCCACACTTCGCAGGGAGTCCCAGAGCATCACATCATCATGGGGCTGATGGAGGGGTTGATGGAGAATGATCCGAACGATCAGTCGAAACAGTTGCCTGGTCTGGCGGATCGTTGGGAGCACAATGAGGATTATTCGGTTTGGAAGTTTCACCTCCGCGATAACGCCAAGTGGTCGAACGGAGATCCGGTCACCGCTCAAGATTTCGTCTTTTCCTACAAACGCATTCTTACCGCAACGCTGGGCGCCCCCTACATCGATGCACTTTATATCCTGAAGGGAGCCCGAGATTACGCCGAGGATAAAATTACCGATTTTAATCAAGTCGGCGTCAAGGCGCTCGACGATCGTAACTTGCAATTCGAATTAATCGGCCCGACCCCCTATTTCCTTTCCGCCCTTTTGCACACCGCCTGGTTTCCGGTCAATCCGAATACAATTTTGAAGTTTGGTCGAATGGACGAGCGCGATACCAAGTGGACGCGCCCAGGTAACTACGTCGGTACCGGTCCGTTCATTCTCAAGACTTGGAAGGAGAATGACGTCATCGAATTGGTCCGCAATCCGCTCTACTGGGACGCAGCTAATGTGAAGCTTAACGGGATCAATTTTTACTCGATCGAAAACTACGATACGCAAGAGCGGGCATTCCAGGCGGGCCAGTTGCACAAGACTGAGCAAATGCCGCTCGACAAGATTCCTTACTACCGCCGCGAACATCCTGAGCTGATTCGGATCGATCCCTATGAAGGAGTTTACTTCTATCGGATCAATGTGAATCGAAAGCCGCTCCATAATCCCAAAATACGCTTAGCGCTAAATCTTGCGCTTGACCGCGAATCGATTGTCAAGAACATCACGCGCGGCAAACAAAAGTCGGCGACCGGCTTTACGCCGCCCGGAATGGGTAACTACGAACCGTTGGACATGATCCACTATGATCCAGATCGGGCGCGCCAATTGCTCGCCGAAGCCGGATATCCGAACGGAGAAGGATTCCCGAAATTTAACATCCTGATTAATACCAACCAATGGCACCGGACTGTAGCCGAAGCGATTCAGCAGATGTGGAAGCAAGAGCTGAACATTGACGTGGGAATAGAAAATCAGGAATGGAAGGTTTACCTGGACTCGCAGAATAGTTTGAACTACGACGTTTCGCGTTCCGGATGGATCGGCGATTTCATGGATCCAGTTACTTTTTTGAGCGTCTGGCGAACCGGCGACGGCAACAATGATACCGGCTGGAGCAATCCGGAATACGACAAGCTGTTGGACCAAGCTGCCCAGACCGCGGATCCGCAGAAGCGTTTTTCGATTCTGCGTCAGGCCGAACAACTTTGGCTGAGTGAGCCCCCGGGTGTTCTTATCTACTGGTACACGCTGGTCTATAACCTGGATCCCAGTGTCAAAAATTGGAACCCATTGGCGCTAGACGATCATAATTACAAGTTTATCGATCTCGAGGAGAATGGAACTCCCAAGCTTTCGCTCGCCCATTAGATCCAATGCTCAACGGATCCGTTTCTAAGGAAGCCAGGAATCAGGCCGCAGTAAGCTTATGAATATTCGGCCGATCTTGTACGTCGTTTTTGCGGCAGCTCTTTTGCTCGTCTCAACGGCGAAAATGAATGCTGCCGGCTCTGCCGGCCTAGAGGAAGCGAATCGGCGTAAGATCCTCCTGCTCACTGAAGGGCCGGAGCCGCGGACTCTGGATCCACAGACCGCGCAGGGCGTCCCGGAACATCACATCATTATGGCGCTAATGGAGGGTCTGCTGGAAAACGATCCCGGCGATCAGTCGAAACAGTTACCCGGGCTGGCAGATCGTTGGGAGCACAATGACGATTACTCGGTTTGGAACTTTCATCTGCGCGACAACGCCAAATGGTCGAACGGGGATCTGGTCACG
>Ga0208991_1000261_pt1 | contig 12078 bp, 10 predicted proteins | sample MedBloCAOM3_M2_FD_187855 | JGI IMG/M metagenome (GOLD analysis project Ga0208991, IMG submission 187855) | Forest soil microbial communities from El Dorado National Forest, California, USA - Mediterranean Blodgett CA OM3_M2 (SPAdes) (version 2) | ecosystem: Environmental > Terrestrial > Soil >...
GCCGGACGTTATCCGGCACCGTATGTCGATGGAGCCCGGACTTTCCTCTCCCGCAGCCTTTCGACCGTAGCAGGAGCGGCCGTCCGGCCGACTGACGCCCTAGCCATGGGGACTCAAGGCCGCCGCGTCAAGCCGATAAGGTCAGTCGAGGCCGTCAAAATAAATTATCCTGAAGATGTCGTTTTGCGATTGGCCCGTTCGACTGGATGTCGGCGAAACCTGCGAGGCAAAAAGGAGCAAAGAGATGCAGTATCTGCTGATGATCTACACCAACGAAGCCGAGTACGCCAAAATGGACGCGGCAACGGGCAAGAAAGTGACCGACGAATATGGTTCGTTCACCCAATCGATCATCCAGAGCGGCAATTTCAAGGCCGGCGACCGTCTGCAGCCAGCCTCGACCGCAACCACCGTGCGCGTCCGTGACGGCAAGACCCTGACCACCGATGGTCCGTTCGCGGAAACCCGCGAGCAGCTCGGCGGCTATTACCTGGTCGAGGCCAAGGATCTCGACGCAGCGCTTGCCATTGCCGCGCGGATTCCCGGCGCCCGGTATGGTTCGATCGAAGTCAGACCGATCTGGGTTTATAATTGACGGCTACTCCCATCGTCATTCCCGGATGCGCCGCATGGCGCAGGCCCAGAATCCATATTCCCGATCGGGATTGTGGGTTCCGGGCTCGCTCGTTTCACTCGCGCCCGGAATGACTGGCTATTTTACGTGAATGGCTGATCCGCATGACACCCACCGAAATCGAAAAAATATTCCGTGACGAGGCGGGTCGAGCGCTGGCAACGCTGATCCGCCTCGTCGGCGATTTCGATCTCGCCGAGGATGCGTTGCAAGATGCCTTTGCCGTCGCGCTGGAACGCTGGCCTGCCGTCGATCCGCCGTCCAATCCGCGCGCCTGGCTGGTCAATGTCGGACGCAACAAGGCGATCGACCGGGTCCGCCGGAGAATCGCGTTTCGCGGCAAGCAGGGAGAGCTCACGCACGAGTTGCTGCACAACGCGGCTGCTTCCTGCGAGGCCGCCGACGCCGCGCTCGACGACGACATGCTGCGGCTGATCTTTATCTGTTGCCATCCGGCATTCGCGACAGAGGTTCAGGTCGCGCTGACGCTGCGCACGGTCTGCGGGCTGACGACCGCGCAGGTCGCGCGCGCCTTTCTGGTGAGCGAGGACGCCATGGCGCAGCGCCTTGTCCGCGCCAAACAGAAAATTCGTCTCGCCGGCATTCCCTACGAAGTGCCGGACCGCGAAGCGCTCGAACCTCGGCTGCGCGGGGTGCTCGCGGTGATCTATCTGGTCTTCACCGAGGGCTATGTAGCAACCTCAGGCGAGGATCTGATGCGGCCTGATCTGGCGCGGGAAGCGATCCGGCTCGGCCGCCTGCTCGAGGCCCTGATGCCGCAACGGGGCGAGATCAAGGGATTGCTGGCGCTGATGCTGCTGCACGACGCGCGCCGCGCCGGGCGCGCGACCGCGGGCGGCGACATCGTGCTGCTGGAAGAGCAGGATCGCAGCGTGTGGGACCATGCGCAGATCGCCGAAGGTTTGAAGCTGGTGGAAGACGCCTTGCGGATGCCGGGTCGGCCGGAAGCTTACGCGGTTCAAGGCGCGATCGCGGCGCTGCACGCGCGGGCGCCGAGTTATCGCGACACCGACTGGCCGCAGATCGCCGGCCTCTATGAGGTGCTGCTGCGGATCAGCCCGTCGCCGGTGATCGAACTCAATCACGCCGCTGTGGTGTCGATGGTGGACGGACCGGCACGGGCGCTGGACCTGATCGACGCGCTGGAGGCCCGCGGCGGACTCAAGGGCTACGAGTTGATGCCGGCCGTCCGCGCCGATCTGTTGCGGCGGCTGGGCCGGCGTGAAGCGGCGCGCGAGGCATATCTTGCGGCGACGGCCGCGACGCAGCTGGAGCCGTTGCGGCGGCTTTACGCGCGGCGATTGGCGGAACTTGATTGCAAGTAGATCGTCTTGGCCGGGCTGAACACTCGTCCCGGCCATCCACGACTTTGCCTCGCTGAGGGACGTGGATGCCTGGCACTAGGCCGCCCGGCATGGCGGAAAACGAATTATGCTGAGTGGATTTCGCCCTAACGCGCCGCGATGGCCTTGGCGTCGGCCGAGAGGCTAGCCAGCAGCGACTGCAATGTGGTCAGCGTCGAATGATCGGCGACGCCGTCGAGGCGGGCGGGGCGAAAATGGCGCTGGAAGGCGGTGACCACTTCCATGGTCGGCCCGTCGTATTTTCCGCTTATCGGGATGCCATAGCCATATTTGGCCAGCGCTTGCTGCATGTCGCGGACGCCGTCGCTGATGATGCCTGGCTTGAGCGTTTCGCCGCGCACGATCGGCGCCGGTTGCACCCAATGGCCGACGCCCGAATTAGCCAGCGAATGCCACGGAAATTTCTCGCCGGGGTCTTTCTTGCGGGATGGGGCGACGTCCGAATGCCCGAGCACGCGATGTGACGGCACCTTGCGGCGGAGCATGATGCCACGGCACAGCGCGATCACGGCGGCGATCTGGCGCAGCGGGAATTCCGGATAGCCCCAGTCATGGCCGCGATTGACGATCTCGACGCCGATCGAACAGGAATTGATGTCTTCTTCGCCGGCCCACGATGCGACGCCGGCATGCCAGGCGCGTTTGGCTTCCGGGACGCACTGCACGATGCGGCCATCTTCCAGAACGATGTAATGCGCGGAAACGTCGGTGCCCGGCGTGCACAGCTGCGCGATCGCGCCTTCCACATCCGGCATTCCGGTGTAGTGCAGCACGATCATGTCGGGCAAACGGCCCTTGTTGCGGTCGCCAAAGTTCGCCGACGGGATGACGTCGGAAGCGATCGACGAGTCAGGGGTGAATGTCTTCATGTTCGCGTTGGCCCTAGGAAGCAGGACGGCGCGACGCTTCGAATCAAACCCAACAGATGCGAACGAACCGAGCGGCACAGGACAGGTCAAACCGGGCAGGAGAACGGCAACAGTGCACTTTCATGACGAACCTCGACTATTCCTTTACGATGTCATCCGCGCAATCCGCGAACCGGCCGCCGCTTCGCATTTTGGCTGAGTGTGTGCAGGAAGCATCACTTAGCAGGGCAATCGCAGCTCGACCTCTAAAGCCAGACATTCGCAAGACCACCATGGGGTCGGGGAACTCGGCCGGGATTATCAGTCCCATCAACGCTTTCTTAACGCTAACTGACGTTACTAAGTAGTGAAGAGCCGAACCGGTTTTTGGGACGGCCGAGGCCCTCTTTCACGCTCGAAATCCCATGGCAGCCCAGCAAACTCCATCGGGAAATCAGGGTTTGCGGTTGGGGATACGCGGCATCGGCAATCGTGCCTCGCAATCGCTTTTCGAGACGAAAAGCCCGGTGAAACGCAGACATTTGAGGCGCAATGGGCCCGTTCGCGTCCAATTTCCGTTCTTTAACCCGGACTACGCCCGGAGCCGGGGCATGAAACCGGCTGCCCAGCGCCATATTTCCGTCCTTGGCCGCGAAGCCGTCGAGATGCTTAAGCCACGCGACGGCGGGATTTATGTCGACGCCACCTTTGGGGCCGGCGGTTACAGCCGGGCCATTCTCGATACCGCCGGAACCCGCGTCATCGGCATCGACCGCGACCGATCAGCCATATCCGATGGCTTCGATCTGGTTGATCGATCGGACGGCCGGCTCACGCTGGTCGAGGACCGATTCTCGAATCTCGCCGGGATTTGCGCCGCGCAGGGCATCTCTTCGGTCGACGGCGTCGTGATGGACGTCGGGGTGTCCTCGATGCAGCTCGACGTGGCGGACCGCGGCTTCTCGTTTCGCCTGGGTGGCCCGCTCGACATGCGGATGGGCCATGATGGCCCGACCGCGGCGGATGTGATTGCGAAGGCGTCCGAGGCCGACCTCGCCAATATCATCTACATCTTCGGCGAAGAGCGTCATTCCCGCAGGCTGGCCCGCGCCATCGTTGCCGCGCGCGAGGAAGCGCCGATCGTAACCACGCGGGCGCTGGCCGATATCGTCTCCAGGGTGGTGCGGTCCAAGCCGGGTGAAATTCACCCGGCGACGCGGACGTTTCAGTCTTTGCGGATTTTCATCAACGAAGAACTCGACGAACTGCATCTGGCGCTCTCGGCAGCTGAGCGCATGCTGAAGCCGGGCGGCCGGCTGGTGGTGGTGTCGTTTCATTCGCTCGAAGACCGCATCGTCAAGAATTTCCTGGTCGAACGCAGCAAGGCCGGCGGCGGATCGCGGCATCTGCCTGAGATCACGCAAGCCGCACCGAGCTTTCAGATTTTGACCAAGCGGCCCGTCACGCCCGGTGACGACGAGATATCAGCCAATCCGCGCGCCCGGTCGGCGAAGCTGCGCGCTGCCGAGCGCACTGCCGCGCCTGCGCATATCGCCGCCGCACTGCCGGCATGGCCAACGCTCACTGACGTGATGAGGGGAGGCTGACCATGCGGATCATCCACCTCCTCGTGATCGGCGCCCTGGTGTTCGCAGCCGCTTACGTCTATCGGATCAAGATGGAATCTACCTCGCGCACCGAGCGCGTGCTGCGGCTGCATGCGGAAATTCGCGAGCAGCGCGACGCCATCGCGGTGCTGCGCGCGGAATGGGCCAAGCTCGATGCGCCGCTGCGGCTGCAGGGTCTCGCCGAACGACATCTGGCGCTGAAGCCGCTGAACGCTACGCAATACGATTCATTGAAGAACCTGCCCGAGCGGCCGCCAAGCTTTGAAAAGTCAGGCGATCCCGATCCGATCGGCGCGATGATCTTGGCCATCGATTCCGTTGCCGTGACGGGTTCGGTGCCGGCGCCGGAGGATCAGCGATGACAAATCGCGCGCTGGCCTCCGTCAAGCCTGCGGAACCATGGCGGCAGCGGCTGATCCGCAGTCTGCTGTACGGGCGCAATGTCGACCGCGCCGCGAAAGCCCGCGCCCGCGTCGGATTTGCCATGGTGGCATTCGCGGCGATCTACGCGGTGATCGGCGGACGGTTGATCATGTTCGCGGTCGGCGGTGACAGCCACGGCGCGCGCCGCGCGGCGGCGCAGGACGCCATCGCCACCGCGCGGCCGGATATCGTCGACCGCAACGGCGAGGTGCTCGCCACCGACGTCAAGGCGCCCAGCCTGTTCGGCGAGCCGCGCCGGATCATCGACAAGGACGAAGCCATTGAGCTTCTGACCGCGACATTGCCGGATCTCGACACCGGCGAAGTGCGTGACCGGCTGTCGTCGAAAAAAGGCTTCGTCTGGCTGAAGCGTGAAATCACGCCGCTGCAGCAGCAGGAAATTCATCGCCTCGGCATTCCCGGCATCGGCTTCCTGCGCGAGAACAAGCGGGTTTATCCCACCGGCGCCGAAGTCGCGCACCTGATTGGTCTTGTCAACATCGACAATCAGGGCATCGCCGGGATGGAGAAATGGCTCGACAGCAATGGCCTAGCCGATCTGCACCGCGCCGGCTTTGCGACCGATCGTCTGCAGCGGCCGGTGGAGCTGTCGATCGACCTGCGCGTCGAGCACGCGCTGCGCGACGAACTTCTCAAGGCCAAGGAAAAATACAAGGCCAAGGCGGCCTCCGGTCTCGTTTCCAACGTCAAGACCGGCGAGATCGTAGCGATGGTGTCGCTGCCCGACTTCGATCCGAATAATCCGCGCGAGGCGCACGATCCCGATCGCATCAATCGCCTGACCACAGGCGTCTACGAGATGGGCTCGACCTTCAAGGCGCTGACGCTGGCGATGGCGCTGGATTCCGGCAAGGCCAGTCTCGGCACGATGTACGATGCCCGCGGCGCGCTGCACTATGGCAAATTCGCCATTCACGACACCCATCCGCTTGGCCGCTCCATCTCGTTGTCGGAAGTGTTCACATTTTCGTCGAATGTCGGCGCGGCGCGTATCGCGCTGGCGCAGGGCGTCGAGCCGCACAAGGCGTTCTTGCGTAAAATGGGTCAGCTCGATCGGCTGCGTACCGAACTGCCCGAAAGCGCCTCGCCGATCGTGCCGAAGCGCTGGAGCGAATTAAACACCATCACCATTGCTTTTGGTCACGGCCTCTCGGTCGCGCCGCTGCAGGCGGTGATGGGCATCAATGCCGTGATGAATGGCGGCTATCTGATCCCGCCGACATTCCTCAAGCGATCGGAAGAGGAAGCCAGGGCGCTGGCGAAGAAAGTGATCAAGTCGGAGACCAGCGAAAAGATGCGCTATCTGATGCGGCTCAACGCCGAGATCGGAACCGCCAAGCAGGCCGACGTGAAGGGCTATTATATCGGCGGCAAAACCGGCACCTCGGAAAAGGTCGTCAATGGGCGTTATTCCAAGAAGCAGGTGCTGAACTCGTTTACCGCGATCGTTCCCGCTGACAATCCGCAGTTCCAGGTCCTGGTGATGCTGGACGAGCCGAAAGCGCTGCCCGAAACCCATGGCTTTATTACCTCGGGCTGGAACGCGGTGCCGACCGGCGGCAAGGTGATCGCTCGCATTGCGCCGCTTTTGGGGATCGAGCCGCGTTTCGATTTGCCGCCGTCCGACCGCCTTATTCTTGCGGCATCGAGGGGAACCCAGTAAGGCGTAACACTATCGCGCCGGCCGGACTGGAAGATAATGAGACTTCGCGATCTGTTCAGCGATGACGCCACAATCGACCCGCAGGCGGAAGCGGCCGTAATCACTGGCCTCGCCGTGGACAGCCGCGCGGTGAAGCCGGGCGACCTGTTCTTCGCGGTAGCCGGCAGTAAAACCGACGGCGCGCGCTTCATCGATTCGGCGATTGCATCCGGCGCGGTGGCGATCGCGGGCGATCATCCGCCGCAAGGCGTTTCCCGCGTGCCGTTCGTCACTACGCCCAATCCGCGCCGCGCGCTGGCGCTCGCTGCAGCGAAATTTTATCCGCGGCAGCCCCGAACAATCGCGGCCGTAACCGGCACCAGCGGCAAGACTTCCGTCGCCGCTTTCACGCGGCAAATCTGGCAACGGCTCGGTCACGCCTCAGCCAGTATCGGCACTATCGGGCTGGTATCGCCGAAGCGCACCATCTACGGGTCGCTGACGACGCCAGATCCCATCGCACTGCATCGCCAGCTCGATGAAATCGCGCGCGAGGGCGTCACACACCTCGCGTTTGAGGCGTCATCGCACGGGCTAGATCAATATCGATTGGATGGTGTGCGCATCGGAGCCGGCGGATTCACCAACCTGACGCGCGACCACATGGATTACCATCCCGACGTCGCGCATTATCTTGCCGCCAAGCTGCGGCTGTTCCGCGATCTGGTCGCGGCGGATGGCGCCGCAGTGATATCAGCCGATCATGACTGTTCGCAGGCGGTGATGGATGCGGCGCGCACGCGAGGCTTGCGGATTGTCGCGGTCGGCAGCAAGTGCAACGGCGCAGGCGAGGGCATCCGTCTGATTGAGGCTGACATCGATGGCTTTGCGCAGAAACTCACGCTCGAACATCGCGGGCGCAGGCATGCGGTCCGGCTGCCGCTGGTCGGCGAATTCCAGATCGAGAATGCGCTTGTGTCCGCCGGCCTCGCGATCGCTACCGGCAGCGAGCCCAAGGCCGTTTTCGCCGCGCTCGAGCATCTCGAAGGCGCGAAGGGCCGGCTGGAGCGGGTCGGCGAGCGCAACGGCGCGCCGATCTTTGTCGATTACGCGCACAAGCCCGACGCATTGGCGAAGGCGTTGCAGGCGCTGCGGCCTTACGCCAAACGCAAGCTGGTCGTGGTGTTCGGCGCCGGGGGCGACCGCGACGCCGGCAAGCGTCCTTTGATGGGGGCGATTGCGGCTGACAATGCCGACAGCGTCATCGTCACCGACGACAATCCGCGCAGCGAAAATCCGGAGCTGATCCGATCAGCGATTCTGAGCACTGCGAAGGGCGCAAAGGATATCGGCGACCGCGCAGACGCAATCCGGACGGCGATTGCCGGTCTGCAGCCGGGCGATGCGCTGCTGATCGCCGGCAAGGGCCACGAGACCGGACAGATTGTCGGCGACCGCGTGCTGCCGTTCAGCGATCACGACGCGGTTGCAGCCGCGCTTTCACCGAGGGTCGCATGAGCACGACGCCGCTGTGGACCTCTCACGCGATGACGGAGGCGATGCGCGCCTCGATCAACGGCGTGTTGCCGGAAGCCGTCGCAGGCCTTTCCATCGACAGCCGCACCATCGCGCCGGGCGAGGCTTATTTCGCGATCAAGGGCGACACCCATGACGGGCACGATTTCGTCGCGGCGGCGTTGAAGGCGGGCGCTGCGCTGGCGGTGGTTGAAGCCGCGCAGCGCGACAAGTTCGCACCCGACGCGCCGCTGTTGGTGGTGGACGACGTGCTCGGCGGTCTGGTCGATCTCGCTCGCGCTGCGCGTGCGCGTTTGAGTGCCCAGGTGATCGCGGTCACGGGTTCCGTCGGCAAGACCTCCACCAAAGAGGCGCTGCGGCGCGTGTTGGGCGCGCAGGGCGAGACCCACGCCTCGGCCGCGTCGTTCAACAATCACTGGGGCGTGCCGCTGTCGCTGGCGCGATGCCCGGCGTCGGTGCGTTTCGCGATCTTCGAGATCGGCATGAACCACGCCGGCGAAATCGAGCCGCTGGTGCGGATGGTGCGGCCGCAGGTGGCTGTTATCACAACGGTCGAGCCGGTGCATCTGGAGTTCTTTGCCGGGATCGAGGCGATTGCCGACGCCAAGGCGGAAATTTTTGAAGGTCTCGAGCCCGGCGGCGCGGTGGTGCTCAACCGCGACAACTCGCAATTCGCCCGTCTGCAGAAGCGCGCCCAAAAGCTTGGCATCTCGCGCATCGTCTCGTTCGGCGCCGACAAGAAATCCGACGCGCGGCTGCTCGACGTGTCGCTGCATTCAGCCTGTTCGGCCGTGCACGCCAATATCCTCGGCCATGATGTCACCTACAAACTCGGCATGCCCGGCCGTCATATGGCGATGAATTCGCTGGCGGTGCTCGCGGCAGCGTCGCTCGCCGGCGCCGACCTTGCGCTCGCGGCGCTGTCGCTGTCACAGATCGAGCCGGCGGCCGGCCGCGGCGTCCGGCGCGCGCTGGGGGTTGCCAACGGCGAAGCCACCTTGATCGATGAAAGTTATAACGCCAATCCAGCGTCGATGGCCGCGGCGCTGAACGTGCTCGGCCGGGCCGCAGTCGGCCCCCATGGGCGGCGCATCGCGATGCTCGGCGATATGCTCGAACTCGGTCCCACCAGCCCCGCGCTGCATCGCGGTTTGGTCGAGGCGGTCAAGGCCAACCACATCGATCTGGTATATTGTTGTGGTCCGCTGATGCGCAACTTGTGGGACGCTCTTTCCACGGGTAAACGGGGCGGCTATGCCGAGAGCGCGGCTGGTCTCGAAGCGCAGGCCGTCGCCGCTATACGCGCCGGCGACGCGATCATGATCAAGGGATCGCTTGGCTCGAAGATGAAAACGATTGTGAATGCGCTCGAAAAGCGCTTTCCCGGCAGGACCGCGCTCGATGAAGCCGCGGTATGAGGCGGTTTGAATGTTTTACTGGCTGATCGAACTTTCCAACACCGTTCCCGGTATGGGCGTGTTCCGCACGTTTTTTAACGTGTTTCGCTACATCACTTTTCGCACGGGCGGGGCGATGGTGACCGGGGCGTTGTTCGTTTTCCTGTTTGGCCCCTGGATCATCGATCACCTTCGGCTTCGCCAGGGCAAAGGTCAGCCGATCCGCACCGACGGCCCGCAGTCGCATCTCGTCACCAAAATCGGCACGCCGACGATGGGCGGCCTGATGATCCTTTCCGGACTGGTGGTCGCGACGCTGCTGTGGGCCAATCCGCTCAATCCCTATGTCTGGATCGTGCTCGCGGTGACGCTGGGTTTCGGCTTCGTCGGCTTCTACGACGACTATCTGAAGGTCACCAAGCAGAGCCACAGCGGCTTCGCCGGCCGTATCCGCCTCGCGATCGAAGCGCTGATCGCGCTCGCCGCGTGCTACGCGCTGGTCCGGCTCGGACGCGACCCGTTCTCGACCTCTTTGGTGATTCCGTTCTTCAAGGATGTGGTGCTGAATTTCGGCTGGTTCTTCGTGATCTTCGGTGCGTTCATCATGGTCGGCGCCGGCAACGCGGTCAACCTGACCGACGGTCTCGATGGTCTCGCCATCGTGCCGGTCATGATCGCGGCGGCGAGCTTCGGCATGATCTCCTATCTCGTCGGCAACGCGGTATTCTCGGACTACCTGCAGATCAATTACGTCGCCGGCACCGGCGAACTCGCGGTGCTGTGCGGCGCAGTGCTTGGCGCGGGACTGGGATTCCTGTGGTTCAACGCGCCGCCGGCCTCGATCTTCATGGGCGACACCGGTTCGCTCGCGCTCGGCGGCATGCTCGGCTCCATCGCGGTCGCGGTCAAACACGAGATCGTGTTGGCCGTGATCGGCGGACTGTTCGTGCTGGAAGCGGTCTCGGTGATCGTGCAGGTGGCGTCGTTCAAGCTCACCGGCAAGCGCATCTTCCGGATGGCGCCGATCCATCACCATTTTGAGCAACTGGGCTGGACCGAACCGCAAATCGTGATCCGGTTCTGGATCATCTCGGTGATGCTGGCATTGGCCGGCCTCTCCACGCTGAAGCTGCGGTGATCATTTGATCCCCGTCACTTCCTTCGCGGGCAAGACGGTCGCGGTATTCGGGCTCGGCGGCTCCGGGCTTGCTAGCTGTCACGCCTTGAAGGCGGGCGGGGCGGAGGTGATCGCCAGCGACGACGGCGCCGACAAACTCGCCGAAGCCGCGCAAGCCGGCTTCATCACCGCGGATTTGCGCAAGGTATCGTGGGCGAATTTCGCAGCGCTCGTGCTCACACCGGGCGCGCCGCTTACCCACCCGGCGCCGCACTGGTCCGTACTGGCGGCACAACAGGCCGGCATCGAAGTGATCGGCGATATCGAACTGTTTTGCAGGGAGCGACGGCGCCATGCTCCGGATGCGCCGTTCGTCGCCATCACCGGCACCAACGGCAAATCAACCACGACCGCGCTGATCGCGCATTTGATGCGCGTGGCCGGTTACGACACGCAGATGGGCGGCAACATCGGCACCGCGATCCTGTCGCTGGAGCCGCCGCGCATGGGGCGGGTACACGTCGTCGAGATGTCGTCGTACCAGATCGATCTTTCGCCGTCGCTCGATCCTAGCGTCGGTATCCTGCTCAATGTCAGCGAAGACCACATCGATCGCCACGGCACGCTCGAACACTATGCCGCCGTGAAGGAGCGTCTGGTCGCCGGCGTGCAGCGACAGGGCACCGCGATCGTCGGCGTCGATGACGGATGGAGCCGGAACACCGCCGACCGGATCGAGCAGGCGGGCCGGCACGTGGTCCGGATATCGGTGAAAAACCCGCTGCCGGACGGCATCTATGTCGAGCGCGAAACCATCTGGCGCGCCTCGGGGGGCGCGCGCAGCGAGATCGCGCGGATCGGCGGCATCGGTTCGCTGCGCGGGGCGCACAACGCGCAGAATGCGGCTTGCGCTTCCGCCTGCGCGCTGGCGCTCGGTATCTCAACCGAAGTCCTGCAAAACGGCCTGCGCAGCTTTCCCGGTCTCGCGCATCGCATGGAGCAGGTAGGCCGCCGCGGCAACGTGCTGTTCGTCAACGATTCCAAGGGCACCAATGCCGATGCGGCGGCGCATGCGCTTTCTTCTTTCGCCGATATTTTCTGGATCGCCGGCGGTAAGCCGAAGCTCGGCGGCATCACGGGTTTGACCGAATATTTCCCGCGCATCCGCAAGGCCTATCTGATCGGGGAAGCCGCACAGGAATTCGCTGAAACTCTCGGCGATCGGGTGCCGCACGAGATCTCGGAAACGCTTGAAGTTGCGGTCGCCAATGCCGCTGAAGATGCGGAAGCCTCCCGGCTGGCAGAGCCCGTGGTGCTGCTGTCGCCGGCCTGCGCGTCGTTCGACCAGTACCGCAATTTTGAAATTCGCGGCGCGCGGTTCCGCGAACTCGTCACGGCACTGCCAGGGGTCAAGCCGGTGGTGTGAGCCTGAGCGGCCGGTCCGTTC
>Ga0208991_1000262_pt1 | contig 12078 bp, 12 predicted proteins | sample MedBloCAOM3_M2_FD_187855 | JGI IMG/M metagenome (GOLD analysis project Ga0208991, IMG submission 187855) | Forest soil microbial communities from El Dorado National Forest, California, USA - Mediterranean Blodgett CA OM3_M2 (SPAdes) (version 2) | ecosystem: Environmental > Terrestrial > Soil >...
TCCACGGCCGCCCGGCCTATCGCGAAGTCGATCGCCGGCTCGTCTACATCGATCCGCATCCGGCGCCGCCGGCCTCGCCGCGGCGGCAGCAGGTTCCGGGCTTCTTCGCGACGCTCCGCGGCGCGCTGTCGGATATCCCGAGCTCGCAGCCGGTGACTGATGAGCTCGCGCGCGTGGTCGAGTTCAACGACCAGGTGCGGCGGCTGCGGGCGATCATCGACAGCGCGCGTCCCCATGTCGGTGAACTGGTGACCAAGGTCGTGACCACCACGTTCGATCGCGCGATCTCGACCGACGACCTGCGCGGCTGGCGTGAGCAGGTCAACGCGCATGTCGCGCGCGATGCCGGATTTGCCTACCAGGCCTATGTGCGGCTCAAGCTCGCGTCCGTGCGCGCCTTCGGCGCCGAGCTGATCGTCAAGCTGCGAGGCATGCCGCCGCAGTCCCCGCTGTCGCGCGTGGTGGCCGAGATCATCGACGCCTGGGCGGTGCGCAAGGGCATTGTCTATGCGCGCGCCGACAGCGAAGCGCTCGAATTCGAAACTCAGACCGCGGACCACCTTCCGCCCTGGGTGAAATACCTTCTTGCCTTCGACGTGAAATACCGCGAGCGCCGCCTGCAGTTCCTGATCGAGGGGCAGAACAGGCTCTACCAGTTGCTCGGCCAGGAACACTTTGCGGGCTTCGACCCGGTCGTGATCGACCGCCTCAAGCGCGAATTCTATTCCCGCCTCGACGCCCTGCGGCGGCGCGAGAGCGCCGCGTTCTATAGCGAGGGGTTGCGCGCGCTGGTGGCGGGCATTTTCCCCGCTGCGCCCTCGTCGGACGAGGTGAAGCACCTCGGCGACTACGCGAACCGCTTTGTCGACCAGCACGCGGACAAGCTCGACCGCCTGATCGCGCAACTGGGCGCCGAGATCGATCTCGACGCGCGGACCCGCGAGCTCGACGACCTCCTCGCCGCGCTCGATCCCGCGCAATGGCATCCGGATGCGCGGCGCGAGGTGCTCATCAACTATCTGGGCTTTCCGTTCTGGGACGTGCTGACGTTTCCGATCACCAGCGCGCGCCCGTTCGGCGAGCTCAATGAGATCCTGATCGATCGCATCAGCCCGCAGGATTCCCATGCGCTTAAGGGTTTTGACGGCAGCGAGAGCCTCAAGGGCACCGGCTTCGGTCATTTCGCCGCGTTCTTTTCGCGCGCCTATCGCGAAAACGACTATCTCCTCGGCCGGCTGCATGCCCTCGACCGGCTGATCGACATCGTCTGTGACGCGGCGGGGATCGATCCCAATGCCGGCGAGATCGACGTTTTGGCGCTCAAGAAGCGCGGCCTCGGCCGCATCCTCGATGTCGAGGAGAGGCACCTCACCCATAGCAAGCAGCTGATCGCCAGTTTGCGGCAACGCCTCGACGAGCTTGGCGGGTAGTCTCGTGCAGCGGCGCGGGCGCGTGCTCACGGCGCGCACCGACAGGTGAGGCACGGCTTCGAGATAGGCGAGCGCCGCCCGCAACAGGGCCGGATTGTCCTTGAGCTGACCGATGCCGAGATTGCATCCGCGGCAGAGCAGCCCGCGCACCTGTCCGGTGACGTGGCAGTGATCGACGCAGAGCGTGCGGGCGGATCGCTCCTTTGCAGATGGCGCAGGCGCCGCGCTGGTGCTCCAGCAGCATGTCGTAGTCTCGCAGCGACATGCCGTAGATGTATTTGAGCCCGCGCGCGCGCGAGATCCTGGCGTGGTCGACGCGTTTCGCCGTCCTCAGAGCGGGATTTTCCGCCCATTGGCGCCCCCGGTCTTCATTGATGTCATCCTGGCGGGTCGCATGGAAACGGCGATCGCACGCAACGCGCTGTCGATAGTCCGGGTCTTCCGCATAGCGCCGCTTCCTGGCGATGCTGTCCCGGGAGGTCACTGGCGTCGAAGCCCCTGAATGCACGCCGCGGGACTGCCGGGCCGAGTGAAAACCGCCGCGATGCACGTCCATCGGCGGGCTTCAGGCACAGCATGTCCCCCCGCGGCGGCCTCACGAGCGAGGCGGGCTACGGCAGGCGTGACGAAATTGGTTTGCTAGCTCGAAAGGAGAGGGGTCTCGCTGCGCTCGACCCGTCTTAAACGCTTGGCCACGATTTGCCTTTTGCAATGCAATGCGACTCCGATGTGTCCGGTCGCGCCTAGGGCGACCTCGACACCGAAGCAGTGGTCATGCGCAATTTTGGATGATGTGTATTTATACAAGATTCGTGTAACAAAGTCTACAAAAATCTGACGGAGGTGACGTAGGAGAGCAGGATTTCGAACAGCGATAGGGTGCTTGTCGGCGCCGGACCATCAATTTCGGAATCACCTCTCTAAGACCGCTTCTCTAAAACCGTCGAGGCAACCCCCCATGCACCTTTTTCAGCATATCAAGCAGAAGCCCATCGCACGCGAGACCATGATCCTCCTCGCGCCATCACGCTCGGTATAGCAGTGGAGACGAACGCCGTGTCCGCCGGACTTGGCGGATTATTTGACCTTCGGCCTAACGATGCGTCGCGCGCAACGTTGCGCTTGGCCGGAAAGCCACAGGCTGGATCGTGGACATGGATTGCCTCACGCGGAGAACAACCGCGCGTTGTCAGTGTCGGCTCACGGCACTGATGCGAAGTCTTGCGATGTCCGCTTTGTCGCCGGTCTTGGAGCATTAGCGGACGTGACTCTGACATCGCGGAATCGACGCGAATGACCCCAACCAGACATTGACCGTAGGCCTGCAGCTTCCCGGCGTATCCAAACCGATTCTTCACTGCCTGCGAGATTTTCGAACAGCAGGTGGTTTCCGCGCGGCAGCCATCTTGCTTTCAGTCGGATGCGTGATTGGGAGGACCTCACGCATATACTCGGCGAGCGCCTCGCAAAAGCTCTCGGCATAGGGCGGCATTGGACGCCGCTTGTCCCATTGAATGGCATATCGCTCTCGAATCGGCTTGCGCCGGTGTGTTACGCGGACGATTTTCAATGTGTAGCGATCCGTTCGTAGGAGCGATGGAATGATCGCTACCCCTTGCCCGGCCTCCGCGAGCGCGAGCAAGGTGTGCGGCGCGCGGCTCTCGAGCAGAATATTGGGTTCGACATCTGTGAGACGGCAAGCTGCGTCAAACAGCCTCCGAATTGAATAACCCGATTCCAGCAACAGCAACGGATAGGACGCGAGCCGGCGGATATCAATAGCGCCGGCATGGCCAAGCTCGAGCGATGGGGCGCAGGCGGCCAAAACTTCATCCGAGGGCAATACGCGACTCTCGAAGCGTCGATCGCCTTGATCATGTCTGATGCCTATGTGAACCTCGCCGCGTTCCAGCATGGCGGTCTGTTCGCGACCAAGGGCCTCATTCAGTTTCACGTGCACATTGGGAAAGCGTTCAGCATATCGAGGCAGAAACTTCGACAAGACACTCTCGATCGTGTGCGGCGGGGCGGCAACCTTCAGCACCCCCCTGTCTCCACGCCGGAGTACTTCTACCCGCTCGCCGAGCGCGTCGATATGGGCTAATACACCGCGACAATCCCCGAGGAACTGCCCGCCTTCTGCGGTCAAGACGAGGCCGCGCCCAACGCGGTCAAACAGCCTAAGCCTAAGCTCTTGCTGAAGGTCCATGATTTGCCGCGAGAGAGCAGGCTGCGTAATGCGCAGTCGCAGCGCCGCTTTCGAAACCGTGCCCAGTTCCGCTACAGCGACGAACGTTCGCAGGCGCCTCAGGTCCATACTTCAACGTATGTCCGATCGGCATAAGATGCTAGAATAATTATGCATTGGACATCAGCTTTGATCCGGGCATATCGTCCGCACAGCATCGCTCAATGATGTCAGCGAGCACGCGATCCGAGCGTGAGCGTTCTCGCGACGACCGCTGTAACGAACAGCAGTACGTTTGCAGTATCACGACAAGGGACTCCTGGCGTTTGGAGCGCACCTCGCAGCGACATTTGGAGGCTCTCATGAGCTGCTGCGACGAAACCACCGCCCGCGTACCGGATACCGACATGTCGCGGCGCTCGCTATTCAAGGGTGCGGCGGTGATCGCCAGCGTCATTCCGGCGGCGCGACCCGCGCGAGCGCAGGGAAAGCAGATCAAGCTCGCCTATTGCAGCCAGCTTCTGTGCGGGCCGCCGTACGAAGTCGCGCGCTCGGCCGGCCACTTCAAGAATCATGGGCTCGATGTGCAGATCGTCTACGCCCGGGGCGGCGGCGCCGCGATGCAGGCGTTGGTCGGCGGCGCGGTGGATTACGCCGCCACCGCGCTGGACGTTGCCATCCAGGCCTATGCCAACGTCAACGCCGGCATTCGCCGCTTCGCGGTCACCGGGCGCCTACCCCTGTTTGCCGTTGTCACCGCTCCCAAGACCGCCGATCAGATTCGATCGATCAAGGATCTGGAACGAAGGACGGTTGGCGTTTCCGCGCTCGGCAATGCCGATCATGCGCTGACGCTCTACCTGCTGAAGCAGGCCGGCGCCGACGCCCAGAAAGTCCAGTTCGCCACCATGGGCGTCAATCTGCTGGAGGCATTACGCCAGGGCCAGATCGACGTCGGCCTGGTGCAGGAGCCGGCTCTGACACTGCTGCGGCGCTCGGGCGGGCGCGTGCTCGTGAACGCCATGGATCTCGAAGACGCCAAGCACTATCTCGGCGGTTCGTTTGAATTCATGGGCGTGGCGGTGCGCGCCAAGGAGATCGAACAGCGCCGCCCGGAAATGGTTGCGCTGACCAAGGCACTGGCAGATGCGCTCAAAGGGCTGCGCCAGATGACAGGCGATCAGGTGATCGCGGCTTTCCCCAAGGAGATGACCGCCGGGCTCGATCTCAAGGAGTTCGGCGAGATCATCGCGCGTCACCGCGACGCGCTCTATCCCGAAACGGTGAACATCGACCTCGACGCCGCCAAGCGCGTCGAGCACAGCCTGATCGCCGGCGGCCTCATCAAGTCCGGTACGAGCATGTCTGGGCTGTACGACACTTCGATTGTCGGAGGTTGAAAGCTGCGCGTCCGCGATCTGACGATTTCTTATGGCAGCCAGCCGGTCCTCGAAGGAGTGAACCTCGCCGTCGGCGACGGGCATTTCGTGAGCCTCGTCGGGCCTTCTGGCTCGGGCAAGTCAAGCCTCTTGCGTGCCGTGATCGGGTTGCAGCAACCGCTCTCGGGCACGGTCGAGACCAACCTTGCCCGCTCGCAGCTCGGCATCCTGTTCCAGGACGATGCCCTGCTGCCGTGGAAGACGGCGCGCGACAATGTCGCGCTCGGCCTGAGCTTCAATGGCATGGAGCGCAGCAAGGCACTCGCCGAGGCGGAAGCATGGCTTGAGCGGCTGGATCTTGCGGGCTTCGGCGACCGGTTCCCCCGTCACCTGAGCGGCGGCCAGCGCAAGCGCGTCGCGCTCGCGCAGGTGCTGGCGCTGAAACCCAAGCTCATCCTGATGGACGAGCCGTTCGCCTCCCTCGACGCGATCGTGGGCGCTCGCGTGGTGAGGGACGTCGTCGCGTTAGTCGAGCGCGGGGGGATCAGCGTTCTTCTCGTCACCCATGATCTCGAAGAGGCGCTCAGCCTGTCGGATGAAGTCTACCTGCTGTCGCAGGGACCGCGCGCAAGCATCACGCAGCATTACACCGTGCCGATTCCGCGGCCGCGCGATCCCGTCCATTCGCGCACCCACCCCGCCTTCGCGCCGCTCTACCAGAGGCTCTGGGCGGACCTATCCCGCGAAGTCGATCACCGCGCGGAGGCGGCATGATGCTTCTCGATCCCCGCCATGCTTGGATGCGCCAGCTTGCCGCATTCGGGGTCCTGCTCGCGGTCTGGGAGGCGGCCGGCCGCGCCGATATGCTCAATCCATTGTATGTGCCGAACCCGAGCAGGATCGGAGCGGCGCTGGTCGATCTGTTCTCGGACGGCCGCATCTGGCCGCATCTCGACGCGACCTTCACCGCCGCTCTCGGCGGTCTCGCGCTCGGCATTGCCGTGGGCATTCTGCTCGGCGTCGTCGCGGCCCTCGTTCGGTTCATCGCCGAGTTGATCGAACCGGTGATGACTGTCCTCAACGCAATCCCGCGCGTGATCCTCGCCCCGCTTTTCGTGATCTGGCTTGGTATCGGATTGGCCTCCAAGGTTGCGCTGTCCTTCATTCTCGTGGCGGTGCTGATCTTCTCCACGGTGTTCAGCGGAATCCGGCAGGTCGATCGCAGGCTGGTCGAGCGCGTGATCACGCTCGGCGGCGACCGCTGGTCGCTTGTGCGGCATGTCTACCTTCCCTCGGTCGCGGCTTGGGTGCTCGGCAATCTGAAAATCGCGGTCGGCTTTGCCTTCACCGGCGCCTGCGTGGGGGAGTTCGTGGCGGCGACCCGCGGGCTCGGCTACCTCTTGTCGTTTGCGCAGAGCACCTACAACGCCGCCCTGATGTTCGCGCTGATTGTGCTGATCCTGGCGGTGGTGCTAGTGATCTTCGGTGTTGCGGGGCGCCTGGAAAAGTATCTGCTGCGCTGGAACTGAGCGCGGCTGCCGGGGGTGACGTCACTGTGACCGATCTGTACACCCGCATCAAAGAGCAGCCGCGCGAGGTGTTGGACAACATCGCCAAGTCGCTAAATGTCCGCGCATCCGAGCCCGCGATGCAGGCAATCTGCGCCCGCTACATGGCGCAGATCGCTCTGCCTGTGGGCGCCCGTGTTCTGGAGATTGGCTGCGGAAACGGGGCGACGACGAAGCTCATCACGAAGTACGTGGGTCCGGTGCAACTGGTCGGAATCGACCCGTCTCCGGTGTTCCTCGACATGGCGCGCGAGACATTCGCCGGTGAACCGCGGGTTTCATTCGCGGTCGGCGACGCTGTGGCGACCGGGCAGGCGGACGCCTTCTTTGACCTTGTTATCGCGCACACGGTCTACTCGCATTTGGTCGACCCGGAGGGGGCGCTGGCCGAGGCCCGCCGGGTTCTCAGGCCGGGCGGGCAGCTCGTGATTTTCGACGGCGACTTCGCGACCCTCACCGTCGCCCTGTTCGATGGGGATCCGCTGCAGTCCGCCGTAGGCGCGGTACTGCATCATATGATGCACGCACCTTATATCATGCGGCGGCTTCCCGCCCTCGTCACCGCAGCCGGGTTCAGCGTGCAGTCAGTCGAACCGCACGGCTATGTACAGACGACGAGCCCCAACTTTTTGCTGACGCTGCTGTCGCGCGGCACGAACGCAGCCGCTTATGCTGGTGAAATCGGTCAGGGGCTCGTTGACGGCTTCGCTCAGGAGGCGCGTCGGCGCGTCGCGAACGGCACGTTCTACGGAGCCATCCTGTTCCTCAGCCTCGCCGCGCGCAAAGATGGCCGGTGACTGCGCCACTCAGCGGGCAGAAGAATTGCACTGTTCGATTGGACATAACTGGAGGTCTGATCAGGAGAATGGGCGCATGTCGCAGACTCGCTTCGAGAGTTGGCACCTCGATCTGCATGACCTGTTAGGCCTTGCGGTTCCGCCGATTGCCATTGGCTTTATCGGCCACCTTCCTGCCGGGATCGGCCGTATCGAACGAACCATGCCGCCGGCAACGACGGATGGCCGGACGGGGCCCGTTGCGGCGAGTTGCGTGTTCTGGATCGAGGGCACGCAAGGCGTGTTCGCGACGGTGGCGGAGGACCACGGCAATTGCAGCGTCGGCAGCCTCACGCATGGCTTCAAGTCCGTGGCGTAGATCGCCCACAATGCCGATGTCGCTGCTCTGTGCGAGACCGGATGGGTCACGACAGAGGCAGTGGCAAAAATCGCGGTCGTTTGCGAAGCGTCGAAATATATCGTTTATGGACCGCTGCGCGATGTTCCCGTCGAGCCATCGGTCGTCCTGCTGCGGCTGAATGGGAGGCAGCAGATGCTGCTGCATAACGCATGGCCAAGCCTTCGCTTCGAAGGCAAACCGCAATGCCACATCATTCCGATCGCCAAAGAGAGCGGCGAGATCGCCATGAGCGTCGGCTGCATGCTAAGCCGGGTGCGCACCGGCATGTCCAATAACGAGGTGACCTGTGCGATCCCGGAGAGCCGTGTATCCGAGCTCATTGAGCGCCTGCGCGCGGCACGCGCCGCCGACAATGCAGTGGCGGCATATGCCGCAGACGATTCCAAGCGCTTTGCCCGTCAGCAATGAAGCCACTGACGGTCCGCCACGCGGTGCCTGCGATCTTCCAGTATCGCCAGTTCGCCGCCACGGCAGCGGAAATCGATATCGACACCCTGGAGGACCGCTTGCGCAACGCCGTGACGGCTGTGCACGGCGAGGCTCTCTGCCCGATGCAGTTCTGTGGGTGGACAAAGCTATGAAGTACATTTGAGGATGCGATGCCACCGTTCATATCGCGCCCAATCCACATCCTCTCCGCGCCCACTTCACCCCCTGGAAAAGGTCCCCACCATCGACCGAGCAACGTTGGACTATGGCGGCGCCGGTTCCGGGACCAACGCCGGTCACCAGCGCTACTTTTTTGGTCATGCGCGGATGTCTTGGGAATGGACCGCGAGGCGCTCCCGCACGAAATCGAGCCGATCGTTGCCGAAGAACAGTTCATTGTCGACAAAGAAGGTGGGCACGCCGAAGACACCTCTTTGCGCGGCGACCTCATTGCGCCGCTGGAGTTCTGCGCGCAGATCGGGTGACTCGGCGCGCCGCCAGAAATGTGACGCATCAATCCCGAGCCTTTTCAGAAATATCTCCCGGCCTACCTCGCTCACGATATCCTGCGGCTTGCCCCAGATCGCCGAGAACATGGCGGCATTGTAGAGAGCGAAGACGTCGAGCTCCTGGGCAACAAGCGCGCCGCGCGTCAGAATCTGATAGTCAAACGTGCCCGTTCCCAGCGCCGTGAGAAACGCCTGGTTGATTTCGAAGGGAACGCCATAGCGATGAGCCCATCTGGCCGCGTCGATGCCGGCATAGCGGGCCTTCGGCGGACAGGCCGGGGAAGGCTGATTGTTGACGCGTTTCATGACCTCGACGATGCCGATCGGCTCGTAGCGGGCAGGCACACCGAGACTCTCCAGTTGCGTGCTGGCCAGATAGGCATAGGGACTGGGATAATCAAAAACAAACTCGACAAGCATATCGCAGACATAGCCTTCTGGACGCCACATCGACTTGATCGTTCGTGCCGAGCTTTGCTTGCGATTGCGCGGAAATCGACCGTGGCGCAAGGCCAGTTGGTTGCGTTTCAGGGGATGAGCTGCTGTGGCGAACGCGTCGGGAACGTACGGCGCACTTAAAGGTGCACTTCAAAAAGAGTTTCTGCGGCCTGAAACCAGCTCGGCGGCGGCGCCTACATTCCCCGGAGCGCCGTGCGCAAAATTAGAAGGGGGATCGCCCAGGTGCAAAACCAGGAGTAGATCGCGAACACGCCACTGCCAGAACCACTGCGCAGAGACGTTGCGTGACCGCATTTCTTCTTCTGCTCCGCCTCTCCCATGCGCGCTCTAACAGGAAACGACTTTATGGGTATTGCTTGGATTGGACCGGTCTTGCCCTCTTTCTCCTTTCAATGAAACTTCGGCACTGCCCCAACGATTGAAACTCGGAAACGTCGCACTACGTGTTGGGTGCGGAGAGACATCGATCGGGTTCGCCAGAGTCCTGAGCCGACGGTCGTGACTATGTTTTCAGTCGAACGGACGCGGCCAAAGGAGTATGCCCAATGTTACGTAAGACCATGATCGTTTTGGCTACGGCTGCCGCTCTCACCGGGGGACTGACCGCTGACGCGCTTGCGCGTGGCGGTGGCGGTGGACACGGCGGCGGTTTCGGCGGTGGCGCTCATATGGGGGGCGGAGGTCGTAGCGGCTTTGTGCGCAATCCTACTACTCTCTTGGGATCACCGGCCCCGCAGATGCCCGCCTTTGAAAACCGAATTCCGGCCCCACTCTCGTCACCCGCGCAGGCACCCCTCGTCAACGGGCCCATGTCACAGCCCGCGTTCCGGGGGATGACCGGAATAGGGCAATGACGCCGCGCACATGGCTCGTGTGCGACCAATTAGCCCATGAAACCTGCGGTCGATCGCGCAACAAACCCGGTTTTGGGAGGGAGCGAGGAAAACCCAGCGGGTGTATTCTATTGATCTACCGAAAAAGGACTCTGAGCATATTTGCTCTGGTTGGCTTGGTCTTGCGCCGATCTTCTATAGCGTGACCATATGATCTTCATGTTGTCTATCTGGTTAGCAAAGTTAAGCCATGTCGGGAAAAGGTGGACTATGAGACTTGAAGGAAAGATCGCGCTGATCATGGGTGGCAACAGCGGCATCTGTTTGGCGACGGCCCGCCGCCTTGTTGTCGAGGGCGGGACGGTGATCATTACCGGTCCATATGTTTTCTCAGCCGTCCTGCGCAAGATTGGACCAACGATCACCACCTAAGCGTGCACGAGTGACTTCGACCACATACAACGCAGATGCTCAAAGACGCGCCACTGTTGGGCATTATATTTGGCGACGCATTTAGCGAGAAGGAGTTATCTCAGGGAGTGGAGAAGATGACGAAATCGCCTTTTGACACACTCATGGAAGTTTCTACGGGCTTCGTGTTGCCGCGAACTCTGCATGTGATTGCAGAGCTTGGTATCGCCGATGCGCTGGAGGAAACGCCTCGCAGCACGGAGGCGCTGGCGGCGGCAACCGGAACAAATGCCGAGGCCCTCAGCCGAGCGCTACGTGTGTTATCAGCGCATGGCATTTTCGCAGGGCAAGGCGGCGTCTATGCGCATACCCCGACCTCACTTCTGCTGCGCTCGGATCACCCGCAGTCCATGCGATCCTTCGTACGTATGCAAGGCATCCCCGCGCTCTGGCATATTTGGGAGCATTTTGCTCACGCCCTGCAGACGGGACGTTCCGCAGCGGAAAAGTCACTGCCGGACGGGTTTTGGGGCTATTTCGCCAATCATCCCGAACACAGCCGCCTTTTCAATGATGCGATGACCGCTAAGACGCATGGTCAGAGCAAAGGCCTTCTGGCGGCGTACGATTTCTCGGCTTTCAATACAATCGCTGATATTGGGGGTGGAAATGGACACTTGCTCCTATCAATACTGACCGCTACTCCAACTTTACACGGAGTGCTGTTCGACCTTCCTCATGTCATTCAACAAGCTTCGGTCATCGCGTCAGATCAGTTGAAATTTCATCCTGGAAATTTTTTCGAAGATTCTCTGCCTGTGTGTGACGCATACTTGATGATGCAAATTCTACACGATTGGAGCGATCAAGAATCGGTTCAAATAATAAAAGCAATTCGGCGCTCTGCTCCACCACATGGCAAGCTGCTGCTCGCGGAATGGCTCATTCCGGAAAATAGCGAACACAGTTGGACCCTGTTCGTTGACCTTATAATGCTAGGGGAGCTCACAGGCAAGGAACGTACAAAACCGGAATTCGAGAAGCTGCTTCGGGATTCCGGTTTCAGACTCGACCGTGTCGTCGATATTGGGTATAATACTTTTCTTTTAGAATCTACTGTTATTTAATGAACTGAGGTAGTTTCGGGTGGCTCGCGGCGCAGATATTGAAGAGCGCGGGGACTTCATTCAACGGCCCAGACCTCTTGGAAATGATTAGCAAGTAAACTGTGCACGATCGATCCGACCAGGGGCGGCTTGCTGCGTCTGCTGGCGACTTACTTCAACTCACGAGCGGCCATATCCGTAATCAGGAAGCGTTCCCGCTTGGGATGGATGAGAGACGCCGAATGCCGTCACAAGCCAAGTTCTACGAATACGAGGGATTGCGTTCGTACCGCTAAGCGGAGGATGACCCCAAAGATCGTGAGATGCTGCTGTAGATGGCGCGCGAGTGGATGATGGAAGCTGCCGCGCGCGAAGCATCGATGTAACCGAAGCCGCCGGAGAAGGCGCGCGAATTGCGAAGACCCTCGGCATAGATGCGGGCGAAGTAGCGGGCCGGAACATTGAGGTGCCAAAAAAAAACGTCGGCGATGCGAATTGCGGTGACGGCTTGGCGGGCTGACGTGCTCGCCGAACCCGGAGCGACCCCCTCGTTCGTGCAAATCCGGACG
>Ga0208991_1000263_pt1 | contig 12075 bp, 10 predicted proteins | sample MedBloCAOM3_M2_FD_187855 | JGI IMG/M metagenome (GOLD analysis project Ga0208991, IMG submission 187855) | Forest soil microbial communities from El Dorado National Forest, California, USA - Mediterranean Blodgett CA OM3_M2 (SPAdes) (version 2) | ecosystem: Environmental > Terrestrial > Soil >...
TCGTTGCAAGGCCGCATGAGGCTGGCCCCATACTTTCCTGGAGAGCTGATTCCCTTGCCCTTGTCTGGCTCGATTCCGGAATTACCCCATGTTGCAAAACTCTTTTTGCAGGACGGGACACAAATTTTCCGAGGCTTTCGCGCAATCAACGATGCCTGTGGTTATGGGTCCCCGCATTCTGGTGGCCGACTCACTTCTCCCGGAACGCGCGCATCAACTGGTCGCTCAGCGGTTTGATCAGGTAGGACAGCATGGTGCGGTCGCCGGTCTGGACAAAGGCTTCCACCGGCATGCCGGGTATCAATTTGACGTCGCCGAGACGCGCGATTTCTTTCGGCGGCATCGATACGCGGATCGTGTAATAGCTTTGCCCGGTGCGCTGGTCAGTCGTGACATCGGGCGAGACCCGGGTAACAAGACCGTTCAGCTCCGGCGTGGTGCGCTGGTTGAATGCCGACAGCCGCAGCAAGGTTTTCTGGCCGATCTGCAATTTATCGATATCCTGCGGATTGACCTTGGCCTCGACCTGCAGGTCGTCGGCTTGCGGAACGATCATCATGACGGCGTCGCCGGCCGTGATCACTCCGCCCACGGTATGGACCGTGGATTGCAGCACCATGCCGTCCTGCGGGGCGCGGATGTCGACCCGCCGCAACTGGTCTTCGGCCGTGACCTTGCGCTCGACGAATTCGCCGATCTTGTCGTTGGTCTCGCGCAAATCCTTGGAGACTTCGCTGACCATATCCTTGTCGACCTGAATAATTTGCAGTTCAGTCTCGGTAATCTTGCCCTTGGCCTGCGCCTTCGATGCAATGTATTGCGCCCGCTCGCCGGCCAGCCGGGCCGCGTCGCGCTCCAGCACCGTCAGGCGCGAAATCTGCACCAGGTGCTGATCGTAGAGCTGGCGAACGCCGACCAGTTCCTTCTCCACAAGTGCAATTTCCTTGTCTTTCGCGTTCTCCTGCGCCGTCAGACCGCCGATTTCCTCGTTCAACTGCGTGACCCGCTCGCGCAATTGCGCCTTTTGTCCGGACCTTCCATTGACACGAACCTCGAACAACTTGGTCTCGCTCGCGATGACGGTCTTGACATCAGGATCCTCGGCACGCGAGAGCAGCATCGAAGGAAATACGATGTTGTCGAGGCCCCGTTGTTCAGCTTCGAGCCGCGCGGCCCGCGCCCACAACCCGTCGAGGTTCTTGGTGACGATCGCAAGGCTCGCCTTGGTGACGGTGTCATCGAGCCGCACGACCACATCGCCGGCCTTGACGAGATCGCCGTCGCGCGCGCGCACTTCGCCGACGACGCCGCCGGTCGGATGCTGCACCTTCTTCACGTTCGATTCGACCACGACCGCGCCCGGCGCGATCAACGCGCCGGAGATCTGAGCCGTGGATGCCCAGCCGCCAAGCCCGCCGGCAAGAACGACGACCACTGCCAGCCCGACGATCAAATGCAGCCGTATCGACGATCGCGCTCCGCGCGTCTCGCTGTCCGTCATGATTTGGCAACTCCCGCATCGGATACGATCTTGATGGGAGAAGGCGGCGCAACCCGCTGCTGCAGCACTTGCCCCAGCACCGTTTCCTTGGGGCCGAAGGCCTGCATACGCCCGTCCTTCAGCACAAGAAGCTGATCGACCGCCTCAATCGCGATCGGCCGGTGCGCAACGATCACTACGATGGCGCCTCGCTCACGCGCCGCGCGAACGGCCCGTGTCAACGCCTCATCTCCTTCGGTATCGAGATTGGAATTCGGCTCGTCAAGGACGATGAGGAATGGATTGCCGTAGAGCGCCCTCGCCAACGCCACGCGTTGCGCCTGACCGGCTGAAAGCGCGGCACCCTGCTCGCCGATCTGGGTGTCATAGCCGTCGCGCATCTTGATGATCATTTCGTGGACGCCGGCCTCCTTGGCGGCCGCGATGATGGACTCAGAACCGGCATCCGGATCGAAACGGCAAATATTCTGGGCGACCGTACCGGCGAACAGTTCGACATCCTGCGGCAGATAACCGATGTGACGGCCGAGCACATCGGACGACCACTGATCGAGCCCCGCGCCATCCAGCCGCACCTTTCCGCGCAACGGCTGCCATACGCCGACCAGCGCGCGCACCAGCGAAGACTTCCCCGATCCGCTTGGCCCGATCACGCCCAGTCCATTTCCGGCCTGAAGTGCGAACGTGACGTCCTGGACGATAATCTTTTGATCGCCCGGCGGCACGACGCTGACACCCTCGACCGACAGCCGGCTCGATGGGCTCTGCAGTAACGTCGGCGCGGCCTGTGCGGGCAACGATTCGAGCAGGCGGTTCAGGCGGTGCCAGCTCTGGCGCGCAGCAACGAAGCCCTTCCAATGGGCGATGGCCAGATCGACCGGCGCCAGCGCCCGCGCGCTCAGGATTGAGCCCGCAATGATAATGCCCGCGGTCGCTTCCTGGTGAATCACGAGATAGGCGCCGACCCCCAGCACCGCCGACTGCAGGGTCATGCGCATGACTTTGGCAATCGCGCCGAGTCCTCCGGAGACGTCGCTGGCGCGCTGATTGCCTGCAAGATAATTCTGGTTGGCCTCACTCCAGCGCTTGGTCAGGCGCCCAGCCATTCCCATCGCGACCAATACCTCGGCGTTTCGCCGGCTGGTGGCGGCCAGATCGTTGCGGCGCGCCGCCAGACCCATGGCCTCACGTGCCGGCGCGCGCGACATGAACTCGGTCACGATGGTGAGGGTGACCAGAATGATCGCGCCGACCAGCGCGGTCAGGCCGATCAGGGCATGGAAGGCGAAACAGATCGCCAGATAGAACGGCAACCATGGCAGATCGAAGAACGCGCCCGGCCCCATGCTGGAGAGGAAAGAACGAACGTTGTCCAGATCGCGCAGCGGCTGAAGGCCCTCGTTGCGTCCGCCCACCATCAGCGGCAGGCGCACAACGGTTTCGAACACCCGAGCGTTGAGGGCTTCATCGAGCGAGGTTCCGATACGAACCAGGATTCGTCCCCGGATCAGGTCGAGAACGCCTTGGGCGATGTACAATCCGCCGGCGAGAATGATCAAACCGACGAGGGTCGGTATGCTCCGGCTTGGAAGCACCCGGTCGTAAACCTCCAGCATGAAAATCGAGCCGGTCAGATAAAGCAGGTTAATCATGCAACTCATGGCGCCCACGCCAAGGAACGCACTGCGACAGGCGCGCAGCGCATTACCGAGTTCGGAACGCCGGACACCGGGAATGGCTGCCATCAATCCTGATCTCTTCACGAGGGGCGCGCGACGTGTAATTCATAAGGGGTGCACGAGTCTGAAATGCACGAGAGCTGCACGATCCTGATCTTACCGGTGTTTGCGGCTAACGTCTATTGAAGTCACGTTAACCTAAACAACCTAAACGCTAACGGCGGCCTCCTCTTTGAACCTGGGGACGGAAAGTGGAGCCAGGTTCGGCTGCGTTATGACAGGAGCCGGCGGCCCTTCATATCGCTGGAGGACCGGACCGGGCGTGGCGCCGCCGGCCCTCCGGCAAGTCGATAAGGAACGCCGGCAGCAGTGAATTTACCGCCGATGCAGGTCGAACTTGCCGCTTTGCGGGATGCGCACGGAAGCGTTTCGGGCGGAGGAAACTTCACGGTCTGATCGGCGTTATACTGCAATGACGCAGCCCGATATCTGGTATGTGGCCTTTGGGCCCGACAAAGCAGTGCAAACGGACGACAGCGCATCCGGCGCAGCCCGATCGACCCGGACGTTCAAATCGGAGATCGACGCCAAGCTGTTCGCCATGCAGATTCTGACGAAGGGCTGGTCGGTCAGCGCGGGCACGCTCAACCCTCATCAGCCCAAGCAGATTGTCGGGGCTTCCCAGATCGAACGCTGGGCCGACCCGGGCCTCGGCGGCTGAAGCGCTACCTTCAACGCCCGTTACCTGGCGGCAACGACCTCAGCAGGTTCCGCCAGGATGCACCTTGCGATCCTGTCCGGCCCTACCTGCACGTTGGGCGGCAACTGCTCGACGCAGCGCGGCTGCGCGAAACCGCAGCGCGGCGCGAACGAGCAATTGCTCGGTGCCTTGTCGAGCGAGGGCGGCGTTCCCGGAATCGTTTCCAGCCGCTGGCCCCGTTTGGCACCGTGGACAGTGGAGGCCAGCAATCCGCGCGCATAGGGATGAATCGGCGAACGTACAATCTGGCTTAGCGTGCCCTGCTCGACGATCTGGCCCGCATACATCACCGCAACACGGTCGCAGATTTCGATCGCGACGCCGATATCGTGGGTGACGAAGATGACGGACATGCCGAACTCGCGCTGCAGTTCGCGCAGCAGCAGCAGGATCTGGATTTGCACGGTGGCATCCAGCGCTGTCGTCGGCTCGTCCGCGAGAAGGATTTTCGGCCTGCAGGCCAGCGCCAGCGCGATCATCGCGCGCTGCCGCATGCCGCCGGACATTTCGTGCGGATAGGCATCGAGCCGGCGTTTGGCGGAGGGAATGCGCACCACTTCCAGCATTTCCAGCGCGCGCGCCCTCGCCTCGGTCTGGCTCTTGCCTTCGTGGCGCATCACGGTTTCCGCAATCTGCTGGCCGATGGTATAAACCGGATCGAGCGCAAGCGCCGGCTCCTGGAAGATCATCGAGACGGTCTGGCCGCGAAACGCCGACAGTTCTTCATCATCGAGCGCCAGCACGTCGCGTCCCAGAACCTGAACGCTTCCGGAAATCTGGGTCCGCTTTTTCGGCAATAGCCGCATCAGCGCGCGTAATGTGACGCTCTTGCCTGAACCGGATTCACCGAGCAGGCCGAGCACTTCGCCGTCGCCGAGGACAAGGCTGAGATCGTTCACGGCATGGACGGTGCGCTCGCCGGTGAAGCGAATGTTGAGGTTGCTTATCTCGACGAGATGGCTCATGCGAATTTCGGTATCCGGTCGTGGAAATCGGTGGCGCGCTGGAACGCAGCTCCAATCCGCAACAGCATGGCTTCATCGAACGAACGGCCGATCAGTTGCATGCCAACCGGAAGTCCGCTGTGCGTGAACCCTACCGGGATCGCAAGCGAGGGCAGCCCGAGATAATTGATCGGCCGGGTAAACCGCGTCAGCCGCTGGATCACGGCTTCGGCGTTAGGACTGTTGCCGACGTCGCTCTCGGCGATGGTCGGGGCTGCGACCGGCGCCACCGGAGCGATCACGGCATCGACGCCAGCGACCGCAGCGAGGTGCGCTGATAATGCCGGACCGCGCCAGCGCATCACTTCGAGATAGGACACGCCTGGTATCGCGAGTCCATTTTGTAAACGCATCAGAACCTGCGGGCCGTAATCCTGCGGGCGCTCGATCATCCATCGCTTGTGAAACGCCGCCGCTTCGACGGCGAGAACCAGCTGACATGCCGCCGTGAGCTGGCGCTGGTCCGGCAATTCAACCTGAACGATATGCGCACCCTCACGCTTGAGGACAGCAATCGTCTCGTCGAGAATACGCGCCACCTCCGCATCGAGATCGTCGACATAGAAAGCGGTGGGTACGCCGATTGTCAGACCCTTCATCGATTGCCGCGCCGCCGCGTTGTAATCCGGCACCGGCCCGGTGACCGCGGTGGGGTCTTCCGGGTCCGCGCCCGCCATCAGCGCCAGCAGCAACGCGCAATCCTCGGCACTACGGGCGAGCGGTCCGACAGTGTCGAGCGACTGCGACAACGGCATCGCACCGGCGCGGCTGATGCGGCCCACGGTCGTCTTCAGTCCGGTCACGCCGCAGAAATGCGCGGGCATCCGGATCGAGCCGCCGGTGTCCGAGCCCAATGCCGCAAACGTCAAGCGTGCCGCCACTGCAGCGCCCGATCCCGACGACGAGCCGCCGGTGATGTGATCGACATGCCAGGGATTATGCACCGGCCCGTAATGCGTGTTGTGGCCGGTCGGTCCATAGGCGAACTCGGCCATCTGCAGCGAGCCTAAGCGAATCGTGCCGGCATCCTTCAGGCGCTGCAATGCAGTCGAATTCACAGTAGCGACGAAATCGCGGCGGATACGCGAGCCGCAAGTGACCACCTTGCCGGCGTCGTAATACATATCCTTGTGCGCCAGCGGCACGCCGTGCAGCGCGCCGTCATTATTGCCTTTTGCGAGCGCCGCGTCGGCAGCATCGGCTGCCGCCAGCGCTTCTTCCGCTTCGATCGCCATGAACGCATTGAGACGAGGCTGCCACTGCGCAACCCTGTCGAGACAGGATTGCGTCGCCTCGCGCGACGAGAGACGCTTCTCGGCGATCGCCTGCGCGATCGACGTCAACGACATTAAGGCCGGTTCAGTGCTCATTTGGTGGACGTTCATTTCGCAGCCTTTTTAGGTGTTTTGGCGGCTTGCACGACGACAAATGTCGCGGGTTCCAGGTCCAACGGCAGCGTGCCGGCAACCGGGGCAAAGCCTTCGAACGCCGGACCGATCGAATTGGCGATGCGTGTGGCAACTTCAATGCTCACAGCAACGCCTGCGACGTCAGCTATCGCCTTGATCTCCTTGGGTGTGGGTCTCGTCATGCGGCATCTATCTCCTTTGTTGGCGCGAGACTGTGGCCTGAGCCTGGAATCGCCATATAGCAGGCTGCCTGATGACCCATTTTATCGAGCCCGGTGAGTTTTGGTGTGGCATTTGCGCAGAGCGGCTCCGCGAACGGACAACGGGTGTGAAACCGGCAACCCCCGGGCGGATCGATCGGATTGGGCGGATCGCCCGATATCGGCGGCGTCTGCGTCCTTTTGTCGGGGTCGGAAGATGGCATCGCCGCCAGCAGCGCCCGCGTATAGGGATGCGCCGGCGCATCCCACACCCGGTCCACCGGACCAAGCTCGACCACTTCGCCGAGATACATCACCAGCACGCGGTCGGAAATGTAGCGCACGACGTTGAGATCGTGGCTGATGAAGAGATAGGTCAGCCCGAACTCGCGCTTGAGATCGACCAACAGATTGAGCACCTGCGCCTCGACCGACTTGTCCAGCGCCGACACCGCCTCGTCAAGGATCACCAGGCGCGGCGACAGGGCCAATGCGCGCGCGATGTTGACGCGCTGACGCTGCCCGCCGGAAATCTCGTGCGGATAACGATTGGCGAAGGTTTCCGGCCGCAAGCCCACTTTGCCGAGCAGTTCACGCGCCAGCGCGCGCGCAGCCATGTCGGCCATGCCGTGGACTTTCGGGCCGAAGGCGATCGATTCCTCGATGGTCAGCCGCGGATTGAGCGAGGCATAACTGTCCTGAAACACCATCTGCATGCAGCGGCGAAGCTCACGAAGCGACAGCGCGTGCCCGACCGACATGCCGTCATAGATGATCTCCCCGGCATCGCGCTGCATCAGGTGCATCAATAGCCGCGCGGTGGTCGACTTGCCGCAGCCGGACTCGCCTACGATTCCAACCGTTTCGCCTTTGGCGATAGAGAACGACACATCGTCGACCGCGCGCACCATCTTGCGCGCGCTGAACAGGTCGCCGCGCACAGGGAAATGCTTGGTCAATCCATTGACCTGCAGCAGCGGTTGCGCCGCGCCGCCGCGATCTTCGACCGGCTCAAGCATATCGACCAAAGGGCTAATTTGGTTCATGGCGTCAATTCCGGATGTCCATGGCGCTGCGCATTCCGTCGCTGAGCAGGTTGAAGCAGATCGACACCGCGAAAATCATGGCGCCGGGCAATGCGGCCACCCATGGATTGATGTAGATCGCGGTGCGCAGCGTGTTGAGCATCAAACCCCATTCCGGCTCCGGTGGTTTGGTGCCGAGGCCCAGGAACGACAGGCCCGCCGCCAGGATCATCGACACCGAGATGAGGCCGGTCGCGTAAACAAAAATCGACCCTAATACATTGCCGAGCATGTGCACGCGCATGATGGTGAAGGGGCCGGCGCCGGATGCCCGCGCCGCCTCGACGAAATCCATATTCCGCACGCCGGTGGTGACGCTCTCGGCAACGCGGGTGATCTGCGGCACGAACACCACCGTGAGGGACACGATGGAATTGACGATGCCGGCACCAAGCACGCCCGAAATCGCGATCGCAAGCAGCACCGAGGGAAATGCGTAGAACACGTCGATGGTACGCATGATCGCGGTATTGACCTTTCCGCCGACATAGCCGGCGACGAGACCAAGCGACGTTCCGATGACGAAGGCAAAGATCACGGGGAGAATGCCGACCAGCAGCGACAAGCGCCCGCCATAGATCAGACGCGCCAGCATATCGCGGCCGAGTTCGTCGGTGCCGAGCGGATAATTTGGTGTCCCGATATGGCGGAGGCGGCGAATCATCGATCCCTGATAAGGGTCGGCGAGCCCAAGCCACGTCGCGCACAAGGCGGAAAGAAAAATCGCGATCAGAATGCAGGCGCAAACCATGCTGACCTTGTCGCGTACGATGCGGCGGCCGACCGTCGCCCAGTAACCGCGCGCCTTGGCGGCGGGCTCTGCCTGGGCCTGGAGAGCCGCGTCCGACATTGCGCTCATGGGGCTGATACTCACTTGCTTCAACTCCGCTTGATACGCGGATCGATCGCGGCCTGCGCGACATCGACCATGAGATTTAAGAACACAAAGAACAGCGCCAGCACCAGGATCGTGCCTTGCAACAGCGGCAGATCGCGCTGGAAAATTGCAGAATTGAGCAATAGTCCCGAGCCCGGCCACGAGAACACGGTTTCGATCAGGATCGAACCGCCGAGCATGTATCCCAGTTGAAGTCCCATCACGGCCATCGCCGTCGGCGCGGCGTTCTTGATGACGTGACGGAACACATAGGTTTCACGCAAGCCCTTGGCGCGCAAGGCCTCGACAAAATCCTGACTCAGGATATCGCCGGTCAGCGCGCGCACGGTACGCGTGACGATCCCCATCGGAATCACCGACGTGGTGATCGCGGGCAGGATCAGATAGCGGATATGTTCCCAGTCCCATCCCCATGCGCCGGAGCCGCCGGGGCCGGCGCCAACGGCGGGCAGCCAATTAAGCTGCACCGAAAAGATAATCACCAGCACCATCCCTAGCCAGTAATGCGGCACGGAGACGCCGGCGATCGCGATCGAAGTAGCGACCTTGTCGACCCAGGTATCGCGGAAATAGCCGGCGATCAGGCCAAAGAACAATCCGAGCGTGAATCCGATCATCGCGGCCGCGACCGCCAATGTGACGGTGTTGCCGACCGCGCGCATGACCTCGGTCAGCACTGGCCGTCCGGTCGCAATGGAATGGCCGAGATCGCCATTGACCGCCTTCCATAGCCAAAGCCAGAACTGGACCGGCAGCGGCCGATCGAAGCCGTAGGCAATGCGCAATTGCATCGCCAGTTCCTGCGACGCGTCGGCCGGCAGGATTGCGACCAAGGGATCGCCGGGCGTGAGGTGCACCAGCAGAAAGCACACCAACGCCACGCTGATGACGATCGGGATCGCATAGACGATACGCCTGATAACGTAGACGAGCACAGATCACCTTTGGTTAGTCATTAATGACGAATTCGTTCGCGAGCAGTTCGTAAGGCCAAGGCCGCAAAGCTCTCGTTCGTCATGCCCGCCTCGTGCCGGGCATCCACGTCTTCCTTACTTGTGATCAAGGCGTGGATGGCCGGGACAAGCCCGGCCATGGCGGCTGAGATGGAGCGATGCCATCGCTCTTAATCGAGCGCTACGGCGCCATGGAAATCGGCGAGAAGTCCACGAACCAGCTCTTTGGCTGCACAAAACCCTTTATCTTCGGGCTCATGGCGCGCGGGGCGACGTCATGCGCGACATAAAGAAACGCCGCATCGTCAACGGAAGCCGCATGCAGTTCGGCCAGCGCCGCGTCGCGCGCGGCCGGATCGAAGGTCTGGCGCGCCTTCGTTACCAGCTCGTCGAATTTCGGATTATTGATAAAGCCCCAATTGTTCGAAACCGGCGGCGCCATCGACGACTGCAGGAAACGCACCATGGCGAAGAACGGATCCATCGCCGCATAGGTGACGTTGGTCGCGTTGGCGCCGTTGGCGGAGGGGTCCTTGGCGCCTCGCCGCCAGTTCGTGAACAGCGTATTCCATTCGATAACATCGAGCTGGACGTCGAAATAACATTCGGCCAGCGCCTGCTGCAGATACTCGTTCATCGGCAGTGGCAGCATCTGGCCGGAGCCCGACGCCGAGGTCTGTATCTTGACCGACAATTTCTTGCCCGGACCAAAGCCAGCCTCTTGCATCAGCTTCTGCGCCGCGGGCTTGTCATACTTGATCTCGAAGGTCGGCTTGCCACGCCAGGGATGACCCGGCTCGAAGGTACCGGTCGCCGGCACCATCAGACCGGCGAGCAAGCCGTCTTTCAGGCCCTCGCGATCGACGCAGAGATTGGCTGCCTTGCGGACGCGAATGTCGTTCCATGGCGAACCTTCGACGCGCGAAAACTGCCACGGCCAGACATGCGGCTCCTCGTTGGTCCGAAGCAGGAACCCGCGCTGCTTGATTTCCGCGACCGCATCCGGCGCGGGCGCTTCGATCCAGTCGACCTGGCCGGAAAGCAATGCAGCGGTGCGGGCATTCGCCTCGGGCATCGGCAGCAGCAGCATCTTGTCGACCCTGGGAACGCGCGCCTTGTCCCAATAATTCTCGTTCTTTTTAAGCTCCAGCCGCTCGCGGGGCGTGAAGCTCGACATTTTCCAGGGGCCGGTGCCGGACGCATCACGCGCGAACGCAGCCCAGGCGGCTTGCGATTTCGCCTTGGCATCCGCGCCTTCCGCGGCGTCGAACAGCTTCTGCCATTTCGCGGGGCTCGCCATGAAGAGATTGGTGACGTTGATCGGCAGGAAACTATCCGGCTCCTTGGCGGTCAATTCCACCGTCATGTCGTCGATCTTGCGGGCCGAAACCAGCGTCGGCATCCGCGACGCGGTCACGCCGACCTGGCTCGGATCGAACTGCGGTGCATCCTGCTTGAGCACTTTTTCGACATTCCAGACCACGGCGTCGGCATTGAACGGCGATCCATCGTGGAATGTGACGCCGGGGCGAAGCTTGAACGTCCACTTCTTCTTGTCGGCATCATCGACTTTCCATTCGGTCGCAAGCCCGGGGATCACGATGCTCGGCTTGTCGGCGGACGAGAGGTCCCACATCGTCAGCGCGTCATACATGGTCAGGCCGGTGAAGCGGTTGCCCTCAAAACCCTGATCGGGCTGGCCCAGCGTGCGCGGAATGTCGGCTGCGGTCATGCCGATGCGCAGAATGGTCTCGGCAATAGCCATCCGCGGCAGCCCGGCCACTGCGGCAATCGCCAGCAAGATAACCGCGGCCGTTCCCCGGCCTTTTCCAGATTTCTCGTAGCGCATTGCAAGCAGCTCCTTCTCAGCTATCGGTGACTATTTGTTATGCAATCGTATGCAACGGCTGTGCCAACGGCGGCAGTTGTTCGTTCAATTGCTATTGGCAGTACAACTCCCTGTGATCCGCACGAAGAAAAGCACTGCTGCCTAATCTGGCATCAACCTTGCAAGTCGAGATTCGAGTATTTCTCCGGCACTCGTCCAATGGAGCTTAGTTCATGCGCGCCCGAAATTCGATTCTTCTTACTGCCCTAGCCGTCGCCATCGGCGCCAGTCTGCCTGCCTTTTCGGCACAAGCCGAACAGGTGGTGCGATACGGCATTTCCATGGCTGATATTCCGCTGACAACGGGCCAGCCGGATCGTGGCGCCGGCGCCTATCAGTTCACCGCCTATACGATTTACGATCCGCTGGTCGCCTGGGAAATGGACGTGTCGGATCGGCCCGGCAAACTGGTGCCGGGCCTCGCCACCGAATGGAAGGTCGATGACAAGGACAAGACCAAGTGGCGGTTTACGCTGCGCAAGGGCGTCAAATTCCACGACGGCAGCGACTTCAATGCCGATGCCGTGATCTGGAACCTCGACAAGGTGCTGAATGACAAGGCACCACAATTCGACAAGCGCCAGAGCGCGCAGGTGAAGACCCGCCTGCCGTCGGTTGCGAGCTACGCCAAGATCGACGACTCCACCGTGGAGATTACGACCAAGACCATCGACTCGTTCTTTCCGTACCAGATGCTG
>Ga0208991_1000264_pt1 | contig 12067 bp, 10 predicted proteins | sample MedBloCAOM3_M2_FD_187855 | JGI IMG/M metagenome (GOLD analysis project Ga0208991, IMG submission 187855) | Forest soil microbial communities from El Dorado National Forest, California, USA - Mediterranean Blodgett CA OM3_M2 (SPAdes) (version 2) | ecosystem: Environmental > Terrestrial > Soil >...
GAGAGCTATTACAAATTCAGCGGCTCAAGAATCGAGTGCCTGAAGAAGGTTTGGATGGAGCCCGACCGCGGCTTCCTGAGCGATGAATTTTACAACATGCCCGGACTTGGCGCGCTCTACAGCCGGGCCTCGACCTATATTTTCGGCGACTGGAACAAGTGCGGCGAGCTGATGGGGCTGGCGCCCTATGGCCGCCGCGAGAAGGTCAAGCATCTGCTCGAGCTCACCGACGGCACCTTGCTTGTTCCGCACTGGACGACGGATTTCAAACAGCCTTTCGTAATGGATCGAGGCAGTTGGGAGGGCAGTCCCTCGATGCGGCATTGGGAGGATCTCGCCTGGCGGGTTCAGGATGACACTGAAAACATCCTGCTTGCCCGCGCCCGTTGGCTTCGCGAAACGACCGGCGCCAAAAATCTGTGTATCGCCGGCGGCGTCGCGTTGAACTGCGTGGCCAACGGCCGTGTTGCACGGGAATCCGGTTTCGAGAATGTCTGGATTCAGCCGGCAGCCGGCGACGATGGTATTGCAATCGGCTGCGCCTATTACGGCTATCTCGAAATTCTAAAGCAGCGCCGCTCATTCGTCATGGACCACTCCTATGTCGGCAAGCGCTACACCGATCAGGACATCCAGAACGCCACGGAGAAATTTCTTGTTCGCATCCAAACCACTGCTGTTCGCAGCGAGAACATCTGCCGGGAGACGGCAAGACTGCTTGCCGAACAGCGCGTGATTGGCTGGTTTCAGGACGGTTCTGAGTTCGGACCGCGGGCGCTCGGCAATCGCAGCCTGCTTGCGGACCCGCGCAAGGCTGAGATGAAGGATATTCTGAACAAACGGGTCAAGCACCGACAGGCATTTCGGCCGTTCGCACCGATCGTGCTGGCCGAACGGGCGAGGGAAGTGTTCGAGGGCGAGGAGGATTCGCCGTTTATGTTGATCGCCAAGCGTGTCCGCCCCGAATGGCGGGACAAGATTCCGGCGGTCGTCCATGTCGACGGAACGGCGCGCGTTCAAACCGTTCGTGAGGAAACCAATCCGGTTCTGTACCGCCTGCTCAGGGAATTCGAGGCGCTGACCGGCGTTCCCGTGTTGATCAACACGTCATTCAACGTCAAGGGTGAACCGATCGTCGAAACGCCGCGCGACGCCGTCGTCTGCTTCCTGACTACGGGCATCGACAATCTGGTCCTGCACGATACGCTGATCTCGAAAAACACGCTCCACAAAATCGTCGGACCGCTGGTCGGCGTTTATACCGACGTCGCGACCATGGTCATGACAAGCACACGGCCGGTGTAAATCGACTGCCCCGGATCAGCTGGCCTTGGCTGCCGCCGGTTTGGGAAGCGGCTTGTCCTGCCTTTTCGACCAGGAGATATAGTAGGCGACGACGGTCATGATCGCTATTCCCGTCACGCTGACGAAAATCTGCGCGAACAGCGAGCCCGAACTCATCATCAATTCGAAATGTCCGACGAAGGAGAGGAACACGCCGACGCAGAACACGGCGAGTGACTGCTGACCGCAGACGATGAGGGGATCGAACATCTTCCATTCCAGGCCCGGCCAATCCTTGGGCACAAACCGGATGACCAAAATGACGATCACCACGAAATGCAGGAAGCGATAGGGCGCAAGATTAGTCTTGTCGTTGGGGTTGAAGGTCGCATAGAGCCAGTGCGGGAACATAGCTCCGAAATCCGGGAACTTGCCGGCCATCGTCATGATGAGCGCAAAGATGAGATAGGCGATGCAAAAATACAGGGTCGCCCGCGCATTGATGATTGCTAATGACCTCCTGGCGCCGCCGAGCGCGCACCATGAGCCGAACACGAACAGCACCTGCCAGCAAAACGGGTTGAAGTACCAGGTCCCGGCGGGATAGGCGGGTAGATTCCAGCCGAACTGGCGGGCTGCGAGCCACAGCGCAATCGACGCCAGCATGGTCAGGTTGGGTTGGCGCAGCATCATCCACAGCACCGGCGGAAAAAGTCCCATCAGCACGATATAAAGTGGAAGCACGTCCAGATTGACGGGCTTGAATTTCAGCAGCAATCCCTGCCGCAGCGTTTCGATCGGACTGTCGACCAGACCCGCCACATTGAATTCGTTGATGATCTCGGGATCGCTGAAACGCTGCGCGACATAACCGATCGAAACAATATAGATGACGAACAGGATGACGTGGGCGACGTAGAGCTGCCAGACGCGCTTGGTCAGGCGGGTGGCGCCGACGATGAAACCGCGTTCGAGCATCATCCGGGCGTATACAAACGACGCGGTGTACCCCGAAATAAAAACAAAGAGATCCGCAGCATCGCTGAAGCCGTAATTTCTGGTGGTGATCCAGTTCACGACGTTGTCGGGAATGTGATCCAGAAAAATTGCCCAATTCGCGACCCCGCGAAACAGGTCGAGCCGGAGATCGCGTCCTTTTTCAGGTAGGGTTGCGTTGATTTTCATGGAGGCCGTTTCGAAGTAATTCTTTCGAGAAGATCGCGCAGCGTGACAGCGGGTTGTCAGCCGTGCGCGCGGCGAAGATTGTCACAGCGCAGCATAATGACTATACCGGTCCGGAAAAATGTCTCATCCAGGGGTGGGAATCACCGATCAAACTCCTGAAAGGTGTCTCTATACTATCCTGGCCGTTTCCACCACGCGCTTCCATGCCGCATTTCTCACGGGGTCCGATCATCCATGACCGCACGCATCTTTAAGCCCGCTAAAAACGCGATGCAATCGGGGACCGCCAAAACCAGGGAATGGCAGCTCGATTTTGAACCCGAGCAGCCGCCCGTCATCGAACCTTTGATGGGCTGGACCAGCTCCGGCGACATGAAGCAAGAACTCACCCTTCGCTTCGACACCAAGGAAGAGGCTGTGGCCTATTGCGAGCGTGAGGGCATTCCCTATCAGGTCATAGAGCCGAAGGAGCCGGAACGCCGGCCAGCCGCCTACGCCGACAATTTCGCATTCCGGCGCGCCGAACCCTGGACCCACTAGGGGTCGTAATCGCCAAGGCACATCCGGGCATTCCCCGCGCGACCGAAAGTTCTGGGTTGCCTAAGGCGGCGGCGCAATGACACCATGATCCGAGCCCCGATGCGCAGATTGCGGCGCACAATAGACTGCTGAAGGCCATGCCGCTTCATTCCAGCACCGACCCCACCTCGTCAGATTTTGCCCGCAACGCTGAAGCGATGCGCGCGCTGGTCGCAGAACTCCGGCAAAAGCTCGATCAGGTGGCCGGCGGCGGTGGCGAGGCATCCCGCGCCCGGCACACTTCGCGCGGCAAGATGCTGGCACGTCAGCGCGTCGATCTCTTGATCGATCCGGGAACGGCATTTCTGGAATTGTCGCCGCTTGCGGCCTTCGGCCTCTATGGCGGCGACGTGCATTCGGCAAGCGTCATCACCGGCGTCGGCCGGATCTCGGGGCGTGAATGCGTTGTTGTCGCCAACGATGCGACCATCAAGGGCGGCACCTATTATCCGATGACGGTGAAGAAGCATCTTCGCGCGCAGGATATCGCGCGGCAGAACAATCTGCCCTGCGTCTACATGGTCGATTCCGGCGGCGCGTTCCTGCCGCAGCAGGACGAGATTTTTCCCGACGAGCGGCATTTTGGCCGCATCTTCTACAATCAGGCGCAGATGTCCGCGCAGGGCATTCCGCAGATTGCGATTGTGATGGGTTCCTGCACGGCCGGCGGGGCCTATGTCCCGGCGATGTCGGACGAAAGCATTATCGTGCGCAACCAAGGCACGATTTTTCTCGGCGGACCGCCGCTGGTAAAGGCCGCGACCGGGGAAGTGGTCACTGCAGAAGAACTCGGCGGCGCCGACGTGCACTCGCGGCAATCCGGCGTCACCGATCACTACGCGCAGAACGACAGCCATGCGATCGGGATTGCACGGCGTATCGTCGCCACGCTGAAGCCGCCGCAGCGCGTTGCCTTGAACATGCGCGAACCGCGCGAGCCGCGGTTTGCGCCTGAGGAAATTTATGGCGTGGTCCCCGTCGATGGGCGCAAGCCGTTCGACGTGCATGACATTATTGCCCGCGTGGTCGACGGCTCGGAATTCGACGAATTCAAGAAGTTATACGGCCAGACGCTGATTTGCGGTTTCGCCCATATCTGGGGATACCCGGTCGGCATCATCGCCAACAACGGCATCCTGTTCAGCGAAAGCGCGCTGAAGGGCGCGCATTTCATCGAGCTGTGCTGCCAGCGCAATATCCCTTTGGTGTTCCTGCAGAACATCACCGGCTTCATGGTCGGCAAGAAATATGAAGCCGGCGGCATTGCGCGCGACGGCGCCAAGCTGGTGACGGCGGTGGCGACCGCGGGGGTGCCGAAATTCACTGTCGTGATCGGCGGCTCTTACGGGGCCGGCAATTACGGGATGGGCGGCCGCGCCTACAGCCCGCGTTTCCTCTGGATGTGGCCGAACGCCCGGATCTCTGTGATGGGCGGCGAGCAGGCGGCGATGGTACTAAGCCAGGTCCGTCGCGATAACATTGAGGCAAAGGGCGAGACATGGTCGGCGGACGAGGAGGACAAGTTTCGTGCGCCCATCCGCGCCCAATATGAGAGTCAGGGCAGTCCCTACTACGCCACCGCCCGGCTCTGGGATGACGGCGTAATCGATCCCGCCGATACACGGCTGGTGCTCGGCCTTGGTCTTTCGGCCGCAACCAATGCGCCGATCGAGCCGACCCGCTTCGGCCTGTTCAGGATGTGATGATGGATCGCCCCAAACAGTACCGGCGATTTCGCAGCCTGCTGATCGCCAATCGCGGCGAGATCGCCTGCCGCGTGACCCGAACGGCAAAGGCAATGGGCCTGCGCACGGTTGCGGTTTATTCCGAAGCCGACCGCGGCGCGATGCATGTCGCCATGGCCGATGAAGCTATCTTGCTCGGACCGGCGCGGGCGCGCGACAGCTATCTCAATATCGAGCGCGTGGTTGAAGCGGCGCGCATGAGCGGCGCTGAAGCCGTGCATCCCGGTTACGGATTTCTTTCCGAGAGTGCAGAATTCGCGCAAGCATGCGCGGATGCGGGATTGGTTTTTGTCGGTCCGACTGCCGGCATGATCAAGGTGATGGGCTCGAAATCGGGCTCAAAAATGCTGATGGAACAGGCCGGCGTGCCGCTGGTGCCGGGCTATCACGGCGAGGCCCAGGACGAGGCGACGCTGGCGAAGGCCGCCGACAAAATCGGCTTTCCGGTTCTGATCAAGGCGTCGGCGGGAGGCGGTGGTCGCGGCATGCGCATCGTGGGTTCGGCAAACGAGCTTGCCGCGGCGGTTATCAGCGCCAAGCGCGAGGCCAAGGCCGCCTTCGGCGACGATCGCATGCTGATCGAGAAATTCGTCGAAAATCCGCGCCACATCGAAGTGCAGATCATCGGCGACAGCCACGGTAATTTGCTGTCGCTGTTCGAGCGCGAATGCACGTTGCAGCGGCGGCATCAGAAGGTGATCGAGGAAGCGCCGTCGCCGACACTTAATGCCTCGCAGCGCGAGGCAGTGTGCGCCGCCGCGCGCAAGGCAGCTGCCGCGGTAGATTATGTCGGCGCCGGGACCATCGAGTTTGTTTCCGACGGCAAGGATGTCTTCTTCATCGAGATGAACACCAGGCTGCAGGTCGAGCATCCCGTAACCGAGCTGATCACGGGCATTGATCTCGTGGAATGGCAGTTGCGCGTGGCATTCGGCGAAAAACTTCCGCTGGCACAGGATCAAATCAAGTTAGACGGACATGCGATCGAGGCGCGGGTCTACGCCGAAAATCCGCATAAGAATTTCATGCCGTCGGCCGGTCGTATCAGAACCTGGCGCACGCCGGAGCAATCGAACGGCCTGCGGATCGATGCCGGCTATCGCGAGGGCGATGCGGTGTCGCCGCACTACGACGCCATGCTGGCCAAGGTGATTGCGTGGGCGCCGACCCGCGACGCCGCGATTGAGAGGCTTAATCAAGGCCTCGAGGACACCGACATTCGCGGCATCGTTACCAACATTCCCTTTCTTTCGTCGCTGGTGACGCATCCGGATGTGCGTGCCAATGCCATCGATACCGGCTTCATCGAACGTGAATTAAAGAACCTGACGCCGGCTTCTCGGGCGCCCGGCGATCTCGAACTTTGCGCGGCCGTGGCGGCAATCCTTGGCGCAGAACAGAAAGCCGCGCGCACCGAGTCGCATTCGCCATGGCAAACCTCGGGCTGGATGCCGGTGGGTCGGCGGCAGCGCCTGTTCACGTTCCGGCATGCACACGAGGCCGAGCAAGAGATAAGCCTGCAATATGGAAACGGCCCTGCGACGCTGTCGATCGGGGAGCGCGAATTTGCCTTCGTATCCTCGCCAAGGGATGACGGCGGTTTCGATCTCACGCTCGACGGCATGAAATCGCATGTGGTCGCTGTTATCGAAGGCCATGACCTATATTTGCGAACCCGCAATGGGCGGTTTGACCTGCATTGGGTCGATCCGTTCGGCGGCGACGACGAAGAGCAGGTCGGCGAAGACAAGATCATAGCCCCCCTGCCGGGCACGGTGGTGGCGTTGCTGGCCGAGGAGGGTGCTACGCTGGAGAAGGGCGCGCCGATCCTGACGCTTGAGGTCATGAAGATGGAGCAGACCTTGCGCGCGCCGTTCGCGGGCGTGCTGAAAATGATCAAGTGCAAGGTCGGCGATATCGTGCAGGAGGGCGTCGAACTCGCAGAGATGGAGCCGACAGGTCAGTGAGATCAGCATGAGCGATTCTGTGCGCATCATTGAAGTTGGCCCACGCGACGGCCTTCAAAATGAAAAGACGCCGGTTAGCGTTGCAGGCCGCATCGCGTTTATCGAGGCGCTGGTCGGCGCGGGCCTGCACACCGTCGAGGTCGGGGCCTTTGTGTCGCCGAAGGCGATCCCGCAGATGGTGAATTCGGATCAGGTGCTGCGGGCTGTCAACCATCACCCTACAAGCGAATTCCATGTGCTGGTGCCGAACGAAAAAGGCTACGAAGCTGCGCGCGAGGCCGGCGCCAAAGTGATCGCGGTGTTTGCTTCGGCCTCGGAAGGCTTTTCGCGCGCCAATATCAATTGCTCGGTCGCCGAATCGATTCTGCGCTTCAAGCCGGTGGTCGCCCGCGCCAAGGCTGACGGTATCAAGGTGCGCGGCTATATTTCCTGCGTGCTCGGTTGCCCCTATGACGGCGAGGTAAAGCCGCAAGCGGTGGTGGACGTCGCGAAAATCTTGTGGGAGCTCGGCTGCTACGAAGTCTCGCTCGGCGACACCATCGGCGTCGGTACCCCGGTCAAAGCGCGGCAGTTGCTGCGCGCCGTGGCTGGCGTCGTGCCGATGGCTAATCTGGCGATGCATTTTCACGACACTTACGGCCAGGCGCTGGCCAACCTCTATGCAGGGATGGAGGAGGGCGCCCGCGTCATCGATTCCGCCGCCGGCGGCCTCGGCGGCTGCCCCTATGCGCCCGGCGCAACCGGCAACGTCGCCACCGAGGACGTGGTCTACATGCTGGAGGGCATGGGGATTGCGACCGGGGTCGATATGCAGAAATTGGTAGCGGCCACCAACGCAGTCAGCCGATTGATCGGCCGCCCGCCCGTGAGCCGCGTGGCGTCGGCGATCAATGCGAGGCGGGCGCGCTAAACCCTCATGGTGAGGAGGCGCCCTTGCGCCGTCTCGAACCATGAGGCCCGGCTTCATCCTTCGAGACGCGGCGCAGGCGCCGCTCGTCAGGATGAGGTCTACCGTCCCCCGTCCGGTCCCATCACCAGATCAGGCAGGTACGTCGAAATTTCAGGCAGGAAGCACAGCACGACCACAGCCGCCATCATGAGAAGTACGAACGGCAGCGTACCCCAGATCACTTCGCTCAAGGGAATATCCGGCGCGACGTTGCGGATCACGAAGATATTCAAGCCGACCGGCGGGTGAATAAGTCCCATCTCCATCACGATGGTCATGACGACGCCGAACCAGATGATGTCGAAATTTGCCGCGCGCAGCGGCGGCAGAATGATCGGCGCGGTCATCAGGATGATTGAAACCGGCGGCAGAAAGAAACCGAGCACGACGACCATGACGAGGATCGCCGCCAGCAATTCCCATCGCGGCAGGTGCATGGCGACAATCGATTCCGCGACCGATTGCGAGATGTGCAGGTAGCTCATCACGTAAGAATACAGCAGCGACATGCCGATGATCATCATCAGCATGGTGGACTCGCGGATCGTCGATTTCAGGATCGGTGCCAGGTCGCTCGGCCGCCACACGCTGTAGATCAGCGCTATCAGCACCAGCGCGAGCAGTCCGCCGAGGCCTGCGGTTTCGGAAGGCGTCGCATAGCCGCCGTAGAGCGCAATCATCACCCCCGTCAACAACAAGACGAACGGCAGCACACGCGGCAGGACGCTAAATCGCTCCGCCATGGTGAAATCGTCGCGCGTGAGGATGGCCGAAGTCACGCCGGTCTTCGCGTAAAGCGCGCTGGCGGTGGCATATTCCTTGCGAAAACGGATCACCGCATAAACGCCGAACAGCGTGACCAGCAGCAGGCCGGGTCCGATGCCAGCGAGGAACAACCGTCCCAGAGATTTTTCCGCCGCGACCGCGAACAGGATCATCGTGATCGAAGGGGGCAAGAGTATCCCGAGCGTGCCGCCGGCGGCGATAATTCCCGCCGCGAATCCGCCGGAATAACCACGTTTGCGCATTTCCGGTATGCCGGCTGAGCCGATGGCCGAGCAGGTGGCGGGCGACGATCCGGCCATCGCGGCGAACAAAGCGCAGGCAAACACGTTGGCGACGCCGAGTCCGCCGGGCACGCGATGCAGCCAGGCATGCAGCGCTGAATACAAATCCTGGCCGGCGCGGGATTTGCCGATCGCGGCGCCTTTCAGAATGAACAGCGGGATCGACAACAGCGTAATCGAGGCCATTTCCTCGTAGACGTTCTGGGTCACGGTATCGAGCGACGCCGCGGGCATATAGATGCCCATGAACACCACCGCGACAGCGCCCAGCGCGAACGCAATCGGCATTCCCGAGAACATCGCAAACAGGGTCGCGACCCCGTAACTGATGCCAATTCCAAGCACCGTCATCGGCGTGCCGCCCCGCTAAGTGGAATCGCGATCTGCAGCAGGATCTGCACGCAGAGTAACGTCATGCCCGAGGCCATCAGGCCGTATGGGATCGCCAGTGGCGGCGACCACATCGAATTCGAAACCTGGCCGTCGACCCAGGCCTCGTGCGCGAGTGTCCAGGATTTCCAGGTAAAGAACGCGCAGAACAGGAAGCTCGCGACATCGACCAACCATAGCCGGATACGATTGACCATCGGCGACAGCAATCCGACGAACGCCTCGATGCCGATGTGGCCGCGTTGTCCCTGCACATAGGCCGAGGTCATGAAGGTGGCGCCGACCAGCAGAAACACCGCCGCCTCGTCCTGCCAATAATTCGGGCTGTGAAACAGGGCGCGGCCCAGCACGCTATAACTGAGAATGACGCAGGCCGCGATCAGCGCGACGGCCGCGACAACGACAATGATGTTGTTGCAAAAAGCAAACCCGCGCTCGAGCGCCGCCACAAGCCCGGGGGCTGCAGCGGCATTCGAATGGTCATTTTGATCGCTGAGCGCACCATGCATCATGCGGAGACGTCGGATGCGAGCTTCAACAGGTTGGCCGCGGTCGCGGTTTTCGCGCTGTAGTCCTTCCACGCGGTGTCTCGGGCAATGTCGCGCCATTTGCCGACAGTGGCCGCATCGAGCACGCTGACCTTGGCGCCGGCCTTTTCATATACCTTGGCAACCTCGATATCGTCGTCCTGCGCGCCCTTCTTGCCGAACGCTTCGAGTTCTGTGCCGACGGTGCGAATGATGTCCTGCTGATTTTTCGGCAAGCCGTCGAAAATCGACTTCGACATCAAAAGCGGCTCCAGCATGAACCAGTACGAAGCGCCCGCGCCTGATGTCAGGCATTTGGCGACTTCCTCAAGCCGGAACGAAATCAGGCTGGTGGAGGAGGTGAGGCCGGCATCGCAGGCACCGGTCTGCATCGCGGCATAGAGTTCGTTGGACGGCAGCGACAGCACGGCTGCGCCCGCGGCCTGCAGCACCATGTCCATTTCGCGCGAACCGCCACGAACCTTGAGGCCCTTGGCGTCTTCGGGGGCGACAAGGGGGCGCGAACGGCTGGCGACGCCGCCGGCCTGCCAGATCCAGGTGAGGATGATGATGCCCTTGTCGGCGAGGAAATCCGTCAGCGCCTTGCCGACCGGCTGGGTTTTCCAGCGCAGGCCCTGATCGTAAGTAGAGACCAGACCGGGCATCAGGCCGATATTGGTTTCCGGCAATTCGCCGCCCGCATAGGGAAGGGGATACAGGCTGATATCGAGCGCGCCTTTGCGCATCGCCGAGAATTGCGCGTTGGTCTTGACCAGCGAGGAGTTCGGATAAACTTCGGCGGCGATCTCGCCGCCGCTGCGCTTCGCCACTTCCGCGGCGAACACGCGGACCAGCCGGTCGCGGAAGTCGCCCTTGTCGATCGTGCCGCCGGGAAACTGGTGGGATATTTTCAACGTGGTTGCGGCCTGGGCGGGGCCGAAGCGCAGGATGGCGGGCGCAGCAAGCGCTGATGCGAGGATATGGCGGCGTGTGAGCATGGATATCTCCCTTAAGCTATTTTAGTTGGAACGTTTGGGCCGACCTTGCGGCATACTAGCCCGTTTGGTCCCGAATTTTCTCTAGTCTGATAGTTCGCGGCCGAGTTTGAGGAAGCGCCGATATTGCTGCAACGCACACTCGGCGGAAGATTCAACAGAAAGAAGATGGGATTAACGCGTTTTCGTCGGTGAAATCATCCTGGCTCATGGGTTATGCGGAAAACTTTTTAGGCAGACGGTAACAAACGGGACCGCGGGATCGTCGTGAACACTAGCGGCATTAGTCGCTTTCAATACCGGTTTCGAAAGGATGACCAACCAATGACCATTAGCACCCGCATCGCGCTCGGAGTATCTGTCGCCGCTGTTTCGCTCAGCCTGGCGCTCGCCCCCGCTGCCTTCGCTCAGGACAAGATGGGCAAGGACGACGGCATGAAGAAGGACTCCATGTCCAAGGACGCGATGAAGAAGGACACCATGTCCAAAGACACCATGTCCAAGGACACCATGAAGAAAAACGACGGCATGAAGAAGGATGACGGAATGAAGAAGCCGTAGGCATCGCCGTTTCGTCGTCCCACAGGCTCGCCTCAATGGGGCGGGCCTGTGATATCAAGAGCGTCATACCGCCCGAAGCTGACAGCTATTTTCGCTTCTTGCGCGCGGCATAGCGCGCGTCGCGTGCAGCCTTGCGTTCGGCCTCAAGCGCCACTTCCCTCGCGGCGGCCTCTTCCTTTTCGCGCGCGAGCTGGGCAGCGGCCTGCTCCGCCGCCTCGGCCTCGCGGAGCTTCTTCTCGGCCTTGGCGGCCTCGCGCGCCAGTTTGGCCTTGGCCTGTTCGGCGGCCTTCGCCTCGCGCTCGGCCTGCCGCTGCATGACCGCGGGGTCATCAAGACCCGGTTGGCTGCGAAACTTGTTCAGGATGTTCTGCCTGGCTTCCTGCGCCGCCTTCTGCCGGTCCGCGAAGCTAGGTTCCTTAAATCCACTCATTGAACGGGCCTTGTCACTTTCATTGTTTGTTGTCAGACGATCGATCTCGCGGTCGCGTCCGTGCAGAATGCAGAACAAAGCCGTCTGCACGATCAGCAGCGGTGTACAGCCGCTCGCGCCGGGAAGCCATCAAATATCCCCAAGCCGGCGCAATGTCGCGCAAAAACTGATGCTTCGGTCGTGCCGGACACCGCGGTACTCGCCGCCGGGAACCATGATTCAGGCTCGCGAAAGAGCGCATTGTTAATTAAACCGTAACATTGCGCACGATCATCGGGTCCGGGGGCCAGTTGGACCACGAGAGGCGAGGGCGATGGTCCAATTCGGAAGTCCCGCGACCAAATCGTGGAAGGTCCTCCGTTATTTAAGGAACGCCAGGATATCCTCA
>Ga0208991_1000266_pt1 | contig 12059 bp, 19 predicted proteins | sample MedBloCAOM3_M2_FD_187855 | JGI IMG/M metagenome (GOLD analysis project Ga0208991, IMG submission 187855) | Forest soil microbial communities from El Dorado National Forest, California, USA - Mediterranean Blodgett CA OM3_M2 (SPAdes) (version 2) | ecosystem: Environmental > Terrestrial > Soil >...
TCAGCGCTATCGCGCCGACGCTCGTGCGGCGATGTCAGACATTTTCAGGGACGAACTGCCGATCCGCAAACGGCTGGAGCGAATCTATGCGGTGGCGCTCGATATTTATCTCTCCGGCGACGCTGGCCCGCGCGGCTGCTTCACGGTGATGACGGCGGCGTCGGAAGCGGTGTCGGATCCCGATATCCGCGCCATGGTGCTGGAGGGATTTTCCGAACTCGACAAGGCGTTCGCAGCCTGCTTCCGCCTCGCCAAAGAAACAGGCGAACTGCCTGAAACAGCCGATCCCGTGATCCTCGCGCAGCTAGCATCCGCGACGATCCACACCATCGCAATCCGTGCCCGCGCGCGGGTGCCGCGCAGGGAGCTGGAAGCGATCGTGAAGGGCGCGATCGATGTAATGGTGCGCGCTTAGCTCCCCCCATGTCGTCCCGGCCAAGAGCCAACGGGTCGGCGCAAAGCGCCGCCCGATGAGAGGCTCCGCGAACGCGAGCCGGACGACGCTGGGGTGGTGAAAATTTTTGCGAGTCCCGTGTCGGCTTCGGACTTCCCCGTTCGTCATCATGTGGTGGTTCAAAAATCAAATCCAGGAGCTTTAGAAATGGCCGAACCCGTGCAGATCGTCACGCCGCATCTCGTCGTCAACGATGCCAATGCCGCGATTGAATTCTACAAGAAGGCGCTCGGCGCCACCGAAGCGGTTCGGCTGCCGGCGAAAGATGGCAAGCGGCTGATGCATGCAGAGCTGCGGCTCAACGGCGCGCGGATCTTCCTGAATGATGATTTCCCCGAGCATCGCGGTTCGCATGGCGTGGATGCCGTGTTTCCGCCCGACCAGATCAAGGGAACGTCCGTGACCATGCATCTCGAAGTCGAGAACTGCGACGCGGCGGTGAAGCGCGCGTCAGATGCCGGCGCGACCGTCACGATGGCGCCGTGGGATTCGTTCTGGGGCGCGCGCTATGCCCGCATCATGGACCCGTTCGGCCATTCCTGGAGCTTTGCGCACCCGCTGCCGGCGAAAGAGTGATCACGAGCCGCTAATAACCGCGCGCGGGATCGACGACGTTCTCAAGTCGCTCGCCGGCCTCGAAACGTTGGATCTGGCGCGCCACGTATTTCGATATTTCGTCGGGATCGGTATCGGCTGCGTTGTGCGGCGTCAGGACGACCTTTGGATGCGTCCAGAACGGGCCGTCCGGCGGCAGCGGTTCCGTTGCGAAGACATCAAGCGAAGCAGCGCCCAGCGTGCCGTCGTCAAGGCATTCCAGAATGTCGGCTTCCGCTTGCAGCCCGCCTCGCCCGGCATTGATCAGGACCGGCGCACCCATCGGGCTGTTTCGGTTGAGGCTTGCGAACAATTCGCGGTTCAAAATGTGCCGCGTGTCTGGCGTGAGCGGCAGCAGGCAGACCAGGATATCGGTTCGTCGCAGAAACGTTTCGAGCTGCGCTTTGCCGTGAAAGCACGCGATCCCGTCGATTTGCCTCGGACTGCGGCTCCAGCCCGACACGCGAAAGCCCAGGCGTCTGAGCACTTCGGCCGCGTTCGTCCCAAGCGTGCCGAGGCCCATGATGCCGACCGAAATTGCGCTCGCCGGCCATTGAAACCTCGGCTTCCAGCGTTTCTCGCGCTGGCAGGCTCTTAGGTAAAGCTCCTGCCGGTGATGCATCAGCACGTGCAGCACGACATATTCGGCCATTCGATCGGTGAGGTCGGCGACCGCAACGCGAACAAGCGGCACTTTAGGCAGGCTGGAATCGGCCATCAGCGCATCGACGCCCGCGCCCAGATTGAAAATGACGCGCAGATTTGGAAATGCCGCAAGCTCGCCTTGAGCCGGCTTCCAGACCGCGGCGTAATGGACCTCGGCGGGATCGAATGCCGCGTCGGGCAACAGCAAAACACGCCGGTCCTTGCAGACATCGTCGAAGCGGCTCTTCCATCGTTCGGGAGACCAGTTTTCAGTCCCGCCATGCACCAGCAGGGCGAGTGCGCCTTTGTTCATCGGATTCTTGCCTCATAGTTGCGGAATCGCAGGCGACCTTATCGGCCCGGGGTGTCAGTGCAAAATATTTCCGTTCCTCGTCGGCTCCGGGCATACTCATACGTCTTTCAATCACGGGAACCCTTTCGCATGCTCTACGCCATCCTCTGCTATCACGACGAAGACACCGTCGGTTCCTGGACCAAGGAACAGGACGCCACGGTCATGAAGAAGCTCGCCGTCGTGCAGGACAAGCTGACAAAACAGGGCCGGCTCGGACCGGTGGCGCGGCTGTTGCCGACGACATCGGCGACCACGCTGCGCAAGGACGATCCGCCCATCGTGATCGACGGGCCCTATGCCGAGACCAAAGAGCAGCTGCTCGGCTTCTACGTCGTCGATTGCAAGAATCTCGACGAGGCGCTCGATGTGGCGCGCGAGCTCGGCGCGGCCAATCCCGGCGGCGCTTATGAAATTCGCCCAGTCGGCCTGTTTCAGCCCGGGAGCACTGCGACGTGACCGACACCGCCTGGATCGATGCCGCGCTCACCTCGGCGCGTCCCCAGGCGGTCGGCGCGCTGCTCCGCTATTTCCGCAATCTCGACACTGCCGAGGAAGCATTCCAGAACGCCTGCCTGCGCGCGCTGAAAAGCTGGCCGCAGAACGGCCCGCCGCGCGATCCCGCGGCGTGGCTGATCATGGTCGGGCGCAATGTCGCGATCGATGATATCAGGCGGAGCCGCAAGCAGGAGCCGCTGCCCGAAGACGAGGCGATCTCCGACCTAGACGACGCCGAGGACGCGCTGGCCGAGCGGCTCGACGGCTCACAATATCGCGATGACATTTTGCGGCTGCTGTTCATCTGCTGCCATCCCGACCTGCCGGCGACGCAGCAGATCGCGCTGGCGCTGCGCATCGTCTCGGGGTTGACCGTGAAGCAGATCGCGCGCGCGTTCCTGGTCAGCGAAGCGGCGATGGAGCAGCGCATCACGCGAGCGAAGGCGCGCGTCGCCGACGCCGACGTGCCGTTCGAGACGCCGGGCGCCGTGGAGCGCACCGAGCGGCTCTCCGCGGTCGCCGCGATGATCTACCTGATTTTCAACGAGGGCTATTCCGCTGGTGGAGACACCGCCGACATCCGCGCACCCCTGTGCGAGGAGGCTATCCGGCTGGCGCGGCTACTGCTGCGGCTGTTCCAGAGCGAGCCCGAGATCATGGGACTGACGGCGCTGCTGTTGCTGCAGCATGCCCGCGCGGCGGCCCGCTTCGATTCTCAGGGCGCATTGGTACTGCTCGACGATCAGGATCGCTCATTGTGGAATCAGACGATGATCGCCGAGGGGCTGGCGTTGATCGACAAGGCGATGCGACATCGCCGCAGCGGGCCCTATCAGATTCAGGCGGCGATCGCGGCATTGCATGCCCGTGCCGCAAAGCCCGAAGACACCGACTGGACACAGATCGATCTGCTCTACGGCGCGCTCGAGATCATGCAGCCGTCGCCGGTGGTGACGCTCAACCGCGCCGTTGCGGTATCCAAGGTGCGCGGGCCCGAGGCGGCGCTTGAGATGATCGAGCCGCTGGCGCCGCGCCTTTCGAATTATTTTCATTTCTTCGGCGTGCGCGGGGCGTTCCTGATGCAGCTTGGCCGCAATGACGAGGCCCGCGTGGCGTTCGACCGCGCCATCGCACTCGCCAACACCACAGTGGAAGCCGCCCACATCCGGATGCATCTCGACCGCCTGATGCGCGATAGCCAGCCGCGCGGGTCTAAGATTTCGAAAAAATAATTCGCTCCCCCTGTCGATTTGCCCCTGCCTCCTTCGTCCTGGGATTGTGCATCACCAATCCCTCAAGGAGACGCGCGATGAACATGCAAAACAGCAAGACCACCGACGAAGCCGAAATCCGCAACTTAATCGACCAGCGTGCAAAGGCGCTCTACGCGAAAGACGCGGAAGCCCTGCTTTCGTATTTGACCGCAGATTCTGTCGCGTTCTCGCTGGCACCGCCACTGGTCTCGACCATGACCGATGCGAAAGCGTACGAGGCCTGGTTTGCAACGTGGCAGGGACCGATCGGCACTGAGATTCGCGATTGCGCGATTGCCGTGAGTGGCGATCTCGGCGTCAGCCAAAGCCTCAATTTGATGGCCGGCACCGCGGCCGGCGGACACGAGGTCAAGCTTTGGTATCGCCAGACCCTGAGCTTCCGCAAGTTCAATGGAGCCTGGAAGATCGCGCACGAGCATACTTCCGTACCGTTCTACATGGACGGCAGCTTCCGCGCCGCGATCGACCTGAAGCCGTAACGTCAGACATTCCACAAGCATCCCTTCAAGGAGAAAGCCATGCCGACGATTGCCGAGACCGCGCCGGTCTCGAAACCCGCGCTCTGGTTGGGCCGCGTTCTCAGCGGTCTCGTCGTTTTGTTCCTGCTGTTCGACGGCGCCATCAAGCTGGTGCCATGGCCGATTGTCACGGAAACGATGGACAGGATCGGCTATGGTTCGAGCGAAACGCTGGCGCGCAGCCTCGGATTTATCACCATCGTGTGCACCATTCTCTATGCGATCCCGCCCACCTCGATCATCGGCGCGATCCTGCTGACCGGCTATCTCGGCGGCGCGATGGCATCGCATGTGCGGATCGGCAGTCCGCTGTTCAGCCACATGCTGTTCGGGTTCTATCTCGGGCTGATGGTGTGGGGCGGGCTCTGGTTGCGCGATCGGAGCCTGCGCGCACTAATACCGTTCCGGCGTTGACTTGCGTCCCTAATAATTCACAGATACGGAGCCTTTCATGTTCGAAATCATTGCCATCATCGCCATCGTAATTGCGATCGCGATTGCGATCGTACTCATCCTCGCCGCGACCAAGCCGGATACCTTCAGCGTTCAGCGCGCGACCACGGTCAAGGCGCCGCCGGAAAAAATCTTCTCCCTGATCAACGATTTCCATCAATGGGGTCGCCTTACGAAAACAAGGATCCCGCGATGAAGCGCAGCTACAGCGGGGCTGAGAGCGGCAAGGGCGCGGTCTATGCGTGGGACGGCAACAAGAATGTCGGCTCCGGCCGCATGGAAATCTTGGACACTTCGGTGCCGGCGAAAATCGTCATCAAGCTCGATTTTTTCAAACCGTTCGAGGGCCACAACACCGCCGAGTTCACAATGCTGCCGCAGGGTGATGCCACCAACGTGACATGGCTCATGCATGGTCCGTCGCCGTTCATGGGAAAGATCATGCATGTGTTCATCAACATGGACCGCATGGTCGGCAAGGATTTCGAAATTGGTCTCGCCAACTTGAAGAGGCTCACCGAAAAGTAGACGATCGTTCGAAACGTAAATCCGCGAGGAGCAAGCGATGCAGGTCAATCCTTATCTGTTCTACAACGGCAATTGCGAAGCGGCGTTCAAGTTCTACGAAAAGGCGCTCGGCGCCAAGATCGAGGCGATGCTGACGCATGAGAGCGCGCCGGAGTCGATGCCGGTTCCACCGGAATGGAAGAAGAAAATCATGCACGCCAAGATCACGATCGATGGCGAAGTACTGATGGCGAGTGATGCGCCTCCCGGCCACTTCCATCCGCCGCAGGGTTTTTCGGTCTCGCTGACGGTCGAGGACCCAGCTGACGGCGAACGCAAGTTCAAAGCCCTGGCCGAGGGCGGCACCGTGAATATGGCGTTCAGCAAGACTTTCTGGGCCAAGGGCTTCGGCATGTGCGTCGACCAATTCGGGATTCCCTGGATGGTCAATTGCCCAATAGAAGGTTGATCCGTCAGCGACACGTCGGATAGATCGCGGCGAGTTCACGCCCGCGCAATAACAGCAGGTGTGAGGTCAAGCCGCCGCGGTGGCGAATCCAGCCGCGCACCGCGGAGGGATAGGCCTCCAGCACAAGTTCGGACGCTTCCGGCTCGGCATACAGCTTGCCGCGCTGGTCGATCGAGCGCGCGGCATGAAATCCCAGTATCGCGCGGCGCGTCACGCAGATGCGGTCGCTCGGTACCATGCTCAGCACCAGCGTGCAGGCCGATAGGCAAGGCCCGTCGATCACGACGCGTTCGCCGGAAGCACGCACGCGCTCGAACAGATCGAGGAACGGCCCGACCTGTCCGCCCGGACTGGCGAGGATGCGAACCTCGGCATGTGCCGGCGGCGAGGCGATGGCGCATAGTGTCGTTGCGAGCCAAATTATCCTGGCGAAAGCTGTCCGCATTCCCGAACATTCCTTCGATCGGATGACAACCGCTAGGTAATTGTGAAGCGTGAGACAAAGTTTCGGCTAAGGTCGTCAACTTTTCTTAATCTCCCCCGCGCGGAGCGGGGCGAAAGAAGCATTACCCATTCCGTCTCTCGCCGCGCAGCGTAGGCAATCCAATACCGGCGGCGTCAAAGCCGCCATCGACGGCGAGAATCTGCCCCGTGATGTAGCTGGCGCGGTCGCTGCACAAGAAGAACACCGCCTCCGCCAATTCTTCTTCGAGGCCGTAGCGGTTGAGCGGAATCGCGTCGTGATAATCGGCGCGGATTTCCGGCGTGTGAACGGCTTTCGCCATCGCGGTCTCAACCGGGCCGGGCGCGACGCCGTTGACGCGAATGCCAAGCGACGCCAGTTCGACGGCGAGTTGCTTGGTGAGATGCGCGAGCCCGGCCTTGCTGGTGCCATAGGCCGAGCGCAGCGTCGAGGCGCGCACCGCCGAGATCGAGGTGATGTTGACGATCGCGCCGCCGCCATGTTCACGCATCAGCGGCGCGGCCGCCTTGGTGCAAAGGAACGGCCCGGTCAGATTGACCGCCAGCACCCGGCTCCAGTCGTCGTCGGAAGTTTCCAGCAGCGGCGCGAACACCGCGATCCCGGCGTTGTTGACCAGTGCGTCGAGCCGGCCAAACCGCGTGCCGACCTTTGCTATCGCTTCCGTCACCGCGCTGGCATCGGAGACGTCGCAATGCAGCCCCAGCGTATTGCCGGCATCGGCCAGCGCTTCCACGCTTTGCCACAACAATTCGCCCTCGATGTCGAGCAATGCCACGCGCCAGCCCTCGGCGAGAAACCGTTTCGCCACCGCAAGCCCGATGCCGCGCGCGGCGCCGGTCACCAGCGCGACCTTTTGTGGGGAAAGGGTCATAGCTGTTCCATCGTTGAGTGTTTCAGCAAGCCGGTCGATATTGCGTAGTTCCTAGCACGGAAGCGAAGCGTCTGCTTTCTTAACTGGAAAGTATCCGCGAAACAAAAGGGCCCAATTTCATGACGGTCGTCGATCATCAGAACAACCCTCGGGAAACGTGGCGACCGGGCGTGGAAACCCGCATGCTGGTTTCCTCCAGCAACGGCGCCGCGCATTTATGCATCTTCGAACAATGGATCGCGCCCGGGGCCGGCGCGCCAACTCACTCGCATCCGGTCGAAGAGGTGCTGACCGTGCGCGAAGGCGAAGCCGAGATGTGGATTGATGAGAAGCGCGCAATTGTGTGGGCTGGCCAGTCGCTGATCGTGCCTGCGGGGCGCAAGCACGGCTTCCGCAATTCAGGCACGGCGACGCTGCACATCCACGCGGTGCTGGCGTCGCCGGTTTTCGAAGCGAGGATGGAAGGTACGACGGAAGCGGTGCGAAGGTGGGATTCAGATTGAATACAAGGTTGTTGGGTTTTGCTCTCGCGGCCGTGATGCCCGGGCTTGTGCCGGGCATACACGTCCTACTTCACCGCACGTCGACGACGTGGATGGCCGGGACAAACAGCCGGCCATGACGCGGAGGAAACGACGTGCGCTTTTCAACGCTTTCACTTCTTTCCCTTCTTCGCCGCCACTTTCTCATACGCCGCCTGCAAGCGCTCGCCCACCGATGGCCCTGCCTTCTGCCGCCGCTTCGCGCCCAAATGCGTCGCGCGCAATTCGTGCATGAATTCGGTCCACATTTTCGGGCCGCCTTCGCTCAATAGTTTGGCGCGGATGCCGAGTTCTTCGCTGACGGGGAGATATTTAAATCCCCAGCCCGACATCTGCGCCAGGATCGGCAGCAGTTCGATGCCTTGTTCGGTGAGTGAGTAGATTCCCTTCTGCTTGTGGCTGGGATCGTCGTCACGGGTGATGATGCCCCGGTCGAGCAGCGTCGTCAGGCGGTCAGCTAGGATGTTGGAGGAAATGCCTTCCTCGGATTTGGTCAGCAGCTCGCGAAAATGCCGCCGGTTGCCAAACATCATGTCGCGGATGATCAGCAGGCTCCATTTGTCGCCCACCACTTCGAGCGTGAGATTGATCGGGCAGCCGGAGCGTTGATGGTCATCCATTGACGGTGTCCCAACATGTGGCGAAAACGCCAAGAAAAACCGCTTGCAACATTGCACCGGTTATCCCAGACTGCAACCAGTTGCGAAATGCAAGTGGTTTAGAGAGGGGAGGCGGACGTGGCGAAGCTGATCATGTGGAACCTGATGACGCTCGACGGCTTCGTTGAAGGTCCGAACCGCGACATCTCCTGGCATTTCGACGTCTGGGGCGAGGAACTCGAGCGGCTCTCGATCGAGCAGGGCAAATCCGCCGGAGGGCTGATGTTCGGCCGCGTCACCTATGAGCTGATGGCGAACCACTGGCCGACTGCGACCGGCGAGGTCGCGGACTTCATGAACGCGTTGCCGAAATATGTGTTCTCGCGCACGCTCAAGCAGTCGGCGTGGGCTAACACGCAGATGTTTGGCGCCGACGTGCCTGATACGGTGGCCAGATTGAAGCGCGAAAGCGCCAAGGACATTTTTTTGTTCGGCAGCGCCGATCTTGCCGCTGATTTGACACTGCACGGACTGATCGATGAGTTTCGCATCGCGGTAAATCCGATCATGCTCGGCGGCGGCACGCCGCTGTTCAAGCCCGGCGCACGCGTCAAGTTGAAACTCCTCGACTCGAAGGCACTGTCGACCGGCATCGTGATCCTGCGCTACGAACCGGCGAAGTAATAGGAGAACGCGCGATGCCCGATCGCAACAGAGTGGAAAACATCCGCGCCATCTTTGCCGCCTACCTGTCCAACGACCGCAAGGCTGTTGAAGACGCGCTCGCTGACGATTTTCGGTTCACCAGCCCGTATGACGATGAGATCGACAAGGCCACCTATTTCGTACGCTGCTGGCGCAACGCCGACTGGATCGAACAGCATGAGCTCGAAAGAATCTTCGTCGAAGGCGATGAGGCCTTTGTGACCTACAAATGCATAGCCAAGGGTGGAAAGAACTTCCGCAATACCGAGTTCTTCAGCTTCGAAGGCGACAAGATCAAACGCATCGATGTTTATTTCGGCGCCACCTATGAGAACGGCGTTTTTATCAAGCAGAACGAAAACTGAGCTGGAGCCATCTGTATGTCTCTCACGCTGCATTTTCATCCCCTGGCGTCGTACTGCCACAAGGTGCTGATCGCGCTGTATGAGAACGATACGCCGTTCACGCCCAATATGGTCGATCTCTCCAACGAGAGCGAGCGCGCGGCGCTATTGAAGCTGTGGCCGATCGGCAAGTTTCCGGTGCTCGCCGACGATGCACGGAACCAGACCGTCCCGGAGTCCACGGTCATCATCGAGTACCTCGATCGGCATTATCCGGGCAGGACGAAACTCATTCCCGCGGACGTCGACCGCGCATGGCAGACGCGGCTGCGCGACCGTTTCTACGATCTGTATGTGCATGAGCCGATGCAGAAGATCGTCGGCGATCGATTGCGCCCCGAAGGCAAGAAGGATCCGCATGGCGTCGAGGAAGCCAGGGCGCGCTTAAGGACTTCCTATCGAATGATCGATCAGGGGATGGCAGGGCAGACCTGGGCGATGGGCGATACGTTCAGTCTCGCCGATTGCGCCGCCGCGCCGGCGCTGTTCTATGGCAACGAGGTGATGCCGTTTGGCGAGAGCCAGGCGAACGTCGCGGCGTATTTCGGCCGCCTGAAAGCGCGGCCGTCCTACGCGCGCGTCCTCAAGGAGGCCGAACCGTATTTTGCGATGTTTCCCAGGGAGGCATCGGCATAAGGGCGCCGGGCTGCGTTCCCCGGTCGCTGCTCCGGGAGGCTCCCCAATTACTTCCGAAATAATTCCCCAAGACATGTCGGTGCCATAAAACCCCAGTCGTCTTGTTGACGAGCGCCGGTTCGCAACCGGCCTGCCGAACTGAAATCAAATGGAGCGTGACGATGCGATTCATGGTGATTGTGAAAGCCGACAAGAACAGCGAAGCCGGCGTCATGCCGAGCACGGAATTGCTGACGGCCATGGGCAAATTCAACGAAGAGATGGTGAAGGCCGGCGTCATGCTGGCGGGTGAGGGCCTGCATCCGAGCTCGAAAGGCGCCCGCATCAAATATTCCGGTAAAGACCGCACCGTCACCAAAGGCCCGTTCGGCGGGACCAGCGATCTCGTCGCCGGCTTCTGGCTGATTCAGGTGAAGTCGTGGGACGAGGCGATCGAATGGATGAAGCGCGCGCCATTCGACGGCGGCTCTGAAATCGAAATTCGGCAGATTTTTGATGCGGAGGATTTTGGCGAGGCGCTGACGCCCGAACTGCGCGAGCAGGAAGCCCGTCTTCGCGCCCAGGCCGCGAAGAAATAGAATTTACGATCGTCATTCCGGGATGCGCCGAAGGCGCAGGCCCGGAATCCCTACTCCCGATTGTGGCTGGATTTCGGGCTCGCTCGTTTCACTCGCGCCGCGGAATGACAGCGAGTTTACAAAACTGAACAAGGAACACGATTATGCGATTCATGATGCTGATGATCCCCCTGGGCTACGAGAGCGCTCCGCCGGACGTCCAGCTCGACCCCGAGCGTGTGTCCGCGATGATGAAATACAATCAGGCTCTGAAAGACGCCGGCGTGCTGATCACGCTTGATGGCCTGCACCCGCCGTCGACGGGTGCGCGGGTCTCGTTCGCGAGCGGCAAGCCTGTCGTGACCGACGGCCCCTTCACCGAGGCCAAGGAAGTGCTCGGCGGATACTGGATGATCGACGTGAGGTCGCGGGAGGAGGCGATCGCCTGGGCGAAGCGTTGCCCCGCTTCCAACAACGAAATCATCGAAATTCGTCGGGTGCAGGAAATGTCGGATTTTTCTCCCGAGGTGCAGCAAGCGGCGGCGGGATTTACCGAACTGCAAGGCAGATCCGGGCGTTAACCACCACACTAGTGACCTTTGCGCGCGGCTCATGTAAAAGCCTTTCACATGAGCTGGCGCAAGGAAAATCGCCGCGCCGAGCGCGGCTATCACCACGGCAATCTGAAAGAGGCGCTGCTGCAGGCAGCACTCGGGCTGATCGCCGAAAAAGGGGCGGCGGGCTTTACCTTTGCCGATGCCGCGCGCATGGCCGGCGTCAGCCCCGCTGCTCCATATCGGCACTTTCGCGACCGCGACGAACTGCTTTCCAGCATCGCGCAGCGCGGTTTTGAGCAGTTCGAGGCGGTGCTGACCGGGGCCTGGGATGACGGGCGTCCGGACACCGTCACGGCATTCGAACGGGTCGGCAAGGCCTATCTTGCGTTTGCCCGCGAGGAGCCTGCGTTCTATTCGGCGATGTTCGAATCCGGGCTTCCCGTCGACCTTAACCCCACATTGCTGGCGGCAAGCGGGCGCGCTTTCGGCATTATCAGAGCCGCCGCGGAGCGCCTTGCCGCGCTGGCGCCGCCCGGCACGCCGCGCCCGCCGGCGATGATGATGGCGCTGCATATCTGGTCGATGTCGCACGGCGTGGCATCGCTGTTCGGGCGAGGCGATGCGGCACGCCGCAAGCTGCCGATGTCGCCGGAGGATCTTTTGGAAGCGCAGGTGCTGATTTATCTGCGCGGTCTCGGTTTCCCGACCGACCGCCGGCCGTCCGGCCAAAAAGACCAGGCGGACCAGAAACCGGCCGGTCAGCCGGCGGGACCTTGGGGCAGCCCAAAATAAATTCGAGGGAGCCGCCGGCCACCGGCTTGACAAAAATCCGGGATGGTTTAGGTATGTAAATGTTATTTACATTCACAACGGCGTGATGCCGTCATGGAGAGGGAAATGGCCTACACCGCAGATGTCAATCGATGGCGCGGCCCCGATA
>Ga0208991_1000271_pt1 | contig 12025 bp, 9 predicted proteins | sample MedBloCAOM3_M2_FD_187855 | JGI IMG/M metagenome (GOLD analysis project Ga0208991, IMG submission 187855) | Forest soil microbial communities from El Dorado National Forest, California, USA - Mediterranean Blodgett CA OM3_M2 (SPAdes) (version 2) | ecosystem: Environmental > Terrestrial > Soil >...
AAGCAGATTGCGGCGGACTCCGTTGACGCCGTCGAGCGGAGACACGACATATCCTGTACCGTCGATCGAGGTCACTGCTCAGGAGCAAGATATGAACGCGCCGCCAAACATCGATCCCGTCACCGCGCATTCTGACAGCGACGTTGTGCACTGGCTGACAAACGACACGCGCGATGAGCGCTTCATTGACAACATTTTCGCTGAGCTGTGTGTCCGGCTCCAGCGAGCGGGTATTCCCGTCAAGCGGGCGTCGCTCCATTTCCTGATCCACCATCCGCAATGGCTTGGCGCCCGGATCATGTGGGCCGACGGGATGCGCGAGGCCGAGCTTGCGAGATTTGACTACGATGTCAGGGAACGATCCGAATACATCGATAGTCCCGCCAACGAAATCCATGACGGTGCCACCGAGGTGCGCGAGAATCTCGAACGCGATCCCTCGCTGGGCCGCAAGCACGCCGTCTATGACGAGATGCGGGCGAAAGGCCTGACCGACTATGTGGCGTGGCCGCTGTACCATACGCTCGGCAAGCGGCATATCGTGACCTTTGCAACCGACCGGCCCGGAGGTTTCGACGACGCGCATATCGCCGGCCTGTTGAAACTGTTGCCGGTTCTGGCGCTGGTCAGCGAAATCCGTATCAAGAACCGGCTGGCGCGAACGCTGCTCGAAACCTATGTCGGGTCGCATGCCGGCGAGCTCATTCTGGCCGGCGCCACCAGGCGCGGAAGCGGGACGACGGTACGCGCCGCCATCATGATCTGCGATCTGCGTGATTTCACCCGGATCTCCGACAACTGGCCGCGCGATGACGTCATTGATCTTCTGAACGGCTATTTCGACGCGATGTCGGAGCCGATTGCGCGACATGGCGGGGAAATACTGAAATTCATCGGCGACGGTCTGCTCGCCATTTTTCCGCTCAGCCAGCCGTCGGCCTGCGCAAATCTGCTGCATGCCGTGGCCGAAGCCCGTCAGGCCATGGTTGCCCTGAACGAAAAGAACAGCGAAACCGGTCGTGCGCCGCTGAATTACGGCATCGGCGTCCACGTCGGAGACGTCATGTACGGCAATATCGGGTCGCGCACCCGGCTCGACTTCACCGTCATCGGTCCTGCGGTCAACATGGCTTCGCGTCTCGAAACCCTCACCAAACAATTGGGGAGAACGGTGCTGCTGTCCCGCGCGTTCGCCGACTTCGTCGAAAGCGATTTCGATCTCGAACGCGTCGGCGAATATCCGGTCCGCGGCTTCAACGACCCAATCGAGCTGTTTGCGTATCACGGCTGATGCCGATCTATCGTCAGGTGCCGAGCCGCCCCCAAGGGGCGCGAACTCGTCAAACGGGCCACTATCAGCGAATGTCGGTTTCGGTGGTTGCTAGTCCGCGATTTGAACCCGCGAATCTGAGCCGAACGGAATCTGGCGAGGAGCGCCTGGCGCTTCATAAAAATCACGAAGGGCGGGCTCAAGCAGTTTGCGCAATGCGTGATTATGGAACGACCGCTCATGGCGCAAAGCGGACCTATCATGTCCTTGTCTTCTTGACCGTCTTTTAGCGGGGTGGGCCTCTACCGCATTTCGCATGGACCTTGCATAACTGTCGGCGGCGTTATCTGCAGAGATTTGCAACCTGTTTGCGGCGGCAGCTCCCTGCAACATGGTATTTTTCGCGATCTGCTTATATCGTTCCTTGGTCTCCTTCTTTCGCATTCGCAGCTAGGGTGAGGTATCGATCACGCCGGCTTTTTGCAGCCGCCATGAGAGCTTTATTCTGCTGCGTCGCAAGATGCCGAATTACGACATTTAGATCGGCTTCCGCCATCGTTTATATCCTCAAGTGTCCATCAGAACGTTGCATATAGTGAAGTATGCAATTGCTATAGGGGGCTTGCCACGGCGCTCCATCGCCAAGCAAGAATGTGTCGAATTTACTGAAGCAAAGGACCGGCTCTTGTAAATCAGCGAGTCTGACCATTTTAGAACCCGCTTGCCGCGGTGAATCAATTTATTCGCCTCATCGAAGAAACGAAAGCTATCGGAAGTTGGCGTTCGAGAATCCCGACGCGCGGGGAAATCCCGAACATGACGCAGGACCGCGACAACCTGCGGCGAATCTGCCGTAAACCAGCGAGTGGCGCGTCTTTTGCAACGAAATGAGGCCCGCCGCCGCGACGTCGCGGCGCCGGGATCTGGAGAGAAGAGGCCGTCATGGAGTTGAAGTGGCTCGAAGACTTCCTGAGCTTGGCAGCGACGCAGAGTTTCTCGCGCTCGGCCCACGAGCGCAACGTCACCCAGTCGGGGTTGAGCCGCCGCATCCGACAGCTGGAGAACTGGCTCTGCGTTCCTCTGTTCGACCGCAGCACCTATCCCGTCCGTGTGACCGCAGAGGGCAAGGCGTTCCTCCCCAAGGCGAAGGAAATGATCGCGCTGGTCCAGAACGCGCGCCGCGACCTGCGACATCAGCACGCGGTCACCGCCGAGGTGCTGACGTTTGCCATGCTGAACACGCTGGCACTGACGTTCTTTCCCGGCTGGATCCGCCGGCTGGAGGGCCGTGGCCATTTGTTCAAGACCCGCTTCGGCGACCAGCGGGCGTCTTTTGCCGGCAATGTCGCACTGCTGCTCGACGGCGAGAGTGACTTTCTTTTGACCTACGCCCACCCGAATGTCCCGCTTTACATCGATCCCGAACGCTTCGCCTACCGCTGTCTCGGCACCGAAGCGGCCATTCCGGTCTCGATTCCCGATGCCCAGGGCAATCCTGTCCATGCTCTCCACCCGTCCGGGCCGCCGATATCCTACCTCAGCTACGGGGCGTGCTCTTTTTTCGGGCGAGGGTTGATTAAACTGCTGGCTGAGCGGCCGCTGCCGTTGGCGACGGTTTACGAGAACGCGATGTCCGCCGGTCTGAAGGCGATGGCGCTTGCCGGGTGTGGCGTCGGCTGGATCCCGGAGAGCCTGGTAACCAACGAACTGCAATCCGGCCAATTGGTGATTGCCGGTGATCCTTCATGGCATCTCCCAACCGAGATTCGCGTCTACCGGGCGAGTGCCCGCTGCCGGCCAGCGGTCGAGCGGTTCTGGGCGGCGATCGACGACGCCGATCAACGGATCGGAAACCGTCCACCGCTGCAGCTCGTCGGTGCCGCCTGAAGCGTCAGACCAGCACCGGCGCGAGAAAATCGAGATTGGCCTGCTCGTCCAGCCGACTGAGGGCGCTGTAGAGATCCGCCGTCGTGTCGGCGCCGAGCCGGGCGGCGCAGCAATCCGAAAACTTCGAAACGCGATCGGCGTCATCGAACGGATCGATCATGCTGCCCTTGGCATGCACCCGCTCGGCCTTCAGTTCAGTGCCGTCGTTCAGCCGGATGACGACCTTGTGCGGAAGTCGGTCGCCCTTTGCCCCCAGTTCCTCTTCGCGCGTACGCGCCGTCATGGTGGTTAACGTCAGCAGCCGGCGGATCTGGAACCGGGCGATCATCGCCGGCGTGAAATCCGCTAGGTTGAGCCGGTCCTGCGACAAGGCCAGCGCCACGCAATAATGCATGGAAAACCGTGCCTGCATTTCGTCTTGCGGCCTGGGGTAGCCGAGGTTGCGCGCATTGGCGATGCCAACGAGACAATCGAGCGCGGCGACGTCGTCCGCGGTGAAGCCGTGCTTGGCTCGCAGTTCGAGCACCATGTCAACCACGTAGTGCGTGGAGCCGCAACACGGATGCCGCTTCGGGATGACGCCGTGGCTTTCGATCGCCAGTGGTTGCCCCAGTGACAGCCCGTCCCAACCGGCGGTGTCAGGGCCACCGAACAGATCGCGGAAGCCCTGCGCGGTCTCCAGGATGTCGAAGCGCCCGGTCATCCCGGCACTACCGAGCGCCGCCGCTTCAACCGCGTTGCGCGCCGCCATTCCGGCGTGGAAGGGTTTTGCCGGAGTGCCGAACTGGCCTTTGATGCCGGACGCCAGGCTGACCGCCATGCTCATCGCTCGCGCCGTGGCGGCGGCATCGAGACCGATGAGCCGGGAGACGCCCGCCGCCGTGCCGATGGCGCCACAGGTCGACGTTGAATGCCAGCCCGCGGTGTAGTGAGAGGGATTGACGCCGATGCCAACGGCGGCCTGCGCCTCCAGACCGACGAGATAGGCATCAACCAGTGCCCGCCCGCTGATTTTCGTCGGCCACGCCGCGGCGAGAAGTGCTGGGACAAGCACCGCCGAGGCGTGGCTGATCGCCGGGTGGAAGTTGTCGTCATAGTCGAGTGCGTGTGCGGCGGTGCCGTTGACCATCGCCGCGATCGCTGCGGGTGCCCGGCCGCCGCCGATCACCGGGCTTTCGCCCGAAGCCGAAATCTGCGTCGCAACGGCGCGTCGTACGGCTTGGGTCGAAAAGTCATCGATGCCGGCCACCATGCAGCCGAAGGTATCGGCGATCGCGTCGATCGCGCGTCGGCGGGCGAGGGAGGAAAATGCGCTGGCCGAATGGCTCCACGCAGCGATTGTTTCGATAGCGCTGGTCCTCATTGTGTCTCCGGGAAGTGAATGCGAATGCTCGCGTTTACGCCTTGTGCGATCACCGCGGGTTCACGTGATGGCGAGCGTTGAGAATGAGGCGAAGCAGCTTGCCGAACTGGAACTCGTCGACGACGCGGTTCGGCGTGGCGGTGTCGACGCGATGAACAATGACAAGGTCGAGCGGCGGGATGGCGACGAGGAAATGCCCGCCGGCGCCCTGCGCCGAATAGCTGCCTTCCGGCTGCACGACCCCTGGAAAGCCGGTGCCCGCCCTCGCCAGCCACCACATGTATCCAAAGGCGCCGCGCGCGCCGGTGTCGGAATAGGGAAGAACGCTGGTCGCCACCCAGTCGGCCGGGATGACCTGCCGCGTCCCCCAGCGCCCGTCACGCAGGAACATCAGGCCGAAACGGGCGAGGTCACGCGCCGACATCTGGAACGGATAGGCGGGGTGCTGTGAGCACACTTCCGGCACCATCCAGCCGTCCTTACGCTCCTCATCGTAGCGGAAGTCCTCCATGCCGAGCGGAACGGCGATGACATCGCGGAACGCCTCATGGATGCCGCGGCCGGTGAGCTTCGTGAAGATCGTGCCGAGCGCGTTGAAATCCCAGTTGCTGTAGCACCACCAGGTACCGGGCGCATGAGAATGCCGCTGCGGCTTGATCGACTGCATCCACGGCGTCTCGTAACCAGCCGGGTGATAGATGCCGGATCGCGCGGTCAGCAAGTCGTAGATCGTCGCCTGCTTCTCTTTCGGGCTCAGTTCTTCGACGTCGTCGATACCGAGCGCGGCGAGCGTCAGCGATAAATCGATCGTGCCGTCTTCGACATAGGGGCCCATCAGCGCCGAAAGGAAACTCTTGCGCACCGAATGGCAATGGAAGCGCCGGGTGATGTCGCCCCGGCTCGCCACTTCGCGCCCGCCCTGGACGATCATCACAGCGTCGGTCGCGATGGTGCCGGCATAGTGGAACGCGTCGTGGAGTCGTTCGAGCGACCAGCCGGCCGCGGCGATGTCGTCGATCATCGCCCATGAGGCCGCGGGCCACCACTCGTCTTGACGGGCCTCGTCGATTGAAAGGATGGTCGCCATGAAGGGTCTTTTCGTCAGGAGGCGGGGACATAGCCGGCACTCGCTTCGAGCAGGGTGCGCGTATAGGGTTCGCGGGCGCGGCCGGCGCGGACGTCAGCGACGGTCATCTCCTCGACGATCCGCCCCTCGCTCATCACCGCGATGCGGTCGCACAAATGGGTGATGACCGCGAGATCGTGGCTGACCATGAAATAAGTGACACGGCGCTCCCGGCGCAGTGACTTGAGCAGGTTCAGGATCTCCGCCTGCACCGAGACGTCCAGCGCCGAGGTTGGTTCGTCCAGCAACAGCACCTCGGGTTCGATGACGAGCGCGCGGGCGATCGCCACGCGCTGGCGCTGGCCGCCGGAGAGTTCGTGCGGATAGCGAAAGCGGAATGCCGATCCGAGGCCGACGGCTTCCAGCACAGCGTCGATGCGCTTGCGCGGGTTGTCGAAGCCGTGGATGGCCAGCGGCTCGGCGAGCACGCTTTCCAACATCTTGCGCGGATGCAGCGAGCCATAGGGATCCTGGAACACCATCTGCACTCTGCGGAAGAAGTCCTTGTCGCGCTTCCGCGGCAGCTCCTTGTTGGCGAACAACAGCGAGCCATCGTAACTTTGCACCAGCCCGGCGATCGTGCGCAGGATCGTCGACTTGCCGCAGCCCGATTCGCCGATCAGTCCGAACGCCTCGCCGCGCCCGATCATGAACGAGACGCCGTCGACGGCGACGGTGGAAAGCAGTCCGCTGCCGAAGGTCACACGAAGACCGACCGTCTCAAGGATCCGATCCTTCGTCGGCGTCTGCGACGGCGTCATGCGGATGATCCGCGGATCGTCGGTCCGTCGAGCCAGGCGGGATCGCGCTGCGGCACGGCGAGCATCTCCACCGGCCGGTCGAGACGGGGCAGGCTATCGAGCAACGCGCGGGTGTAGGGATGCTGGGCGTGCTTCAGCTCGCGCGCGGGAATGTCCTCCAGGATCCGTCCGCCATACATGACGAGCACCCGGTCGCAGAACTCGGCGACGAGGTTGACGTCATGGCTGATGAACATCAGTCCGGCACCGCGCCGGCTGACCAGTTCGTCGAGGATGATCAGCACCTGGCGCCGCACGGTGACGTCGAGCGCCGAGGTCGGCTCGTCGGCGATAATCAGGTCCGGCTCGAGGATCAGCATCATCGCGATCATGATGCGCTGGCCCATGCCGCCCGAAACCTCGTGCGGCAGCAGTTCGAAGACCCGCGCCGGATTGCGGATCTTGACCGCCTCCAGCATGGCCATCGCCCGGTCGCGGGCCTCGGCCCTGCTGGCGCGCGTATGCACCCGGTAGGCCTCAACGATCTGCTGGCCGACCCGCATCAACGGGTTCAGCGAGAATTTCGGGTCCTGCAGGATCATCGAGATTCGCTTGCCGCGGATCTTGCGCATCTGCGGCTCGGTGGCTGCGAGGAGGTGGATGCCGTCGAACACGAGCGCCTTGGCGGTGATCTCGGCGCCCTTCGGCGTCAGCCGCAGGATCGCGCGGCCGGTCTGTGATTTGCCCGAACCGGATTCCCCGACGATGCCGACCTTCTCGCGGCCGATCGTGAATGAGATGCCTCTGACCGCGCGGGTCACGCCGCGGCCGCCGCGGAACGAGACATTGAGGTCGTCGACCTGGAGCAGCGGTTCAGCCATGACGAGGATCCAGCATGTCGCGCAACCCGTCGCCGAGCAGATTGAAGGCGAGGCTGACCACCAGGATCGCCGTGCCGGGGATGGCGGCGATGGTGCCGTTGGTAAGCACGAATTCGCGCGCCGACGAGAGCATCGCGCCCCATTCCGGGCTCGGCGGCTGCGCGCCGAGCCCGAGAAAGCCGAGCCCCGCGGCGGTGAGGATGATCGACGCCATGTTGAGCGTGACGCGCACGACGACCGAGGAAATGCACATCGGCATCACGTGGCCGAAGATGATCCGGAAGCTCGACGCCCGCTGCAGCTGCACCGCCGCGATGTAGTCCGACTTCCGGATGGTCAGCGTCTCGGCGCGGGCCAGCCGCGCGATCGGCGGCCAGGCGGCGAGCGCGATGGCGATGATGGCGTTCTCGATACCCGGCCCGAGCGCCGCGACGAAGGCGAGGGCCAGAATGAGGCTCGGAAAGGCCAGGAACACATCGACGATCCGCATCAGGATGGTGTCGATCCAACCGCCGACATAGCCCGCTGTTGTTCCCACCAGGAGGCCGAGTGGCGCGGCAATGATCGCCGTCAGCCCGGCGATGGTGAGCGTGATCCGCGCCCCGAATACCAGCCGACTGTACACGTCGCGGCCGAGTTCGTCGGTGCCGAGCCAATGGGCAATCGATGGCTTTTGCAGTCGGATCGACAGATCCTGCGCATAGATGTCGTGGGTTGCAAACAGCGGCGCGAAAATGGCGATCACCGCCACCGCGAGGATGACCGTGCCGCCGAACATCACCGACGGATTGGAGCGCAGCGCCCGCCACGACAGCCAGAGTTGCTGCGCCCGCGCCTGCCATGACGAGGTCGGGACCGGTTCGCTGAGCCAGGCCGATAGCGAAACCGGACGGGAAATGTTGTCTGCCATGGGCCTCAACGGGTTCTGGGGTCGAAGACCCGGTAGAGCAGATCACAGACGAGGTTGAGGCCGACGAAGATCACACCAATCAGGATCGTGCAGCCAACGACGGCGTTCATGTCGCCGGCGAGCAGGGCGTTTGTCAAATAGCGCCCGAAACCGGGCCACGCGAACACCGTTTCGGTCAGGACCGCACCCTCCAACAGGAAGGCGTAAGACAGCACCACGACGGTGACGACCTGCACCACGACGTTGCGGAAGGCGTGGACCCAGACCGTGCGAGCCCAGGACAGCCCCTTGACCCGCGCCGTCACAACATATTCTTGGCTGAGTTGCTCGATCATGAAGCTGCGAGTCATGCGGCTGATGTAGGTGATGGCGCCGAAGCCGAGGATCGAGGCAGGCAGCACGATGTGGCTGAACACGTCCTTGAATAGGGCTCCATCGCCGGTGAGTGCTGCATCGACGAGGTAGAATCCGGTGCGCGGCTCGAGGTCGAGTTCGTACATCACATCGATGCGCCCCGGGCCGCCGACCAGGCCAAGCGTGGCGTAGAACAGCGCGAGGCCCATCAACCCGAGCCAGAAATGCGGTGTCGAATAGCCAAGCAGGCCGACGAAACGCACAATGTGATCGAGGGCCGAGCCGCGATACATTGCCGAAAAAACCCCGGCGGGGATGCCGAGGCCGGTGCCGATGACGATGGCGACGGTGGCCAGTTCCAAGGTGGCCGGAAAAACCCGGGCGATGTCGCCGGCGACCGGCTTGCCCGTGGTCAGGGCGCTGCCGAAGTCGAATTGGAGGAGATGGCCGAGATAGGTGGCGAACTGCTTCCACAGCGGTTGGTCGAGACCGAGCTGTTTGGCCATCGCCATATAGGCTTCGTGGGTGGTGTTGGGGCCGAGCACGGCGATAACCGGGTCCAGCGGCAGCAGTCGGCCGATGAAGAAGGTCAGCGCCGCGAGCCCGAGCAGCGTCGCCGCCACCGAGAGCAGGGTGCGGCCGAACGCCAGGCTCAGCATCACAAGCCTGCGCTTCCGGTCTGAAGTCCGGGAACGCCGTGGCGCTGTGCTGGCCGTATCGGTCATGACGGACCGACTTACTTGGCGGCGGGTGCGTAATAGGTGCGGAAGCCGTTCCAGGTCCAGTTCTTCAGGTCGTTGCGGACTGCGGCGGTGTTGTACATCTGAAACATGATCGCCATCGGTCCCTTCGCCATGACCTCCTTCTGGAGTTCGGCGTAAAGGGCGTCGCGTTTGGCGGCGTCGGGCTCGAGCAGCGCGGCGTCGACTTTTTCGTTCAATTCCTTGGACTGGAAGGCGGTGCGCCAGGCCGGAATCTGGGTCAGCTTGGCTTCCGGCCGATTGTCCGGATTATAGACGAGGCGCGAAGCGTTGCCGTGCGCGTCGGGCACGCTGGTCTGCCAGGCCTGCATGGCGCTTTGAAATTCGCGGCCGCGCACCCTGGCGAACAGTTGTGCGTTGGCCATGCGCTCAAGGGTGAGATTGACGCCGATCTTGGCTGCGTTCTGCTGCACGCTCTGGGCGATCGGCGCCGCATGCGGCAGCGTGCCAAAGATCAGCTTGGCCGCGAAACCGTCGGGATAGCCGGCCTCGGTCAGCAGCGCCTTGGCCTTGTCCAGGTCGAGCTTGAAGGGCTGGCCTTGCTCCTCGTCGAGGGCGCCGACGGCACCGAGCTGGACAAAGCTGGCGCGTGGCACGCCGAGGTTGGCCATCACCGTCTTGCCGAGTCCCTCGTAATCGACGAGGTAACGCATCGCGAGCCGGACCTTCTCGTTGGCGAAGGGACCCTCGGAGAGGTTGAAGGTCCAGAAGTACAATTGCGGCCTCAGGACCTTGGCGATCGATATGTCCTTGGAGGATTCGAGGTCCTTGAGGTCTTCCGGTGTCAGGTCGCGCGCCACGTCAACGTCGCCCTGGCCAAGCATCAGCCGCTGCGTTCCGGACTCGCTCACATGTTTGATCAGCACCCGCTTCAGCGTTGGTTTCTGTCCCCAGTAGTTGTCATTGGCCTGCAGCAGCACGGATTCGCCGGCGTTCCACTGCGCCAGCCGGTACGGACCGATGCACTCGGTATGCGTGGCGAGATACTTGTTGCCGAGGTCGCCGTTCTGCTGGTTGGCCATGATGGTCTTCATGTCCATGGCCGCGGTAACGCGGTTGGCGGCGATCGCCTGCAACACCAGCGTCGTCGGATAGGCCTTGGCGAAGGTGAGCACCAGCGTCGTATCGTCGGGGGCGACGATGCGCTGCTCGACATTGTCCTTGGAGAAGCCGTACTCGGTCAGGGTCGTTGAATTGCCGAAGCCGAGCTTGACGAACCGCTGCATCCCGAGCGCGACATCCTGCGCAGTCGCGATATTGCCCGACGGGAATTTTGCGCCCTTTCGAACCTTGAAGGTGATCGTCTTGCGGTCGGGCGACACCGTCCAGCTCTCGGCAAACAGCGGGATCACCTTGCGTTCGTCAGCTGGGTCGAAATCGGCCAGGCTGTCGCAGGTATTTTGCAGCAGTTCGCCTGTCACCACTTCGCCGACCTGGGCGGGATCGAAAGTCGAGATGGCGTCGATGTTCCAGCCCATGACCAGCGCGGTCTTCGGCGTTGCGGCGTCGCTGGCCGTCGATGCCAGCACGAGACAACAGGCAAGGCCGAGGCGAGTGAGCGGGCGCCGCCGGAGGCGACGGGCGGTCGGGACGGAGGGACAATGATCAGACATGGTCGCGGTCCTCTTTCTTTGATCGTGGGCAGTGTGGCCATGATTGTCCACCGCGTCCACCGCGTGGACCTTCGTCGGTCAGAGGCCGGCTGGACGCGGCTGGAGCGGTGGATTGACCTCTCGTGGAATCGGGCAGACATAGGGCGTCGTCGACGTCCGCTCGCGGATATCGGCTTTCGCACGGTCGATCAGTGTGGTGTCGGTCAACGCGTCGATGGCGGTCGCCGCCATGATCTTGGCCGCGTGCACCATGCCTTTGTGCGCCGCCGCCGACTTGCCCTGCGCGACGAGCTGCCACGAATGGCCGGGCGTGCCGATCGCCTGGGTGGCGACCCGCGCTTCCACCGTGGGCACAACCCAGCTCACATCGGCGACGTCGGTCGAGCCGATCATTGGCTCGCCCCTGACGTCGATTGGCACGATGAAGTCGCACAGCGGCGTGTCCTTGCGCATCGGCAGGCCGACCCGCAGGTAGTCGCTATGGATGTCTTCCTCGGAGAGCGTCTTCTGAATCTCGGCGGCGAACGCCCGGTCGGCGGCGCTGAACGGCACCGGCCCGAGGCGTCGCATCGCGTCGTACATCGCTCCCTCGAGCGGCGTGTTACCGAGCTTGTTGGATACCGCACTTACGATTGAGATCGCTACCTTGGTCTCGGTCATCAGCGCCGCGCCCTCGGCAATCTTCTTCACCCGCTCGTTCAGCGCAAACATGCCGGGCAAATCGCGCGAGCGGATGGCGTAGCGGACCTTGGCCGAGGCCTGGACCACGTTCGGTGCGATACCGCCGGAATCCAGCATTGCATAATGAATGCGAGCGTCCGCGGGCATGTGCTCGCGCATGTAGTTGACGCCGACATTCATCAGCTCGACCGCGTCGAGCGCCGAGCGGCCGAGATGCGGCGCAGTGGCGGCGTGGCTCGCACGGCCGGTGAACTGAAAATCCATGCGGGTGTTGGCGAGCGACAGCGCCTCGTCGACCCTCGTCATCGACGCCGGATGCCAGGTGATGGCGATATCGACCCCCTCGAATTCGCCGGCCCGCACCATGAACGACTTGGCGGCGCCCCCTTCCTCTGCCGGGCAGCCATAATAGCGCACGCGGCCCTGCTTGCCGGTGGCG
>Ga0208991_1000272_pt1 | contig 12023 bp, 12 predicted proteins | sample MedBloCAOM3_M2_FD_187855 | JGI IMG/M metagenome (GOLD analysis project Ga0208991, IMG submission 187855) | Forest soil microbial communities from El Dorado National Forest, California, USA - Mediterranean Blodgett CA OM3_M2 (SPAdes) (version 2) | ecosystem: Environmental > Terrestrial > Soil >...
TGATTTTGCAGAGCGCAATTCGGAACAAATAACAAACGCCACACGTACAGGGGTGGACTGGGTCCAAGAACTCACGGAGCAGAATATTCGCCAAGCTCAAGCGATGGTTATTAAAACGCGTAAGGTCGCTGATGATCTTTGCGAACAAGAGTCCGCTATTCGCCAACATGCTTTGCGGTTGCGGAAGCGACCCTCTCAAACACGCTCGACTTTTTGCAGAAGCTCTCTCGCTTGAAGGAGCCGCGCGAACTAACTCTCATTCAAAGCGAATTCGTAAGCCGTCAGGCTCAGATACTTGGAGAGGGAGGGAAAGAGCTGGCGCAAACGATAGTGCAGGGTACCGGCAAGATCGTGCAGAAGGCCAGCGAGATAACAAACGCCGAGCACCAGAGATCTGAGGCGGCTTAAGGGGGATAAGCACCAAAAAAGAGAAGAACACCAAAAAAGGAGAAGAACGATGGCAACGCAAACTAAAACAAGGCCTCTCGCGCAGCGAGAAACCTCAAATCTGATCGGCAGTGACAAGGTGGGAGGAACGCCAGTTTACCGGACAAATGGGGACGAGGTGGGCCAAATCGAACGCGTGATGATCGATAAACTTAGCGGCAAGGTCGCCTATGCCGTCATGAGTTTTGGCGGCTTCTTAGGCATGGGGGACAACTATTACCCCTTGCCGTGGTCCGGGCTCACCTACAATCCCGACCTTGACGGCTATGAGGTCAATCTGACTGAGCAACAGCTCAAAAACGCACCAAAATACTTTCTGCATGAGAACTGGGACTGGTCAGACCGCGCACGGATACAGGAGGTTAGCCACTTCTACGGACTTTAATCCGACTAACGAGTGCACAATAAAAAGAGGAGAATAATCATGAGAATGCTAAGTGGAGTGATGGTTGCGGGAGCAGTTCTTGGCGCGATCGCCAGTGCAGGGGCGACTGGAGCTAACGCCCAAGGAGTTTATCTCCAAGGGCCAGGATTTGGTGTTGAGATCGGCCGTCCTGCATACCGTGATCGCTATTACAGAAGCTACCACGATTATGACAGCCCGCGCTTTTACTCTGAGCGACGCTATCAGCGCGGACCCTACGCGTATGAGCGTCGCTGGCGTGGCCGCGATTGGGATTAAGAGAAGGCGATCAATGAGCAGTGCACGTAGGGCACGGCACTGCTCATCTATTCGCCGTAAGCGCGGATGCTGCTAGAGCCCCTGGATCGTCGAGGCCGCCCTGGCGCGCTTTGCGGAAAAACAGCTGACCCCCCGAAGAGCAGAAAGTCGTGCTAAAGGCCACGCGAACGCCGGCGAAGGTTCGGTGGCCCCACTGGTGGGTCGTTATGCCATAAGGCTGATCGGGCAAAAGCATTACCCGGGCGCCCGGCACGCGTGGGCGTTCCTTCGTCCGGCCAACGGGCCCGTAAGCTCAACGGTTAGAGCCGACCGCTCATAACGGTCTGGTTGGAGGTTCGCCGAGGAAAAGAAAGTCGCTATCGTAACGGTGCGCCTCGATGCCACGTGCGCCGCTGATGCCGCGGTTAAGGACTGTGATCGGCTGAGTTGGGAACCGCTGCGCAAGTTCGACCCTAATCCAACTCGGATAGGTAGTCGCGGCCGAGCTTGCCCGGAACTTCGACGCTCAGACTCGCCAAGCCCTAATCTCGAGATGACCCTCCAGCGCGCCGGAGGCACGCTCAAGGACATCCGCATGGCCGATCGACTTTTGCCATGATTTCAGTCAATTGTGTTGCCGGGCGCGACAGGGGCAAGGGATTGCCAGTGCTTTCGGCACGCCAGTTGATTGGGGCTGCAACGACAGCGTTGTCGCTGATTACCGGCGCATTCCTTCTGGCTCTCGCGGCGGGGAACGCGCGGGCGCAAGGCTCGGCGCCCGCCTGTGACGCGGCGGGCGAGATCGCGCTCCTGCCCTCGCCGTGGGCGCCGTGGAAGGGCGCCCCGCTGCGCGTCATGCTCGTGACCGAAAAGCCGCTTCAAGGAGAGCTCTCGCTGACCGGGCCCGATGGCAGCGTGGCCGCCACCTCGCGGGAGCGCCATGGCGGCCCGCCGTATTTCTGGTTCACCGAGATCAAGGCGCCGGCGGCGGGCTCCTGGCATGCGACGCTCACGCCCCAGCAGGCGGGAGCAGGCTGCGGCCCGATCACGCGCGAGATCAAGGTGCGCCCGGACAAACCGGGCGGGCCGGGCTCCGCGGCGGGGAGCACCTGGCCCTTGCGGAACACCTGGAATCGCGCAAGCGAGAACCTGTTCTCCGCCTGGATCGAGAAGCTGTTCGAGGATCCGCTCGATGCGGAGCCGTCGTGGCCGGCGTTGCACGAGGTGGTGCGCGACCCCTCGCGCAATTTCCTGTTCAACCATCTCGGCCTCAACGAAGACGCTAAAATCTATCTTCGTCCCGACTGCGCCGATCTTCCCTACACCTTGCGAGCGTACTTCGCGTACAAGATGGGGCTGCCCTACGGCTTCTCGAAGTGCTCGCGCGGCGGCGGCGGCAAGGCGCCGACCTGCCCGCAATGGTTCAGCTTGCAGAACGCCGAAGAGGCCAAGCCCCCGCCGCCACCTCCGGTCGCGGCGCCCATCCCACCGGCCGTGAGCGGATATTTCGGGGTTTCGAGCGCACCGGCGCCGCTCGCGCCGCCGGCTCCGAAGCGGACCGGGCCCGCGCCGTCATTCACTGAATTGGTGCAGATCGTCTGGGACAGCGTCCATTCCGGCTCGGGGCGCACCGCCCTCGCCGACAACAACACTGATTACTATCCCGTGCCGCTTTCAGCGGACACATTGCGCCCAGGCATCGTCTATGCTGATCCTTACGGGCACATCCTGATGATCGTGCGCCGCGTCGCGCAAACGGAGGATGCAGCCGGCATCATTCTGGCCGTCGATGGCCAGCCCGACGGCACGGTCGCGCGCAAGCGCTTCTGGCGCGGCAACTTCCTGTTTGCGCAAGACCCCGCACTCGGCGGTCCGGGATTCAAGCGCTTCCGTCCGGTGGTGGTCGCCAACGGCGCGATGCGGCGGTTGAGCAACGCCGAGATCGCGAAGAACCCGCACTACGCCGATTTTTCGCTCGATCAGTCGCAGCTCGGTATCGAGGACTTCTACGACCGCATGGACGATGTGATGTCGCCCTCCCTACTCGATCCGACCCGAGCGATGAAGGAGGCGATCACGTCGCTCGAAGAGCAAGTGAAAGTGCGCGTCACCTCGGTCGAGAACGGACGCAAGTTCCAGAACAGCAGGCGTGGCGAAGCGACCATGCCGGACGGCGCGGCGATCTTCGAGACGAGCGGTGCGTGGGAAGACTTCTCTACGCCTTCGCGCGACTTGCGCTTGTTGATCGCGATCGACGTGGTGCTCGGCTTTCCGGATCGGGTCGCGCGGCGGCCCGAGCGCTACGCGATGCCGAAGGATGAGAGCGTCGCGGAGGTGAAGACCGAATTGCAGCGCGTGCTCGCGTCCGAGCTGGCGACGCGCAAGTTCTCCTATCCGCGCAGTGACGGCTCCGTGTGGACGCTCACACTGCGCGACGTGATCGACCGTGCGGTGGTTCTCGAGATGGCGTACAACCCCAACGACTGCGTCGAGCTGCGTTGGGGCGCGCTGGCCAAGAGCGACGAGGCCTCGACCTGCAAGCGCTACGCGCCGGCGGCGCAGCGCGAGAAGATGAGCAAATACCGCGCCTGGTTCCACGAGCGGCGCCGGCCACCGCGGGCGTGAGTGGCCGGTGCCGCTCCGCAGGTGCCAGCAGTGATGTCTGATCTCCGACTGACGAACCCGGTCGCGATGCGGATGTCTCGTTGTTGACTCCTAAATGGCCGTAGATCTCGACTACGCTGGTGGCCGCCGGTGGTAGCGGGCACTTGTGTGTACCGAGAACTCCATCCGCGTGAGCGAATCACCTAACGTCGGCGACGATGATCGCGCTGTTCTGCCTCTGCCTGGCTGTCCCTACCGTAAATCAAATCCGGACATATTGATGATGCAATCCACCGAGGACGGGCCGTGGTTGGATGCGGCCGACTGGGTGCACAAGGCGCAGAACTGGCGCTTTCCCCAGCGTGAACTGCGCGAGCGGCCTGATCTTGCCGTCGCGGATCCATTCCGGTGCTCGGGTCTTGATACTGCCGAGTGCCCAACCGCAATAGCCTTCGACCTCGCCCCGCGCCAAGGCGAGCGTGATCTCGTCGCCGCCGGGATAGCCCATCACGATTTTGAATTTCGTACCCAGGAGCTCGTTGAGCACCTTCGGATAGGTGAGCGTTCGCGAACCCGGGCCGGTCGCGCCCACGACGGTCTCCCGCTTGATCACGTCTTGCAGCGTCTGCACCGGCACCGTGTGCCAGACGAGACAGAGGAAATTGTCGCGGGTGCGGCCCCCGATCCAGTTGAAGCCCCTCGGATCGTACGTCGCCTGCGGATTGCCGAGCAATGGCTCCAGCACCACCCCGCCGCCGACGACACCGAGCGTGGTGCCGTCCTTCGGCAGCGAGCTGTGCAGGCTTTTGGCCGCAATGAGACTTCCCGCACCCTGCATGTTGCGGACGATCACCGTGGGCTTGCCCGGCAGGTATTTGCCGAGATGCCGCGCGAACAGCCGCGCCGTCGCGTCATAGGTGCCGCCGGAGCTGAAGCCGACAACGATGGTCACCTGCTTGCCCTGGTAGAATTCAGCGGCGCTGGCTGTGCCGCAAAGCAACGCCATCAGCGCCGCGGCAAGCGCGCGCCAGGTCATGGCATTTCCGCCGCGAGCCGGCCGAACCCGGCCGCCGGAATGCGGACGTGAAGGTGGCGCTGGATGTCCCAGTATTGCGCCGGAAGCGCGTGCACCACGGGCACGCCGAGGTCGTGCTCCAGCTTTTCTACCATGTCGGAGGCGCGCCACGCGGGTCCCAGCATGTAGATCGCCTCGGCCTCGCGGTTTGCCAGAAAGGCGCCTTTGACGAAATCATAGACCTGCTTACTGCTGAGTTCCGGCACCCTTTCGAAATCGACATCCATCCCGACCATGTCGAGCACGTCAAATCCGGCATCGACGAAATATTTCGCATAGATCTTGTTGAGGTCACCGCGGAAGTAGCTCGTTCCGACGAATTTCTTTGCACTCAGCGCGCGAAGCGCATCGACGTGGCTCGAGCCCGAGGTGAATACCGGAATTTTGTATTTCGCCTCCCAGTCGCCGATGAGCTTTCTCTCCCCGTCGTAGCCCAGCACCATGAAGGGCGGCGCACCGGACGGATTGACGACGTCAACTTTGGCCTCCGCCATTTCGGCAACCTTTTCCTCGTATTGCTGGATGACCTTTTTGAACTCCTCGACTGTTCCGCGCTGAACGGTCAGGCACGTGTGCGCCACGGCGATTCCTTCTGGCAGCATCCGGAGCAAATCCTCGAACCCACCCGACCGTGCTGTCGGCCGCACGATCCCGACCGTGCCGAGCTTGTTGTTGGATGCCATGATGCGTTTCGTCCCGGTCGCCGCCCATTTCCCTTGAGAGTATCTCGGGTCGCCAGGCCGTGGTAGCTGTGTCGCCAAAGCAGCGATCGTGGGAGGAACGGGCATGTTCGGTTGGCGCAAGCGCATTGGGTACATCGCACCGACCGTCATCGAGGTCGTAGCCTACGAGTTCTACAACTTCGCGCCGGACGGCATCGGCCTGACCGGCGTGACCTGCAACATCGACGACTGGCGGCCGGACGAGTTCGACAAAGCACTCGCGCAGGTCGCCTCAGCGGCGACCTATCTCGGCTCGCGCGGTGTCGATTTCATCATTCATGGCGGCGGGCCGCTCGTTGTCGCGCGCGGGGCCGGCTACGAGGACATCATCGTCCGTGAGGTCGAGGCTGCTGCCAAGGTCAAGGCGACCACCTCGATCCGCGCCGGTATGGATGCGCTTCGCCACCTTGGCGCCCGCCGCATCGCGATCGCCTCGCCCTACCCCAAGCGTCACAACGACGCGCTGACCGCGCACCTAACCACCAACGGTTTCCAGGTCGTCCGCGCTGAGGGAATGGATCTGCCGTTCAAGGAGATGCAGAACCTGCCGCCCGCGGACATCCGGAAATTCGCCGGAAATGTACTCACCGCCGCAAAGGATTGCGAAGCGCTCTACCTGCCCTGCCCGCAGTGGCAGGCGGCGCAGACCGTGGCAGGGCTGGAGCAGGACAGCGGCAAGCTGGTGGTCGCCTACACGCACGCCTGCTTTTTCGTCGCGTTCAAGTCGATTGGCCTGACCGACGCGATCCGTGGCCACGGCCGGCTGCTCGCGTCGCTCCCCAATTGAAAATGATCGTGCAAACCTTGGCCAGCCGCTCGTCCCCACGAAACGGAGTTTGCGGAACGATCCGAACAGGACGCGCCATCGCAATGGCGGCCGCTCTCTGTGCAACTCCGGCAGCCGCGCAGGCCCAATCGGTCGCCGATTTCTATCGCGGCAAGACCATCGAGATGATGATCGGCGGCGCGGTCGGCGGCGGCTACGACCTCGCCGGACGCACCGTAGCCCACCACATCGGCCGCCACATCCCGGGGAATCCCGGCTTCGTCGTCCGCAACATGCCGGGCGCGACGTCCCTAATCATGACCAATCATCTGTACAACGTCGCTAAGCGCGACGGCACGGTGATCGGCATGCCGACCAGCAACATTCCGCTCGAACAGCGGCTGAAGCTGATTTCGGCCGACGGGGCCAACGTGAAGTTCGAGATCGAGCGGTTCGGCTGGATTGGCACGCCGGTGCAGGAGCCGCAGATCACCTGGGTCTGGCACACCGCGCCGGTCCAAAATGTCGACGATCTCCGGACCAACGTCATCCGGATGGGGGCCACGACTTCGTCGGCCGATAATTACCTTCTCCCAACAATCGTGAACCAGATTCTCGCCACCCGCATGCAGACGGTCACCGGCTACATTGGGCAGAACGAAATCTTTCTCGCCACCGAGCGCGGCGAGGTGCAGGGCAACAACACCGGGCTTTCCAACATCACCGTCAACAAGGCGGACTGGCTGCGCGACGGCAAGGTCCGCATCCTGCTGCAATATGGCACCGAGCGGCTGCCAAGCTTGCCGGGCGTGCCGACCGCCGTCGAGTTGGCGCCTGCGGAGACCGACCGCGCCTTGCTGCGGTTCTACGCCGTGAAGTTCAGCATGGCGCGCCCGCTGATGGCGCCGCCCGACGTGCCCGCGGAGCGCCTCGCGGTGTTGCGCGATGCTTTCGACGCGACTATGAAGGACCCGCAATATCTCGAAGATGCCGCAAGCATCGGCCTCGACGTCAATCCGCTCGCCGGCGAAGGCATCGCCAAGCTGATCCGCCAGGTGCAATCGACGCCGCAGCCCGTGGTCGACCGGCTGCGCGAACTGCTCGCAGGCGCGAAGCCGGCGCGCTGATTGCGCCTGCGTTGAGACCGCCAGCCGCTGCGCCATATATCGCTCTTCCATGTTCGGACAACAATCACGGGGGCACCTAGCCAAGGCTTATATGCGCGAAACGTGGGCTTGCTGCATGCGGTTTTCTCAGGCGGCGGTTGCCACTGCAAACGCTGACCCGGGGTGCGCCAAGCGATTGCCGTACGTAGCCAAATTGGCGGAGAGCATGAAACCGTTGCTGCCGCATTCGAAGGATCACCAGCTCGAGCTTCCACACCGAGGAAATTCGCGAGCACACCGAGACGCGCTCAAGCTCGCGGGCCTCCGATTCACCCGGTCCGTCGGATTGGCGCAGACAAGCCATGCGGCCGCGTGGGCATAGGTGCGGCAATCTTTACAAAAAATCTTCTTATTTCCGCCTTCGTTGGGCCCTGGAAGCGACGTCAGTTTCTACTGTACTCGCGGTGTTGCTCGGGGGTGGGGAAGCTGGGCAAACAAAGATCGATTAAGAGATTATTTAGCCGGCGGCCACGCCTCCCGTGCGAGTTCTTGATTCCGGCGGGGGGAGAGGGATATGAGCTTTGAAGTCGTGCGTCATGCACACCCCAATATTTGGTGGTGAACAGGCAAACATTCGAGACGTACCGGTTCACCGTCGGTGACGATGGGGCTCTCGTGCATGACGGACTGCGGTCCGACCTAGGCGAAGCCCGTCGGACGGCCATCGCGCGCGCCCCGCGTCGATAGCGGGTCGGTCAATATCGATCAGACAACCATCCAAGATCGATCGCGTAGCGTGAATGTCCGAGCGTACAAGCCAGCAGGCCTCACTGTACGGCGGCGCCCATGCTGATCCAAATCGGCAGACGGGGCGGGACCTAAGGCTTGACCTCTTTCGTGGGCTGGCACTCGTTTTCATCTTCATCGACCACATTCCGAATAATGTCTTATCGTATGTAACACTGCGCTCAATCGGATTTTCCGACGCTGCCGAAGTCTTCGTCTTCATTTCTGGCTATGCCGCTGCCACAGTTTATGGAAACGCTTTGCGGCGGCAAGGAACGATCATAGCCACGGCCCAGATATATCGCCGGGTCTGGCAGCTCTATGTCGCACACATCTTCACATTCGTGGTTCTTGCGGCGGGGGTCTGCTACGCAACCCTCATGGTCCAAAATCAAACCTTTAGCGAAGACCTTGGGATCGATAATTTTCTTGACGAACCCCAAGTCGCGATCATCAAAGTTCTTTTGTTGCAGTATCAACCCCAGTTCCTCGACATACTGCCGCTCTACATGGTCTTGTTGGGCGTGTTCCCGCTGGTGCTGCTGCTGCTGGAGCGCCACCTAGCGCTTCCGCTGGTCCTCTCCGGTGCAATCTACCTTTTGACGTTACACTTCGGTTGGCAGCCACATAGCTATCCCGACAACGAGGGCTGGTACTTCAACCCCCTCGCCTGGCAATTCCTTTTCGTTTTTGGGGCGACTGCCGGATACTCTCCATACAGTCGTCACGTATTGCCAGTGCAAAGCCCGTGGCTTCCGAAGCTCGCCATTGTCATTACGGTTGCCGTCGCCGTCATCAACGTTTCGTGGACGATCCACGGGGCTTACGATGCATTTCCCGGTTTGTTGTTGCAGGAGCTCTCGCCGTTCGTCGACAAAGCCAATCTGGCACCACTGCGCCTGGTCAGCTTCTTTGCACTTGCCGTGACTGCCGTGCATTTCGTGGGTCGCAACAATAGACTCCTGCGCTGCCGTATGGCTCAATTGATTGTTCGGTGTGGCCAGCACTCACTGCAGGTGTTCTGTCTTGGCATCCTGCTCTCGGTGCTCGGTCAGATCCTGCTAACCTCCTTGCGCGACGACACTGCGATGAAGCTTGCCATCAGCCTCGGCGGCATCGCGCTGATGACGGGATTGGCCGGACTCCTCACGTGGTACAAGGCAAACAACTCAATGCATTCTGACGCCGCCATTGCGGCAAGCACGAACTCCCAGGCCCGAAGGAGGAGCGTTGCGGCTGTTGGCCCGACGGGACGGCTGACGACGGCAATTGCGCGATTTGCTGCACTTGCGACCTCGCGAGCTGTTGCAAACATCAGCCCCAAGCCCGGATCCGGATAGTGATAACAGACCCAGGCGATGAAACTTGCCGAGCTGGTTGGGATCGCGAGGCCGCTTGAGGTGGCCCGATAAGCAATTTCTGCTTTGAGTCGCTTGACCTAGGGGCGCGCGGGTCCTTCCCGGCGCGCCGGTCAACCGTTTCGGGTTTGCGGTAGGGTAGTATTTATTGAAGTTTCAATTTTTGAGCAGGGACAACCAAAGTCATCCGTCGTCTATCGTCTGTCGTCGGCTTTTTAGCGCTGCGCGACGCTCGGTCCGATCGCGGTCGCGGTGGGCCGGGTTGCCGCCTCCGCGATGGCCATGCCGAGCGCTTTAGCGAGGCAGGCGTAGCTCCAATCGTTCATGTGCAACCCGTCCGCCGACACGAATGTTTTGAACGGCAGATGCTCAGTCTCATACCAGTGCCGCATCAGATCGAAGCGGTGAAAGACACCGACATGCTCCGCCTTGGCGGTGGCGGCAATCAGCGACACCATGCCATCGGCGTTTGGTTTGGCAATCACCCTCGGCGCGTATTGCGGATCCATTAGCACGACATCCGCGCCGGTCGCCTTCAGGCGCACCAGTCCCTGGTGCAAAAGCGAGGCCTGCGTTTGCACCGCTTTGTCGCGTAGCACCCAGTTGGTGCCGACCTGCCACAGCACCAGATCGGGCTTTTCGGCGATCACGGCAGTGTCGAGGCGCGCGAGCATGTCGGCGACTTCCTCGCCGCTCACGCCGCGGTTCAAAATGGTGATTTTATGCCCGGGAAAATGACGGACGAGTTCCTCTGTAAGGCGGCTCGGATAGGTGGCAGCCGTCGTACTCGCGCCCATCCCGTAGGTCGACGAGGAACCCAGCGCTACGATTTTGATTGGCCGCCCGCTCACGAGATGCCGTGCCGTACGGGGGAGCGGAAAATCAAAGCGGGCTTGGTCGGCCGCGACCGTACACGCAGCCGGCCGTTGCGCGGCCATGGCGGACGACGGCGCTTGCAGCGCAGCCGGTGTTGCAACCGACCCGGATGGCTGCGCCTGTGCGGCAACGAGTGCGAGTAAGCTCACGGTCGCAACAGCCCCGAAGACAGCCGCGCGATGCAAAACGAGATGGGAATGCCAAGAAAGAAACGGCGCACTTTTTTCGTGCATGACGCCCCCATCCAGCCGAACCGCCTTTTGTCGACCGATCCTCGGCAAAGGCTTTCTCAGCTCATTTGTCGCGCTGGCAGTGGAATTGGTTCAAATAGCACCCCGGGGTACATGCGGGCGCCATGGGTTAAGCGAATCCACTGGCCCGCGAAGCGCGACTGGGCTGCTGCGCCCGCGCCGCGAGCGGCGACGCGACTGGAGACGGAGCCACGCTGCCGAGAAACGCCATGAACTCGCGGCGCCTCATGTGCCCCCTCAGTCCTACCACATCGTTGTAGGGAATGCCGCGTTGTGTATCACTGTCCGCCGTCAGCACCGCAAGGGTCAAACCTGTGTTCTCTGCGTCACAGAGATTTTGAATCGCGCCGCGCGCCTTGACTCGGGCCGCTCTCGCGATGTGAATAACGTCTCCCACTAGGCTGTGTGGGGAACGCATGCAATCATGAGGGGGCGTGTCGGTGTATTGGGGGAAATCGCTGGGCGGCAAGAGGACTTTGATTAACGAGAGCATGGCCCCCATGATCCGATCGGTGGCGCCGTACGTCCTAGTGGGAGTGGTGTCTGTCTATCTTTTCTATCTGATCCTGCACTGAGAGATGGGCGAGCTCCTAGCGGTCCCGGCGCAAACACGAAATGGAGAAACGAAGAATTGTACTGACAAGCATGCTTGCGTTGGTAGTCGGCGCGCTGTGTTTCTGGGTCACCTTGAACATCGTCGATTACGGATTTTATGAGGTCTTGCGCATGGTCTTCCCTTAATTCATGGGTGGCGGGCCTCGAGCCGTAGCGATGAAGAAGAGGAAATGAAAAGCAAACCCCGAACGCGCCGGGCGTTGATGAGCAGATATGCATGGGCACCATCGTTGTTTGTGCGGTTCTGCTGATCTTCGGTGTCGGTATTACGCTTTACCACGAGGATGGATGGATGCTGCTGCTGGTGGCAATCGCCCTCGCTGCTGCCTTCATTTTTGTGGCTGTTTCTTAGGGCTGCCCCGATGGGCGGCCGGGTAACCTCGGAGAAGCGCTAATGCGCAATGGCGATGTGGCTCTTCGGCTCGTCAGCGTTTTGTCGGTCGCCGGCTTCATCGCTCTGGCAGCCAGTCTCTACGAGGTCGACCGACGCGAGAAAAGCAGTTTAGCGACCGGGGAGCACACCCTTGCCGATATCGAGCAACGAATCCAAATCCTCAGCAATCAGTTTCATATTCTGAACAACCAACTCACGGCGCAGCAGATGGCGACGGAACGACAGGTCCAGGCCCTAGAATCGCGTCTGAAGGAGCTGGAGGATGGTTTGCGCGTTCGCCGTGTACAGCCAGGACCAGCTACGCGTTAACGGGGCCACGCATTCTTCAATCAGAGGCACGCATCGAGCGCGCGTCGCGACTC
>Ga0208991_1000273_pt1 | contig 12018 bp, 10 predicted proteins | sample MedBloCAOM3_M2_FD_187855 | JGI IMG/M metagenome (GOLD analysis project Ga0208991, IMG submission 187855) | Forest soil microbial communities from El Dorado National Forest, California, USA - Mediterranean Blodgett CA OM3_M2 (SPAdes) (version 2) | ecosystem: Environmental > Terrestrial > Soil >...
CGGCCACGCCGATAATGACGCCGCGGTCGATCAGCGCGAGCTTGGTGGTGCCGCCGCCGATGTCGACATGGAGCACGCATTCGTCGCGCTCCTTGGAGAGCCGCACCGCGCCCGCCCCATGGGCCGCGAGCGTGCATTCGAGCTTGTGGCCGGCGGTGGCGCAGACGAACTTGCCGGCCTCGGCGGCGAACAGCTCGTCGATCGCCTGCGCGTTCTTCTTCTTGATCGCCTCGCCGGTCAGGATCACGGCGCCGCTGTCGATATCCTGGCGCGCGAATCCGGCCTCCCCATAGGCCTTCTGGATGAAAGCGCCGAGCGCGGCGGCATCGATGGTGCCGTCGGGCAGGAAGGGCGTGAGCATGATGGGCGAGCGCCACAGCACCTGGCGATGCACCACCGTGAAGCGGCTCGACAGCCCTTGTGTCTGCCGCTCCAGCAGCACCTTGGCGAACAGGAGATGGGAGGTCGAGCTGCCGATGTCGATGCCGATGGTGGTGAGATCGACGTGCTCCTGGTCCCAGATATATTGGGCGATCTCGGCGCGCTCCTCGTCGGTGAGCGCGAGATGCTCGTGGAACAGATCGGTGTCGTGCATCGGCGTCAGAGTCCTCGATGGGGGGCCTTGTGGCGCGTTTGCGCGCGGGTGAGCGCGCTCGCGGCGGCGACGCGGCGGGCGAGCTCGCGGGTGGACGGCATGCGCCGTCGCTTCTTGCCCGCCTGCAGCTCGTCGCGCGCCAGATTCTCGATCATCACCAGCAGCGTCTTCCGGGCGACCGCCACGTCGGTCGCGCTCACGCCGCGCACCGCGACGTCGTTCACCTCTTCGGCCAGCGGCACCAGCTTGGGCCGCAGCGCCTTGCCGCGGGGCGTCAGGAACACGTGGATATTCTTGCGGTTGTCCGGCCTGCGCTCGCGCCGGATATAGCCGAGCGCCTCCATGGCGGCGAGCGCCGAGGACGTGGTCGGCTCCATCAGGCCGGCCTCGACGCTCAAGGCGCGCTGGGTGAGCCCGTCGGTCTCCCACAGGATTCGCAGGAAGGCCCAATGGCCGAAGGATACGCCATGCTTGCTCAGGCGCATCTGCATGGCGCGCAAGAGGCCGCGCGTCGCGTCCTTGACGAGATGCGCCAGCCGGTCGTTGGGCACCGCTTCGCGCCAATGGCGCAGGATCGCCTCGGTGCCCGCATCCGGGGCGGAGCGTTTCGATCGTTTCGCCGCCATGCCCTAGGCCTCCACCGCGACCTGATGCTCAAGCAGGATCTCGCGCTGCTCGCGCGCGGAGCGCAGCATCGCGAGACAGACCTCCATGGTGGCGAGACTCCATTCGCCGCTGTGCAGCGGAGGAACCCGATGGGCGACCGCCGCATGCAGCTCGTCGATCACCTCGGCGCGCGGAACCTGCGGCTGCGGCAGCGGATCGAGCCGCTGCTCGGTATCGCCGTAGATCATCACCCCGTTCGGCAGCGGCCGCAGATCGGCGCGCTCGCACGCGGCGATCAGGAAGCCGAAATGCTGGTGGAAGCGGGCCGCCGCCAGCGGCGCATAGCCCTGGCCGCCGTAGTTTCGCGCGGTCTTGATGGCGAGCTCATGCTCGGCGCCCGTTATGGCGGACAGCGAGCGGCGCGCCGCGCCGTAGCGCGCCGGTTCCTTTTGGGCGCCGCTTTCGCCGATCCAGCCGGTGAGCTCGTCGGAGTCGAAATGCGCGTGCCCGCTATAGGTCAGCGACGCGCCCACCCCATTCTCGAAACTGAGCAGCGCCGTATAGGCGCCTTCGGTCGGGCGCCCGGCATCGTGGCTGCCGGTCATGGCGCGCACGCTGCGCACCTTGCCGCCCCCGATCAGCCGCACCACGTCGACCTGGTGCGGGGCCTGGTTGAACAGCACGCCGCCACCGAGGCCGGTGTCGAGCTCCTCGGGGCGGCGCGGGCGATAGAGGAAATCGGTGAAATTGAGCGCCGTGAGCATGCGGAGATTGCCAAAATCCCCGCCGGCGACGAGCGCGCGGGTGCGGGCGACCGGCGCATCGAAACTATGGCTGTGCCCGACCACGAGCGTCACGCCGGCCGCGCGCGTCGCCGCGATCATGTGGCGGCATTCGGCGAGCGAGAGCGCCATCGGCTTCTCGACCAGGACATGCTTGCCGGCGGCGGCCGCGAGCGCGACCTGCTCGGCATGGAACTGGTGCGGCGTCGCGATATAGATCGCCTCGACGTTGCGGTCGCCGCACAGTTCCTCGACCGTCGCATAGGCATCGGCGTGGAATTCGGCGGCGAATCTCGTGCGCGCCTCCGGCCGCGGATCGGCCCCGGCCGCGACCTCGACCAGCGGATGGGCCATAAAGGTCGGGATCATCAGGCTGAAGGCGCGGCCGAGGCCCGCGATACCGAGACGAAGCTTGCGGTCGGTCATGGCCCCCTACCGGTCGATCACGAGTTCGTCGGAGCGCGCACGCGACACGCACACCATGATGTTGGTGGCGTGCTCGTGTTCGGACAGCACCAGGTCGCGGTGATCCGCCTCCCCGGCGATGAGCCGGGTGCGGCAGGTGCCGCAGGTGCCGCTTTCGCACGAGCTCGGCACGTCGAGCCCCTTGGCCCGCAATGCCTCCAGGATGGTGGTTCCGGCCGGCACCTCGACCGTCCCGCCGGTGCGCCCCAGGCGCACCGTGAACGGCTTGTCGTCGGGCTTGCGCTCCGCCGCCTCGGTGAAGGCCTCGAAATGCACCGCGGACGGCGACCAATGGCCGGTCATGTCGCGCACCGCCTGCATCAAGCCGCGCGGCCCGCAGCAATAGAGCTGCTGGCCCTTGGGTTTCTCCACGTTCGGCCACAGGTCGAGCGAACGGGCGGGGTCGCCCTGGTCGTGATGGATGGTCACCTGCCCGCGGAACTCCGACCCCGAGAGCTCGTCGCGGAATGCGGTGACGGCGGGCGAGCGCGTGCAATAGCACAGCTTGAAGCGGCCGCCGGTCGCCTTGAGCTGGCGGATCATCGCCATGATGGGCGTGATGCCGATGCCGCCGGCGACGAACAGATAGCCGGCCGCGCTCTTGACCAGCGCGAAGTTGTTGGCGGGCGGCGAGACCGCGAGCTCGCTGCCGGGACGCACGTCCCGGATCATGCTTTCGGAGCCGCCGCGGCCCCCCATCGCCTCACGCTTGACCGCGATGACGTAGCGATCGCGCTCGGCCGGGTCGTTGCACAGCGAATACTTGCGGATCAGCCCGTTCGGCACCTTGAGCGAAACATGTGATCCGGCCGAGAATTCCGGCAAATCCGCGCCCGACGGGTCGCGCAGCTCGAACAGATGGATGTCCTCGGCGATCGGCTCGGCGCGGGTCACGCGTAGCGGCTTCATGGCCGGGTCGGGGGTGCCGGGAGTGCCGGATGACATCGCTTGCCTTTGCGTGGGTCGCAGGCCGCAATACTTAGAGGGCTAATGATCGGGGTTCAAGCGGTTCGGGTCGATTCCGCACTGCACAAAAAGCCGCGCGAAATTCTCGACAGCGGAGGGGTTTTTTTGGTAATCTTAGATCGCTAAGCTTTTTGGCGCGCGGTCTGCAGGACCCCGCCCATGCCGGAGGCGCCCCATGATCACGTCCGAAGAAAACGACCTCCTGTGCCGCGTGGAAGGCGAGGCGCCCATGGGCCAGCTCATGCGCCGGCATTGGATTCCGGCCTGCATGTCGGAGGAGGTGGCCGAGCCCGACGGAACCCCGATCGCGGTCCGGCTGCTGGGCGAGGATCTGGTGGTGTTTCGCGACACCGACGGCCGCCTCGGCGTCCTCGACGAGTATTGCCCGCACCGGCGCGCCTCGCTGGTGGTCGGCCGCAACGAGGAATGCGGGCTGCGCTGCCTCTATCACGGCTGGAAGTTCGACGTCGAAGGCAACGTGGTCGAGATGACGTCGGAGCCGGCCGAAAGCGGCTTCACGTCCAAGGTCAAGCACAAGGCCTATCCGGCGCGCGAGGCCGGCGGCTTCGTGTGGACCTATATGGGGCCGGCCGAGATCATGCCGGAATTCGAGCCGCCGCCCTTCGCGCCGACGCCGGACGCGCGGGTGAGCATCCTCAAGATCAAGGTTAAGGCGAACTGGGCGCAGATCACCGAGGGGCAGATCGATTCCGCCCACAGCTCCAGCCTGCACTCTTCCGACATGGTGCCGGCGCGGGTCGACGGCGCCAAGGCGACCGACCAGACCTGGCTGCGCCCCTCGACCGACCGGGCGCCGCGCTTCCAGGTGCAGCACACCAGCTTCGGCTTCCGCTATGCGGCGATCCGGCGCCCGATCCAGAACGCCAATACGCATGATTACGTGCGAACCACGGTGTTCGTGGCGCCTTTCATGTCGCTGATCCCGCCCAACAACCTCCACAACGTCACCACCGTGCTGGCGCCGATCGATGACCACAACACCGACTTCTATTTCATCGCCTGGAACGGATCCGACAAGGAAGGCATCGACCAGGAAGCCTGGCGCAAGTTCAACGTCGCCCAGGTCGGGATCGACGTCGACGAGAACTATCGCAACAAGCGCACGCGCGAGAACACCTACCTGCAGGACCGCCAGGCGATGAAGCTCGGCAACTTCACCGGCATCGCGGGCATCCCCAACCAGGACATCGCGATGTGGGAAACCATGGGGCGCAACGGCATTGTCGACCGCACCAAGGAGCGGCTGGGTGCGAGCGACATCGCGGTCGTCGAATTCCGCCGCCTCATGATCGACGCGGCGCGCCGGATGCGCGACACCGGCGTGGCGATCGGACGCACCAGCCCGCATATTCCCCATGCCAAGATCAGCTCGTTCGAAGGGATCGTGCCGAAGACGACCGACTGGCGCACCCTCGGCGTCGCCCCCGAGGAGCTCGCGCTGCGGGACGATCAGGAGCGCGTCGCCTGAGAGGTTTGCCAAGTCCGCCGTAAGAGCGGACGACGCCGAAATTGCGGGAGGAATGAATGAGACTGCTGACGAGGCTCGGCGCCCTTGCGGCCGCGGCGTGCGTGACGATGGCCGTGCCGGCGGCGCGGGCCGAGGACCAGCTCAAGCTTGCGATCGGCCAGCGCGGCAATTGGGACACCTCATTCGCCGAGATCGGCCAGCGCGCCGGCATCTTCAAGAAGCACGGGCTCGCGCTCGAGATCGTCTACACCCAGGGCAGCGGCGAGACCCAGCAGGCGGTCCTCTCGGGCGGCGTCGACGTTGGCGTCGCGGTCGGCATCATGGGCACGCTGAGCGCCTTCGCCAAAGGCGCGCCGGTGCGCATCATCGGCGCCGAGGCGACGGGTGCCGGCGACCTTTACTGGTACGTCCGGGCAGACTCGCCCATCCGCAAGTTCACCGACATCGCCGAGAACCACACCATCGCGTATTCGACCAACGGCTCCTCGACGCACGGCATCGTCAACGCCTTCGTCAAGCAGTTCGGCCTCAAAGCCAAGATGGTGGCGACCGGCAGCCCGTCCTCGACGCTCACGCAGGTGATGTCCGGCCAGGTCGACGTTGGCTGGTCGGCGCCGCCCTTCGGGCTCGATCAGATCGACCAGGGGCAGATCCGCGTGCTCGGCAACGGCAACGATGCCGCCGTGTTCAAGGGCCAGACCGTCCGCCTGATGGTGGCGACCGCGCAGACCCTGGAGGCGCGCAAGCCGGTCATCGAGCGGTTCATGAAGGCCTATCGCGAGGCGATCGACTGGACCTATGCCGATCCGACCGCGCTCAAGGCCTATGCGGACTGGCTGGGAATCACGGAAGCGAAAGCCAAGCGCACGCGCGACGACTTCTTCCCCAAGGATGCGGTCAATCCCGACAAGATCACCGGGCTCGACATCATCGTGCACGACGCCGTCGAGCTGAAATACACGACCGCACCGCTCAGCAAGGAGCAACTCGCCGAGCTGATCCAGATTCCACCGCGCTGAGCGCCCCGCACAGGTCCTCGGACGCGCGCCGAATCGCTCATCCCGGCCCTCGCCAACGCGCTCGCTGACGACTTATCATCGGACACCCGTTCAGGGGAACGCGTCTGGGAGGAGCCATCGATGGCCAGGCGGCCGCTCAAGGAAATCATTGCGAGCTTCGCGCTTCTCATCGGCGTGCTGACGGCATCGGGCGCGCAAGCCCAGGCGCCATATCCAAACCAGAGCATCAAGTTCCTCGTGCAGGCCGCCGCCGGCGGGCTGCCCGACACCGTGGCGCGCATCGTCGCGCGGCGTCTGCAGGAGCAACTGGGCCAATCGGTCGTGGTCGAGAACCGGCCGGGCGCGAACGGCGGCGTCGCGGCCGCCACGCTCACGACGGCGCCGGCCGACGGCTATACCTTCATGGTGACGGACGGCTCGGTCGTGTCGATCAATCCGGTGATCTACAGCAAGCTGCCTTACAACCCGGAGGATCTGGTGCCGGTCGCGCTGCTGGCGCGGGCGCCGCTCTTCCTCGCCGCGCATCCGCAGGTCCCGGTCCGGACGATGCCGGAATTCATCGCCTACGCGAAGGCCAATCCGGGCAAGCTCAATTATGGATCGTCGGGCGTCGGCAGCACGCATCACCTCTCGATGGAAGCCATCAAGGCCGCCCTCAAGCTGCAGATGACCCACGTGCCGTTCAAGGGGACGGGCGAATCGGTGCCGGCGCTGCTCGGCGGGCATGTCGACGTCGCGTTTTCGGCCTATCCGTCGCTCAGCGGCGCGATCGAGACCAAGCGCGTGACCCTGCTCGCCAACAACGCCGCCCAACGCTCGTCCCAGGCCCCCGACATCCCGCCGGTCGCCGATTACGTGCCGGGATTCGACTTCGCGCCGATCATCGGGTTGCTGGCGCGCAGCGGTACCCCGCAGGCGATCATCCGTCAGATCGCCGCCGAGGCGGTTGCCCTCGTGAAGGAGCCCGACATGATCCGCCAGTTCGCGGTCGCCGGGATCGAGCCCGTTGGGGTCGGGCCGGAGGAGTACGGACGGGCCCTGAAAGACGAAGTGAAGCGCGTCGTCGACGTGGTGCGGGTCGCCGGCATCACCCCGCAATAGGATGCCGCCATCGCTGGCCCGCGTGCCGCGCGATATCGCCAGGGGCCGGCTCGACCGGTCCGCGCCGCTCTGATAGTCCCACCCGGCATGAGCGACCACATCCGCCTGACCAAATCCGAACTCACCGGTTTCGCCACCGCGATCTTCACGGCGGCCGGCGTCGAGCCCGCGATGGCGGCGACCTGGGCGCAGGGCGTGGTGTGGGCGAACTTACGCGGCGTCGACTCGCACGGGGTCATCCGCATCCCGCGCTATGTCGACCTCCTGAAGAAGAAGTCGATCAATCCCCGCCCCGCCATGAAAGTCGAGCGCCGCGCCGGCGCGATCGCGGTGCTGGACGCGGATCGGGCGCCGGGCGTCATCGGCATGACGCGGGCGATGGACGAGGCGATCGGTTGCGCCAAGGCGGTGCATATCGGCTGGTGCGCGGCGCGCAACGTGACCCATGCAGGCGCCATCGGATATTTCGCGCTGCAGGCGGCGCGCCAGGGCATGGCCGGCATCGTGATGACGGCGTCGGGGCCGCTGATGGCCTATCACGGGGCACGCGTCGCCGGCGTGTCGACCAACCCGATCGCGATCGCGGTTCCGGGCAAGAGACGCCGGCCCTTCCTGCTCGACATGTCGACCTCGACGGTCGCCAACGGCAAGGTGCTGGCCGCCAAGGACAAGGGCGATCCGGTGCCGCCCGGCTGGGGCCTCGACGCCGAGGGCCGCGACACCACCGATCCAAAGAAGATCGCGACCCTGCTGCCGCTCGGCGGACCGAAGGGCTCCGGCCTCTCGCTGATGATCGAATGCCTGGCGAGCCTCGCGGTCGGCAGTCCGCTGATCTCGCTCGCGCTGTCGGGCGGCCTCGCTGACAACCCGTTCCTCAACGCCATCGCGATCGCGGTCGACCTGCAGGCGATCGGGGATCTCGACGCTTTCACGGGCGAGGTCGACCTCCTGGGCGACGCCATCACGGGCCTGCCGCGCGCCGAAGGCGTCGAGCGCATCCTGCTACCGGGCGAGCGCGGCGACGCCATTCTGGCGGAGCGCGAGGCCTCCGGCATTCCGGTGCCGGCCGGCACCTGGAAGCGGCTGGTCGCGGCGGCGGAGGCGCTGGGCGTCAAGGCGCCGGGGTGATGTTCAACTCGGCCGGTCACCCCGCCGGACTCGTGGCCCGTTGCCGAGCGCGCTCGCCGCGCCCGGCCGATTGATATTCGATCAGGATTTTGGTGACACCCCCCGCACGAGATCATGCCAGGCAACCAGGAGGAATCCGCCGATGAGGCCAAGGTGCTCGAAAAACGCATTCTCGACCATGAATCGATCCGGCATGGGTAGCTCCCAGAAACGGTTTGCAACGAAGGTGGCCACGAGCGTGAACCCGGCAAGCAACAAGGCTCCGAACCACCGATAGAATCCGGTGAGGATCAATACCGACGCGGCCAGCTCCGTGATGATCGTCGCAGCCGCGATCGCTGCCGCTGGCTCCAAACCGAAGTGCCGCGCCTCGGCGACGGCTCCGCCGAAGTCCAGCAGCTTTTGGCCGCCGCCCTGCAGATAGGCGGCGCAAAGTCCCAGCAAGGCAATGAAACGGACTGCGGGGTGCGTCACAACCGCGGTTATGATGCGCATCACGTTCGATGTTTCCTTAATGCCGTCGATGGCCATGGCGTTCCCCCTCGATGACGTCGAATGATCTCAAGGATGATCGGTCGCACCGACCGCAGTCGCGTCGTCTCAAAACGCCCAGCACGAGCACCCGAGCGCGCCCCAGAAGGCCCTGTCGTCCGATACCGGGATATTGCCCGCCCAGGCGTTTGCGTGCGCATGGCCGTGAACGCCGCACGCGCCCGCGCATCCGCAGCTCGCCGCAAACGCGTGCTTCGTCCGCGCTCCGGTGTCGGTGCGCTTCTGGTAACCGCCGAAGCTGCGCACCGGCGACCAGTCCGGCATGGGCGGTGGCAGCGGCGGAGCCAAGTCCTTGAACTCCGCGTCGCTGTGCACGGGCTTGCCGCCGAGCAGCGTGAGCACGGACGTGACGTCCTGGATGGCGTCGCCAGGCACCGAGAAATAATCGTCGGACAGAACGACGAGGTCGGCGAGCTGCCCCGGCTTGATCTGGCCCTTCTTGGCCGTTTCGGTGGAGAACCAGCTATTCGCCTCGGTCCACAGCCGCAACGCGGCGTCGCGGTCGAGCATGTTGGCGGCCGGATAGAGCGACAATCCGCCGAGCGTCTTGCCGGTGACCAGCCACGACAGGGAGACCCAGGGATTGTACGAGGCGACGCGCGTCGCATCGGTGCCGGCGCCTACCCGCACACCCAAGTCCATCATGCGACGGATCGGTGGGGTGCGCTCGGCCGCCTTCTGGCCGTAGCGCGCCACGAAATATTCTCCCTGATACGCCATGCGGTGCTGAACCGCGATGCCGCCGCCGAGCTTGGCGATCCGCTCGATATTGCGGTCGTCGATGGTCTCGGCGTGATCGAAGATCCAGTTCAGCTTGTCGATCGGAATATCGCGATGGACCTTCTCGTAGACGTTCAGCGCGCGCGTGATCGTCTCGTCGTAGGTGGCATGCAGCCGCCACGGCCAATTGTTCATCGCCAGTAGACGAATGACCGACTCGAGATCGCCTTCCATCGACGGCGGCATCTCGGGTCGCTCGACCTGAAAATCCTCGAAATCGGCTGCGCTGTAGACCAGCATCTCGCCGGCGCCGTTGTTGCGGTAGGTATCGTCGCCCTGCCCGGGCTTGACCTGCGTGGCCCAGCTCTCGAAATCCTTGAGCTCCTCCTTGGGCTTCTGGGTAAACAGATTGTAGGCGATGCGAACCGTGAGCTGGCCGTCGCGGTGAAGCTCATCGACGATCTTGTAGTCCTCGGGATAGTTCTGGAAGCCGCCGCCGGCGTCGATCACGCTCGTGACGCCCAGCCGATTGACCTCACGCATGAAGTGACGGGTGGAGTTCTTCTGGTAGTCCTCCGGCAGCTTCGGTCCCTTCGCCAGCGTCGCATACAGGATCGTGGCATTGGGTTTCGCGATCAGCAGGCCGGTCGGCTCGCCCTGCGCGTCGCGCACGATCTCGCCGCCGGGAAAATCCTTGGTGTCCTTGGTGTAGCCGACGGCGCGCACGGCTGCGCCGTTGAGGATCGCGCGATCATAGAGATGGAGGATGAACACCGGTGTGTCGGGCGCGATCGCGTTGAGTTCCGCGATCGTCGGCAAACGCCTCTCGGCAAACTGATGCTCGGTGAACCCGCCGACGACCCGCACCCACTGGGGCGCCGGGGTCCGGTCGACCTGCTGCTTGAGCATCCGCATTGCGTCCGCGAGCGAGCGCACGCCGTCCCAGCGCAGCTCCATATTGTAGTTCAGACCGCCGCGAATGATGTGCATGTGGCTGTCGATCAGCCCCGGAATCACCCGACGGCCCCTGAGATCGATTTGCTTCGTTGCGGGCCCGGCTTGCGCCATCAGCTCCCTATCCGTCCCCGCCGCGACAAATCGGCCGTCGCGGATCGCGACCGCCTGCGCCTCCGGGTTCTGCCGGTCGAGCGTCGTGATCTTTCCGTTGTGGAGGATGAGTTCGGGCGCCGTCGTCGCGGACTGAGCCTCCGCTGATCCTGATCTCAGGCCGAGGCCACTCGCAAGAGCGGCAAATCCAGTGAGCCATGTTCGGCGGTTGGATTTCATCGTCATGACGGCCTCGCTGATACCTCGCTCGGCGTCGGTTGTCGGAGCCTGGCCGGATCGTGACCGGCTCTCCCGCAATCAACGCTTGGCCGCATGAAGATCGCGAGGTCGTCGACCCGCCCGAGGTACGGGCGACGTGAGAGCATTGAACACCCGCCATTTGGGGTAGGCAAGGCCGGGCGCTGCACCGGACGATAGTCCGCGTCGTCATGCATCAATGCGAACGGGGAATTGCAAAGATGACCGCGAGGCGTCAGCGTTGGTGCGACCGAGCTGACATCGTCTGAAGCTTTTTACTGCATCCGCGACCAAGCCCGTGCCAACGCCTAGGCGCCCTATCCGGGCACCGCAGGTGGATGAAGCTCGCGCGGTGCACGGCCAAGCCGACGGTGCTGGCGAGCAAGAGCATGCGGCGCGCCGCGCGATCGCACGGCGACGCCGTGCGCTTCCTATCACGCCCCCGCGTCATGCGACGAGATCGCGATCCGGCACGGCGTGTCCGAGCGGTTGCTCCAGGCGTGATTGGTTCCTCGCTGCACCACGGTGTCACCAGCCGTGAGGCGCACCTCTTCGGTGTCGAGCACCAGCGTCACCGCGCCCTCGAGGATCAGGCAGAATTCCAGCGTGCGCGTCTGCTGCATGTAGGGGTGCGGGGCGTTGCGGGCGTAGGTCGAGGCCTGCGGCGAGCCCATCGCCTGGAAGAATGCCGCCACCTCGGTGGCGCCGACCTTGTGGCGCCAGGGTGCATCCGGCGGGATGGTGACGATGCGGCACAGCGAGCCCCGGGGCGGCGGCGCGAGCGCATGCGGCAGATCGATGGTGTCGCGGAATTCTCCGATTCCCACCGGCGACGAGTTCGTGACCCAGATTCGCGTCGACGCGAATCCCGGCCGGGCCGGATCGCCGCGCATATCGGGCGCCGGGCCGTCCGCGATCGCCTGCGATGTTCCGCGCTCATTGTCGATGGTGACGATGCGGCGGACCGGCTTGGCAACATCCGTCATCGCGTGTCCTCGAACTTTCCGCCCATCATGACGAAGGCCATCAGGCTGCCGACGCGCGGGTTGGTCCAGCCGTGCCAGTTGCCGAGTTGCACCACGACGTCACCCGGACGCATGACGATCTCGCCGGAGTCGAGGACGAGCACGCGCTCGCCTTCCAGCACGATGCCGTAGTCGACCGTCTCGGATTTATGGATCGGCGCGCTGAAGCAATTCTGCCCACCGCGGGTCCACACGCCGTCGGGGCGCTGGCGCGGCTCGTGCAAGGCGACATGGCCCGGATCCTTGGCGGGATCGTAATCGGCGG
>Ga0208991_1000274_pt1 | contig 11977 bp, 13 predicted proteins | sample MedBloCAOM3_M2_FD_187855 | JGI IMG/M metagenome (GOLD analysis project Ga0208991, IMG submission 187855) | Forest soil microbial communities from El Dorado National Forest, California, USA - Mediterranean Blodgett CA OM3_M2 (SPAdes) (version 2) | ecosystem: Environmental > Terrestrial > Soil >...
GTCATCGCGCTGGTCGAGCGCAGTCCGGATGCGGGGCGACCGGTGCCGCCGGGCGGCCCGCCGCTGCGATGGCCGCCGGCCGGTGTTGAATTCGAAGCGCGCGCGGCGCGGGGCGGACCACTGTCGAAGCGACGCGCTTTCGTGCTCGCCCGCACGCTGTTCTATTATGTAGTCATGCGCTTCGGCATCAGCGTCGGCGGCTTCGTGCCGAAAACCTATGTGCAGCAGGTGGTGGAGAATTCAGACTTCCGCAAATACGACGACGGATTGCGCATGATCCTCGACTGCACGCCTGAACTGGAAGCGGCGCTGACGCAGCGGCTCGCTCAGGCTGCTTCCGCTGGGATTGCGCGATATGGCCTGCACCGGCAGGACGCCGCGATGATGACCTGCTTTACGCCCTCGGCGCTTCGCAGCGATCACGTGCATTTCATCGATGGCGCGCGGGGCGGCTACGCCTCGGCGGCGACGGCGTTGAAGGCGACGCCGGCTTGAATTGCCTGGCAGATCAGGATTTCAGCGCGCGGACCGCGTCCAGGTTTCGCTGCCGCAGAGCGCGCCAACGCAGCCTTCGACCTTCAAGGTGCCCGGACCCGACACCGAAACGTTGCTGGCATAGCTGTTGCCGTCATCGGCGTTGTAGATCTGGCCGGACCATTTGTTCGGACCTGAGGATTGCATGCCGCTGAATAGCGGAAGCCCGATCATCGGACGTTTTGCCAGGGACGGATTGGGATTCTTGTCGTCGACTTGAGGTTTCCCGGTGGCGGGATTGATGGGATCTTTCAGCCAGACCACGACTCCGCAAATTCCTCCGCTGCATTTGCTGACCCGCACTTTCGCGTCGCCCGCTTGCGTCAGCCAGATACCCGTCGGATTGCCGCCGGCCTGCGCTTTCGCTGGCGCTGCACCAAGCAACGCCGTCAAAATCGCAATGATGAAGCCAAATCTGCAAGCCATAGAGTCCCCCAAAAAAGCAGGTCTGCATAACAGTAAATGAAATTTGTGCAATGCGATGCCCGCCGCTCTCGCCGATCATTTGCCCCAGCGCGTCAGGCGAAGGGAGGCGGCCGTGCTAAGGCCGAACACGATCATGGCCGCGCCGACCAATGCGAACAGCGTCCAGGCGGGTGCATCGATCGACACCAGCCAGTAGCCGCCGATGCCAACCATCAGCAGCCTGACGGTAGATGCCAGCACCGGACCAACGACCTTCGCGGCGCCTTGCGAGGCGAAATAGAGGCAAGTGCCCATCCCGAAAAAGCCGAAGGCTGGACCCGCCCACGCGAAATACGAATTTGCCGCAGCCGTAACGCCGGGATCGCGGGTGAACAACGATACCCAGAGCGCCGGGTTGATCGCCACGATCAATCCGACCAGGCCGACGCTCAAGCCCGCCGCCGCGCCTGCGGTCCAGGCCACCTGGCGCGCGCGCGTCACCAGGCCGGCGCCGATCGCCATGCCGACCATCGGCACCGAGGCGACGCCGAATGCAAACGCAATTGGAATCAACAGAAATTCAAGTCGCGAGCCCATGCCGTAGCCGGCCAGCGCCTCGGTGCCGAAGCCGGCCAGGATCTTGGTGAAGATCAGGATGGTCAGCACGCTCTGCAGCGGCGACAGGCATGACACCGCGCCGACCTTCAGAATATCTATGAACATGCCGCGTTGAAACGTGAACGCGGAGAAATTCAGGGTGAGGCGGCTGCGGCCGCTGATGAGATACCACGATAGAAATATTGCGCCGAGCGAGAACGCAGCGAGTTGCCCCGCGGCAACGCCGCGCATTCCCAATTGCGGCAAACCGGTAAGGCCGAGACCGAGCGTGCCGCCAACAACGATCTGAACGATGGCCGCGACGATCAGGGTCGCCGAAGGTAGTCTCATGTCGCCGGTGCCGCGCAGCACCGATGCCAGTGTGTTGACCAGCCAGATCGCGATGGCGCCGGAGAACAGTACCTGCGAATAGTTGCAGGCTTCATCGAGCACGTGGCCGCGTCCGCCCAACAGCGAGAAGAATTGCCGCCCGAACAGCAGCATCATCACGGTGAAGAAAATTCCTCCGCAGGCGCCGATCATGGCCGCATGCAGCGCCAGCGTCGCCGCGCGTTCGCGATTGCCGGCGCCGAGCGCACGGCTGATCGCGGAGGATACGCCGCCGCCCATGGCGCCCGCCGACATCATCTGCGTGAGCATGGCGAAGGGAAAAACCAGCGCGATCGCCGCCAGCGGCTCGGTTCCGAGACGGCCGATATAGGACGTTTCGGCCACCGCAACCAGGGTGGTGCCGAACATGGCAACCGTATTGGGAAGTGCAAGTTTTAGCAGCGTCGGCAGGATCGGCGACGTCAGCAGGGTATTTGCGGGAATACTGACCGGGGCTGCGTCGAGCGGGGCGTCAATTGTCATGCGTCACCAGCTATTCAGGCGTCAGCGGACAGGCAATAGATTATGAGTAACATATTATGGGCCGGGCCGGGCTGACGCCACCCCCCGACGATGCATGGTCACCAAGGCAGGCCGCATAGGTCGATGACGCCTTGCCGCGGCGCGCGCCTGATGTCGTACACATAGGGCGCGATGGCTTCGAAACGAACGCGCCCGCCGGGTTGATCGGCATAGATCTCGCCGTCGAACGGCTTCCAGCCGCGCCCCATGTAGAACGCCGCGTTGTGCGGTTCGCAAAACAGCAGCGCGAAATCGGTGGCGCCTTCATCCTTCAATGTTTGAATGGCCGCATTGAGCGCGATGCTGGCGTAGCCGCGGCGCCTTCTGTCCTCGCGGGTCAGAACGCCGCCGATGCCGCCGGCCCGGATCATGCGCCCATTCCATTTGACCTCCCGGCGATAGATGCCGACATGGCAGGCGACACCCTCAGGCTCGGACTGAACGAGCACCCGCAGTTCGGCATGGGCAAAGACGACGCCGGCCCAAGGCAGCTTTTCGACGACATGGGGCGGCCAGACCGCGTTGAACAGCGGTTCTGCCAATGGCCATGACGCGTCTCCGTTCAAAACGTCGATCTCGATGCTCATTCTACTTCTAACCTTCTCGCGCGCCGCGCACCCCTCATACGCGTCCGTGACAGTCTGCGCACCGCCGGGGCCGGCCCTTGTCCCAAATTGGGTGTTTAAGAGCGATGGAACCTTCTATAAGGGTTCCCGTTAAGCCACGTCTCCCATCATTGTGCGGACATCATCCCATGACCTTTACGCTTCCCTCCCTTCCTTATGCCTATGACGCGCTGGCGCCTCATATGTCGCAGGAAACGCTGGAATATCATCACGACAAGCATCATCAGGCCTATGTGACCAACGGCAACAATCTGCTGAAAGGCACCGAATTCGAGGGCAAGTCTCTCGAGGAGATCGTCAAGGGCTCGTTCGGCAAGAATGCGCCGCTCTTCAACAACGCCGGCCAGCACTACAATCACTTGCATTTCTGGAACTGGATGAAGCCCAATGGCGGCGGCAGCAAATTGCCCGGCCGCTTGGAAAAGAAGATCACCGAGGACCTTGGCGGGCTTGAGAAATTCAAGACCGATTTCGCCGCCGCAGGCGTCGGCCAGTTCGGTTCGGGCTGGGCATGGTTGTCGGTGAAGAACGGCAAGCTCGAAATCTCCAAGACCCCCAACGGCGAAAACCCGCTGGTGCATGGCGCCACGCCGATCCTCGGCGTCGACGTCTGGGAGCACTCCTATTACATCGATTATCGCAATCGCCGTCCGGACTATCTGAAGGCGTGGATCGATCACCTGGTGAACTGGGAGTATGTCGACCAGCTGTTCTCGAAGGCCTGACCTTACAGCCACGAATTCGCACCAATTCCGGGGCGGCAGCATTGAGCTGCCGCCCTTTCGTTTGGTGCGCCGTTCCCTGATCCTTGCGGGGATCGCGACCTTGCGGCAAAACCTGCATTGCAGGCCGGACTGATCCTGCCGATGCGGGAAAAGCTAAGATGAACTATGTCCTGGTTTTTATCGGCGGCGGTCTTGGTTCGGCGCTGCGTCATACCGTTAACGTCGTTTGCCCTCGTTTCCTCGGAACGGCCTTTCCGTATCACACGTTCATCATCAACATCACCGGCTCGACCATCATGGGCCTGATCGCTGGCTATCTCGCGTTCAAGGGCGATGCGTCGCAACCCTGGCGCCTGTTTCTGATGACCGGCATTCTCGGCGGCTACACCACGTTCTCGGCGTTCTCGCTCGATGCAGCGCTGCTCTACGAGCGCGGCGAGATCGGGCCTGCATTGTTCTACGTCCTCGGTTCGGTGGTGCTTTCGATTGCAGGCCTGTTCGCCGGGCTCGCGCTGGTGCGCCACCTGACGTGAACTATAATTTTTTCGAGCGAAGTGGATTCCGGTTCGCGTGAAGAAGGCGCGTCAAACAAGGACTGGAGCCTTGGTTCTGATACAATCAGAACCGAATTGGCTCTGGCCGTGGCAATCCCGCATGGGCATGCATGAGGCGCGCATGGGTCTTGTCACTCTTCCGTTTGCATCGCTCTTCCGGCGAGACTAAGCAGGTCCAGCCTCATTACGCGCCAGACCCATTCCTTTGTCAGAACTCCCCTTAAAAGACCCGGCGCCCGCCGACGACGCCGCGGAGGCCGAGCCGCGTCCCGGGCGCATCCGCAAGCCGATTGGCTGGTCGATGATCGTGATTGCGGTGCTGGTCGCGGTCAGCGCTGCGCTGGTCTATCGGCGCGACGGCATCGACGGCGTACTGGAAATTTTAACCCACGATCTCGCGCTGTTCGGCGGCATTCTGCCGCGCGTGCTGGCGGGCTGCCTGCTCGGCGCGTTCATTGCGGAGATATTGCCGCATGAGAAGGTGTCGCGATCGCTCGGGCCGAAGTCCGGGCTGAAGGGATTGCTGATCGGAACGGCGTTCGGTGCGATCCTGCCGGGCGGGCCGTTTACCGCCTATCCGGTGGCGAGCGCTCTGCTCACGGTCGGCGCCGATTTCGGCGCGACCATCGCCATGGTCGTCAGCTGGACGCTGATTGGATACGGCCGGGCGGTCGCCTGGGAATTGCCGATCATGGGCACCGACTTCACGCTGTGGCGCATCGTGATCTCGCTGCCGCTGCCGGTTCTGGCGGGCGCGCTTGGCCGCTTCGTCTATGTCCGCATGTACAGCCGGATCGCGCCATGAGCGCCGCCATCATCGACATCATCCTGTGGGGTTCGGTCGCGGCGCTCGCCGTGATCGCCTGGCAGCGCGGCCGGCTGGTTCTGACGACGTCGGTGCGCGAAGGCACCATGGACTTCATCAATATCGTGCCGCGCATCGCGCTCGGCGTGATCGGTTCGGGATACATCGCGGCTGTGATCCCTGCGGAAATCATTACCGGCTGGCTTGGCCCAAACAGCGGCTGGCTCGGTGTCCTCACCGCCGTGATCGCGGGCGCCGCGACGCCGGGTGGGCCGGTGGTCGGCTTTTCGATCGGAGCCGTGGCGTTGAAGGCCGGCGGCGGAGCGCCCCAAATCATCGCCTATGTGGTTGCGTGGGCGCTGTTCGCCTTTCAGCGGCTGCTGCTGTGGGAAATCCCGTTTATGCCGGCGCGGTTCGTCTGGTTCCGCGCCGCCGTGTCGCTGCCATTCCCGTTTCTGGCGGCAGCGATCGCCATGGCGATCGGAAGGCCGTGAAAAACGGGGCATCCCGTGGCAAGCCGGTGGACACAAGGAATGTTATATTATAACATCCTTTCATGGCTTTTTCCAATCCTCACGGCCAAGAACATGACCATGGGCACGCCCATGTTCACAGTCACAGGCCCGGATCGCCGCACCCGGCGCAAGCGGCGCCGTGGTCGATCCTGCGCATGCCCATGGTGTCCCGGCTCGGCGCCGCGCTCGCGGTCAGCACCGCCCTGTGGGCTATCGTGTGGCTGGCGATGAGGTGAGCATGGCCGCGCAATTGCAATTCCGCGACGTCACGCTGGGCTACGACAGGCATCCGGCCGTGCACCATCTCAACGGCGAGGTCGCCTCCGGCGCCCTGCTCGCAATCGTCGGCCCGAACGGCGCCGGCAAGTCAACGCTGTTTCGCGGCATCGTCGGCATCCTCAGGCCGCTGGCCGGCTCGATCGTTACCGGCGATCTCGATGTCCACGATATCGCCTATCTGCCGCAGACGGCGGATATCGACCGCAGCTTTCCAATCTCGGTGTTCGATTTCGTCGGCACCGGGCTTTGGCGCAGCATCGGGTTTTTTGGCGGCATGGGCAAAGAGGCGCGAGACAAGATTGCGCAGGCGCTCGCCGCGGTCGGCCTCAACGGCTTCGAGAACCGCACCATCGGGACGCTGTCCGGCGGGCAGATGCAGCGCATGCTGTTTGCGCGGGTGTTGTTGCAGGACGCGCGCCTGATCGTGCTGGACGAACCATTCAACGCCATTGACGCCAGGACCTCGGCCGATCTGCTTGCGCTGGTACGGCGCTGGCATGCCGAGAAGCGCACGGTGCTGGCGGCGCTGCACGACATGGATGTCGTGCGCGCCAATTTCCCCGAAACCTTGCTGCTGGCGCGCGGGAAGGTCGCCTGGGGCGCAACCGCTGAGGCGCTGACCGCGGAGAACCTTCTGGAGGCGCGGCGGATGTGCGAAGCCTTCGACGACAGCGCCGCCGCCTGCGCCGTAGACGATGTACCCTCGCGGGCCGCCTGAACGTGATGATCTATGATGCGCTGATCGCGCCCTTCACCGAATTCGAGTTCATGCGCCGCGCGCTGGCGGCCGTGGTCGCGCTGGCGTTGGGTGGCGCGCCGATCGGTGTGTTTCTGATGCTGCGGCGCATGAGCCTGGTCGGCGACGCGATGGCGCACGCGATCCTGCCCGGTGCTGCGATCGGCTTCCTGCTGTCGGGCCTCAATCTGTTTGCGATGACGACGGGCGGACTGATCGCAGGCTTCACCGTCGCGATTCTCTCGGGCGTGGTCGCACGCACCACCGAGTTGAAGGAAGACGCCTCTCTGGCCACGTTCTATCTGGTGTCGCTGGCGCTCGGCGTCACCATCGTCTCCATCAAGGGCACCAATATCGATCTGCTGCACGTGCTGTTCGGCAACATTCTGGCGATGGACGACCAGACCCTGCTGGTGATCGCCTTCAATGCGACGATTACGCTCATCGTGCTGGCGGTGATCTACCGCCCACTGGTGATCGAAAGCGTCGATCCGGTGTTCTTGCGCACCGTGAGCCGCGCCGGTGCGCCTGCGCATCTGGCGTTTCTCGCCCTCGTCGTCATCAATCTGGTCAATGGCTTTCAGGCGCTCGGCACCCTGCTGGCGGTAGGCTTGATGATCCTGCCCGCGGGCATCGCGCGGTTCTGGTCCCGCGATATTACTGGCCTGATCTGCATCGCGGTGGCGAGCGCCATGCTGTCGGGCTATGCGGGACTGGTGCTGTCCTTTCAAACCAAGGTGCCGTCGGGTCCCGCGATCATTCTGGTGGCGGCGGTGCTGTACATTGCCTCCGTATTGTTCGGCAGCGTCAGCGGCCTGTTCAGGCAGATGTTTCCTGGCCGCCACCTCGAAGCTTAGAGCATGATCCGGAAAGGCGGGAACCGGTTTTCCCTCGGGACAAACGCGAAGCGTTTGCCCGGAGATCATGCTTAAACAAGGAGATGAGATCATGATCCGATTCAATCTAATCGGACCATGATCTGACGGTGAACGTGATGCGACGTTTTCAATTTTGGCTCATCTGTCTGATCCTCGTGACGTCAGCGGCTCCCGTGCGCGCGCAGGACCGTTTGAATGTCGTCGCCAGCTTTTCGATCCTGGGCGATTTCGTGCGAAATGTCGGGGGCGAGCGGGTCAGCGTCACGACATTGGTTGGTGCCGATGGCGACGTGCATGTCTATACGCCGGCGCCGGCGGACGCCAAGAAGATCGCGGAGGCGAAACTCGTTGTTATCAACGGCCTCGGTCTGGAGGGCTGGCTGCCGCGGCTGGTGCAATCCTCGGGCGGCAAAGCCACCATGGTTACCGCATCCCAAGGCATCACGCCGCGCAAGCTGGGCTCCGACGCCGATCCGCATGCCTGGCAATCGGTTGCCAACGCCAAGATATACGTGGCCAATATCCGCGACGCGCTTGTTACCGCCGACCCCGCGGACGCCGAGGTCTATCGTGCCAAGGCGGAACGCTATTTGGCAAAGCTCGATGCGCTCGACCGCGAGGTGCGCGAGGCCATAGCGCAAATCCCGGAAGCGCGCCGCAAGGTGATCTCGACGCATGATGCGTTCGGCTATTTCGCGGCAGCTTACGGCATCACGTTCATCGCACCGCAGGGCGTGTCCACCGAGTCAGAGGTCAGTGCGCGCGATATTGCTCGCATCATTACACAGGTTAGAACCGCGAAAATTCCGGCAGTTTTCCTTGAGAATATCAGCGATCCGCGGCTGATGCGCCGGATATCAACCGAGACCGGCGCCAGGATCGGCGGAACGCTGTTTTCCGACAGCCTGACGGGTGAAAAGGGCGATGCCCCCACTTACATTGATATGGTCAGGCACAATATAAAGGCACTGACCAGCGCGCTCGCGAATTAGGGCAGGGGCCCTCCCTGCTGCCGGCGCGCGTGCCAAGTCCCATTTCGGAGTTGTTATGCCAGAATTGACCTCCCAAAAAATTCCCGTGACCGTGCTGACCGGCTATCTCGGCGCCGGCAAGACCACCCTTCTCAACCGCATTCTGTCGGAAAACCACGGCAAGAAATACGCCGTCATCGTCAACGAATTCGGCGAGATCGGCATCGACAACGATCTGATCATCGGTGCCGACGAAGAAATCTTTGAAATGAACAACGGCTGCATATGCTGCACCGTGCGCGGCGATCTCGTGCGCATTCTCGACGGCCTGATGAAGCGCAAAGGAAAATTCGACGCCATTATCGTCGAGACCACCGGGCTTGCCGATCCGGCGCCGGTGGCGCAGACCTTCTTCGTCGACGAGGATGTGCAGAAGAACGCGCGGCTCGACGCCGTGGTGACCGTGGCCGATGCGAAATGGCTGAGCGATCGGCTGAAGGATGCGCCGGAAGCCAAGAACCAGATCGCGTTCGCCGACGTCATCGTGCTCAACAAGACCGATCTCGTTTCCAAGGCTGAACTTGCCGAAGTCGAGGCGCGGATTCGCGGCATCAATCCCTATGCCAAACTGCATCGCACCGAGCGTTGCCAGGTCGCGCTGTCAGACGTGCTGGAGCGCGGCGCGTTCGATCTCGATCGCATCCTCGAGATCGAACCGGAATTTCTCGAAGCCGGCGATGATCACGATCACCACCACGACCATGATCATCACCACGATCACGGCCACAACAGCCATGGCGGCCTGAAGCATTACCATGACGAGGAGATGCAATCGCTGTCGCTGCGATCGGATAAGCCGCTCGATGCCACCAAGTTCATGCCTTGGCTGCAAAACCTCGTCGCCAGCGAGGGCCAGAAGATTTTGCGCTCAAAGGGGATTCTCGCCTTCAGCGACGATGACGATCGCTATGTCTTCCAGGGCGTGCACATGATGCTTGAGGGCGATCACCAGCGGGCCTGGAAAGATGGCGAACCGCGCGAGAGTCGTCTGGTTTTCATCGGCCGCGAATTGCCCGAGCAGACGATCCGCGACGGCTTCGAGCGCTGTATCACCACGTGATGAAAGAGTTCGAACCGGGCGAATCTGCCTCCATCGTTTCGGTCACCGACCGGGTGCGCCCCGTGGCGATCGGCATGCCGGTCACCGCGGTACACTTTCTCGGCGACACCGCGGCCTTCGTCGGCGCCGAGGAAAGTGTTTTCCTGGTGAGCGGCGAGGGCGAGATCTCGAGCGTGCCCGTCCACGGCGGCGGCATTCTCTGCGCGGCATCCGACGGGACCCGCATCGTCATGGGTGGCGATGACGGCAAGCTCGTTACGCTCAGCGCAAAGGGCGAGGTCGCACTCGTGGCGACCGATCCGAAGCGGCGCTGGATCGACAACACAGCGATTCATCCCGAAGGCGCGGTGGCGTGGTCGGCCGGCAAGACCGCCTTTGTCCGCAGCGGGAAGGGTGAAGAAAAATCCTTCGACGCGCCCTCGACGGTCGGCGGGCTGGCGTTTGCGCCGAAGGGTCTGCGGCTCGCGGTTGCGCATTATAACGGCGTGACCGTGTGGTTTCCCAACATGGCGGCGAAGCCGGAATATCTGGAGTGGGCGGGCTCGCATCTCGGCGTCGTGTTCAGCCCGGACAACAAGTTTCTTGTCACCACGATGCACGAACCGGCTCTGCATGGCTGGCGGTTGGCCGATAACCGCCACATGCGCATGACCGGTTATCCCGGACGCGTCAGATCGATGTCGTGGAGCGCGGGCGGAAAATCGCTGGCGACGTCAGGCGCCGATGCGGTCATCATGTGGCCGTTCGCCAGCAAGGACGGCCCGATGGGCAAGGAGCCGGCGATGCTGGCGCCGCTGCAGGCGCGCGTCTCCATGGTGGCCTGCCATCCGAAGCAGGATATCCTCGCCGGGGGCTACAGCGACGGCACCGTTCTGATGGTGCGGCTGAACGACGGTGCGGAAATTCTGGTGCGCAGGAATGGCAGCGCGGCGGTTTCGGCGCTGGCATGGAACGCCAAAGGCACGCTGCTGGCGTTCGCCGCGGAGGATGGCAACGCCGGTCTGCTGGCGCTGTAGCGGCAGGTTCCCAGGGAACAATGCGTTCCATCGACCGTTGATACCGAGAATGATTTCGCGGTGAACGAGATGTCTTCGGTCGACAGGAAACGCGGTTACAGGAAGGATTTGCTTCTCGCATGCGCAATGGTCGCGGCGGGGCTTGTCATATCCGGACTTTCGCTGGCCCAGCTCAAGGTCCGCCATCCACAGCTGGCGCAGGCGACGCAGCCGTTGCAATCGTCCCCCACTCCCGCGCCTCAAGACAATCCACCCGCCGAGTCAAAGCCGGGCGGCGAGCGCCCCACCACGCCGGCGCCCGAGCCTGCCCGCCCCGATACTCAGCCGCAGAAGGCGGGCGCTACACCTACGCTGCCGCCGGCACCGGCCGAGAAGACTGCCCCGCCGATCAAGGAAAGATAGGTTTCGGAGGACGCGAACGCCTCGCTCCGTCATTTCCGGGCGCACTCCTCGCGTCGTCATGCCCCGCGAAAGCGGGGCATCCAGTATTCCGCGACATTAAGACATTTAACGAGAATCGAGACATCAGCGTTTACTGGATCACCCGCTTTCGCGCTTTCGCGGGTGATGACGGCGAACTTTGTAGAACCCGCATCCCGGAATGACGTGTAGCAGCCTCACCGCACCAGCACGTTCCTGAACTGCCAGGGATCGCTGGTGTCGATATCTTCGGGGAACAGTCCGGGCCGGTCGCTGAGCGGTGTCCAGTCGGTGTAAATACCCTTCACGGGGCCGAGATACGGCATCTGGATTTCGAGGCAGCGGCGGAAATCCATCTCATCGGCCTCGACGATCCCGGCTGCAGGATTTTCCAGCGCCCACACCATGCCGGCGAGAACCGCCGACGTCACCTGCATGCCGGTGGCGTTCTGGTACGGCGCAACCTGGCGGGTTTCCTCGATCGAGAGCTGCGATCCATACCAATAGGCGTTCTTGCCATGGCCATAGACCAGCACGCCGAGTTCGTCGATGCCGTCCTCGATTTCGTTCTCGTCCAGAATGTGCCATTTCGACTGCATCTTGCCGGTCGCGCCGAACATTTCGTGCAACGACAGCACTGCGTCGTTGGCGGGATGATAGGCGTAATGGCAGGTCGGGCGGTACACCACCCTCTGGCCATCGCGCACCGTGAAATAATCGGCGATCGAAATGGATTCGTTATGGGTGACGAGAAAGCCGTATTGCGCGCCGGGCGTCGGGCACCATGAGCGCACGCGGGTATTGGCGCCGGGCTGCAGCAGGTAGATCGCGGCGCCACAGCCGTACTCGTGGGTGCGGCCATTGTCCGGCATCCACTTTTCGTG
>Ga0208991_1000275_pt1 | contig 11972 bp, 12 predicted proteins | sample MedBloCAOM3_M2_FD_187855 | JGI IMG/M metagenome (GOLD analysis project Ga0208991, IMG submission 187855) | Forest soil microbial communities from El Dorado National Forest, California, USA - Mediterranean Blodgett CA OM3_M2 (SPAdes) (version 2) | ecosystem: Environmental > Terrestrial > Soil >...
TGCAACATCTGCGTTGGCCGCGCTCGGAGAACGTGGAAGCGGTGCAAACGCGCGCGCGCCACGAAATGGTGCGGTTGGAGAGAGGCCTCGTGCTTCTCGAAGTGATTACCGGCATTGCCCCACTCATCGGCCTGATCGGGACCGTTTCCGGATTGATTCACGTATTTGCCAGTCTCGGTTTGAGCGCAGCCGCAGCCGACGCGAAACAAATTGCCCGCGGCATCTCCGAAGCGCTCAGCTGCACGATCTTCGGGTTGGGCATCGCCGTGCCCGCCTTGGTCGCATTTGTTTATTTCTCCAAGAAGGTGGAAGTGATGTCGGTGGAAATGGAATCGCTCGTCACCGATCTGCTTTCCAAATGCTATTATGGTCGCGTCGCGGGCGAGACGCCTCCGCCCCGACAGGTAATGCCGGCGCAGGCGCCGCTGGTGTAAACTAGGTTTCAGCTATGAGATTTGCCGTCAAAAAACGACGGGCGCCCTCGATCATCATCGTTTCGCTCGTCGACATCCTGACCATTCTTCTCATCTTTTTTGTCGTCTCGACGACGTTTAAGAGGGACCAGCCGGAAGTTCAGATCAATCTTCCCGAATCGAAGACGGCGACAAACGTGCCCGCGGAACTCGAACACGCCCTCGTCACGGTCGATGAAAACGACGAAATCAAATTGGACGGGAATACGATTGGCGCGGACGAGCTGGAAAATGCCGTGCGCCAGCTGCCGCCGACGCGCAAATCTTCGCTCGCCTTGCAGGCGGACAAGAAAGCGTCGTTTGGGACAATTATTAAAGTGATGGACGCGTTGAAGCTGGCCGGCGTGAAGAATCTGCCGGCCTTTACGCGCGAAGGAAAATGACGTTATCGATCTTGCAATACGGCGACCCGATTTTGCGGGCCAAAGGCAAACGCATCGACCAGATCGACGATCGCATTCGCGAATTGGCCGCGAACATGCTCGAGACGATGCACGAAGCCAATGGCGTGGGGCTGGCGGCGCAGCAGGTGGGCGAAGCGCTGCAACTGACCGTGCTCGACGTTTCGCAAGTTGAAGACCGACCCAGTACCATGCGTTTGAATGGCAAAGAAGCCGATCCGAAAACGCAGATGCCGCTGGTTTTGATCAATCCTCAAATCGAATTGAGTGATGCGACGGAAACAGGAACGGAAGGTTGTCTAAGCTTTCCCGAGATTACCGGCGCGATTGAGCGCGCAGCATCGGCGACGGTGCGGGCGGAGAACCTGGAGGGTGGAAGGATCGAGATCGAAGCGGGCGGCTTGCTCGCGCGCGCTCTGCAACACGAGATCGATCATTTGAACGGGATTTTGTTCATCGATCGGATGTCCTCGGTCGCGAAAGCGGCGCTGGCGAGCCGCCTCAAGCGCATGCAAAAAGAGACCAGGCGTGGTCGCGCGAAAGATCAACAAGCAGTCTCTGAGACAACACTTTAATCTCGGCGGTCATCCGCTTTCGTCCCGCCGTCGCGGGACTACAGCGTGATAAATAGACTGCCCCGACGGCGTCAGAGCGCTTTGTAATTGACGCTGATCGTCCGGTAAACGTTCTGGCCGCGTTCGGCCGAGAAATAAAAGAGCTCGAGCATGGTCGTGCCAATGATCCATTGGTAACCGACCAGCGTTTGAATGACTTCGGAATCGTTGTCGCGGGTGCGCGAAACCAGTTTGCCCGTGCCGAATTTTCCATCGAAGTAGCGCCGGATCTCTCCCATCCGCGTGTTGTACCATTCGATCGTTCGATCGGCGTACTCGTATTGCAGTTCGACGCCGAAAAGGGAACCGTTTTTGAAAGTAAAAAGCGTGCGCTGCAGGCCGGGATGCACCAAACCTTCAACCGTCCAGACATCGCGGTTCTCTTTTTTGTCGCGGGAAACGATTTTTGCCTTTGCGCCATTGAGGACTGCTTCGACGCGCGCGGTCGAATCGTTCCAACGAAAGCCAAACGGAGGCAGAAGTTCCTCGGCAGCATGCGTGGAAGAGGCGAGGACAGCAAAAGCGAGTAGAAAAAGAAGCGCAATCGGTCTTGACCTTCGGCACTTCCGTCGAAAACGAGACCATCGCGGTATTCTTTTGCGCGGTCTTTGGATTTCTATTTGATTCGACATCTATTTTTTAACGGAAGGCGCGCCGCCAGCCGCTCCGAAGGGAGAGAAAATGCGCGCACGCGTCATTTCGGTCAACTTTACCTGTGCGCAACGATTTTTCGTTTTTTTCCCAGTCTCGTTTTGCTTTTTCAGTCAAGATTTTTTTGCGTCGACACAAAAATAAAATTCAGATTTTTTCTTGTCGATCGGGCCGACGATTTCTAATCTCAAGCCGCTGGCAGGGCGAGAAGGCAGTCAATGTGAATAAGATGTGAACAGCTTGAGAAATTTTTGCACGCCTAGAATGAACCACTCCACCGCCCCAAGCAGCTCCCTCGCAAGACAACCTATCGATCTTACGCACGTTAGTCCGATCGTTCCCGCCGTCCCGGTGGTTTTCCCCTCGTATTTCGTACATTTGCTGTTGCGGTTGCTTAATTTTACCGATGGGAAACGCGCCGTAGTTTTAGAAAGCGCTCTGTTTTCTAGAAGGCAATTTCCCTCGCTAGTGCCCTTTGTGGCGATTGTGTAACGCTGTTAACAAGTTCGGTATGGACGAGAATTGTACTAACCTGTGGCAAAAGCTGTCGGCGGCCCTCAAACCGCAGGTAAGTGCCGATACTTTCAAGCGCTGGTTCTCCGCCGTTGAGCTGGTCGATGCGACGGAGAGCAGTCTGACCTTTCGCGTTCCGAATAATATTTACCAATTTTGGATCGAGAGTAATCACATGGCGGCGTTGCAAGCGGCCATCGTGACCGCTTTCGGTGCGCCGCGCGAAGTTAACTTTCTTTCGCCATCCGAGCCGGCGGATGATACGGCCGCGGCGGACGCGAATAGAGTCGCGGAAGACAAATCCGATTCGGGCCGCGGTGCGAGACCGACCGGCAGCGCGCTTGGCCTCAACCCACGAAATACATTTGAGTCTTTTGTGGTGGGACCGAACAACGAGATCGCGCATGCCGCCAGTCTGGCCGTCGCGCAATCGCCGGCCAAAACCTACAACCCGCTTTTCGTCTACGGCGGCGTCGGTCTCGGCAAGACGCACCTCATGCAGGCGATCGGCCAATTTGTTTTGGCGAAGAAGAAAAACACCAGGGTGATGTATCTTTCGAGTGAGCTCTTCATCAACGAGTTCATCGATGCGATTCAGCACAGTAATCTGGTCAAATTCCGCAAACGTTATCGCCAGGCGGACCTGCTTTTGATCGACGATATTCAATTTCTCGGGGGCAAGGAGCGTTCGCAGGAAGAATTCTTTCACACGTTCAACACGCTGTTCGACGGGCACAAACAGATTGTGCTTTCGAGCGATCGCCCCGCGTCCGAAATTTCGAACCTCGAGCATCGCTTGGTTTCCCGCTTTGAATGGGGTTTGACGGCCGAGTTGCAACCGCCCGATGCCGAGACGCGCATGGCCATCCTGCGCAAGAAAGCGCGCACCATGCAGATAAAGCTGCGCGATGAGGTTCTTGAGTTTTTGGCGAACCGCATTCGCACAAACGTCCGTCGTTTGGAGGGCGCGCTCATGCGCGTGGCTTCATTCGCTTCGCTTAGTGGCAAGGAACTAACTAATGAGGTAGTCGAACACCTGCTCAAAGATATTTTGCAGGAAGAGGCGCGCCACTCCATCACCATCGAGCAGATTCAACGGCGTGTGGCCGAACATTTCGACGTGCGTATTGCCGACATGACAAGCAAGCGTCGCCCGGCCAACATCGCTTTTCCACGGCAAGTCGCGATGTATTTGTCGCGCGAGTTGACCAAGGCGTCCTTGAATGAGATCGGCGATGCTTTCGGCGGACGCGATCACGGCACGGTCCTGCACGCTTGCAAGCTCGTGAAGAAGCGGATGAAGGAGCAGGACGCCTTGCGTCAGACCATTTCTTTCATCGACAGCTCGCTAAAACGCTGAGAATCAGCTCGTGACTTTACGGTTGCCGAACAAAATCGGAAGCCTTACATCTTAATCGCTCCACCAGCTCATGAAATTCAGCGTTACGAAAGAAAAGCTGCTCGAAGGTCTGCAGCAGGTTCAAAATGTGGTCAGCACGCGCACCACGTTGCCGATTCTTTCGAACGTCCTGCTTCAAGCAAACGGTAACGAAGTCCATCTCACGACCACGGATCTGGATGTCGGCGTGCGCGGGAGTTTCGAAGCGGAGGTTGAAAAGGAGGGCGCCACCACCCTGCCGGCACGTCGTCTCTTCACGATTGTGCGCGAACTGCCGTCGAGCGAAATCCAATTCGATGTCGATGGCAAAAATGCCGCTTCGATTCGCAGTGGTCAGAGCTTTTTCAAGATCCTCGGGTTACCGGAGGAAGAATTTCCGCCGCTGCCGAAGTTCGAAAACGCCAAGGTCGTTACGATTCGGCAAAAGGATTTGCGCGACGGGCTGCGCAAGACCGCCTACGCGATTTCGACCGACGAGACGCGCTACGTGCTGAACGGGGTGCTCTTTAGCTTCAAGGAAAACAAACTCACGCTCGTGGCGACGGATGGCCGACGCCTTGCCATGGTTGACCTGGAACTCGAATTTCCGCGCAGCCATGAGGCCGACATTATTGTTCCAACAAAAGCGGTCACGGAATTGCAGCGCCTGCTCATGGACGACGGCGAGGTTAAAGTCAGCGTTGGCAATGGACAGATTGCGTTCGACTTGAACAAGACATTGCTCGTTTCCAAATTGATCGAGGGCAATTATCCGAATTACCGCCAGGTGATTCCCTCGGAGACGAAGGAGCGCGTCACGCTCGAGCGCGAAACCTTTTTGAATTCTCTCCGCCGTGTTTCGTTGCTGGCCAGCGAGAAATCGAATTCGATCAAACTCAACTTCAGCAAGAACAACATCGAAATCACGGCGAACACGCCCGAGGTCGGTGAAGCCAGGGAATCGCTACCCGTCACCTACAAAGGTCGCGAATTTTCCATCGCGTTCAATCCCGAGTTTCTCATGGCACCGCTCCGCAACTTAACCGAAGACGAAGTGTTTCTCGATCTTATCGATGAGATGAGTCCGGGAGTGTTGAAAATTCAAACGCCATTCCTTTACGTGTTGATGCCGATGCGCATCAGCTCCTGATTCGTTTCGATCGTTTGAGCGGAGCAGGATTCAGTATTGCGTGACTGCCAGAGCGAGAACGACGACGCCGTAAAGCAACGCGATGCCGTGCATGAATCGCCAGCGCGTATTGTTGTGGCTGCCCCAGTTGATTTGATCGCGCAAAAGATACGGCATCGTCACCCAAAGAAGGCCGGCTATGACAAGGACATACGCAAAAACCGTCACGATGAGGCGCGATGTTTCGTAACGGAAAAAAGCCGCGTCGAGCAGGGGCTCCGCCGCGAACAAGCAAAGTATCCCAAGCGCGCGCACGGCCAGGAATTCATCGACAAAACGCAAGACGAGCAGATAACCGATCGGCAAGGCGATAAGAAGCGGCCGGCGGAACGAGGAAAATTCGCCCATCTCCATGGTGGCGAGCAGCCAAAAGCTCCAGACAAGAGCGCCAGTGAGCAACACGCTCCCCGCCATCCGGGAGCGTGGCAATCGTCTCGCCCAATTCTGCACCAGACTTGGCTTCAATATTCCCGGAAGACTGAGGAGAATTAGGAGACTTCCTGCGATCAGGCCGACGGTTTGCAACGACAAGTGGTAAATCATGTGGTGATCATTGCTTTAGTTGCAGCGGAGCGAACGACATGCGTCCAGAACAAACTTTAGATTTGGTTTATCCACTTCTCTCGTAACCCAACTCTTTTCTCAAGATCGATCATTAACGAGCCGGGATCACCCATGAGCGGATACGGAACCAACCGCGTCTCATCGGCGTTAACTTGCAGCAACCATACCCGACGATCTTTGAAGTAATTGAGCAACTTGCGATTCTCACTTGGATCCATCTCGCGTGCCCAAATTACTCGGGCGTTATCGATATCCGCTTGGTTATAGACCCATTCACCGGAGTTGGAAAGGTTCGGCGCGTAACGCACGATGATCAGATGCTTGCCCCCTTCCTGTTGAAGTCGGGTAACGATTTGGTTTCGGTACGCATAATGGGCGTTATTTTGTTCCGCGATGCGCCAAAATGTGTGCGGCAAAGATAATGCGCTTAAAATCAAGCAGCCGCGCGCCAGAAAGAGTCCCACGGGTTTTCCGTGCCGACGCCACAAACGCAAATGTCGCAACGACTGCACAGCGACAACAAAGAACAAACCGAACGCCGGCGCTGCGTAGTGAAAAAAAGTCCAGGTCACCTGAAGCAATGCTGCCGTAAATACGACCCAGATCAGTAACGCAATGCGCATCCATTGGTTCTGTAGTGCCCACGGCAGCGCCGCGAATCCCAGGAGTAACGGCCAAAGTTGCATCTGGCTGCGCACCAATTTGGCGGCTCTTTCAAGCACCCCGGCCGCGAGTCCTGCCAAGGTTTGCTGCTTCGTATAATGTCTGAGTTCCCAGCCCGTGTGAAAATCGCGCATTTTCTTGTGATGGTAGTCGGGTGTGGGTGGAGGCTTTTGCCAAAGAAAAATGGGCGCCGCGTTGTAAGCCGCAATATAGACCTGGTGGGGCATCCGCAGCGCATTGTGAGTTACACGCCAATTATAATAACCCATCCAAGCGGCCGTTATTACGAGTCCAACGACAACCGGAAATCCCACTCGAACGATCATCTCCAGCATCAATGTCTTTTTCCAAGCGATCGTGCCAATGGCTAAACCCGCGAGCAAAATCAAAATCAGCACACCGCCTTCATAAGGTCGACAGAGAATTAACACCGCCATCCCCAATGTCATCAGCACGGCATCCCGCAGCCGTGGCATGAGTGTGCAGCGGCGAAGCTGCACAGGCGAAGTGTCCGTTTTCTCGTTCTTGAGGCTACGTTCACCGAGGACGCGGCGAAATCCGCCCAGCGCCAGCGCTCCACCGGCCAAGGTCAGGTTACCTCCCCAGTATCGCTGGCTCCAGGTCAGAATTTCTGGGTGAACGACGGCGAGAAGGGCACCTACAATCGCCCACCGGGGTGGCAACCAACCCATGAGCATCCAACACATGGCAGTGCACGCTAGTACGGTACTCAGCCAGACGCCGAGCACGGGATGGCCCATGAGCTGACCCAACGCAAGGATCAGTCCTTGTCCGGGAGGATATCTGGAGGCGTAAGTGGGTTGTTGAATGGTGTGAAACGTTTCGAAATGAACCCAGAGGGGATGTGGCGGATTGGTTAAGCGGCCATGCGCAAATGTGTCGGCAGCTAAGAGATAACTGAATTCGTCGTCCACCTTGGGCAAAGGCAGGCCAGCGGTCGCTGTCAAACCGGCAACGATGGTCAGCGAAAGCAAACCGACCACGATAATGGTCAGAGCGCGTCGCCGGGCGAGGCGCGCCAGCGCGCGTTCTATCTTGCGAAACCATCTCGCGCCTCGATGCGGCGCGAAAAACGCCAGCCCAAGCAGCAAGACGAGGAGCGTGCCGTAAAAGAAAATCTCCGAACCGGTTTGTATCCATCTGGAGTCTGGCGACAGATTGTGGGAGAAGGTAAGCATGGCCTCGGCCGCCACCTGCTTTATTCCTGCCGCACTGAGAGGGACGAAATTTTCTGTGGCGCTGAAAGCGGGGAATGCACTTCGGAAGGAGTGCATGAGCGTCCGTACAAACTAAAGCCATTCGCCCGCTCTATCTTAAGATCGACAAGTTCACCCACAAACTCATCGCTCCCTTCAAAGACGACGATCTTGTTTGTGCGCGTTCGCCCCATCAGGCGGGCTGAGTTTGTTTTGCTCGGGCCTTCGCACAGAACCTCTACTTCTTGCCCGACGAGGCGTTCGTGCGATCGCCGCACCGAATCATTCACAACCTCGAGGAGATCCTGGTTGCGCTTCTCCTTCACGCTCTCGTCTATTTGTTCGTCCATTTCCGCGGCCGGCGTGTCGCGACGAGGCGAATAGCGAAAGACAAAAGCGTTGTCGAATTGCACTTCGTCAACCAGCGCACGTGTCTGCTCGTAGTCATCATCCGTCTCGCCGGGAAATCCGACGATGATGTCGGTCGTAATCGCGACGCCTTGGCGCGCTTTTCGGATCTGCCGGACGAGATCGACATATTTCTCCGCCGTATAAGCACGATGCATCGCTCTTAGGATTCTATTCGAACCCGATTGGAGCGGCAGATGAACGTGTTCGGCCAATTTCGGCAGCCTGCCGAATGCATCGATTAGATCGTCGCGGAATCCGATCGGATGCGGTGAAGTGAAACGTAGCCGCTCCAGTCCATCGATCTCATGGACGGCTCCAAGCAATTGCACGAATGCACTCTTGTTGTCGACCTTGGGAAATTCGTGACGGCCATACAAGTTCACGATCTGTCCGAGCAGCGTGACTTCTTTGATGCCGCGCGCGACGAGCGCCTGCACTTCGCTCACAATCTGAGCGATGGAGCGGCTGCGTTCGGCTCCGCGCGTCTGCGGGACAATGCAAAACGTGCAATGCATGTTGCAGCCTTGCATGATCGACACGAAAGCGGTCGCCTGCTTCGGTGCAAGGGTCTGTTCGCGAATTGTTTCCTGGGATCCGAATTCCTGCTCAACATCGACAACCCCGAAATAATCGGGGCCGGTGGAAAATCGAAGATCGTCCATGCGTCTGTGGCCGGGATCGGCGATCCCGGCTACAACTTCGCGTTTTCGTATAACCAATTCTTCAACGTAATCGGCCACGCGATGGAACTTCTGCGTGCCTACGACAAGATCGAGATGGGGCAGATTTTTCAGGAGCGATTCACCGCGCGCCTGCGCCATACATCCAAGAAAACCGAAGACGACATGCGGCCGGTCTTTCGCCATGCGCCCAAGCATTCCCATTTTCCCAAGCGCCTTTTGATCCGCCATATCGCGCACGCTGCACGTATTCAAAAGGACGACGTCCGCCTGCGTTTCGCTTTCAACCCGCTCGTAACCGCGCGTAATGAGTGAATGGGCGACCTGCTCCGAGTCGCGCTCGTTCATCTGGCAGCCGTAGGTCTTGATGAAGAATTTCGGCATGGACGGGCGGAATAATACACGGGCAACCAGCCTTCGCCACGTTTTCCATGCGGGAGCGATTATGCACTTTCCAACATGTCGATCTTTCCGTTTTAATCGCTCGGCAAATGAAGGAGGAGGTTCCAGCGATCGGCGTTATCGGGGGCAGCGGTTTGTACCAAATGGAAGGCCTGGAGGATACGACCGAACAGAAAATCGACACGCCGTTTGGTCCGCCTTCCGACGCGCTCATCGGCGGAAAACTGAGCGGGCGTCAGGTTTATTTTTTGCCGCGACACGCCCGTGGTCATCGTCTTTTACCCCACGAGTTGAATCATCGCGCCAACATCTACGCGTTGCGCTCGCTGAATGTGCGTTGGATCATCGCGGTCACGGCCGTTGGAAGCTTGCAGGAGAAATATGCGCCGCGCGACGTTCTGCTTCCGTCGCAATTCTTTGACCGCACCAGTCTGCGGTCGACTCACACCTTTTTCGGGGACGGGATCGCCGCGCACATTTCATTTGCTGATCCGATCAGCACGAAACTCCGGGGTCTGATCGCGGAATCGGCTACCAAGCTCGGCATCAAAGTTCACAACGGTGGCACTTACGTGAATATGGATGGTCCGGCTTTTTCCACGCGGGCGGAATCGGAGCTGAATCGCCGGCACGGCTTCGACGTCATCGGCATGACCAATCTGCCGGAAGCGAAGCTGGCGCGCGAGGCTGAGATCGCGCTCGCCACCATGGCGATGATCACGGATTACGATTGCTGGAAGGTAGAGGAGGAACCGGTGTCGGCGCAGACCGTTTTCGGTCATCTTAACGCCAATGCCGAGACGGCTAAGAGGGTGCTGGCCGAGGTTATTCCGCGGATCCCGACCGAACCAAACTGGCCGGAGCATACGGCTCTGGATTCGGCCTTAACCACGGATCGCAAGCTCTGGCCAAAGTCTACAGTGGACCGGCTAAAACCGATCCTGGAAAGATTTTTGTAGCCCTAGAAACGTGCTTGCCTTTCCGGGCGTGACTATGGTAATTATAAACATCGTCCCAAAGCGGACGTCTGCACTTACGCAGCCATGAAAATCCAAATCGCCACCTGCTTGCTCGGCCTCGCCTTGCTTCCTGCTTGTTCGACGACTCAGACCACCACCGCCCAACATCAAACTCTTGAGCAGCGGCTCACCAGCAAGTATGCGGCAGTGGACGCTTCGACGGTCGCGGGCGAACCTGCGCCGCCAGCTGAAGGGCCCGAAGATATTCCAGCCGAAGGTCCGCAGGATCCGGAGCGCAACCCGAAATTGGTGCCGACACCATTGCTCCGTTACTGGGCCTCTTCGCGCACGCCGTAAGAATCGGCGTTAGGTCGCCGTAGATAGACGGCGCAGCGCGTCAGTCAGCGCCATGATCTGTGTTTCTTCGTGCGCAGCGGTCACCGTAATTCGCAATCTGGCTGATCCTTTGGCCACGGTCGGATAACGCACGGCCGGGACAAGAAAACCTTCAGCCTGCAGTGCGCGCGACAAATCGATTGCGCCTTGCTCGTCGCCGACTATCCACGGAAAGATCGCGCTCGCGGGCCGGGGCTTTTCTCGAAGAGTCGATTGTCGATCTTGCGGCAAATTTTTCCGCATCAGCTCAATCCGTTTCCAAAGTTGCAGGCGCCGATCTTCTCCCTCCGGTGACGCGAGAAATTCGACCGCGGCACGCGCCGCGGCCGCCAGCACAGGTGGTGATGCGGTCGAATAAATGAAAGATCGCGCGCGGTTGATCAGCCATTCGACCAAACTGCGGCTTCCGCAAATGTAACCACCGCTCACACCCAAGGCTTTACTCAACGTCCCCATTTGGACATCGACGTCTTCGTTCAGGGCTTCCTCGGCGGCGAGACCGCGACCATTCGGGCCGATGACGCCAAGAGCATGCGCTTCATCGAGCAGCAAGAGCGCGCGGAAACGCTTTTTCAGCTCGATCAATTCGCGCAAAGGCACGCGATCGCCATCCATGGAAAAAACAGATTCGGTCACGACAACCACGCGCGCGTTGGGATGTTCGCGTTTCGCCCATTCCAAATGGCTCTCCAGTTTGCCGAGATGATTGTGCGGAAACACCCGCAGCGTCGCGCCGCTCAATTTCGCGCCATCGATAAGCGATGCGTGCGAAAGCTTGTCGAGCAAGACGACGTCGCTTTTACCGACTAACGCGGGCAGCGTCCCGACGGCCGCAGCGTAACCGCTGCTAAAGCAAAGCGCGGCTTGTGTTCCTTTCCATTTTGCGAGCGCGCTCTCCAGTTGCAGATGGGGCGATTGCGTCCCGCTGATCAAGCGCGAAGCGCCAGCCCCGACCCCGAACTCGGCAATGGCCGCGGTGGCGGCGTCTCGTAATCGCCGATCGTTGGCCAGGCCGAGATAATCGTTTGATGAAAAATTGATTAGCCGTTTGCCGACAAGGTCGACAATCGACCCTTGAGCGCTGCCAATTTCGCGAAGCGTACGATGCAACGAACGAGCGCGCAGGGCTTGCAATTGCTCCGCGAAAAGATCGCCCATAATGACGTCCCGCCAAGGCGGACTACATCCAGAGGCCCCAGGAGAGAAGGGCGGTCGAGTCTCGCCACACGCCCGATTTGCTGTCGCCGAGCACGACGACAATGATGTCGCGGCCCGGTCGTGACGCGCTCGAAATCAGGCAGTGCCCGGCCGCTTCCGTGTAGCCCGTCTTCATCCCGTTGCAGTACGGATAGCGCTTTAAGACTTTGTTTGTGTTCTCGAGCTCGCGCGTGCGCCCGTTGGCATAGCGGAAAACAAGATTCGGCAGACAGACGATCGAGCGGATGGTTGGATTGGAGTAAG
>Ga0208991_1000276_pt1 | contig 11966 bp, 10 predicted proteins | sample MedBloCAOM3_M2_FD_187855 | JGI IMG/M metagenome (GOLD analysis project Ga0208991, IMG submission 187855) | Forest soil microbial communities from El Dorado National Forest, California, USA - Mediterranean Blodgett CA OM3_M2 (SPAdes) (version 2) | ecosystem: Environmental > Terrestrial > Soil >...
TACACGAGCCTGCTCATCGCCGGCCCGGTGCTGCTGGTGGGCTTCGTGGGCCTGTCGCACGCAGCCCTGGCGAGCGCCCCGGTGCAGGAAATGGTGCACCTGCCGCTGCTGCAGCGCCTGCGCGGCACGGGTATCGGCCTGGCGCCCTACGTGATGGTCACGGCGTTCTTCACCGCACTCTACATGATGATTCCCAACACGCGCGTGCAGTGGCGCGCAGCGCTCATCGGGGCGCTGGTGGGTGGCGTCCTGTGGGCGGCGGTCGGTAAGATGTTCACCGCGTTCGTCGTGTACTCCACGCGCCTCACCATGGTTTACGCCGGATTCGCCTTCGTGGTGGCGGCGCTGCTGTGGACATATTTCGGCTGGCTGATCCTGCTCGCCGGTGCGCAACTGTCGTTCTACGTGCAGAACCCCACCTACCTGCGCCTGGGGCTGCAGCAGCTGCGGCTCTCGAGCGTGGAGCTCGAGCAGTTGGCGCTGAAGCTGATGTACTTCGTGGGCCGCACGCACGTCGCCGGCGGCTGGCGCTGGAGCGTTAATCGCCTCGCCACCGAGCTCGGGCTGCCCGGCATCGCGGTGGCGCAGATGGCCGCGACGCTCGAGCGCGCAGGACTGCTGATCGTCACGGACTACGACGAGCTGGTCCCGGCGCGCGACATCGGGGGCATCAGCGTGTACGAGATACTCGATATCGCGCGCAATTACGGCAGCGGCCACGTCGCGCCCCGCCACCTGCCCGTCCCCCCGGTCGACCGGCTGCTGGCGGGTGTCGAGGAGGCGCGCCGCCATCGCTGCGGCGAGCTCACGCTACGCGACCTGGTCGATGAGGCGGCGCGGCCGGCGCTGCAGCTCACTCCCCGGCAATCGTCATCTCGCTGACCAGCACCGAGCCGGTGCGGATGCCGCCGCGCACGTCACAGTCGTCGCCGAGCGCCACGATGTCCCGGTACATGGGCCTCAAGTTGCCGGCAATGGTGATCTCGTGCACCGGGTGCACGATGGCGCCGTGCTCCACCCAGAAGCCGATCGCGCCGCGCGAGTAGTCGCCGGTCACGCCGTTCACCCCCTGTCCCATCAGCTCGGTCACCAGGAGCCCCGTGTCCAGGCGCCTGAGGAACTGCGCCGCATCCAGCGCTCCGTCCGCGCTGGTGACGATGAGGTTGTGAATGCCGCCGGCGTTGCCGGTGGTGGTCAGCCCCAGGCGCCGCGCCGAGTAGCTGCCGAGCACGTAGCCCCTCAGCACTCCGTCGCGGACCAGCTCGCGATCGCGCGTGGCGGCGCCTTCCTGGTCAAACGGCGCGCTGGCGAGACCTTTGCGGATATGCGGCCGCTCCTGCATCTGCAGGAACGCCGGAAAAATCTGCTCGCCGGCCGCGTTCAAGAGGAACGAGGACTTGCGGTACTGGCTCGTGCCGCTGATCGCGCCGACGAAGTGTCTGAACAGGCCGCGCGCCATATCGGGCGTGAAGGCCACCGGAACCTTGCGGGTCGTGAGGCGGCGCGCATCGAGCCGGGCGAGAGCGCGTTGCCCGGCGGTGCGGCCGACGCCGGCGACGGCATCAAGCTCTGCCGGGTCGCGCGCGATGGTGAACCAGTAGTCGCGCTGCATGTCATCGCCGGCTTGCGCGATGAGCGAGCAGCTGACCGAGTGGCTGGTGGCCGAGTAGCCGGCGAGAAAGCCGAGCGAGTTGCCGTAGACACCCGTGTGGCGCTGACTGCTCACCGCTGCGCCCTCGGAGTTGGTAATGCGGGCATCTACCCCCAAGCCCGCGGCCTCACATTCGCGTGCCAGCTCGATCGCGCGTTCCGGTGCGAGGTCCCAGGCGTGATCGAGATCGAGGTCGGGGATCTCGCGGGCGAGCGCCTCGGGCTCGACCAGTCCGGCATACGGATCCGCGGCGGTGTAGCGGGCGATCGCGCAGGCCTTCTCCACCGTCTCACGCACCGCGCCGGCCGCCAGATCCGCGGTGCTCGCCGAGCCCTTGCGCTGGCCGAAGTAGACGGTGAGTCCGAGTCCGCGGTCGCGCTGATACTCGAGCGTGTCGACCTCGCGCAGGCGCACGCTCACCGACAGCCCCTGGCTGAGCGAGGCGTCGGCTTCGCACTGCGACGCTCCCTGGCGGCGCGCTTCCTCGAGCGCGAGGCTGGCGACGTCGGCGAGTTGCCGGATTGCCCCGGATGCGGGCGCTGGTTGCATCGTTGCGTGATTCGCGTGAGCGTTGGGCTTAAATTGTAGCTCACCGCCTGGCACTGCCGCCGTGACCGCCGCTGACGACACCCCGCAGCCTCCCAGCAAGAGCGCGCGCAAGCGCGCGGCGCACGCCGCCCAGGAGCTGGGCGAGGCGCTCGTGCGCCTGCGGGAGGCGGAGCTTGACGCGCTGCAGCTGCCGGAGGCCCTGAGCGAGGCGATCCGCGCGGCGCGGCGCATCACCAGCCGCGCCGCCGCAGCGCGCCAGCGCCAGTATATCGGCAAGCTGATGCGCGGGGTGGACGTGGAGCCGATCCGCGCCGCGCTCGCCGCGCACCGCGCCCAGGCCGCGCGCGAGACCGAGCGCTTCAAACGCATCAGCGCCTGGCGCGAGCGGCTGATCGCGGAAGGCGCGCCGGCCCTGGCGGAGCTGGCGCGCTGGCGCCCGGATATCGATCGAGCGCAGTGGGCCCGGCGTGTCAGCGCCGCCCAGGCGGAGCGCACGCGCGCCGCCGGCGCGGCGGCCAGAGAGCTGTTTCGCGCGCTGCGCGCATTGTTCGATACAATGCCGTGATGCGACCGCTCGTCGGCATCATTATGGGCTCATCGTCCGACTGGGAGACGATGCAGGCCGCCGCCGAGCTGTTGGACAAGCTCGCGGTCCCCTATGAAGTGCGCGTCGTGTCCGCGCACCGTACGCCCGACCTGTTGTTCGAATACGCCTCCGGCGCACGCGCCCGCGGCCTGGAGGTGCTGATCGCCGGCGCCGGCGGTGCCGCTCACCTGCCCGGCATGACCGCCGCCAAGACCAGCCTGCCGGTGCTCGGCGTGCCGGTGCAGTCGAAGTCTCTGGGGGGACTGGATTCGCTGTTGTCCATCGTGCAGATGCCGGCGGGCGTGCCGGTGGCGACGTTCGCGATCGGCGCTGCCGGCGCGACCAACGCCGCGCTGTGCGCGGCCGCGATCCTGGCCAACAGGCACCCCGCCATCGCCACGGCGCTGGAAGCGTATCGCGAACACCAGACCGCCGGCGTGCTCGGCAATCCCGATCCGCGCGCGACGCCGCGCACATGACGGTCGGCATCGTGGGCGCCGGCCAGCTCGGCCGCATGCTCGCTTTGGCGGGCTATCCGCTCGGTCTGGATTTCCTGTGTCTGGACCCCTCAAGCGAGGCGCCCGCGGGCCGGGTCGCCCCGCTGCTGCACGGCGCCTTCACCGATCGCAGGCTCCTGACACGTCTCGCGCGGCGCTGCGAGGTCCTGACCTTTGACTGGGAGAACGTGTCGGTGGCGAGCCTGCGTGCCGTGGCGCGTGTGCATGGCGCGCGTATCTGTCCGCCGATCGCGGCGCTCGCCGCCGGCCAGGACCGGGTGGCCGAGAAACGCCTGTTCGAGCGCCTGAGGATTCCCACCACGCGCTGGCGCGCCGTGAGCTCGCACGCGCAGCTGTCGCGCGCCATCACCGCCATCGGCCTGCCCGGCGTGCTCAAGACGCGCCGGCTCGGCTACGATGGCAAGGGTCAGGCCGTGATCCGCACGGCCGCGGACGCCCGGCGTGCCTGGAGCGCGCTCGGCAGGGCGCCGCTGCTGTACGAGGAGTGGATCCCGTTCGATTGCGAGGCGTCGATCATCGGCGCGCGCAGCGTCAGCGGCGAGCTCGCGGTCTATCCGCTGTGCGGCAACGTGCACGGCGGGGGAATCCTGCGACTCACTCATGCGCCTTTCGGGCCGCCGCGCTGGCAGCGCCTGGCCGCGCGCTATCTCAGGCGCGTGCTGGCGCATTTTCGCTATACCGGTATCCTGACCATCGAGTTCTTCGTGCGCCGCGGCCGGCTGATCGCCAACGAAATGGCGCCGCGCGTGCACAACTCCGGACACTGGACCATCGAGGGCGCCGCCACCAGTCAGTTCGAGAATCACCTGCGCGCCATCCTCGACCTGCCGCTCGGCACCACGCGCGCGCTCGGGCACAGCGCCATGATCAATCTCATCGGGCAGATGCCGGCACGCGCGGCGCTGCTGGCGCTGGAGGGCGTGCACCTGCACGACTACGGCAAGCAGCCGCGGCCCGGGCGCAAGGTGGGCCACTGCACGGTAGTCGAGCCGACCGCCGCCCGGCGTGACGCCCGCACGCGGCGCCTGCTCAAGGATTTGGCCGTCGGCGTTCGCATCCCGTAACAGCATCCCGTAACATCGGTGCCGAGCCAACACGAATGTATCTGGAACCCTTCAAGCTCAAGGAGTTGCCGTTCCGGCTGAGCCCGGACCCCCTGTTCCTGTACCTGTCGAAGCAGCACGCCCGCGCCAAGGCGTACATGGAGTCGACCATCTGGTTCACCGACGGCTTCGTGGTGATCACCGGGGAGATCGGCTCGGGCAAGACCACGCTGATCGAATCCTTCCTCAAGGAAGTGCCCTCGGACGTGGTGGTGGCGCAGATCAACCAGACCCAGGTGTCGGCCATCGATTTCCTGCAGGCACTGCTGGTGCAGTTCGGCTTCTCGCCCTTCAAGATGCGCAAGGCCGAGCTCATCAGCACCGTCAACAGCTTCCTGATCGAACAGTACGCCGCCGGCCGCAAGGTGCTGCTGATCGTCGATGAGGCGCAGAACCTCACCCTGCGCGTGCTGGAAGAAATCCGCCTGCTGTCGGGGGTGGAGACCACCAAGGACAAGGTGCTGCGCATCATTCTCGCCGGACAGCCCGAGCTCAGCGACAAGCTCGATGCGCCGGAGCTTGCGCAGCTCATGCAGCGCGTGCGGCTGCGGTTTCATCTGCAGACGCTGTCGCAGGCGGAAACGCACGGCTACATTCAGCACCGGCTGGAGGTTGCCGGAGCCGGGGACCGCGAGATTTTCGCCGCCGACACCTTTGCCGAGGTGTTTCGCTACTGCGGCGGCGTGCCGCGCCTGATCAACACGCTGTGCGACACCGCCATGATGGCCGCCTACTTGGCGGATCGCGCCACGGTCACGCGCGCGGACATCATCAGCGCGGTGCGCGAGCTGCAGTGGGTTGAGTACGGCGCGCGCCCGCGGCCCCAGCCGCAGCCCCCGCCGGCCGAAGTCCCCGCCGCGCACGGCGCGACACCCGTGCCCCGCGCCGCGCACGGCGCGACACCCGAGCCCCGCGCCGAGCTCGGCCGTCTGCTGGTGGCGACCGACGGCCGCACCGTGCAGGAAATCCCCCTGCGCCTCGGTCGGGTCATCGTCGGGCGCACCCCCGACAACGACGTGCAGATCGACAGCCGCTTCATCAGCCGTCATCACTGCCAGGTGATCACCACACCGAATTCCTGCGTGGTCGAGGACCTGAACAGCACCAACGGTATTTACGTGAAATCCAACCGCGTGCGCCGTCATCACCTCAACGACGGCGACGTGGTGCTCATCGGCAAGCACGAATTGATCTATGTGGATGAGCGCGTGGCGCGTGGCCGCGGCACCTTCACCGAGACCGACCCGGGCGTCCATTCGGCGGGCGCGGCGCCCGCGCCGACGCCCGACCACCCGGTGCCCACCGTGGGGCCGGCGCCGGTCAAGTAGCCGTTACGGCGGATCCTTGCCGCCGAGCGAATCCGGATTCGCATACTGCGAACGCAGCTCGCGGAAATCGCGCCGCCGCAGCAGCACGACGATCCCGCCGACCAGGATCCCCAACCCGAGCAGACCGACGAGCAGACTCAATCGGCCGCGGGACGCGAGCAGGTAGCTGGCAACGAGCGCCGCAACTCCGCAGCTTATGTAAAGCCACGGCAGGCCTTCGTAAACAGGGCGGGAGAAGTGGTGGCTGCGCCGCGGCATGCCACCCATCGTATCAGGTCAATCGCGCCCGAAGAGCTTCGCGATGCGCTCGAGCAGGGAGGGCTTCCAGCCGTCGACGCGAAAGTCCCCCTGACGCACAGCAGCGCGTCGGCTGATTTCGGCCAGCTCGTCTGCTGGCAGGTTGAGCTGCGGGGACTCGAAAGTGGCGTCGTCGGCGTACATCGGAACTCCTTTGCGTGGGTTGAGCTCGCCCGATGCACGGTACGGACTCGCGACCCAAACGGGTGTGTGGAGAATCACAGCTTCACCAGGCATCCGATTATGTCCCGGTAAGTGCGTATCTGGTACGTGACTCCGCGCTGCGACACTCCGCGCTGCGACAGTGCCCGCCTTCAGGCCGTGCCGCCGACCGTGAGTCCTTCGATCCTGAGCGTCGGCTGGCCGACGCCGACGGGCACGCTCTGGCCGTCCTTGCCACAGGTTCCAACACCGTCGTCGAGCTTCAGGTCGTTGCCGACCATCGAGACGCGCGTCAGCACGTCAGGACCGTTGCCGATCAGGGTGGCGCCCTTGAGGGGCGCGCCGACGCGGCCGTTCTCGATGGCATACGCCTCGCTCGCCGAGAACACGAACTTGCCGGAGGTGATATCCACCTGCCCGCCGCCGAAATTGACCGCGTAAATGCCGCGCTGCACCGAGCGGATGATCTCCTCCGGCGCATGCGGACCGGGCCGCATGTAGGTGTTGGTCATGCGCGGCAGCGTCATGTGCGCGAACGACTCGCGCCGGCCGTTGCCGGTCGGTTGCGCGCCCATCAGCCGCGCGTTCAACCGGTCCTGCATGTAACCGCGCAGCACGCCGTTCTCGATCAGGATGGTGCACTGGGTCGGCGTGCCTTCGTCGTCGATGTTGAGTGAGCCGCGCCGCTGCGCGAGCGTGCCGTCATCGACCACCGTGCACTCCGGCGCCGCCACCCGCTCGCCGATGCGGCCGGCGAATGCGGAGGTGCCCTTGCGGTTGAAGTCCCCTTCGAGCCCGTGCCCGATCGCCTCGTGCAGCAGGATCCCCGGCCAGCCCGGACCCAGCACCACGGTCATGGTGCCGGCGGGTGCCGGGTGCGCCTCGAGATTGACGAGCGCCTGGCGCACGGCCTCGCGCGCCAGTGCGAGCGGCCGGTCGCCGGCGACGAGCTCGGAGAGCGAATAGCGGCCGCCCGCGCCGGCGTAGCCCTGCTCGCGCCGGCCGCCCTGTTCCACCAGCACCGAGACGTTGAAACGCACCAGCGGACGCACGTCCGCGGCCAGCTCCCCGTCGCTGGTGGCGATGAGCACCACTTCGTGCACCGCGACCACGCTCGCGGTGACGTGCACGACGCGCGGATCGATGCGCCGCGCCTCGCGATCGACACGTTCGAGCCAGGCGATCTTGTCCGGGGTGGCTAGCGCGGCTGCAGGGTCCGCCGGCAGATACAGCCGATGCCCGGTCTGCGCCCGCCAGGGGCTGACGCGCCGCTCGCCGCCATGCACCGCAATGGCGCGCGCGGCACGCGAGGCCTCCTTGAGCGCCGGCAGCACGATCTCGTCCGAGTAGGCGAAACCGGTCTTCTCACCGACGAGCGCGCGCACGCCAACCCCCTGCTCGATGCTGGCGCTGCCGTCCTTGACCATGCCGTCCTCGAGCGACCAGGATTCCTGGTGCGCGAGCTGGAAATACAGATCGGCGAAATCCACCGAGTGCGCGAGCACTTCGCCGAACACCTGGTCGAGACGCCGGTCGTCGAGGCCGCTCGGCCGCAGGATGAGGTCGCGGGCCAGCTTCAGCGGGTCGACAACCGGGGAATCACTCATGGACACCTCACTCACGGACGCGTGTTTCCGTCCGCCAGGGCACGGTGCAGCAGCGCCGGAAAGCTCTCGCGCACGCCCGTCTGAAGCGCCAGATCCACCTCCGCCACGGCGCAGCCGCGGCCGCGCGGCACCCGCTGCAGGACTCGTCCCCAGTAATCCACGATCATGCTGTCGCCGTAAGTCTCACGTCCACTCGGATGGAAGCCGGACTGCGCCGGCGCGACAACATAACAGAGATTCTCGATTGCCCGGGCACGCAGCAGGATCTCCCAGTGCGCCCGGCCGGTGGGGCTGGTGAACGCCGACGGCACCGCCAGCAGTTGGGCGCCGGCGGCGCTCAGGTGCCGGTAAAGCTCCGGAAACCTCACGTCATAGCACACCGACAGGCCCAGCCGGCCCAGCGGCGTGTCGACTACCGCGGGACTCGAGCCGGGAGCGACGTGCGCCGACTCCCGGTAGCTCTCGGCACGCCCGGGAATGTCGACATCGAACAGGTGAATTTTGTCGTAGCGGGCGACGCGCCGCCCGTCCGTGTCGTACACCAGCGAAGCGGCCGCCACGCGCCCGTCGGCGCCGCTACGCAGCGGCACCGTGCCGCCCACGATCCACAGGCGCAGGCGCCGCGCGGTCGCCGCCAGGAATTCCTGCGCCGGGCCGCTGCCGTCCGCTTCCGCCACGCTGCGCTTGTCGGCGTCCTTCAATCCCATGAATGAGAAATTCTCCGGCAGCGCCGCGAGTCGTGCGCCGCGGCCCGCCGCGTCCTCGAGCAGCGCGCGCGCCTGCTCGAGGTTCGCCGTCACGTCCGGTCCGGAAGTCATCTGTATTGCCGCTACCTTCATCCGTTACCTCATTCCGCAGGCGTCACCATAGGGTCATCCCAGGTGCCCCGCAAACGCAGCGCGGCACGCGAGCGATCCGTCGCCGATCCGGTGAACAACTCGCGCAGCGACAGCCATACCGCCGCAACCCTGGGCGTCGGTCCGAGCCGGCGCACGGCGGCCGGCAGACGCTCCTCGCCACGCAGGATCCACGCCTGCTCATCGTAGTCATGCGCGAGCAGACCGGTGCGGCCGCGCACCAGGATCTCCGCGTCACCGTCGAAGTGCAGGTCAGAGGTCATCGCCTGCCCGTCGTGCAGCACGAAGTCCGCCGTCAGGCGTGAGAAGTTCAGCCCCGGACTCATGCCCGCGGTCAGCGCCGGCACGGCCAGCAGCGCGAACGGAACGCCCGCGGCGTTCGCCCCCGCGGCGCGCGTGACACCCTGCTCGAGCTGCATGTGGAGGCGTCCGTCGAGCGTTGCAAGGGAGGCGGGCGCGGACTCCGGCCATTGCAACTCACCCTGCAGCTGCGCATGGCTCGCGCCGAGGTCCGGCCGGAAGCCGAAGGCGGACAGCGTGGCCGCGGCGTCGTGGCTGTCGAGGCTGAATTGCAGGCGGCACGCGCCATCCCGGCAGTGCAGCGTGCCGCGGGTGTCCTCGTTGTCACCGGCCAGGTGCAACTCGCTGACCTCGAGCGCGTCCGCCCGCGCCGCGAGCGTCGCGCCGAAGCTGCCGAGCGAGTGGCCCTGCCACCGCAGATCATCGATGGAGAGTTGGGCGAACGGTCCGAGTGCGGCGAGCGCTCCTGGCGCGAGTGCGACGTCGCTGAGTTGCGCCTCGAGCCGGGCGAGGTGCACCACCACCGGGAGTGCGCCGCTCACCACCGCCGGCCAGCGCACCGTGCCGGAAAGGTCCGCGGACTGCAGTTGCAACTGTCCGCCCGCGCGGCTCGCATCCGCCGCTACGCTCACCTCCGGGTAGCTGCGCTCGCCGGCGACCAGCTGGGAGGTGGTCAGCCGCGCGCGCAGCGCAGGGAGCGCGCCAGCCCGGTCGGCCTGCCGCCACAGGGCGAGATACGCCGGCAGGTCGAGGCGGCCGACGCGTCCTTCCAACCACAACACCGGTTCCGCGGGCAGCGCCGGTGCCGTGGACGCGAGACGTACCGCGCCGCGCTCGATGCGCCACAGCTCACCGCTGCGATTGAGCGCCGCCCACGCGTGCAGCCGCTCGCCGAGGCTCACGCGCAATTGCCCGGCGTCGGCACTCGCCTGTACCTCGATATGCAGCGGCAGCGCCGTGCCCTGCGCCTTGGCAAAGGGCTCGGGCAGGCCGCTCGCGACGCCGATCAGGTTCGAATCGGCACGCACACGCCAGCGCGAACTCCCCGCTCCCGCTCCCGGCAGGAACGTCAGCAGCGCGCTCCACTCGGCGTTGCCCGCAAGCTGGCCATCGTTGCTCGCTCCAGCCGCCAGCACCGCCTGGCGCACGTCCACGAGCCCGCGCCCGGAAATCGCAAGGGCGGTGACGCCGGGCTCGCTCCGCTCGCCGACGCCGAGGGTGACCGGGCCGCCCAGCCACTGCCCGGTGAGCGTCGAGGGTTGCAGGTGGCCAGCCGTAAAGCCGAGCGTGCCGCGCAGCGCACCGATCGGCGGCAGGCCCGCCACCGGACGCAGCTGCACGCCATCGAGCAGCGCCGTGACACGCACGCGGGGCGGGCGCGCCGCGGCGGGCACCAGCAGGTCGACATCGAGCAGCGTCTCACCGCGCAGATCGACATCCTGCACGCCCGGAGCGTAGGCGGTGAGCTGCGGGTGCTCACGCAGCCACGCCAGCGCCTGCTGCGCGCTGCCGCTGACACGCCCGGCGAGGTGCATGCCGCGCTCACCGCGCGCGTCCCACTCGGCACTCGCCGCGGCGAGTTGAAATGTCCCGAGCTGCGCGGCGTCGATCGCCGCATGAATGCGCGGGCCGTGCCACTCGATGTGCGCATCGAGATGCTGTGTATCGGGCCAAGGATCGAATCCCGCCAGGGTCGCGTCGCGCAGCTCGAGAGCGCCCCGGAACACAGTCCCGCTAACGCTCCAGGGCGGCTGTGCGGCGTCGAGCGCACCGCGCCACTCGAGATCCGCGCTCGCGATGCGGCCGGCGGTGAGCCGCGCGGCGGCGGCGCCGAACGCGGCCAGCACGCGGGGACCTAACAGCCCGGCGAGCAACGCCACGTCGGCGTCCTTGAGAGCGAGGTGCGCATCGATCCGCGGCTGCCGGCCGGGGCCGATCGCGCCGATCGCGCCGCTCGCCGCAAGACTCAGGTCCGCGCGCCGGACCTCGAGGTCATCGGTGCTGACTTGCCAGCCGCCGCCGTCCGCGCCGATGGCGAGGCGCGCGACGATCGCGAGATTGTCGAGCGCGACGGGCGGCTCGCGCGCCAGGGTGAGCCGCGCTGCGGGCGCCTGCAGGTCGGCCACCAGGCGCTCGTCGGCTCCGGACACCTGCCCGCTCAGTCCGGTGAGCACCAGGTCGCGCGCGGACGTTGCGACCGTGAGGTCTTCGAGGTGCGCCGAGGTCTGCAGACGTGCGCCCCCGGGACGGCGTGCATTCCAGTCAAACGCCAGCTCGCGTGCCGCCCCGCCGAGGGTGACTTCCGCCAGCGGCAGCTGCGGGGCATACCAGCGCGCGATGGCGGCGACGACCGGGAGCGGCGCGAATTCCACCCGGCCGCGCGCCCAGGCGCCGTCGGCAGCGGCATCGACGCTGAGGGTCACGGGCGCGGAAGCGGGCTCACCCAGCTCGAGCGCCTGCACCTCGACTCGAGCACCGCGCCGGGGCCGAGCGGCCACCTGGGCGGCGTCAGCTTCTGATCAGGTCTCGAGCACCCACTGCACCAGGGTCCGTAGGTCCTCCACCGAGAAGGGCTTGGTCAGGACGGGATCGCCGGTCTCAAGTCCGGCCGCCTCGTCGCGACCGTTCAGACCGACGCGGTCGGCTTCGGACAGCAGCAGGCGTACGCCGCGTACGACCTGATCACGAAGCAGAACCTGCCGCTGGCGAAGATCGTCGTCCGCCCTCCGATCCTCGTGACGAAGGCGAACCTCTCGACGATTCCGAGCTACGCGGCCTACGCCGGCGGCCGGATCTCGGTGGTGATCCTTGTCGCGCTGTTCGTCACGCTGATCCCGACCACCATCGGCGCGCTGCTGTCGGCGATCGGCATAGCCGGCATGGACCGGCTGGTACGCTTCAACGTGCTGGCGATGTCCGGCCGTGCGGTCGAGGCCGCCGGCGACGTCGATACGCTGCTGCTCGACAAGACCGGCACGATTACGCTGGGCAACCGACAGGCGACCTCA
>Ga0208991_1000278_pt1 | contig 11938 bp, 10 predicted proteins | sample MedBloCAOM3_M2_FD_187855 | JGI IMG/M metagenome (GOLD analysis project Ga0208991, IMG submission 187855) | Forest soil microbial communities from El Dorado National Forest, California, USA - Mediterranean Blodgett CA OM3_M2 (SPAdes) (version 2) | ecosystem: Environmental > Terrestrial > Soil >...
ATCCAGAGCATGCCCTATGATCCCGTCCGCGACTTTGCCGGCATCACGCCGCTCGGCAACGTACCTTTGGTGCTGGTGATCTCGCCCGAGAAGAACATCAAGACGCTCGAGGAATTCGTCGCGGCGGCGAAGGCGAAGCCCGGATCGGTGAACTACGCCGCGGCCGGCATCGGGACGCCGCCTCATCTCACCATGGAGCGGTTCCGCCTGGCCGCAGGGTTCGAGGGCCAGGTCGTTCCCTTCAAGGGCGCGCCGGAAGCACTGACGGAAATCCTGGCCGGACGCGTCGATGTGTACTTCTGCCCGATCACGCCGGCGATGCCGTTCATCAAGGAAGGCAAGCTCCTGGCGCTTGCGGTGTCGAGCTCGAAGCGCGCCTCCGCTTTGCCGTTCGTGCCGACGACGGTGGAGGCAGGCTTTCCGGATTCCGATTTCGATTTTTGGATCGGGATGGTCGTCCCCAAGAAGACCTCGCGCGACCTGGTCGCGCGCATTCACCAGGCGACGATCGAGGGGCTGACCGACCCATCGGTCAAGGAGAAACTCGCCAAGCTCGGCGTCGAGGATATGATCACGACACCGGACGAGTTCGATGCCCGGATCGCCCGCGAGGCGCCCATCGCCGCGGCGCTCGCGAAGGCGGCGGGCATCGCCGTGAAGTAGCTTCGAGCAGCGGACGATAATAAAAGGGGAGGGGCCGTGTTCGAGGGTTTCACCCGCGCCGAGATCAAGACCTCCGGCGCGCGCATCGTGACGGTGCACGGCGGCAATGGACCGCCGCTTCTGCTCATGCACGGCAATCCGTTCTCGCACGTCTCATGGCACAAGGTGGCGCCGCGGCTTGCAAGCGAATTCACCGTAGTCGCCACCGATCTGCGCGGTTACGGGGATTCGGAAAAGCCGCCCGGCGGCAAGGATCATGGCGGCTACTCGTTCCGCGCCATGGCACAGGACCAGGTTGAGGTGATGGCTGCGTTGGGTTTCGAGCGCTTCTGCGCCGCTGGCCATGACCGCGGCGCCCGCGTGCTGCACCGCATGTGTCTCGACCATCCGGACAAGGTAGCGCGCGCGGCCATCCTGGACATCATCCCGCAGCATTACCTGCTCAACAACGTGACACGCCAGTGGGGCACCTTCTCCTGGCACTGGTTCTTCATGATCCAGCCCTACGATTTTCCGGAACGGCTGATGGGCGCCGATCCCGACTATTTCATCGAGAAGAAGCTCTCCAAGACCGCGCAGGGTCTGAGCTTCTTCGACCCGGCGGCGCTCGCCGAGTACAAGCGCTGTTTCCGCAATCCTGCGACCATCCATGCCATGTGTGAGGATTATCGCGCCACTCACGGCGTCGACCTCGACATGGATAGCGATGATTTTGCCGCCGGACGCAAGATCGCCTGTCCGCTGCTGCTGCTGTGGGGTGCGACCGGTGGCGTCGGGCGCAACCAAAAATCCATGGAGATCTGGCCGCGTTATGCAGCCGATATCCGAGCCGGCAAGGCGCTGCCTTGCGGGCACTATCTTTCGGAAGAAGCCCCGGAGGAAACTTATCGCGAGCTTCGCGAGTTCTTCGTAGCAGAGAGCGGCGAAAAGGTCTGAAGGGAGCTTCGGGTTTGCCGATGACGACACCGCGACGCCCGTGGTACACGGTCCTCTACATTCAGGTCCTGCTCGCCATCGCTCTCGGCATTTTCATCGGCCATTTCTTTCCAAATGCCGGCGTCGCGCTCAAACCGCTCGGTGACGGCTTTATCTCGCTCATCAAGATGATGATCGCGCCGGTCATCTTCTGTACGGTCGTACACGGCATCGGTTCGATGCGCGACCTCAAGAAGGTCGGCCGCGTCGGCGTCAAGACGCTGTTCTATTTCGAGGCGGTCTCGACCGTGGCGCTCGCCATCGGGCTCCTGGTCGGGGACCTTCTTCAGCCCGGCAAAGGATTCGACATCGATCCGGCCACCCTCGATGCCAATGCCGTTGCAAGCTACGTCAACCGCGCCAAGGAGGAGGGTCTCGTCGCCCATCTCCTGGCGATCATTCCGGAGACCTTCATCGGTGCTTTCGCCAAGGGCGACCTCCTTCAAGTCCTGCTGGTTTCGATCCTCACCGGCTTCGCCATCGGGCGCCTCGGGGACCTGGGCGAGCGGATCAACGGCGTTATCGATGCCATGGCAAAGGTCTTCTTCGGGATTATCCGCATCATCGTGCGCGTCGCGCCGATCGGCGCGTTCGGGGCCATGGCCTTCACCGTCGGCGCCTTCGGGGTAGGCTCGCTCGTGAACCTGATCGAGCTGATCGCCACGTTCTACCTCACCAGCATCCTGTTCGTGCTGGTCGTGCTCGGCACCATTGCCCGGTTCGCCGGATTCTCGATCCTTCGCTTCATCGCCTATATCAAGGATGAACTGCTGATCGTGCTCGGCACGAGCTCGTCCGAGACGGTGCTGCCGCACATGATCCAAAAGATGGAGCGTCTCGGCGCCTCGAAGTCGGTCGTCGGCTTGGTGATACCGACCGGCTACAGCTTCAATCTCGACGGCACCAACATCTATATGACGTTGTCGACCCTATTCCTGGCGCAGGCCACCAACACGCCGCTCACGCTCACCCAGGAGCTCGGCATCCTTGCCATCGCCATGATCACGTCAAAGGGTGCCTCGGGCGTGACGGGAGCCGGCTTCGTGACGCTCGCAGCGACGCTTGCGATCGTGCCTGACATCCCGATCCAATCGCTCGCCATTCTGCTCGGCATCGACAAGTTCATGAGCGAATGCCGCGCGCTCACGAATCTCGTCGGCAATGGCGTTGCCACCGTGGTCATCAGCCGCTGGGAGGGCGAGCTCGATGTCGAGCAACTGAACAAGGTCATGGCGCACCCGGTCGCGTTCGGCGAGGAGCTCGAAGACCAGCCTGGCTGATATTCAGCGGCTCCTGCCTTATCGCGGCAGCGGCTGACGACGGCTCGCGACCGTCTCCTGCGGCCAATGTGATTGTCGCCTGTTCAGCGCTCCCGAAAGGCGCGCATGATCTGGTCGTGCAGCGGCTTGGTGAAATAGGATATGACCGTGCGGTCGTAAGTTTTCATGAAGGTCTCGACTGGCATCCCAGGCACCAGCTTCACGTCGCCCAGGCGCGCGATCTCCTCGGGACTGATGCTTGAGCCCGGGCTCCAGCCCGCCTGGAATTTCCTTGAAGATTCTCTGGAGATTTCGTGGGTATGGTATAATTCCGCTGCTGGCCGGCACTAGGGTTAGCCAGCGGAGGCAAAGCGCTCGCCTTGCAAACGGGGGGAAGCTTTTTGGACTTCCGCTTCGCCGATTTCGAGATCGACATTGCGCGGCGCGAGTTGCGGCGTGGCGGCGCGATTGTGCATATCGAGCCGCAGGTATTCGACCTGCTCGTTCATCTGATTCGCAACCGCGACCGGATTGTGAGCAAAGACGAGCTGATAGAGGTGATCTAGCACGGGCGCATTGTCTCCGAGGCGGCGCTCAGCTCCCGAATCAGCGCGGCGCGGCGCGCCCTCGGGGACAGCGGCAACGACCAGACCTTGATTCGCACAATGTACAAGCGCGGGTTTCGCTTCGTCGGCGAACTGGACGACGGCGTTTCCGAGCGGGTCGTCGCGAACGATCAGGGCCGGTCGGCGCCGCCCGCCGATGATGCGGTCAACCTCGTGCCGACTGCCGAGCCGCTGCCGCTTCCGGACAAGCCTTCGATCGCGGTCTTGCCCTTCCAAAATATGAGTCGCGATCCCGAACAGGAGTACTTCGCGGACGGTCTCACGGAGGACATCATCACGGGCCTATCCCGGCAGCGATGGTTCTTCGTCATCGCACGCAACTCCTCGTTCACATACAAGGGCGAGGCCGTCGACGTGCGGGACGTGGCCGCCCAGCTCGGCGTGCGATACGTCCTGGAGGGCAGTGTGCGCAGGGCGGACAATCGCGTTCGCGTTACGGGCCAATTGATCGACGCCGCCAACGGCAATCATTTGTGGGCGGAAAAGTACGATCGCGAATTGGCCGATATATTTGCACTTCAGGACGACATCACGAGCCGCGTCATTGGCTCGGTAGCACCGCAGATACTCGTGGCCGAGGCGGCTCGTGTTCAAAGGAAGCCACCGCAGAGCATCGATGCATGGGATTTGGTCATGCAGGCGGTGCCGCATATGTGGCGCATGAGCACGCAAGAGCATGGACGGGGGCAGGAATTGCTGCAGCGGGCCATTGCACTCGATGCCAACTACGCCCATGCGCACGCGTTGTTGGGATGGATCTACGTGACCATGTTCAATTTGGACACGCGCAGGCCGATCGGTGAATTCACCGACAAGGCGCTGGCTGCGGGCTCCAGGGCCATCACGCTTGATGACGACGACCCCTGGGGCCACCTCGTGGTGGGACTAGGTCACGCGCGACGGCGGCGTCCGGAATTTGCTCTCAGGCATCTCTCGAAATCGGTGGAACTGAATCCCAGCTTTGCGCTGGGCCATGCGGGACTCGGATACGCTTTGGCGTGCGGCGGCCATCCCGAACGCGGGCTGCAGGCGCTGGAGCAAGCACACAGGTTAAGTCCGCGAGATCCGTTTCTACAAATCTATGCGCCGGTCGTGCGGTACATGGCCCTGTTCGCCCTCGGCCGATACGAAGAGACAATCGAAGTATGCCGCTCCACGGCGGAGCTGTATCCGCATCATGCCGGTGCTTGGCGATTGATGACGGTGTCCCTGGGATTGCTCGAGAGGATCGACGAGGCGAAGGAAGCGCTCGCTCACACTCTCACGCTTCAACCTGATCTATCCGGTGCTCACGTTGCAAACGATACGGTATTCGCAAACCCCGCAGATCGCTCCCGCTTTCTCGAGGGGCTTCGGAAAGCTGGATTGAAGGATTAGCTCGATAGATCCCGGTGGACGCATCGCCTGCAGTTTCCGCCGGCCGTATTACGATCTGCCGCGATGACCCGCAAAGCGCGCGGAAACCGCTATTTCTCACGGCAGGACGATTGAATCGAGCTGCGTCTTCCCAGCGCGTCAACTGCCGATCGCCGCCGGCGCCGCGAGGAAATTGCGCGTGGCGTACCAGAGCAGGTGCCGGTTGTTGCTGTAGCCCGGACTATGCGCGGTGTGCGGCAGGATCACGAACTGGCGATCCCCGTTCGGCAGTTGCTGGAAGAAGTCGACGAGATCCTCCGTCGTCGAGTTGCCGTCATGGATGCCGCGGATCATGAGCACCGGCGACAGCACCTTCTTCGGATCGACCAGCGGCAGATTGGCGGCCATGTCGAGATAGGTCCCGGTCGGCACCTGATCTCCGAACTTGAGCTCCACGGCCGCGATGGCCTCGGGCACAGCCGGGTCGTAGCTCGAGGCATGGCCGTCGCGGGTGAAGATCGAGTGGATCATGGCGGCGTCGCGCTTGCGGCGATTGTTGTTGCGGTAGGCCTCGACCTGCCGCGTGCGATTGCCGATCTCCGGCGCGCCGGTGCCTTTATAGGTGAAGGCGACCAGCACCAGCCGGTCCACCCGCGCCGGCTCGACCTGCGCGAAGGCGGCGGCACGAATGGCGCCGGACGAGGTGCCGTAGAAATTCATCCTGGTCTGGCCGGTCTCCTGCGCCACCACCGGGATGGCGGCCTTGAGGTCCTCGACGCTGCTGGCGATGTCAGAATTGTTTCCCGAACTGCCCGAGTAACCGTAGCCGTCGTGGTCCAGGGTCCACACGTCATAGCCGTAGCGTGCAAATACGTTCATGAACGAGTATTCGCCCTTGCCCGGCAGGGTGAGGTCGTAGGACGAGCGGGCGGAATTCGAGGAACCGTGCACCAGGAACAGCAGCGGGAGCGGCCGCTCGCCCTGCTTCGGTGCGCCGACCCGCTTGCGCCAGAGATTGAGCGACACGTCGCCCTTCTTGGCCCAGTATTCGGCGCTCCAGATCGGCCCATCCTCGGCTGGAGCGACACCTGCGCCGGTCGTCTGTGCCTGCGCGGACGTAAGACCGGATACCATCCCGGCCCCGACGCCGAGGCCCGCCCCCTTGAGGACGGTGCGGCGTGCCAGCGCGTGATCGGGTGGAGGCGGGTCTTGAGTCATGGCGTTCTCCAATTTTGCCGCAGGGCGTGGTGCCATTTGATGGGTGCCGGGAGTGCCCGGCCATCTTTGAGCCGGTAGATGGCTGGAAATCCGCCAAGATGTTAGCAGATTGCCAGGGCGCGGGCAGTGGGGCGTGGCGGCAATGCCCCGGGCGAGCCAGCGAACCTGTCGCAGCACAGGCCTCGCGCACTCCCGCGAGTTTTGCTAGTCGTTGCCATGATCGGTTCGGAACGGTTATCGCGACGCCGGGATTGGACATCGGCCGTTGCCACGACGATATGTGGGTGGATGCGGAAATTCCCGGAAATCGCGTGACAGACCGACCGATGCAGCCAAGACCCGAGGATCGCGAGCGCACCGTGCTCGACGCGCTGCATCGAGCCGCGTTATTCTGCGACAAAAAGATCGGTTGGAACCGGCTGGGGGTGGTCCTCAGCGTCGCCATCATCGCGATTGCAGCGATGGTGCTCTATCGCATCCTGCGTACCATCAATGCCAGCGAGGTCATGGAAGCCGTGGTGACCACGGATTGGCACGACATCGCGCTCGCTGCCCTCTTCGTCGCCGGCGGCTACTTCACCCTGACCTTCTATGATCTGTTCGCGCTACGCACCATCGGGCGGCCCGACGTGCCGTACTGGGCAGCGGCGCTTGCCGGTTTCACCAGCTATTCGGTCGGCCACAATGTGGGCGCGAGCGTCCTGACCGGCGGGGCGGTTCGCTACCGCGTATATTCGGCCTGGGGCCTCAATGCCATCGAGGTCGCGAAGATCTGCTTCGTCGCCGGGCTCACCTTCTGGCTCGGCAATGCCACCGTGCTGGGATTGGGTATCGCCTATGCGCCGCTTGCCGCCAGCGCCATCGATCAATTGCCCGCCTGGCTCAACCGGATCGGCGCGTTCCTCATCCTGCTCGTGCTGGCGCTCTATGTTTCCTGGGTATGGCGGCGGCCGCGCATCGTCGGGCGGGAGGGGTGGAGCGTCGCGTTGCCCGACGGGCCATTGACGCTGTTGCAGATCGGCATCGGTATCGTCGATCTCGGCTTCTGTGCGCTCGCCATGTACATGCTGGTGCCGGAAGAGCCCAATATCGGCTTTGTCACGCTGGCCGTGATCTTCGTCTCCGCCACGCTGCTCGGTTTTGCGAGCCACGCGCCGGGGGGCATCGGGGTGTTCGACGCGGCGATGCTGGTGGCGCTGTGGCAGTTCGACAAGGAAGACGTGCTTGCCGGCCTGCTGCTGTTCCGGCTGCTCTATTACATCGTTCCGTTCGCGCTTTCGCTCTTGATCCTGGGCGGCCGCGAACTCGTGCTGGCGCTGCGGGGGGCACGGCAGCCGCCGATTCAGCCGCTGCCCTCGCTGGCACCGACCGATGTGGCCACTGGCGCGCGCGAGGGGAAGGGCGAACTTCGCTGACCGGACTTGCGGCGTGAGCAGGGAGGGTCGTCCGTCATTTCCCTGCAATAGAAATCAGCGATAAGCGCGCCGTGGCCGCGCGCAGGAAAACGGATGTCTGAACGGCTGTCGAGTGAACCCCGCCGGGTTCGAACTCTGTTTCTGTCGGACATCCATCTCGGAACGCGCGGCTGCCAGGCGGACAAGCTTCTCGACTTCCTGCGCCACTACGAAGCCGACACCATCTATCTCGTGGGCGACATCGTCGACGGCTGGCAGCTGAAGTCCGCCTGGTATTGGCCGCAACTTCACAATGATGTCGTGCAGAAGTTGCTGCGGCAGGCGCGCAAAGGCGTCCGGCTGCTTTACATCCCCGGTAATCATGACGAGTTTCTGCGCGACTATTACGGCACGCATTTTGGCGGCATCGAGGTGATCGAGGATGCCATCCACGTGGCCGCCGGCGGCAAGCGTTATCTGATTATCCATGGTGACCTTTTCGACGTGATCATTCGCCACGCCCGTTGGCTCGCGCTCTTGGGCAACAATGCCTATGATCTGGCGATCTGGTTCAACACCTATTTCAACGCGATCAGGCGCGCGCTCGGGCTGACCTATTGGTCGCTGTCCAAATGGGCCAAGCTGAAGGTCAAGAACGCGGTCAAGTTCATCGGAGAGTATGAGAGCACGCTCGCCGCCGAAGCCCGGCGGCGCGGTGTCGACGGCGTCATTTGCGGGCATATCCATCACGCCGTGATCCGCAATGATTTTGGCCTTTCCTACATCAATTGCGGCGACTGGGTGGAAAGCTGCACGGCGGTGGTCGAGCATTTCGACGGACAGTTCGAAATCGTGCGGTGGATAGGGCGAGAGCCGTGGGCCGATGGCCAGGATCTCGCGATGCAAGTCCCCGCCACTGCGATGGATGAGCCGTTCGCACGGCAATCGGTGGCGGGTCGTCTCGGCCTGCCTTTCGTCTCGTAAACCCAGCGGCGCTGCGTCCTCCCCGACCGCGGCAGGCGGGCATCCCGATTGCGGTCACGTCAGACGCATCAGAGGCTGCCCGACCCGGATGATTGCGCCCTCCTGCACGTTGTCACACAGCGAGAATCTCTGGGGTGCGAGGACGATGATCGTCGATCCGTGCTGGAACCAGCCCATTTCCTCGCCTTTGCTGAATGGAGCGTTGCAGCCCATGAGATTGGGTCCACGGTGTTTCAGGCTCAGCAGCACATCGAGAAAGTTGAGGCGGATGCTGGCGACGAGCACGGCCGCAACCAGGACCAATGTGACGGTATCTCCGTTGGCCGTGAGTTTAACTCTCAGGAGCGCGCGTTCGTTCTTGCAGAACAGCTTTTCGACCCGGCGCAGCGCGATCGGATTGACGTTCCAGGTATCGCCGGAGATGTAGGTCACCCGATCGACGCGGCAATCATGCGGCGCGTGAAACCGGTGGTACATGCTCGAGGTCAGCCGCAATGTGACATAGCGGCCGTCGCGGTGGGCCTCCACCAGATCAGGGTCGCAGAGCAGTTCCTCGAGCGTGTAGGGGAAGCCTTTGACCTGATAAAGATCAGTGCCGGCGATCGTGCCGGTTGCGCCCACGATGGCATCGCAGGGGCTCACGAGGATATCCGCGCTGCGGTCGACCGGGCGCGCGCCGTCCTTGAGCTGCCGAATGAAGCAATCGTGCATGCTGCGGAATTGGGTATTCCTCGCGTCCCGCAGATCGAGGTCGGAGAAGAAGCGCCACAGCCCGATGGAGATGTCCCGCACCAAGGGCTGCTCGATCTGGCTGAACCACCCCATGAACTGCGTGAGCAGCCGGCGAGGAATCCGATTGGTCAGCAGGAAATTGAGATCCTCCTGCTCGAGCGCGCGTAGAATCCGGGATCGCATCGTCATGGTACCGTTAACTCCATCGGATAAACCCCGATTCGATGGAATGGGGCAGCACAACGTTGGCATTCTACGGAATCGGGGCCGCCGCGGTGGCGACCTCGCTGGTGACCTTGCGACGGCGGCTGCAGCTCTCGATGGCCAAGCACGCCTCGCTGACCGGGCACGCGCGGATGGCACGGTGGGTGGCGTCGTTCGTGCCGTCCTACCACTACGAGGAAGCGCGGTTCTTCTGTTCGGACGACGCGCCGCAGGACATTGTCGCCCTTCGTCGCGCCGGCCTGATGCACCTGTCCGCCCTTTACAAGACGCGCTTTGCCGAAACGATCCGGCGCACCGACGAGGTCTCCGGCGGCATCTCCGACCTGCAGTTCACCGAGGCGTATCGGGTGCCGTTCCAGTACGGCGCCTTCCTGCGCCAGCATCTGAAGTTCGGCGCCTTCGTCCAATCGTCGGAGGGCGTAACGGTCACCGATCTGGACGGCAATCAGTTCTACGACCTGACCGGCTCCTATGGCGTCAATGTCTTCGGTTACGACTTCTACAAGCAGGCGATCGCGCGCGGCCTCGAACGCGTGCACGAGCTTGGCCCGGTGCTCGGCCCTTATCATCCCGTGATCGCCGACAATGTGCGGCGGCTGAAGGACATCTCCGGTCTCGACGAAGTATCGTTCCACATGTCGGGCACCGAGGCGGTGATGCAGGCCGTGCGGCTCGCGCGCTACCACACCCGCCGCTCCCATCTGGTGCGGTTCTGCGGGGCCTATCATGGATGGTGGGGCGACGTGCAGCCTGGCATCGGCAACCCGGTGCCGGCGCACGAGACCTATACGCTCAACGACATGTCCTTCGATTCGCTCCGCGTGCTGCGAACGCGGCGCGACATCGCGTGCGTCCTCGTCAACCCCCTGCAGGCGCTGCATCCGAACGCGGGGGCGCCGGCGGACGGGTCGCTGGTCGACAGCTCGCGCAGCGCACAGTTCGACAAGGGCGCCTATTCCGATTGGCTCAAGCGGCTGCGGACCGTCTGCACCGAGCAGAACATCGTCCTGATCTTCGACGAAGTGTTTGTCGGGTTCCGTCTCGCCGTCGGCGGCGCGCAGGAGTATTTCGGCGTCCGGGCCGACCTCGTCACCTATGGCAAGACGCTCGGCGGCGGCCTTCCCATCGGGGTCCTGTGCGGCCGCAAGGACCTGATGCGCCGGTTCCGCGACGAGCGCCCGGCCGATATCTGCTTTGCCCGCGGCACCTTCAACTCGCACCCCTATGTCATGGCGGCGATGCACGAATTCCTGCAGCATCTGGAGACGCCGCAGGGGCGTGCGGCCTATCGCGACCTTGATCGGGTCTGGAACGAGAGGGCGCAACGTCTCAACCAGCGGCTGGAGGCGGAGGCGCTGCCGGTGCGGGTGGCGAACATGTCCTCGATCTGGACCGTCTGCTACACCCGGCCGGGACGCTACAATTGGATGCTGCAATACTATCTGCGGGCGGAAGGGCTGGCGCTGAGTTGGGTCGGGACGGGGCGCCTGATCTTCAGCCTCAACTACAGCGATGATGACTTCGCCGCGGTGGCGGGCCGGTTCGTAGCCGCCGCGAGGGCCATGCAACAGGACGGCTGGTGGTGGTGCGACGCCGTGACCACCAACAAGTCGATCAGGCGCCGCATCCTCAAGGAGATGATCGCGCATAGATTTTCGTCAAAGCGCGCGATCACCTGATCGCCGCCGGGCTCAGCCGGCGCGGGGCGCCTCTTCGGCGTCCTCATCGATCCAATCGGCATGCAGATGCAGGCCCGGATCGATCAACTGCCCGCGCATCAGGTAGAGCGGCGCCTTGTGGTAGAGCTTGATGTCGTGGAATGGGTCGGTGAGGATCTTGGTCGCCCACACCAGCCCGGTCTGGACGTCCTTGACGAAGAACAATTGGACCGTCCGGAACAGCAGCCCGCCCAGGCCGACCGCAAGCCAGATCAGCCCGACGTGGCGCACGAATTCAAGGCTGCCGGTATGCGGCGTGAAGATGCCGAACAGCGTCGGATCGAAGTAGAGCGGAAGCGGCGACAGCGCCCAGATCGTCATCAGGACCACCTTGCGCTGCAGATTGTAGCCGACCTTGATCTCTTCCTTGTATTCGTGCGTCGCCTGGTTGACCACATCGTAGTGCTTCGGTTCGAAGAAGAAGTGGCCAGCCTGGCGTGAGTTCATCGAAATGAGCCAGCCGATCAGGCCGGCCACGCCCGGATCGATAAACACCATGACATAGGCGATCAGGAAGCTGATCGCACTCACCAGGTGGAGCGACTGGTTGATCCGGCTATGGTGATAGTAACGGTGGTCGTCCCAACGCTGCTCGCGCAGCGTCTCCCGAAAGCCAGCCATCGAAGCTCTCCTTGTTAATATAAATTAACGCTGATATTGCGATTCGAAGAACGCCGTATGACAGTTTTGAACTGTCATGCACGCAGCGTCAAAGTGTCCGTGGATACCGCCCTTCAGGCCACCGCGCGCTCGTCGCGGCGGCTGTCGCCGGTGGCGGTTGCGCCGGT
>Ga0208991_1000280_pt1 | contig 11912 bp, 10 predicted proteins | sample MedBloCAOM3_M2_FD_187855 | JGI IMG/M metagenome (GOLD analysis project Ga0208991, IMG submission 187855) | Forest soil microbial communities from El Dorado National Forest, California, USA - Mediterranean Blodgett CA OM3_M2 (SPAdes) (version 2) | ecosystem: Environmental > Terrestrial > Soil >...
GCGATGGGCGATACCTTACGCGAAGCCAAGTTTGGCGGCTCGGCGGCGCTGTCGCTCCGGATCGCATCGAACATCGTTGTCGGTGGGGAGGTCTGGTATCTGCGGCACTACGACAGCATAGGCTTGTCGGCCTTCACCGGCGACGCCGTGATGTTGGGACCAACGCTGTATATCGCGTTCACGCCGAAGATGTTTATGACCGCTGCCTGGAACACCCAGGTCTGGGGACGCGAGGTCGGCAATCCCGTCTCGCTCAATCTGGCGGAGTTTCAGCGTCACCGCGCCAAACTTAAATTCGCCGTCGAATTTTGATTTTCTTAAAACTTCTGGGAAAGGCTGACGGATGTCTGCTGCGTCGATAATGATGAGAAAACTGACCTTGGCCGCGCTTTGCGCGATCGCTTTGCTTCCGGTGTCTCCGTCTCAAGCGCAACAAGCGACCGAGATTCAGGTGACCTATTCCAACGGCCAGTTCCAGCCGAGCGAGGTACGTGCGCCCGCCGACAAGCCCATCGCTTTCCGGGTCAAGAACCTCGATGCCAAAGCCATGGAGTTTGAAAGCAAATCGCTGCGGGTCGAAAAGGTGGTCGCGGCCAACAGCGAGGGTGTCATCAACGTGCGGGCTCTAAAACCCGGACGCTACGAGTTCTACGACGACTTCAATGAAAAGGCGCGCGGCGCCTTGGTCGTGCAATAGGCAGGCGCCGGTGCTGGCTGCACTCATCATCGTCTTTCGCGAGGTTTTCGAAGCCGGATTGATTATCGGCATCGTGCTCGCGGTAACCGGCTCGGTTCCGCACCGCAATCGCTGGATCGGGGGCGGGGTGCTGGCGGGAATTGCCGCGGCTTGCGTGGTCGCTGCGTTTGCCGGTGCACTGTCGCAATTGTTTGCGGGAATGGGGCAGGAGCTGTTCAACGCAGCAATTCTGGGCGTCGCCGTGGTAATGCTGACTTGGCACAACGTCTGGATGGCGCGGCACGGCAGGGAAATGGCCGGAGAAATGCGCGCGGTGGGGCAGGCGGTCGCGGACGGGACCAAGTCGCTGTTGGCGCTGGCTGTGGTGGTCGGTGTTGCCGTGCTCCGTGAAGGCAGCGAGGTCGCTCTGTTCCTGTATGGCATCGTTGCGTCTGATGGCGGATCGGTCGCCAGCCTCGCGATTGGCGGGATCACCGGTCTGGCGCTGGGAGCCGCGGTTTGCCTGCTGACCTATTTCGGCCTGATGCGCATCCCGCCGCGGGCGTTGTTCGCGACCACCACCGTCCTGATCACCTTACTCGCGGCCGGCATGGCGGCGCAGGCGGTGGCTTTCCTCGAACGCGCCAATTGGCTCACGCGGCTCGATACGGTGGTTTGGGATAGTGCGTGGCTGATTTCGGACAAGAGCATCGCCGGTCGGGCACTGCATACGTTGATCGGTTACACGGATCAGCCGACAGAAATGCAGCTCTTGGTCTATGTCGCCGTACTCCTCGTGACCGTCATACTGATGCGGCTGACCGGATCGCAACAAAGAGACCGCGCCGTGGCTACTGGCTGACGACCCGCGGCAGCGTTTCAATAGCTCGCCGTGATGACGTGCGCCTGGATCATTCCGTCCACTGGCCCAGTTCCGAACCGTGCGCTGATCTTGCTGGCGGCCGCTTCGGTTGCCTCAACGAGTCGATTGGCGTCTCGGGCCTCGATCTCGTTGCGAAGTGGCGTTCCCTGACAGTAGCCGATGGCTGGATCCCGGCAAGTCGGTGCCACGCTGCGCCGCGTTAGGGTTTCCACCGCAACATTGACGAAGCCCGCGCTTCTCAGCTCGGCGGTAATCGCCTGCTTGTCATGATAACCGTGGGGAGTTCGTGCCAGAAAGAGGGGGGGATCGTCGGCGAACATATCGGCGACTGCTTGGGTGACAAGGTCTGCGAACTCGTTGTGTTCGATCCCGTCCCAGACATTGAAGATGAAGTGGCCATCCGGTTTCAAGACGCGCCGCGCTTCCCGATAGGCTTTTTGTTTGTCGGGAAAGAACATCACCCCGAACTGACAGACCACGGCATCGAATGCTCCGTCGGGAAACGGCAGCGCCTGCGCATCAGCTTTCTGCCAGCTCACACGGGTTGACGAGACCTGTTCGGCGGCACGGTCGAGCATGGGCTGGTTCAGATCGGTAGCAACAACGCTGACGCTGGCAGGGAGGGAGCGCAATAGCGCGCGTGTGACGATCCCGGTACCGGTTGCCGTCTCCAGTACGCGTTCCGCATTAAGGGCAGACAATCGATCTGCGAGGTCTTGGGCGTAAGGCTCGAAAATGAGCGGACCGAGGTAACTATCGTAAATGGAGGGAATGGATCCTGAGAAGACTGTATCGACCTTCGTCATGGCAACCCCTCACATGAATTCGGACAATGGGTCAGTAGCAAGCGTTTGTCGAGCGCAGCTGAACGGACCCGACGCGGACATCGCTTCTGGTCAGTTCATGGCGCCATTGCGGAAATGGCTTGCGTCGACGCGGTTACCGAAAGGTGCAAAGTTGACGCCCATCAAGGCGGTTGGCCGGTCTACGCGCAAACTTGAGGCTTCGCGGGTTTCTCTCTGAGTCAAATTGGGAGGCGCCGCATGAACCAGTTCATCGATGTTGCTCAAGACGGCTTACGAAAGCTGCTAATAGAAGCTGGCGGTACATGATGGTGCACGCAAAAACTAATGGCCGAGCTGGGAAGGCTTCGCGTTAGAGAGGAAAAAGGCGAACCGACGAGATGCTTCGATTCTGAGGGGATTTGGCCTCACGAGGAGAAATTGAAATGCGCAAGATCATTGGAGCTGCAGCCTTTGTAGCCATGGTGTTCACAGCATTACCGGCATCCGCTCAAGAAAATGATCCCTACGATTATCCGTACTGCCTGCAAGGTGGAGACTACGGCCTCCCGGGGTTGTGTCATTTCACAAGCTACCTGCAGTGCCAGGCTACGGCCTGGGGGACAATTTCGTATTGTGGCATTAACCCTCGATTTGCTTACTTCTGGCGACCGCGCGGCCAATGGCCTTATCAGGTACAGTGATCGAGCCACTTGCGACGCGCGTCTCGATTCGCTGCGCACCTTGACGTCATTGCAGCGGCGGGTCGCCGCTGGTGCGCTTCTTTGCGAGATCCATCTCGGTGACCGCGATCAGAATCTCGGCGCGCGTTTTCAGATCGGGCGCCTCGAGCATCGCTTGCTTTTCCGGCGGGCCATAGGGCGACATCATCGCCAGCGCATTGACCAGCGCCTCATTGGGCGCGCTCTCGACGCCTTCCCAGTCGACCTTGAGATTGTTGGCTTTAAGAAAATCCGTCAGCACCTGGAGCAGCGCCTCGCGGTCGACAGCCTCTTCGCCCTTGCGCGCGGTGAAATCGTCGATGTAGGCGAAATAATCCACCTTGCACTGCCGGTACGCGGTCAGCACAACCATTTCCTCGATCACCTTGAAGCGCGCGATGCCGGTGAGTTCGAGGATATAGCGGCCGTCGCCGGCTTCGGCGAGCTGGGTGATGCGCCCGACGCAGCCGACGCGAAATAGCGCCGGCTTGGCCTCGTTCTGCGAGTGAGAAACGTCGGGCTGGATCATCCCGATCAGCCGATGGCCGTCGCGCAGCGCATCGTCCACCATCGCCAGATAGCGCGGCTCGAAGATGTTGAGCGGCATCTGGCCGCGCGGCAGCAGCAGCGCGCCGGGCAGCGGAAACACCGGAATTACCTCGGGAAGGTCGCCGGGCCCGCGATATTCGGCATTGATCGGCATATGCGACCCCGGTCCTAGCCCACGGAATTTCTAGTGAACTAATTTGAGCGTATTCTGATCCAAAACCGGTACCGCCCACGGATCAAGTCCGAGGGCATGCTTTTGCGAAATACGCGCTACGAAAACAAGACCGTCGATAGCCGCTTTCGCCCGTCGACGGTGGCCTCATCGCTCGGGCCCCACGCCTCGAAGAACTGCACCAGTTGCTTTCGCGCGCCGTCCTCGTTCCATTTGCGGTCGCGCTTGACGATTTCGAGCAGCTGATCGGTGGCCTCAGCCCGCTTGCCGCTGGCGTTGAGCGCGGTCGCAAGATCGAACCGCGCCTGATGATCGAGCGGGTTTGCGGCTACTTTCTGTTCCAGCTCGGTCACCGGGCCGAGCGCCTTGGCCTGCTCGGCAAGATCGATCGACGCCTGAACAGCCTTCACCGCCGCGTCACTGCGTTTCGATTCCGGCACCATGGCGAGGGTCTGCTTGGCCTGCTCGATGGCGCCGGTCGCCATGTAGCATTTCGCAAGCCCCGCCAACGCTGCGATATTGGTCGCATCCGCCGCCAAGACCTCCGCATAGATCGACGCTGCGGTTGCGGGATCGCCTTCGGCCAAAACGGCTTCGGCCTCTTTCAGGAGTTCCGCGATGTTTGGCTCGCCCGCGCCCGGCATGCCCGCGGTCAGCTTGTTGATGAAGGCGGTGACCTGGCTTTCCGGAACCGCGCCCATGAAGCCGTCGGCGGGCTGGCCGTTGACGAACGCGATCACGGCCGGAATCGACTGGATTCCCATCTGGCCCGGTATCGCCGGATGTTCATCGATGTTCATCTTGACCAGCTTGACCTTGCCCTTGGCGGCACGGACCGCCTTCTCGATGATCGGCGTGAGCTGGCGGCAAGGGCCGCACCATGGCGCCCAGAAGTCGATCAGCACCGGCTGCCGCTTGGACTCCTCGATGACGTCCTTCACGAAGGTCTGGGTGGTCGTCTCCTTGATCAGATCGGGCGGCGCCTGCGGCGCCGGTCCGCTGCCCTGCTCTACTGTCGTCACGGGAATCCTCGCCTGATGTCTTACGGATTGGCCTGTTCTAGCACGGCCCAGCCCTAATTGGCGCTTGAGAGCCCAATTTGCAATCGGCGGAACCCCGCTTGGCCGCTTTTGGGCTGATTTCCGGACCGATCGCCTGATATGGCCGGTTGAACGGCCGATTCCGCACCCCCGCCTCGGCTGTTGCATTCGTGGGCCGCATTTGGCATAGCTCTCCCAATTGCCGGCGAGCGATCGTCGCCAATCTTTCGGATGCGGGTGTAGCTCAGTGGTAGAGCACGACCTTGCCAAGGTCGGGGTCGAGGGTTCGAGCCCCTTCGCCCGCTCCAGAATTTCTTAAACTGGCAAAGCTAGTGACCAAACGACAGGCCACCGCTTGGTGGCTTTGTCGTTTTTCGTGCCCATTCGCTGAAAATCATGAAGGCCTTTCCTGTTCGGAACGGACGTGCGATGCTCTGACACCAGAGGTTGCAAAGTCAGTTCATGACGCGGCGGGGCAATCCCATGAGCCGAAACATTGTTCTGCTGTCCGACGGCACCGGCAATTCCGCCGCGAAGGTCTGGCGCACAAACGTCTGGCGCACCTTCGAGGCGCTCGATCTGTCGGGGAATGACCAGGTCGCATTCTACGACGACGGCGTCGGCACCTCAACATTCAAGCCGTGGGCGATTCTCGGCGGGGCGTTCGGCTTTGGCCTGAAGCGGAACGTCATCGACATCTACAAATTTGTCTGCCGCAACTACAAGGACGAGAGCGACGATATCTACGGCTTCGGCTTCAGCCGCGGCGCATTCACGATCCGTGTCGTCATGGGCCTGATTCTCAATCAGGGCCTTGTCTCCGCCGACAATGAAACCGAGCTCGATAGAAAGGCCATCGCCGCCTACCGGAAATATCGTAGCGAGCGCTACCATACTCTGTGGCCCTGGCATCCCGAGGACTGGTACCGGGCCATTCGTAACACGCTACTGCCGATCAAGTACGACAAGCGCGACAATCGCCAAGTCAAGCACATCCGCTTCGTCGGGGTGTGGGACACGGTGGCCGCTTACGGTCTGCCAATGAACGAGATGACGCGCGGCGTCAGCCGGTGGATCGTGCCGCTTGAACTTCCCACTCACACGCTGGATCGTGAGCGCGTGATGCGCGCCTGTCAGGCACTTTCGCTAGATGAAGAGCGCACCACGTTTCATCCCGAGCTGTGGGACGAACAAATCGTTCCGCCTTCGGATTTCGATCCGGACAAAAAGCGTCACATCGCCGATGAGCAAATCAGCCAAGTTTGGTTCGCCGGTGTCCATTCCAACGTCGGCGGCGGTTACCCGGATGACTCGCTGGCCTACATCCCGCTCGTCTGGATGCTCAACGAAGCGCAGCGCTGTGGCCTGAAATTCAAATCGGATCGTGGGGATCCGCCCGCCGATCCCGATGCGTTCAAGCATGCCATCTCAATGGGTGACAAGGATGGGCGAATCTACGATCCGCGTGCGGGGCTTGGTGGCTATTACCGCTACGGCCCGCGCAAGCTGGTTCAACTCTGCAAATATAAATATTCGAAAAAGGAAGACGACCAAGTCACGATCGAGCGTCCGAAGATCCATGAAACCGTCTTTAGGCGGATCAGGAACCATGCGCACGCCTACGCGCCCATCGGCCTGCCTGCCACCTACGACATCGTCAGGGACAACGGCGAGATCGTCACGCCCGATCAATATGGCTTTGAGACCAGCGACGCGGCAAAGGCTCGCGCGGACGCGCAGGAACAGGTCTGGAACGAAATCTGGAAACGCCGCATCGTCTATTTCGCAACCGTCGGCGCCACGGTATGGCTGCTGGCGTTTCCGCTGGTCAGCGGGGCGCAACGCGCCGACGAGTTCCGCAGCCCGGTCCGGTGGATCTCGGACATCATCCGCCTTGTCGGCGGGCTCCTGCCCGGTTTCGCCTCGACATGGGTCGACGGCTTTGCCCGCGCGCCGATCCCGTTCGTGTTGCTTTCAGTCCTCGTGGCCTTCTTCATTATATGGGGAATGAGAATCGCCGCGCGCATTTCGGAACGCATGGGCGCGATCTGGCGGAAAACTGCTTCCGCGCCATCGGGTTTGCCGGATGACGGCATTTACCGGCTGCGCAGCAGTCGGACCTACATATGGTTTCATGACAGCCTGAAGCGCCGTTGGGCGCCGGCGCTCTTTGCGTTGCTGTTCGTGTATCTCGGGCTCTCTCTGGTCAGCCACCTGCTTTACAATATCCAGGATGTGGCCGGACTGATCTGCAAAGAGAGCGGCAACGCTACGGGCCTCGCAAGGGGCACGACAAATCCCAAGACAGATCCGGAGTCGAGAACGGTCGAGTTCAACCCGTCGGACCTTTGCAAGCCGACGGGGATTCTTCTCGAAAGCAGTGGCGCGAGATATCATGTGGAGGTCAAGTCGACGGTACCCTGGGCTGATGGAGGCATTCCGGTTCCGGATGGCGGATTCTCCGCCAACGATCCACCGGTTTGGTATCATCGGATTTTGCTGGGCCTTGGCGTGCCGCTGCGACGAGAACTGACGGAGGACTGGTTCCGGATAGTGCTGCGTTACGGCGGCGTCGGCGGCGAAGAGGTTTTTCTCGATCCCGATCCCGACGACTATAAAATCCAGGCCAACATCAAGCCCACCCGCGCGGGCGAACTTTTCATCTTCGTCAACGACGCCGTCATCGGCATTCCCGGGCTTTACAATTTCTTCTACCGCAATAATGGCGGCCGCGCGCAACTGACAGTGACGCGGAAATAGGGGCGTGGGCCGGGATACAAGGACCGCCGACAGATTTGTGCAACGCATTTGTGCGACGCACTAACCAGTGTCGCGCGCCCAAGCTTAAATTGCCCGGAACATCCGGCCTAAAGAAATTTTTTCTCAATTGGTTCTGGTCTGACAGGGCCGCGCCCGGCGCGCTTCTCTCCCCCGGTGGATGTGATAGAATTTTCGGGTGCGATCCACCTCACAGCAATCCACCAAAGTTCGTCTCTCGAAACGCTCAAGATAAATAACAGGCGCAGCCGCTTGGCTGCATAGGGAGTGACGCGATGAAATCGGCTTTCAATCGATCCATTCTTGCACTCGCAGCAATCCTTGTTGTCGCGGGGGCCAGTCAGGCCAGCGCACAGCAACAGGGACTGAAGAAATACGAGTCCGGCACCAAGGAATTCTGGACCCATCCGCCGGACGACTGGTTCCTCGGCGACGAGACCGAAGCCCAAAAGGGCCTCGCACCGCCATCGGGTCCGCCGACCGGCGCATCAGAGGCGGAACTCGCCGCGCTGATGAAGAAGATCAAGCTGCCGCCGGGCTTCAAGATCGAAGTTTATGCGCCGGGCGTGCTGGCCGCGCGGCAGATGGCCTGGGGCGACAAGGGCACGCTGTTCGTCGGCTCGTTCGGCCTCGGCAACGTTTACGCCATCACCGACAATGGCGGCAAGAAAGAGGTCAAGACCATTCTCAAGGGGCTGAACATGCCCACCGGCCTCGCGTTTCGCGACGGTGCGCTGTACGTCGTCGCTGTCGACAAGCTGATGAAATACGATAATGCCGAAGCAAATCTCGATAAACTCGGCGATGGCAAGGTGGTGTATGACGACATGCCGTCCTACGCCGCGCATGGCTGGAAGTATATCGCCGTCGATAACGATGGCTGGTTCTACCTGCCGTTCGGCCCTCCCTTCAACATCGGGATTCCGCCGACCAGCGTGTCGCAGATTCGTCGCGTCGATCCCAAGACCGGCAATGCCGAGATCTGGGCGCTCGGCGTTCGCAACAGCGTCGGCGGCGATGTCGATCCGCGCACCGGCAAATACTGGTTCACCGAAAACGCGCGCGACTGGATGAGCGACGACATCCCGAGCGACAAACTCAACATGATCTCGAAGATAGGCGAGCACTTTGGTTATCCCTATTGCCATCAGGGCGACCTGCCGGATCCGAAGTTCGCGATGGGTCACAAGTGTTCGGAATTCACACCGCCGGTGCTCAATCTCGGCGCGCATGTGGCTCCGCTCGGCATGAAGTTCTATACCGGCGATCAATTCCCCGCCGAGTACAAGAACAACATCTTCATCGCCGAACATGGATCCTGGAACCGGCACAAATATCAGGGCGCGCGGATCAAACGCGTCATCGTCGGTCCCGATGGCAAGGACGCCAAGCAGGAGATCTTTGCGTCAGGCTGGCTCGAGGGCGACCAGGGCTATCTCGGCCGTCCGGCGGATATCGTGCTCGCCAAGGATGGCTCCTTGCTTGTTGCGGATGACTGGGCCGGCGCGATCTATCGCATCAGCTACAACAAGTAAGTCCTGCGTCACCGGCTGCGGCTGCTAGGCGGCCGCAGCCTCTTTTTATTCAGGAGATGGGGCGATCCAATCGCGGTCGCCATGCCCGGCCCTGTCTCCGACCCGATCGGGCGAATCCGGGCATCCATCACAATAAACATCCTGTGAGAGATGGATCACCAAGAGCGCAGACAACTTACATAATCTGCGCAAGGCAGACTGCGATGCCGGGCGATGACGATGGAGAGGAGCGGTAATGCGGATTGCTTTGGTCGGGACGCTATCGGTCGCCATCATCTGCGGGTCCTTGGCTCACGCAGCCGACGTCGCCGCCGGCAAGGAAAAGGCCGAGCTATGTGCCGGCTGCCACGGCGAAGGCGGTATCTCGCAAACCGAGAACATTCCCTCGCTCGCAGGCCAGCCCGATCAGTTCATTCAGTGGCAGCTGGTCTTCTTCCGCAGCGGCACGCGCAAGAACGAGCAGATGCAGCCGATCGTCGAGCAACTCAATAATGACGATATTCGCAATCTCGGAGCCTACTTCGCTTCGCTCGCTCCGCCCAAGGCGTCAAAACCCGACGACAATCCCGATTTATCTCAGAAGGGTGCACAGGCTGCCGCGGGACGGCGCTGTGCATCATGCCACACCGATACATATGCGGGAACGAAGGCGGTTGCGCGCATCGCCGGCCAGCGCGAGGACTATTTGATCAAGGCGCTGCATGACTACAAGTCAAGCGTGCGATCCGGCGGCGGCATGGCGGCGATGGCGGAGGTCGCCTATCCCCTAAGCGAAGAGGAAATCACCGCGCTCGCGCATTATCTCGCGCATTTATGAATGTTCGTCGCGGCCAAGCCAACGGGTCCGGCCTTCGGCCGGCCCGATGACAGGCTCCGCGCGAGCCTGGACCTATACGCCGTGCTCTATCGTTGGGACGATCGGGGAGAGGCCTTTCGCAACAATGAACATCGGTGGCTATGGGTCCCGGCGTTCGCCGGGACGACGAAGAAAATGGCCATGCCGCTACCCTCGCTGCTTCTCATAGGCCTTGAGATGCGTGTAGGCCGTGCGCAGTCTCGGCACCGGCACCTTCGCGGCATCGCCACGCGCGACCAAATCGCCGATCACGTGATCGGCTTCAACGGGTGCGCCCGCTTTGATGTCGCGGAACATCGACGCGGTCAACTGCGAGCCTTCCAGGGTAAGCATTCCGAGCGTGCGTTCCAGAAAGGGCGCGCGCGGCGCATAGCCCTCGGCGGTCGCGACCGCGCTGCATTCATCCAACGTGCCAAGGATGAAATCCTTGCCGCCAGGCGAGGCCAGGATATTGCCGATCGACGTTCGCATCAGGCAAGTCGAGGCCGCGAGCGTGGCGAGGAACACCCATTTCTCCCACATCTCCTGCACAATATGTTCGCTGGCCACCGAGCCGAATTTCCCGCTCGCCATGGCCTCGGCGACGGCACGGACCCGATCCGAAAGCTTGCCGTCGCGTTCTCCGAAATTGAGCGACTGCATCGGATTGAGCTGAACGACCTCGCGATGTTCATTGAGCGTGGCGGCGATCGCGCAGAGGCCGCCGAGCACGCGCTCGCGTCCGAACTTGCTGTCGAGCATATCCAGATGCAGCATGCCGTTGAGCAGCGGAATAATCGCCGTCTGCGGTCCAACAGCGGGCGCGAACGACTTGATCGCGTCGTCGAGGTCGAACGCCTTGCAGCTTAGCAAGACAACGTCGAACTTTTCGGTGAGTTTGTTCGCCTGCACGGTCGGTGGATTTTTCAGCGTCACGTCGCCATTGGGGCTTTTGATCACGAGGCCGGCGTCTGCCAGTTCAGCGGCGCGGCGCGGACGGACGAGAAATGTCACGTCACGGCCGGCCTGAAGCATTCTGCCGCCGAAATATCCGCCGATCGCGCCGGCACCGACCACGAGAATCCGCATCGCTTAACTCCTTTTTGTTTTTGTCATCTGCCTCATCCCGAGGAGCCGCGCCTTTGCGCGGCGTCTCGAAGGATGGGCTTGAACGGGCTCATGGTTCGAGACGCGCGAAGACGCGCTCCTCACCATGAGGTCTATTACCACTTTTCCCCGAACGGGCGGATTTCCAGCTCGAACGTCCAGGCGGTGCGCGGCTGCTGATACAGCTGCCAGTAGGAGGCCGCAACCGAAGCCGGCGGCATCAGCAAATCGGGACTATCAAGCGCTTCCTTGCCCCAGAGCTGTTCCCGGCGCTGGCGCACCCACGCGGTATCGACGCCGGAATCGATGATCAGATGCGCGACGTGAATGTTCTTCGGTCCGAGTTCGCGCGCCATCGATTGCGCCACCGCGCGCAATCCGAATTTCGCGCTGGCGAAGGCCGCATAACCGCTGCCGCCGCGCAAACTGGCGGTGGCGCCGGTAAAGAAGATGTTGCCTTTGCCGCGCGGCAGCATCAATCGCGCCGATTCGCGTCCGGCGACAAAGCCGGCCCAGCAGGCCATTTCCCAGACCTTGCGGAATACGCGGTCGGTGGTCTCCAGGATCGGGAAGTTGACGTTGGCGCCGACGTTGAAGACGCACACTTCCAGCGGCGCATGCTTGTCGGCATCGTTGAGGAAAGCCGCGACCTCGTCTTCCTTTCGCGCGTCGAGCGCCCGCGCGACGATCGTTCCGCCGGCGGTCTCGATCTCCCTGACCAGCGGCTCGAGCTTGGCGCCGTCGCGCCGTCCGGCGAATACGGTAAATCCCTCGGCGGCGAATTTCTTCGCGATCTCGGCGCCGATATAGTCTCCGGCGCCGATCACCGCGAC
>Ga0208991_1000283_pt1 | contig 11898 bp, 9 predicted proteins | sample MedBloCAOM3_M2_FD_187855 | JGI IMG/M metagenome (GOLD analysis project Ga0208991, IMG submission 187855) | Forest soil microbial communities from El Dorado National Forest, California, USA - Mediterranean Blodgett CA OM3_M2 (SPAdes) (version 2) | ecosystem: Environmental > Terrestrial > Soil >...
CTGCGGTTTGCCAGCGTTGGCATCGACTTTGAATTCGCGGAACATGCGGTCGCGAATAATTTCCAAATGCAACTCGCCCATGCCGGCGATGATTGTCTGGCCGGTATCTTCGTGTGTATAAACGCGGAAGGTCGGATCTTCTTCGGCGAGACGCTGCAGCGCGATCGCCATCTTTTCCTGATCTAATTTCGTCTTTGGCTCAATCGCCATTGAAATAACCGGATCAGGAAACGTCGGCGGCTCCAAAAGGATCGGGTGATCTTCATCACACAAAGTGTCGCCGGTGGTGATGTTCTTAATACCAACGATCGCCGCGATGTCGCCCGAGTAACACGTATCGATGTCTTCGCGCTTATCCGCCTGGATCTGAATCAGACGCGAGATGCGCTCGCGTTTGTTCGTGCGCGGATTGTAAACCGTGTCGCCTTTCGAAAGCGTGCCGGAATAAACGCGGAAGAAAACGAGTTTGCCAACGAACGGATCGCTCCAAAGTTTAAAAGCGAGGGAGCAAAAATTTCCATTATCGTCCGTCGGTGCTTCCATCGGCTCGTGCGTGTCGGGCTCCATTCCTTTGGCCGGCGGAATGTCGAGTGGACTCGGCAGGTAATCGACGACGGCATCGAGCAGATACTGGACGCCTATGTTCTTCAACGCCGAACCGCCGATAACCGGCACAAATTTATTCGCGATCGTTTGCCGACGAATTCCGGCTTTTAGAATCTCCGGCGTAACCGGTTTCTCCTCGAGAACGACATGAGCAACATCGTCGTCGAGATTTGAAATTTGTTCGACCAAATCGTTATACGCCTTGTCGACAAGATCGACATATTCCTTGGGAATATCTGTCACTTCGTATGTCGATCCAAGCTCATCGCTGTCCGAATAAATAATCGCCTTCTTATTGATGACGTCGAGCTGGCCTTTGAGCTGATCTTCTTTGCCGAGCGGCAGCAAGACCGGCCACGCGTTCGCGCCAAGTTTCTTGCGCATACTGTCGATCGACATTTTAAAGTCGGCGCCGACACGGTCCATCTTGTTGATGAAAGCGAGGCACGGCACGTTGTACTTCGTGGCCTGACGCCAAACCGTTTCCGATTGCGGCTGCACGCCGGCAACGGCGTCAAACACCGCGATCGCGCCATCGAGCACGCGCAACGAACGCTCCACCTCCGCGGTGAAATCAACGTGCCCCGGCGTGTCGATGATGTTGATGCGCTGCTTGATTCCTTCGAAAATCTTGTAAACGCCTTCTTCTTTGCGCTGCGCCCACGCGCAGGTCGTCGCCGCGGAAGTAATCGTAATGCCGCGCTCGCGTTCCTGCTCCATCCAATCGGTCACGGTTGTGCCTTCGTGCACCTCGCCCATCTTGTGGATCATGCCGGTGTAAAACAGGACGCGCTCGGTTATCGTCGTTTTGCCGGCATCGATGTGCGCGGCAATCCCGATGTTGCGCGTCCGCTCGAGCGGGAACTTGCGATTCGGCGAGTTCGGGCCCGCCGATGCCGATTTTTTCTTCTCGAGTGTAGCGGGCATAACTTTACCAGCGGAAGTGCGCAAAGGCACGGTTGGCCTGCGCCATTTTGTGTGTGTCTTCGCGCTTCTTAATCGCGTTGCCCTGACCGGAGGCAGCGTCTTTGATTTCCTGCGCGAGAGCCTGTGCCATCGGCATGCCTTTGCGGTTGTCCGCGTATTGCACGATCCAGCGCATGGCGAGCGAGACTTGTCGCGCCGGCGTGACTTCCATCGGGACCTGATACGTGGCGCCGCCAACGCGACGCGATTTCACTTCGAGACGCGGGCGCACGTTCTCGAGCGCTTTGTTTAAAACTTCGAGTGGATCGACCGAATCGGAACCTTCACGAGATTTATCGATCGCGGTGTAAACAATCCGTTCCGCGAGCGACTTCTTGCCGCGCTTCATCACGGTGGAAATAAGGCGGGCGACAGCCGGACTCCCGTAACGCGAGTCGAGCCTCTCCTCTTTTTTGTGAACCTTCCGCCGTCGTGACATGGTCGATCTTTCGTTTCAAAAATTATTTCTTCTCCGCTGCGCCTTCCTTCGCCGCAGCCTTCGGGGCGGCTTCCTTGGCGCCACCACCTCCACCACCTGCGCCGCCTTTCGGACGCTTCGCCCCGTACTTGGAGCGACTGCGCCGACGTCCATCGACGCCAAGACTGTCGAGCGTGCCGCGCACAATGTGATAGCGCACACCCGGCAAGTCTTTCACTCGTCCGCCGCGCACGAGCACAATCGAGTGCTCCTGCAGGTTATGCCCTTCGCCCGGAATGTAAGCGATCACTTCCTGGCCGTTCGTCAACCGCACCTTCGCCACTTTCCGTAGGGCGGAATTCGGCTTCTTCGGCGTGCGCGTCATCACCTGCACGCACACACCGCGGCGCTGCGGACAATCGGTCAGCGCCGGTGACTTCGATTTCACCGACACCTTGCGGCGTCCTTTCCGAATAAGCTGATTGATCGTTGGCATTTCTCTAAACAAAGCGCCGCCCGAAACGTAAACTTCAGGCGACAAAAAAAACCGCACCGGCCGCGTATTAAACTGTCACGCGCCTGATGCGGTGAGCGCGAAATATAGAGGGAAAATACGAGGCTGCAAAGAATATTTTGCGCGCGTGCAGCTGCTGTAGGGGAAGCTGCTAGCTTCCCAATCTTTAGCAATCTTTTTTGCTAGGGAAGCTAATAGCTTTCCCTACAGTTTCCAAAATGTTTGAACTTCTCGCACAAGATCGATCCGCCTCAGGGGGAAAGGCGCGACGCGGCCGGCTGACGACGGCGCATGGCGTGATCGACACGCCGGCGTTCATGCCCGTGGGAACGCAAGGCTCGGTCAAGGCGATGAGTCCGCGCGAACTGCGCGAAGTCAACGCACAGATTGTCCTCGGAAACACGTATCACTTGTTCGTGCGACCGGGACTCGAAGTGATCAAACATTTCGGCGGCCTGCACAAGTTCATGAATTGGGATGGGCCAATCCTGACCGACAGCGGCGGTTATCAAATCTTCTCGCTCGCGAAGTTGCGCAAGATCACGGAGGAAGGCGTGCATTTTCAAAATCATGTCGACGGCACGCCGGCGTTCGTCAGCCCGGAAATCGCGATGGAAATTCAAGCGACGCTCGGGAGCGACATCGCGATGACGCTGGATGAATGCGCGCCGTATCCGTGCGAACGCGAGTACGCAGCGCGCAGTTTGGAAATGACGACGCGTTGGGCGAAAAGATGCAAAGAAGTTGTAGCTGCCGCTGTCCCCGGCGGCAGAACTTCAACACCCCTGCCGCCAGTGACGGCGGCACCTACAACGCGCCAGTTGATTTTCGGAATTATCCAAGGCGCGACGTTTGAAGATCTGCGCAAACAAAGCGCACAGGCGATTGTTGATCTTGATTTTGATGGCTACGCGGTTGGCGGCGTGAGCGTGGGCGAGCCGGAAGAAGAAATGATGCGCGCGGTCGATTCGACTGAGCCGTTTTTGCCACCCGACAAGCCGCGCTACGCCATGGGACTCGGCACGCCGCCGCAATTGCTCGGGATGATCGCACGCGGAATGGACATGTTCGATTGCGTCTTACCGACGCGCCTCGCCCGCAATGGCACCGCGTTCATATCGACCGGAACGTTGAATCTAAAGAATGCCGAGTTCGCGTTCGACAAGCGTCCCATCGAAGAAAGTTGCGAATGCTCAACCTGCCAAGAATTTACACGCGGTTACATTCGCCATCTGATCAAAGCAGAAGAGATTCTCGGACTGCGTTTGATCTCGCTGCACAATTTATTTTTCTATATCGATCTGATGCGGCGAGCCGGCTCGGCAATTGAACAGGGAACGTTTGGTCAATTTCGAAAGACGTTCGTTTCCAATTACAATACGAGCCGCAAATGAACACGAATGGCGTCTGGAGGGACACGCGCTGTCGTGTCCCTAACCTTTGGGCGCCGACGGCGCGAACGCCCTCCAGTTCATGTTTATTCGTGTCGATTCGTGCTTAATGGCCGATTAAAGAATTGCAGCGGACGCTTTCGCGTTTAAGCTGCGCTCGCTCAAAATTCTCACATGTTGCACGCCATTCTCGCTCAGGCACAAAGCGCCGCGCCAACCACCGCCGCCGGGAACCCGCTCGCGTCGTTTGTGCCGATCATTTTCATCTTCATTATCATGTATTTCGTTCTGTTCCGGCCGCAGATGCGGCGCCAAAAAGAACAACAGCGATTGGTCGCATCATTGAAGACGGGCGATCGGGTCGTGACCAACGGGGGGATTCACGGTCTGATCTCGAACGTGAAGGAGACTACGGTGATCGTGAAGGTGGCCGACAACGTGAAGATCGAGATGGAGAAATCGGCCGTAACGACGGTAATAAAAGAGAGTTGATGGTTGATAGTTGTTGGAAAGAAAAAGTAAGCCCAAACGCTCGATGCTTTTGTCAATCAACTCTCAACTACTAACTATCAACTTCTGCAAATGAGTCCCGCCCTCACATTTTTTCTCGGCCTTTTCCTGCTGATTCTCTTCGGCTGGTATTTCGCGACCGATTTGGGTCTGCGAAAGCGTCTTCTCGCCACCACGCTGATGTTGCTCCTGGTTGCTTTCAGCATTGCTGAAATCTGGCCGCCGCAGAAGAAAATCGCGCTTGGGTTGGACATTCAAGGCGGTACGTCATTCCTGATCCGCTTAATGGGCGGCGACAAGGAAGTGAACAAAGGAATGCTCGACCAGGCGGTCGAAGTGATTCGCAAACGCGTCGATTATTTCGGCGGCGGTGAACCGGTCATCACCCCGGTAGGGAACGATCGAATCCTCGTGCAGATCCCGGGGCTCGACACGGCTAAGATCCAGGAAGCGCGCGAGCAACTTTCGCGCGTGGCCAAGCTCGAGTTCAGACTCGTTTATCCGGATAACGGCGAAAAACTGAAAGCTATTGACGCCGGTCAGGACGTCATTCCGCCGGATTACCGGATCGAAGTTTACAAGCCGCACGCCGAAGAGAACGAGAAGCCGAGAGAAGAGCGACTACTCGTTAAGAAAAAAGCGGACTTGGGAGGTAACCGCGTTTCCGAATCGCATGCCTATTACGGCAATGAAGGCTGGACAGTGCAGTTGAAGTTCGACAGCGAGGGCGCCAAACAATTCGCCAAGATTACCGAACAATACAAAGGGCATCGCTTCGCCATTGTTCTCGATGGCGTCATTCAGTCAGCGCCCGTCATCCGCGACGCCATCTACGGCGGCGACGCGGTCATCACCGGCAAATTTACGGAAAAGGAAGCGCGCGGATTGTCCAGCGTATTGGAGAACCCGCTGCAGGTACCGGTAAGCATCGAAGAGGAGCGCAGTGTTTCGCCCACTCTCGGCATGGATTCGATCCGCGCCAGCATCAACGCCGGTTTGATGGGCCTCGCCATCACGCTGGTGTGCGTGATCATCTATTATAGACTGGCCGGTTTGATCGCCGGTCTAGCCCTGATCATCAATCTGATTTTGTTGATGGGCGCGTTAACGATGTTCCGCTTCGTCCTGACGCTCCCGGGAATTGCCGGCATTATCCTCACCATCGGCCTTTCGGTGGACGCGAGTGTGCTGATCTATGAGCGATTGCGCGAAGAATTGGCCCTGGGCAAAACGCTCAAGGTCGCGGTGCAAACGGCCTATGAAAAAGCGTTCAGCTCGATCTTCGACGCCAACGTCACCACGTTGATCACGGCCGCGATTCTGTTCTGGAAGGCGAGTGGCCCGATCAAGGGCTTCGCGATTTCTCTTACACTCGGCATCCTGGCGTCGCTCTTTACGGCGCTCATTGTCGGGCGAAACGCCTTCGGCTGGCTGGTCGACACTGGCCGCGTTCAAAAGATCAAGATGTTGCATTTGATCTCCTCAAAGAACATCAACTTTCTCAGTAAAGGTTTTCTCGCCTGCATGCTCTCGCTTGCGCTTTTGATCGCGGGAGGCACCGCCTTTTACATCCGCGGCGACAAGAATTTCGGAGTCGATTTTCGCGGCGGCGACTTGGTGACCTTGAGCACGACTCAGGACGTGTCGATCCATCAGGTGCGCGAAACGCTCAAGCCTCTCAATCTGGAGGACGCGCTCATCCAGCAATCGAAACAGGGTGATAAGAATTACATCACGATCCGGTCGCCTTTGAACACAAGCGATAAGATCGAGAAGCAGGTTATCCAATCCCTGCCGAATGCAGCGTTCAAAGTGGAACGCTCAGAGCGCGTCGGCGCTTTGGTGGGCGGCGAGCTGGCCAAGAATTCACTGATCGCTCTCGGCATCGGTATTTTCGGCATCCTCATCTTCGTCACGTTCCGATTCGAGCTCTCTTTCGCGGTGGGCGCGATCGTCGCGCTCTTGCACGACGTGCTCATGACGGTGGGCGTCTTTTCATTGCTCGGTCGCGAGTTGACTCTCACCATGGTCGGCGCCGTGCTGACGATCGCCGGTTATTCCATCAACGACACGATTGTCGTTTACGACCGGATTCGCGAAGGGTTGGCTAGTGGACGCCGCGGTTCCATCGAGCAGATCATGAACGAAAGCATCAACCAGACGCTGAGCCGCACTCTTTTAACCAGCACGGTCACGCTCATTCCAATTCTGTGCCTGTTTTTCTTTGGCGGCGCGGTGCTGCGGGATTTCTCACTCGCCATCATCGTGGGCGTGGTCGTGGGGACCTACTCCTCGATCTTTATCGCCTCGCCTATTGTCCTTTGGTGGAGTCGTGCCCGCCGAGGAGGTAGCGGCGGTTCCTCCTTACGGAAAGAAATCATTCAGAGTAAGAGCGCCGCCAGCCCATCCGTGGCCTCGTAAAAAGGGGACTTATGGACAAGATTTGACGAGGCGGCTACGCCCGGCTAGAGTCCGGCTCGCCGGCTGAACCGGCTAGTTTCCAATCCAGGAGTTGATATAGATGCCAGAAGTGATCGTTCGAAAAGGTGAACCCGTAGATCGTGCGCTAAAGCGGCTTAAGAACAAGCTGGACGCCGAGGGCATTCTCGAAGAAGTGCGCCGCTTGCGCGCTTTTGAAACCCCCAATCAAAAGAGCCGACGTAAAGCCAAAGCGAACGCAAAACGGGGCCGCACCAAGTTTCGATTTAATCCCTAACGCCACGCGTTAGATCGACCTCTACTCCTGCGGCGTTTCGGGAGCGCCCGAGACATTCAATCGCACTCGCAGACGATCCGAAAGCCGAGATCGTTGCACGAAAAGCTCGGAACGTTTGAATTACGCGCGGTCGCTCTCAAGCTCTTAAAGCGCGATTTCCAACTGCCGCCGCGATAAATACGCTTGGCTCCGGACGTTGGCCCGCGCGGATTGACCTTGTGCCCACCGCGATAGTCCTGGAAATAATCGAGGCACCATTCCCAGACATTGCCAGCCATATCCTCCATGCCAAAGGGGCTCGCGCCACGCGGAAACGCGCCTACCGGGGAACTTTCCGGATAACCATCGTCTATATTGCGGTCGCTCCACGCAAAGACGGTGTTCCTATCGGCGAAATTTGCCAGGTCGCCGCGTCCTTCATCGTTTCCCCATGGATATCTGCGACCATCGGTCCCGCGGGCGGCGTACTCCCATTCGGCTTCTGTGGGCAAGCGATATTTCTTGCGTTCCCGCGTGGTAAGCCAAGCGCAAAATTTGATCGCATCCAAGCTGCTCACGTATACGACAGGGTGTGAGTCGCCCGCCCCGTTGGCACGTTTGCGCACGTGTGAAGGGTCAAATTGCTCGTAATCGCGGTTCGTTACCGGATATCGTGAAAGATAGTAGCAGCTTAGCGTCACTCTTGTCGTCGGCCGCTCATTCGGGGTCGCGTTCAGATCGTCGCTTCCCATCACAAATTCACTCGAGGAGATGAAGAGCATTGGACAGCCCAATGAAGTTTCAAAATTGGCATAACGCGAACGCTCCGACGCGACGTCGATTTTGACGGTCGCAGCAACCGGCTCAGGCTCTTCAGCCACTGGCTTGGGCATTGATTTTTCGTCCGCCTCATCCAGGTAGAGATCGACAAGGTCCTCGGCTTCGTCCACGTCGATGCCGAGATTCTCCGCCATGTTTATGAAGGCATCGCGTTGGTCGTCGCGTATGGAAGTGCTGTCGAGGGCGCTCAGACGGAGCATGCGCAGAAATTCTTCCTGCGGATTCTTGCCGGCCTCGACTTGCGATCCTGCGCCAGCCGCAGGCGGCGGAGGCGGCGCGACCGTTTCCACGCGCTCGATGCAGCTATCTTTGATCTCGGCCTCGATCTGCGACTCGATCTGCTCCTTCGTCAATCCGTGATCGGCGCCAAAATGATAAAGATTCTCTTCCTCATCTTTCGTCAGAACGCCGTTCGAGGTAGCGAAGGTCAAATACTTTTGAAATTCCGCGCTGGCTTCTTCGCGTTCGCGCGTCGCAAGTTCCTCGTCCAAGACCTGGCGTCGGGCCGGGTCGAGAAGCTCGACCCGCGCCTCGGTGAGAAAGCGCGAGGATTCATCCAGGCCGGAGCGGAGCAACTGCGTAAGTGGGTTACTCGGCTGATTCTTCAGTGGCAATTTCTTTTGCCACCAGCGCAAGAGTTCACGGCAATGCTCCTCGATAACTTGATTGCTCGGGTTCGCGCGCGGATCGAGGCAGAGCCGTTCGTAAAAATTAGACGACTTGTAATTGTTCCAGCCTTCCCACTTGCGCGGATCGTCAGGAAGAGGAAGTGGAAAACTGATGTCGCACTTGGAGTTCACGCGACAGTCACATCGCTCAGGCTTGATATGGCCGCTTCAATCTCTCCGGGGGCCAGACCAGTGCTTCGGCCGATCAAAACCTTCGAGCGATTGCCGCAAGCTTCGACCGCTACCTCGAGCACTTGATTGGCGTTATATTGGTAAGTCAGTTCAACCGCCGAACCTTTTGGCAGGAATGGCGGCAACTTCACATCGCAGATGCCAAGAGGCGTGCATTCCGCCGGCAACGAACTTTCTCCTTCCACAATCTTCACGACCGCGTGCTGCATGTTCGCGCTCGCCGTCCCGAAGGAATTTTTCGCCAGGGCCGGAATCGCCGTCATTTTTCGAATCATTGGAAAGACATATTCCTGCAGTTGTTTTTCATCCCACAAAACCACACCCAGTGTGTGCGAGGTGATGTTTGTCACTTGAATCAGGCCACCCTCCCGCGAGGAAAATTGCTGACGCGTGACCTCTCCCAGCACCTTCTCCCCCGTCACGTCTTCTTCGCGCAACATCGACAAGACCGCCTGAATCGCGGCGCCCAAGGCCACGGCTTCATCCGGATTCACATCATCGACGATCGGCGATGGCGTGAGCTCCGAAATCATCGTCCGTACCATCGGCATGCGCGTCATTCCACCGACCAGAAGCACCTTGTCGACTTTGTCCCACTTCATCTTGGCTTCTTGCATGACCATCTCGCAGATCGTCTTGCATTTTTCGACCAGGTGCCGTGTGCTTTTCTCGAATTCCTCGCGCGTTAACTCCAGCTTGACGCTTTTTCCATTGTGATGATGGACAATGGTCGTGCGCTTCCGGCTGGTGAGCTGGATCTTGGCGGCCAACGCGCGGCTCTGCAGGTCTTGATAAGACTGTAGATCGAGCAGTGGATTTTCCCCATGGCACTTATCGAATTCGTCCGCCACCATGTTGACGATTACGTCGTCCCAATCTTTTCCCCCGAGGCGATGATCCCCATTGGTCGCGAGCATCTCGATCTTATGCTCGTGAATGCGCATGATGGTTACGTCAAAAGTGCCGCCACCCAAATCGAAAACAAAAACCGTTTGATCTTGGTCCAATTTATCAAGCCCGTAGGCCAAAGCCCCGGCCGTCGGTTCGTTGATAATTTGGAGAACGTTCAATCCGGCGAGTTGACCGGCCGTGATGGTAGCGGTGCGCTCGGCGTCGTTAAAGTAAGCTGGCACCGTAATGACCGCGTCCGTGACCGGTTCGCCCAGAGATTTTTCCGCGTCGGCCTTTAGTTTTTTCAGGATCAATGCAGATAGTTCTTCGGCCGAATAAATCTTCCCGCCGAATTCGCGATGGAATTGCTCCTTTGACTTACCCATTTCGCGCTTCACGAAATCGACAATGTTTTCAGGTTCACCCACGGAGCTGTTTTTCGCGATCGTGCCGACGATCGCATTCGCGCCGTCGAAGAGAATGACCGATGGAGTGATTCGCTCGCTTTCGGCGTTTGCCAGGATTTGTGGTTTTCCGTAGGCGTCGATGTGTGCCGCGGCCGAAAATGTCGTGCCAAGATCAATGCCTATTGCTTTGCGTGTGGCCATATGTGGGAGATTGCTCGTGCTGCTTCTGCTCTAGTCGCAGTTTTTATGCCGAACGTAGATGCGAATTTCGATGTCGCCCCTGAAACAAAAACAGACCCTCCGCGTTCGCAGGATCGACATCATTTTCGGCCGGTCTCAGCCGAACCGTTTCGCGATAACTTCCTCGGCACGAATGAGCTTACCCCGCCATTGAAACCCGCGCTTCACCCGCATGACGATGCGGCCGTCCTCCTCGGCATAATCCGCTGGTTCGTAACTGAGCACTTTGTGCAGCGCACGATCGACGCTCTCTCCTGCCTCGATCTCCTTCACTTCGAACCGATGCAGAATTTCCAGGAGCGATAGCACGGCGTTCTCCAAGTTATCGCGCCATTGCGCCACGGCGCCACGCTTGCCTTCGTCTTCCGCCGCCGATTGCAATTGCGAAGAAAGGCTCGTCAGATCATCGAAGAGATGGACCAGATCGTGAATAAAAGGTTTTTGCAGTGATTCGTGCAAAAAATTGTCGCGGTACTTGAGCAACTCTTCGTGCAACGAATCAAACAACCGCTGGTTGACGCTTTCCGTGCTGCGAATGGCCGAGAGTTGCTCATCTACTTTTTGGAATTGTTGGAGCAAATCCGCCGAAGGTTGCGGAATCGAATTCGCCAGCTGGTCGATCCGATCACTGAGCGCAGTTTCCAGCCTCTGTATCCGGTCGTTTAACAAATGAAATACACCCAGAATGTCCGCCGCGCCGGTTTTGTTGGAAGCATTTTCGCCGTTTTCCGGCGCACCGGCCGGAGGCGTTTTCTCCGCCTCGGCGCTGAGCAATTTCATTACCGCAGCGAATTCGTCCTTCGTCTTCGCTTCCTTACCCATGCCCCTCCTCTTTGGCGAAGAAGCTACGGATCGCCTCGACTAATCCCTCGATGTCGTATCGCCGCGCTTGGATATCGATCTTTAATCCTTGCTCGCGCGCTGTTTTCGATGTGACCGGACCAATACTTGCCACTTGCATGCCTTTTGGCCACGGCAAATCCAGCGCGACAAAATTTTCCACCGCCGACGAGCTCGTAAACGTGATAAGATCGGCGCCTTCCTCCAATAGACGCCGCCGCGCGCCGGTAGCGTCGCGCGTCTCTGGAACTGTGCGATAAGCGAAACCTTCGTCCACGATTGCTCCCAAACCCGAGAGTTCCTTAGGGAGCACGTCTCGCGCCTTTTCCGCCCGGGCAATTAGAATTCGGAGGTTCTCGACGCCTCCCTGCCTTGCGAATTCGCGCACGATCGCTTCGGCCACGAATTCCTCCGGTTGAAGATCGACATGCAGATGATAATCCTTCACCCGCTGCGCCGTGGCCGGTCCGATCGCCGCGATCCTCACTCCGCCAATTTCCCGCGCATCGTCGTAGAGTTTGAAAAACATTTCAAAAAATGCCTCCACGCCGTTTGGGCTCGTGAAAACAATCCAGTCATAGGAATGCGCATCTTGCACGAGCTCGGCGAATTCGCGCAGGTCTGTCGGTGGCTCGATTCGAATCGTCGGTAATTCCACGATCTCCGCGCCGAGCGCGCGCAATCGGTTGCTTAGCTCGCTCGCCTGCTTGCGTGTGCGCG
>Ga0208991_1000284_pt1 | contig 11871 bp, 6 predicted proteins | sample MedBloCAOM3_M2_FD_187855 | JGI IMG/M metagenome (GOLD analysis project Ga0208991, IMG submission 187855) | Forest soil microbial communities from El Dorado National Forest, California, USA - Mediterranean Blodgett CA OM3_M2 (SPAdes) (version 2) | ecosystem: Environmental > Terrestrial > Soil >...
CTGGCATTCGGAATAGATCAGCGCTTCCTGGGCCAGCGCGCAGACGCGGTCGAAGCTGAGCTCCGGCGTGGCAGCGATGCCGCCGTCCAGGAGCCCCACGGTCGCGAGGTTGCGCGAATTCTCCAGCGCGCGGCGCAGCGTCAGCACGCCGGACGAGCCACCGTCATAATTCTTGGGAGTCCAATAGTCGCGTTCGCGCGCGCTTGCTCCTCCGATCGGCGGGAGCGTGACCGGCTCGTCGCGCACCAGCGTGTTGGGCTGAAGCCCGGCGCGCAGCGCCGCGAGATAAGTGATCGGCTTGATCGCCGAGCCCGGCTGCCGGCGGGTCTGCGAGGTCCGGTTGAGCTGGCTCAGCTCATAGGAGAATCCGCCCGCCATGGCGAGGATGCGGCCGGTCTTGTTCTCCATCACCAGCGCCGCGCCCTGCACCGTCGGCCGGACCCGCAGGTCGGCGCGCGCCGCGACCTTGCCCTGGCCGTTCACGACGCGCACGAAGACCACGTCGTTGATCTGCAGCCGGCGCTGGATGTCGGCACTGCCGGTGCGCAGCGCAAGCACCCGGCCATCGGGAAGCCCGACCCGCATGCCGTCGGCCGTCTTCTTGGCTCCCGGCTTGTCCACGACGACCGCCGGCGACCAATGCACGTCGCGCAGCGGCAGACGCGTGCGCTCGAGCGCCTGAAGCCAGTCCGGCTTGGCGGCCGCGGGTGGAGCGCCCGGCGCCGCCGGCCCGGATGCGCGCTCGGCCCGAAGCTGCTTGATCGTGTCGGAGAGATTGGCCTCAGCGCCCTGGAAGTCGACCCGCCCGGTCTTGAGCTCGTACTGGGCGAGGCCCTCCTGGAGCGCCGTCTCGGTCGCTTTTTGCAGATCGGGATAGATCGTCGAGCGCACCGTATAGGTCGCGTTGGCGAGCGGCTGAAGACCCGGGACCGTCTTCACTTCGCGGGCGAGATAATCGAAGAAATGATGCGCCGCTTCGTTGCGCGGCTGCTCGGCGGCGACGATTTGTGGCAGCGCGCCCTGCAGCCGTTTCAGCTGATCCGCCGTGATCACGCTGTCTTCCTGCATGCGGCCCAGCACATAGTCGAGGCGCTCGCGCGCGCGATCGGGGGCGCGCTCCGGGCTGAAATAATTGGGGCCCTTCACCAGGCCCGCCAGCATGGCGCCCTCGGCGAGCGACAGATCCTTGACCGATTTTCCGAAATAGCTGCGCGCCGCCATTTCGACGCCCCAGGAATTGCGGCCGAAATAGATCGAATTGAGATAGAGCTCGAGAATCTCCGGCTTGGTCAGCGTGTGCTCGACCCGCGACGTCACGATGATCTCGCGGATCTTGCGCTCATAGGTGACGTCGTCGCCGACCACCAGATTCTTCACCACCTGCTGGGTGATGGTGGAGCCGCCCTGCGGACGCCCGGGCTGCATCATGTTGACCACGAAGGCGCGCACCAGCCCTCGTTCGTCGATTCCCTTGTGCTGGAAGAAACGCTTGTCCTCGGCGGCCACGAAGGCGCGCGACACCGTTTCCGGAATCTCGCTCAGCGACACCGGGATGCGACGGTTGCCGGGCTCGTAGAGCTCGGCGAAATAACTGCCTTTGCCGTCGATCACCTTCGAGGGGCTGGCGAGACGCAGGCCCTTGAGGCGGGTGTGATCGGGAAGATCCGCGGCCGCCTTGTTGAAGAACTCGATCACCTGGCCGATGTCGACCGGCGACGGGTTGGGCGTCTCGTTCTTGCAGAGCTCCCGGTAGGTCGCGTTCAGATCGCCGAAATTGATGCCGCGAAAGGCCTTGATCTCGCTCGCGATCGCGGTCGGGTCCGCCAATGCGGTCTCGACCAGGTCATCGAGCGCCAAGTCCTCGACCTCGAACACCTTGCGCATATGGGCGCAGCCGGCCCGCAACAGCTCGACGACCTGGGCCCGGTCGGCCGCGCTGTCGAATTGCGTCCGCACGTCGTCGGGCCGTGTCGAAACCTGGCTCAGAGCCAAGACGACCGCCAAAATCTTTACCAGTATCGATTCCATGGAATGACACGGACCCCGGCTGACCGCCGCAACCATCGCCCCACACGGTTACATTCCTACTAAAAGGCTTTTTATGGGAGGGCGTTCCGATCACCGTAACCGATTTGGATGTTTATTTTTTTCCGATTGTCCGAAGCCTTAACGCCGCTCCGCGCGTGCGCCGGGAGGGCGGCAACGATCGGCCCTGCGCGCTTCCGGCGACGGTACAAGTTCAATTCCGGGCGGGTGATTTCTTGGAATATTTCAGATATCCGATCACGAAAATATAGAATATTTTCCTTTTTTTGCGACGACTATTGCCCGGTGACAGAATAAACATTCTATTCGATGTATTGCCATGCGACCGAAAGGCTCGTCCATGTCCGCTCCCCCCACCGACCGGGCTATCCGGCGGCCCCGGCTCTCTCTCGACACCTGGGCGATCATCGCCGCCAGCGCCCTGGTTCTCGCCATCGTGGTCGGCACGCTGCCGCGCGTTCCCTGGTGAGGCTTCCATGTCTTTTGCAACGACCGCGGACGATGCAAGCTCCACCTTCGGGCGCCGCCTCATCGAGCTTGCGCCCGGCATCGCGCTGCTGTTGGCGATCGGTTACAGCGGCAAGCTGATCGAGCAGACCATCGCGGCCTACGGCAAGGCCAACCATCTGGCGCTGCCCAACATCGAATATGTGCTGTGGGCGATCGTGATCGGGCTGATCATCGCCAACACGGTCGGCGTGCCAAAGATCTTCCGGGCCGGCGTCGCGACCTACGAATTCTGGCTCAAGCTCGGCATCGTGCTGCTCGGCGTGCGCTTCCTGCTCGGCGACGTGCTCAAGCTCGGCGGGATCAGCCTGGTGGCGGTCGCACTCGAGCTCACGATCTCGATCGTGCTGATGACCTGGCTCGGCAACGCCTTCCGGCTCACGCCCAAGCTCACCAGCCTGCTTGCGATCGGGTCTTCGATCTGCGGCGTCTCGGCGATCATCGCGGCCAAGGGTGCCATCAATGCCAAGGACGAGGAGGCCTCTTACGCGATCGCGGCAATCCTGGCGCTCGGCGCCATCGGGCTGTTCGTGTTTCCGGTGATCGGCCACCTGCTCGCCATGAGCGACCACGCCTATGGGCTATGGGCCGGTCTGGCGATCGACAACACCGCGGAGGCGACCGCGGCCGGCAACCTGTGGTCCGAGCAGGCCGGCAAGATCGCGGTGCTCGCCAAGACCACCCGCAACGCGACCATCGGTTTCGTGGTGCTCGGCTACGCGATCTATTGGGCGACGCGAGGCGAGGCGGAGACCATCGAACACAAGGGCGCCTTCTTGTGGCAGAAATTCCCGAAATTCGTGCTCGGTTTCCTCATCGTGTCGCTGCTCGCGACGCTGGGCGCCTTCACCAAGGAGCAGACGGCCGACATCGCCAACCTGTCGCGCTGGGCCTTCCTGCTGACCTTCGCGGGCGTGGGCTTGAGCACCGACTTCGGTGAGATGCGCAAGCAAGGACTCTATCCGTTCATCGTCGGCGCCGCCGGCGAGATCGGGATCGCGGTGCTGACCTTGGGCATCGTGCTCGCGGTCCAGCCCTGGCTCCCGACGTAGGACCGAACATCATGGCGAGCCATTTGTCCCAGATCCCCAAGACCGCGCCCTTCGCCGAGGACGAGATCGAGATCCTCAATCGCGTGGTCGGGCCCGCCAACCCGATCCAGCGCGCCTGGCTCGCCGGCTTCCTGGCCGGCATCGACGCCCAGTCGGCGCCCGCCAAGCCGGCCCCGGTTGCGCGGCCGGCCGAACCGCTGACCATCGTGTTCGCGAGCGAGTCCGGCAACAGCGAACGCCTGGCCGCCGACCTGGCCAAGATCGCGCGCAAGCGCGGCTTGCGGCCCACCGTCATCGACATGGCCGATCTCGACGTGGCGACGCTGCCGGCGACCCGCCGGCTGGTCATGATCGCGGCGACCTGGGGCGAGGGCGAGCCCCCGGCGCGCGCTGCGGCGCCCTATGCGGCGCTGATGGGCGACGGCGCACCGCGCCTCGACGGCGTCGAGTTCGCGGTGCTGGCGCTGGGCGACACCGCCTATGTGGAATTCTGCGCCATCGGCAAGGCGATCGACGCCCGGCTGGAAGCGCTGGGCGCCAAGCGCGTCGCGGACCGAGCCGACCTCGACCTCGATTTTGCCGAGCCGGCCGCGCGCTGGATCGACGGCGCCGTCACGGCGCTGGCGCCGGCCGCCGAGGCCGGCCAGGCTCCGACGATCGGTCAGGTGATCGCGGTCGACTTCGGGGCGGCACCGGAGCCCAATCTCGGCCCGGTCGAGGCCGAGGTGATCGCGCGTATCGATCTCAACTCGTCGCGCTCCGACAAGGAGACGATCCATCTCGAGCTCGCCTTCGACGGCAAGGCGCCTGCCTACAATCCGGGCGACTCGCTCGATCTCTATCCGAGCAACGATCCGGCCTATGTGGAGCAGCTGCTGCGGGCGGCCGGCCTCGCCTCCGACGGCGCCCTGCGCGATGAATTCACCAAAAATCGTGACGTCACCACCTTGTCGCTCAAGACGGTCGAGAATTACGCCGCCGCCACCGGACATCACTACGTCAAATCGCTGCTCGATTCCGGCGACGCCCGCACCTGGATCGCGGGACGCCAACTCATCGATCTGGTCGAGCATTTTCCGATCGCGCTGTCGGGCGAGCAGTTGCGTGCGCTTACGCGTCCCTTGGCTCCACGCGCTTATTCGATCGCGTCGTCGCGCCGCGAGGTCGGCGACGAGGCGCATCTGCTGGTCTCGGCGGTGCGCTACGACAGCCACGGGCGCAGCCGCACCGGCGTGGCGTCGGGCTTCGTCGCCGAGCGCCTGCGCAAGGGCGGCCGCGTGCGGGTGAAGCTGCGGCCCAACAAGCATTTCGCGCTGCCGGCGTCCGACCGCGACATCATCATGGTGGGGCCGGGCACCGGCGTCGCGCCGTTCCGCAGCTTCGTCCAGGAGCGCCGCGGCGCGGGCGCCACCGGAAAGTCCTGGCTGTTCTTCGGCGACCGCAACTACACCCACGACTTCCTCTACCAGCTCGAATGGCAGGATGCCCTGAAGGACGGCGCGCTCACCCGCATGGATGTCGCCTTTTCGCGCGATACGCCGGAGAAGATCTACGTGCAGAACCGCCTGTGGGATCGCCGCCGCGAGCTCGTCGAGTGGCTCGATGACGGCGCCTATCTCTATGTCTGCGGCGACGCCAAGCAGATGGCCAAGGACGTGCGCGGCACGCTGGTGCGGGCCTATGCCGACGTGAAGGCGGTCGCGCCCGAGGTCGCCGAGCAGGCGGTCGGCGCGCTCGAGCGTGGACGGCGCTATCTGCAGGACGTGTACTAAGCTACCGTCATCGAAGCGCAGCCGTAGGGTGGGCAAAGGGCGCGGCATGCGCCCGTGCCCACGCGGCGTGCCACGGTGGGCAAGCTTCGCTTTGCCCAACCTACGGCCCTCGCAATAACGTGAGACCAACTGTCATGGCCAAAGAACTTTCGCGCAACGAACGCATCAAGGAAGCGAGCGATTATCTCCGCGGCACCCTGGCCGAAGGCCTGCGCGACGAGATCACCGGCAGCATCGTCGAGGACGACGCGCAGCTGGTGAAATTCCACGGCATGTATCTGCAGGACGACCGCGACCTGCGCGGCGAGCGCTCGTCGAAAAAGATGGAGAAGGCGTTTGCCTTCATGCTGCGCGTGCGCATCTCGGGCGGTGTGCTTACCCCGGCGCAATGGCTGACCCTGGACGAGATCGCCCGCCACTACGGCAACGGCACCATGCGGCTCACGACGCGGCAGACCGTGCAGCTGCACGGCGTCATCAAATCCAATCTCAAGGCCACTCTGCGGGCGATGGACGCCGCGCTGCTCTCGACCATCGCGGCCTGCGGCGACGTCAACCGCAACGTGATGTGCAATCCCAATCCACACCAGTCGAACGCCCATCGCGCCGCCTACGACCTGGCGGTGGCGATCTCCAACCACCTGACGCCGCGCACGGCGGCCTATCGCGAGATCTGGCTCGACGGCGAGCGCATCGCGGGCGGCGAAACAGAGGTGGTCGAGCCGATCTACGGCAAGACCTACCTGCCGCGCAAATTCAAGATCGCGGTCGCGGTGCCGCCGTCGAACGACGTTGACGTGTTCGCCAACGATCTCGGCTATATCGCGATTCTCGACCGCAAGGGCGCGGTGCGCGGCTGGAACGTGACGGTGGGCGGCGGCATGGGCATGACCCATGGCGAGCCGGAAACCTATCCGCGCACCGCCGACGTCATGGGCTTCTGCAAGACCGAGCAGGCGGTGGCGATCGCGGAGGCGGTGGTGACCGTGCAGCGCGACTGGGGCGACCGCTCCGACCGCAAGCATGCGCGTCTCAAATATACCATCGAGGATCGCGGCCTCGCGGCGTTCCGCGCCGAGGTCGAGCGCCGCGCCGGCGTGACACTCGACGAGCCGCAGGCTTTCACCTTCACGTCCACCGGCGACCGCTACGGCTGGACCGACAGCGAGGGCGGCCGCTGTCATCTCACGCTGCTCATCGAGAACGGCCGCGTGCATGACGTTGCGGAAAAGACGCTGATGACCGGCATGCGCGAGATCGCGCGCCAGCATGACGGCGACATCCGCCTCACCGCCAACCAGAACCTGATCGTCGCCAACGTGGCCAAGAGCAACCGGGCCGCGGTCGAGAAACTGGCGGCCGCGCATGGGCTGCTGGCGCCGGCGTCCGGGCTGCGGCGCAACGCCATGGCGTGCGTGGCGCTGCCCACCTGCGGGCTCGCGCTCGCCGAAAGCGAGCGTTATCTGCCCGACCTCGTCACGGCGCTCGACGCGCGGCTGGCGGCGCATGATCTCTCGGCCGACGACATCGTGATCCGCATGACCGGCTGCCCCAACGGCTGCGCGCGGCCCTACATCGCCGAGATCGGATTGGTCGGCAAAGGACCCGGCCGCTACAATCTCTATCTCGGCGCCGCCTTCGACGGATCGCGCCTGTCCAAGCTCTATGCCGAGGATCTGCAGCACGACGAGATCATCGCCCGGCTCGATCCCCTGTTTGGCGCTTACGCGCGCGAGCGCATCGCGGGCGAGCGCTTCGGCGATTTCGTCATCCGCGCCGGCTACGTCGCAGCGACCAGCAATGGGCGCGATTTCCACGCCAATACCGGGCCACAACGCGCCGTCTAGATTCGTCTCGCCGCGTCATCGCGAGTCATCGCTGCCCCGCCGATTGACGCCCCCCGATCGAGCGTATTTATTCCCCCGGCCACGCCCCAACACTGGCGCGGCAGGAAAGGACCGCCCATGGCCGCCCTCAGCGAGCGCCTGAACACGCCGATCTCGACCGCGGAGCTGCAGCGGCGATGGAACGCGGTGCGCGCCGCCATGCAGGCGCAAAAGATCGACGTCCTGCTGATGCAGAACAACAACGATCACATGGGCGGTTATGTCCGCTATTTCACCGACATGCCGGCGACTAACGGCTACCCCAACACGGTGGTGTTTCCGCGCGACGCCGACATGACGGTCGTCACGCAGGGCCCGTTCGGCGGCGCGCAGGAGCTGCCGCCGGAGGGCGACGGCGTGTGGCGCGGCGTCAAGCGGGTATTGACCACGCCGAGCTATTCCTCCGCGCATTACACCAAGGACTACGATCCCGAGCTCGCCGCCACGGCGCTCGTACCCTACGCCAAGGCCACGATCGGCCTTGTCGGCACCTATCAGATGTCCTACGCGACGGTCGACTTCATCAAGCGGCGCTTTTCGGGCGCGACCTACGTGGACGCTTCCGAGTTGGTCGACCGCATCAAGGTGCCAAAAAGCCCCGAGGAGATGGAATTGATCCGCCGCACCACGCGGATGCAGGACGGCGCCATGAAGGCCGCCTTCGACGCCGTCAAGCCGGGGATGCGCGACAGCGACGTGTCGGCGATCGCGGCGCATTACAGCATGCGTAACGGCAGCGAGCAGGGAATTTACCTCTGCGCCTCGTCGCCGATCGGCCAGCCCGCCCGCATCAACCAGCGGCACGTGCAGGACCGCGTGATCCAGAAGGGCGACCAGATCGCGCTGCTGGTCGAGGACAACGGGCCGGGCGGCTTCTACACCGAGCTCGGCCGCACCTGCGTGGCCGGCAAGGCGCCGCAGGCCATGAAGGACGAGCTCGCCTTCACGCTGGAGGCGCGCAAGATGACGCTCGACCTGCTCAAGCCCGGCACGCCCTGCCGCGACATCTGGGAGGCCTTCAACGCCTTCATGCGCAAGAACGGCCGGCCCGAGGAGGCGCGGCTCTATTGCCATGGCCAAGGCTACGACCTGGTCGAGCGCCCGCTGGTGCGCAAGGACGAGCCGATGACCATCGAAAAGGACATGAACATCGTGGTGCACCCGACCTACATCCACAAAGGCTACGTGAACTGGCTGTGCGACAATTATTTCATCGGCGGCAACGGCCCGGGCGACCGGCTGCACCAGTTCCCCGAGGTGATCACCGAGATCGAGTGAATTAACTCTGCGTCATCACGGTGCGGCCCGCGCTTGCTTTACGGGCTGCAACATGTCTGTATCACGCCGAAAAATCCGCAAGTTAAAGCAGCCCCGTGCCACGCACTGATTTTCAGCAACTCGCAAAATCCTTCGGCAGTTCGACGGCCGACACGGGTGTGGCGCGATGAAGCCGGCTCGGTTTCGCCACTACGCCCCGACCACGGTCGACGAGGCGGTCGCGCTCCTGGCCCGGCTCGCGCCGGATGACGGCCGCGTGCTGGCGGGCGGCCAGAGCCTGGTACCCACCATGGCGTTCCGGCTGGCGCGGCCGGCCCATCTGATCGACATCAACGGCATCGTGGCGCTCGATCGCCTTGCGGTCGAAAAGGAACGGCTTTCCATCGGCGCTTGCGTGCGCCACGTCGCGTTTCACCGCCCGGTCGTTGACGGTCCGCTCGGCAAGCTGCTCGCGACGGTGGTGCGCCATATCGCGCATTACCCCATCCGCACCCGCGGCACGTTTTGCGGCAGCATCGCCAATGCGGATCCCGCCGCCGAATGGTGCACCGTCGCGGCCGCGCTCGGCGCCGAGATGGTGGCGCGCCGCGAGGGCGGCACGCGCGTCATCCCGGCCGATCGATTCTTTGCCGGCATCATGAGCACCGCGCTGACAGAGGACGAGCTCTTGACCGAGGTGCGGCTGCCTCTGCTGCCGGCCGACACGCGCATCGGTTTCTACGAGTTCAGCCGGCGTGCCGGCGACTTCGCGATCGCCATGGGGCTCGCGACGTTCCGGGTGAAGAACGGCAAGATCTTCGAGCCGCGCGTCGCGGTCGGCGGCGCCGAGCCGCATGCGCGCCGCATCGCGGAGGCCGAGCAGGCCCTCGCCGGCCAGGCCCCCGGCGCGGACGCCTTCGCGGCCGCGGCCGAGCGCGCCGCTTCGTCCGTCGACCCGATGCAGGACGTCAACAACACGGCGCAGTACCGGCGCGACCTCGTCCGCACGGTCGTGCGCCGCGCGCTCGAACAGGCGGCCGCATGAGCGCGCCGGTGAGACTCGAAGCCACCAGATGGATCGGCCAGTCGGTCGAGCGGCTGGAAGACCCGCCGCTGGTCACCGGCCGCGGCCGCTATGCGGGCGACATCTCGTTTCCGCACCAGCTCCATATGCGGATCGTGCGCTCCAACCATGCGCACGGGAAAATCGTCGCGATCGACACCAGCGCCGCCAAGGCGCTGCCGGGAGTCGTTGCGGTATGGACCGCCGCCGACATTCCGGAGGTGCCCCCGGTCGATTTCCGCGAAGGCCGCATCGAGAAGCTTGAGCCCTATCGCCAGCCCGTGCTGGCGACCGACCGCGTGCGCTACGTGGGCGACCCGGTGGCGGCCGTGTTCGCCGAGGACGCCTACATCGCCGAAGACGCGGCCGACCTCGTCACCATGGAGATCGACGAGCTGCCGGTGCTGCTCGATGCCGAGGCCGAGCCCGGCGAGTTCTCGCCCGGCCGCAACACCGAAGCCACCATCGTGCGCCAGGGCTATGGCGACGTCGATGCGGCGCTGCGCGGCGCGCACGCGGTCGTCGAGCTCGAATTGACGGTGGGGCGGCATTCCGGCGTACCGATCGAGACGCGCGGCGCGATCGGCCGCTATGACGCTTCGCGCGATATGCTGGAGCTGCACGGCGCCGCCAAGGTGCCGCATCGCAACCGCGAGCTGCTCGCGCGCATGCTCAAGCGCAGCCCCTCGGCCATCAGCGTGTTCGAGTCCCATGTGGGCGGCGGTTTCGGCATTCGCGGCGAGATCTATCCCGAGGACGTGCTGGTCTGCGTGGCCGCGATGCGGCTCGGCCGGCCGGTCAAATGGATCGAGGACCGGCGCGAGCACCTGATCTGCGCCAACCATTCGCGCCAGCAGAAGCACCGCATCAAGGCGGCGGTCGATGCGGAGGGACAGATCCTCGCGATCGACGACGAGTTCTGGCACGACCAGGGCGGCTATATCCGGACCCACGCGATCCGGGTCGCGATGATGATCTGCGGTATCCTTCCCGGTCCCTACCGGGTGCCGGCCTATCGCTCGCTCGGCCATTTCCGCCTCACCAACAAGACGCCGGCCGCGACCTACCGGGCGCCCGGGCGCTACGAGACGACCTTCATCCGCGAACGGCTGGTCGATGCGGTGGCGCAGCGCCTCGCCCTCGATCCGATCGCGGTGCGGCGGCGCAATCTCATCACCAAGGAAGAGATGCCCTATCCGCGCCCGCTCGAGGCCTTGGGCGAGGAAATCCACTACGACTCCGGCGACTATGCGGCGCTGCTCGACCGGGTGCTGGCGGCGGCCGACTGGGACAATCTGCAGGCCGCCTTGAAGAAGCGGCGCCAGCAGGGCGAGCTGGTCGGCGCCGGCATCGCGATGTTCGTGGAGAAGAGCGGGCTCGGCCCCTCCGACGGCGTCAAGATTTCGGTCGATACGTCGGGCATGGTCGAGGTCATCACCGGCGGCGCCTCGATCGGCCAGGGTTTCGAGACCGTGATGGCGCAGGTCTGCGCCGAGACGCTGGGCGTCGACTACCGGGCGGTGCGTGTGATCCACGGGCAGACCGACCGCATCGCTTTCGGGATCGGGGCGCACGCCTCGCGCGCCACCGTGATGACGGCGTCGGCGACCTACAACGCGGCCATGAAGCTGCGCGCCAAGGCGCTCGACTACGCGGCCGGCATGATGCAGGCGCCGGTCGGCGCGCTTGCGATCGTCGACGGCGAGGTGGTGCGCACCGACCGCGACGCCAGGCCCTCGATGAGCCTGGGCGCGGTCGCGCTCGGCCTCGAGCCGACATCGAAGACCCGTGGGGGCCGTGAGCCGGGACTGTCGGCCGAGGGCTGGTTCGACGTCGACCACCAGGTCTATCCCTACGGCACCCATATCGCGGTGGTTCGCGTGGACGGCGAGACCGGCGGCGTGACGATCGAGCGCTACGTCATCGGCTACGACATCGGCCGCGCCATCAATCCGGTCCTGGTCGAGGGACAGATCGTCGGCGGCTTCGCCCAAGGGCTCGGCGGTGCGCTCTACGAGGAATTCCTCTACAACGAGCGCGGCGATCCGCTGTCCACCAGCTTCGCCGATTACCTGATGCCGAGCGCGCGCGAGACGCCCCGCGTCGAGGTGATCCTGACCGAGGAGGCGCCAAGCCCGCTCAATCCGCTCGGCATCAAGGGCGCGGGCGAAAGCGGCATCACGCCGGTAGGCGCCGTGATCGCGGCGGCGGTCGAGGCCGCCATCGGGTTGCCGGGCGCCATCAAGGAGCTTCCCATCACGCCGCAGCGGCTCAAGCATATCCTCGAC
>Ga0208991_1000285_pt1 | contig 11858 bp, 10 predicted proteins | sample MedBloCAOM3_M2_FD_187855 | JGI IMG/M metagenome (GOLD analysis project Ga0208991, IMG submission 187855) | Forest soil microbial communities from El Dorado National Forest, California, USA - Mediterranean Blodgett CA OM3_M2 (SPAdes) (version 2) | ecosystem: Environmental > Terrestrial > Soil >...
GCGAGCGCCCGCGCGATTTGCAATCGCTGTCGCATGCCGCCGGAAAGTTGCGATGGAAACTTGCTGCGATGCCGATCCAGATCGACCATGCACAGATAGGTCTGGATGATCGTTTCCCATTCGCGCCTGGGCACTTTGCGAACGCGCAGGCCAAAGCGCACGTTTTCCTCGACGGTCAGCCAGGGAAACAATGCCGAACCGGCATCCTGAAAGAACATCACGCGGTCGCGGCCGGCTCCGGTCACGGCGCTCCCTTTGGACGTCACCGATCCGCTGGTCGCGGGTTCGAAACCCGCGAGAATGTTGAGCAGGGTCGACTTCCCGCAACCCGAAGGCCCGAGCAGACAGAAGAATTCGCCGTCATTGATCTCGACATCGATGCCGTCGAGCGCGACGTAGGGTTGATGCGCGCTATCGTACGTCTTGCGAAGGTTGGCGACCCGCAACAAACTCTGCCTCCGGAGGACAGCAGGAGCACGACGGCTGTAAAACCGTAAGGTTGCCCCGCGCGAGTGTCAATGAACGGACTTTCATCAATGCCGCTGCCTTTGTCGGCGTTAGCGGGCTCTCGAGCAACTCGCCGCCGCGGCGGGCTGCGGGCCGTGAACGGCTTGCGAAGCAGCAGCAACAATCCGCTGGGTAGGGAGGAAGACGGTAATGGGTGACGTGAAGTGCATCGCGCCGACGCGAATAGGGGGCACCGACATCGAATACGCGCAAGGCGTGCGCGCCGGCTCGTGGCTGTTCTTTACCGGCCACATGGCAAGCGATTTCGAGCACGGCCTCGTCGCGGCCGTCGCCGGCAAGCCCGGCCTTCCGCTCGGTGGCCCGCCGCGCTATCGCCGGGAAGGCGACTTCATCATCGATCGCTTTGCCAAGCTGATTGCCGCCGAGGGCGGCGACCTTCGCCATATCGTGCGGGTCGATCAATATTACCCGGACGCCCAAGTGGTGAATGCGTATCAGCGCGCCCGCAAGGCGGTGCTCAAGGAGTTCGTGCCGCCGAGCACATCCGTACTGATGGAGGAGTTGCTGGTCGCCGGCGCCAACATGGACGTATCCATGGTTGCGGTCCTGCCTGGCGGCGAGCGCACGCCGAAGCCGGCACAACCCGAGGGCGTGCCTGTGCCCCAGCATTCCGGCTTCATCGCTTCGCTGGTCTCGGGCGATTACGTGTTTGTCGCCGGCCAGATGCCGAACAACGACGAGATGACCGGGATCGCCAAGCCGGCCTATCGCCCGCCCAATGCGCTCTGGAACGGCACCGATATCAGGCTGCAGACCGAGTTTCTCATCACCTCGCGGCTCAAGCCCGCGCTCGAGGCCGGCGGCAGCTCGCTCAAGAACGCGATCAAGGCGCAGGTCTATCTCACCAACATCACTGACCTGCCGGAATTTTTGGATGTGTGGAACAGCCACTTCCGCGACAATCCGTGTGCGCTCACTGTCGTCGCCACGAAGGGGCTTGCCCTCGTCGAGTCGATCCTGGAAATCAATATCTTCGGGTTGCGCGACAGCGCCAAGGTCAAGAAGCAGATCATCGATCACAAGGCGTCGCAGCACATGCGGCTCGGCCCCGCGGCGGTGCGTGCCGGCGATCTGCTGTGCTTGTCAGGGCTCTACGCCGCCGACGCGGATGGGGCCATCCCGCCGGTGCGCGACACGGCTGGTTTGAAATATTTCGGCGCACCCGCGCACCACGAGATGCGGGCGATATTGACGGCCGCCGGCGAGATTTGCCGCACCGCAGGCGCGTCCATCTCAAATGTGCTTCGGGTCAATCACTTCGTGAGCGATCTGAACGTCGTTCATCCCGCCTTGCGCGCCTGGCAGGAGACGCTCGCGGGCGCCCCCATCCCGTTCGGCGCTGTACGCACGCCGGCGCCGATGCCCGTGCCCGGCTGTAATGTGGTGGCGGACATGTGGGTGTATCATCCGTAAGATCGCGCGTCGCTACGATCTCTCTCGGCGGTGCGGCGGCAGCGCTGGAGTATATGCCGCTGAAATGGCATCAGCGCGCGCAGCAGATTCGGTCTGCTCCCTCCCCCGCAAGCGCGGGGAGGGGTGGGGAGAGGGTGGCTGGCCGGGCTGCGCGTTGCGCGCCCCCTCCCTGTCCCTCCCCCGCAAGCGGGGGAGGGGACGATGTGGCGCCGCCGAGTATCGTAGTCGCGAGTTTGACTCGCGTCAGAAAAGAAAAGCTAGAATCGACATCGGTCGGCAACGACCGCAAATGGGGAGGAACATGAGCGCAGATCGCAGCCGGCATCCCATCGTGCATCTCGTCGGCAGCATCCCGCTGCCGGACGCCGAGACCGTGTTCCGCACCGTATCGGGCGCCGTTGGCCCGCACCTTGCGCGCCTGCCCGACGGCGAGACCGGCATCCGCAAGACTTGGATCCGATTCCTGCAGGACGTGCTCGCCGACAATCCCGCCATCGAGCTCGCCTCGGACGTGCCGCCGTTCAAGTTTGTTCAGTGGGACGGCAAGGTCGTGCGCGAGATTCCCCGCCTGCGCGTGAAGCCAGGCGCCACGCCCGACGCCACGTCGTTCAAGACCGGCTACGCCGAGATGGCGATCGAATCGTGGGGCATGTTCGATCGACTGCAGCAGGCCGGCATCATTCCGCCGAAGGTGAAATTCCAGATCTGCATTCCGACGCCGATCGCGCCGACCTACAACAACATGGTGCCGTCAGACCGTCCCAAGCTCCTGCCGGCGCTGACGGAGCATTTTGCCGGCGAGGTCGCGAAGATCGCGCAAGCGCTGCCGAACGACCGCATCGCGCTGCAATGGGACGTGTGCCAGGAGGTGCTGGCGTGGGAGGGCTACTACGAGCCGGGTCCGGTCGACGTCCGGATCGAGACCATCGACGTGCTCACGAAGGTCGGTGACGTCGTGCCGGCCGCGGTCGAGCTCGGCTATCACCTGTGCTACGGCAGCCCGGCCGACGAGCACATGGTGCAGCCGAAGGACGCCGGCATCATGGTCGAGATCGCGAACGCGATCACCGCGCGCGTGAGGCGCCCGATCCAGTTCTTCCATATGCCGGTGCCCAAGGGCCGCACCGACGATGCCTATTTCGCGCCGCTCGAGAAATTGCAGCTTGGCGACGAGACCGAGCTTTATCTCGGCCTGATCCACCATGACGATGCGCCCGGCGACGCGGCGCGCCTCGCCGCCGCCCGGCGCCACGCCCGCGTCGACGGCGTCGGAACGGAGTGCGGCATGGCGCGCGGCGATCCGGCGCGCCTGCCGGGACTCCTTGCCGCGCATGCGCGCGCCGCGGCTATTTGACCAGCTTGTTGCTGTAGTCGAGCAGGAAAGCCTTGATCTCGGGCTTGACGCTGGCGAGCGCGGCGACGATGTCTTGCGCTTCCTCGCCGGTGACCAGGATCGGCGTGGTCTTCACGATGTTGGCATAGTCGCGGAGGAAATCGCGGTCTTTCCACAGGTCGACGAAGGCGGCGCGCATGATCGTCACCGCTTCGGGGGGAGTCTTCGGCGGCATCAGGGCGGTGCGGAACATCGCGACCAGCGGGTCGCTGCTGGCGCGCAGCACCTCGTACAAGTAGCCGGACGGCTTCTTGCCGTCGTTCACCATGGCGTAGAATTCCTCGAACGTCGGCAGGTCCGGAAGCGCCGGGCTGCGCGGATAGCTGCCGTCCTTGGCGCGCGCCGCGATCTGCCACAGCGGCAGGACGATATTGCCCATGCTCGATTCGATCGAGCCGCGCCAGCCCGGCAACGACGTGTTCGCAAACTGTCCCTCGTTCTGCAGGATGGCGGTTTCCACTTCCTTCAGCCCACGGAAGGCGGGGACCGCCTGGTATTTGAGGCCAAGGAGATCGAGCGAGAGCGCCTGGTTGATGGTGTTGCTGTTCTGGACGTTGAGCGAGAGCGCCTTGAAGTCCCTGGTCTTCATGATGTCGGTTGCGACCTTGAGACCGGGCGGAATGTCCCTGCGCGCATAAGCCACCAGCGGGTTTTCGACGCCGGCGATCATCACGAAATCCGCGTAGTTGACGCGGAGCGCCGGATTGCCCAGGAGCTGCGCGATGATGTCCAGAGTGAAGAAGCCGATCGTTTCGCCGTTGGGCGCGGCTTCGCCGAGCTGGTTGGTGCCGATCACGCCGCCGGCGCCGCCCACGTTCTTGATGACGATCGTCGGCTTGCCCGGAATGTGCGCGGGCAGATGTTGCGCGATGATGCGCCCCTCGATGTCCGACGGCCCGCCGGCGGGGTAGTTGATGATCATGGTGATGGTCTTGCCCTTGTAGAACTGGGCAAGCGCGGTGTCGCTCAAGATGCCGACCGCGAGCGCGACCAGGCCGACGATGACCAGCGATCTTCGGATCATGAAAATCCCTCCCTCCTTGCAGCGAAGCCTGTTTTGTCGCGTTCGGTTCCCAGCCGCGGCAGCCAAGTGACCCCAATTTCAGGGCCGGCGAGCACGGTCCCCGCAACGGGGCGGGGACCGCGATGCGTGACGTCGAGCCAACCGGCGTGGTCGACTTATTTCTTCGCCGACGGCTTCGGCCGCTGGTCGGTCAGCATGGTCCCGAGCCGGAACGGCTCGTATGTGGGCTTGTAGGATTTCTCGTCGAGGAATTGCCGCAGCCCGGTGTTGTAGGAGTCTTCCTGGTCGGCGACCTTGATCGCCTTGCCCTTCTCGGCCAGGTAATCGTACGCCTGCGCGACATCCATCGTGCGCACGTGCCGGATCGCCTGCTTGGTTGCGCGCAGCACGGCCGGGCTTTTCTTCATCAGCTTTTCCGCAAGCTCGGTGGTCGCGGCCTCGAGCTTGTCCAGCGGCACGGCGAAATTGATCATGCCGATGCGCGCGGCTTCCTTGCCGTCGAACGCATCGCCGAGGCAGGCGTAGTAGAGCGCGTGGCGCGGCAGCACCATGTCGGACACCACCTTCGACACCAGCGCGCCGGGCAGAATGCCCCAGTTCACCTCCGAGAGTGAAAACGTCGCGTTCTCGGCCGCGATCGCGAAGTCGCAGGCCAGCAGCTGCATGAACGCACCGCCCACGCAATAGCCGTGCACCATGGCGATGGTGGGCTTGTCGTAGCCGTAGATCCGCTCCCACCGCCATCGATTGGCCGCGGCCGCGGCCTTCTTGCGCTCCGCCGGGTCCTTCTCCAGCTCGCGGAAAAATTTCTTCAGGTCCTGCCCGGCGCTGAAGTTGCCGCCTTCGCCGGTCACCACCACGACCTTGACGTCGTCGTCGACCTCGAGCCGCGCCAGCGCGTCATCCATCTCGTAGTGCAGCGCCGGCGACATCGCGTTGCGCTTCTCGGGGCGATTGAGCGCGGTCCAGGCGATGCCGTCGTGGACTCTGACCTTCACGAACTCGTATTTGTACTCAGCCATCGGCTCTTTCCTCCAGATTGTGGCTACGCGGGCTCGCACGCGACATCGCGAATATCCTAGGGCGGGCCGTCGTCGTAGAGGAACATTCCGCATGACCGGCATCAAGCAGCAAATTCCGGTCGGCGGGGGCACGGCGAATCGAGACCGTCCGCGGCGGCATGCCAGCACTGCTCCGGCGTGGTATCCTGGATTGTGGCGCGCAACCCGTGCACTTATATCGACGATCACGCATCCGCAGCCGCGCGGCCGCAGGGGCTGCAAGCCGAGCAGGGAGATGGCCATGGTTGAGGTTCTTGAGCGCGACACGGTCGGCGAAACCATCGACGCCACGGTCAATTATATCTTCAATAACGGGGAGAAGCTGTTCACTGAGACGGCGGGCCCGGGCGGCACCGATGTGCGTACCGGCGGCACCGTCGATCCTCACCGTGTACCCATCCACAATGCTCGGCTGCACGCCGAGCCGTTCGTGCTCGACCGCGAAGGCTTCCGCTTCGTGCGTCACGATACCGCGGTCACCGACTTCTTCGACGAGGACCAGGTGCGTCGCGTCTACTACCCCGAGATGGAAGCGCTGGTGAAGGCCGAGAGTGGGGCCTCGCGTGTGGTGGTGTTCGATCATACGCTGCGCACCGCCGATGACGAGCAGCGCGAGGCGCGCAAGATCCGCGAGGTCGTGCGGCGCGTGCACAATGACTACACCGAATGGTCCGGCCCGCAGCGCGTGCGCGACCTTCTCCCGCAAGAGGCCGACGATCTCCTGCAACGGCGCTTCGCTATCGTGCAGGTGTGGCGGCCGATCCGTCATCCGGTCGAGAGCTTTCCGCTCGCCATCTGCGACGCCCGCAGCATATTGCCCGATGATTTCGTGGTGAACGAACGCCGCTATCCCAACCGCATCGGCCAGACCTACGCCATCACCTACAATCCCGAGCACCGCTGGTACTGGCTGCCGCGGATGCGGCGCGAGGAGGCGCTGGTGTTCAAGGTCTACGACTCGTCAAAGGACGGTCGTGCCCGGTGGTCTGCCCATACTGCTTTCGACGATCCGACCTCGCCACCCAACGCGCGGCCGCGCGAGAGCATTGAAATCCGCACGCTGGCCTTTTTCTAGCGCCCATCAGCTCTGCTGCACGTGCACGTTGCAGCGCCTGCGCATATTGACTCACACTCCCTCCGCCGAGGCTCGATTGGCTCGCGCCTAGAGGGACGTTGATGCGCAAGATTCTGATCATGGGTCTGCCGGGGGCGGGCAAGACCACGCTCGCGAACGCGCTCGCGCCGCTGCTCAATGCGGTGGTGTTCAATGCCGACGCGGTGCGCGCGAATCTCGCGCGCGATCTCGGCTTCACTCACGCGGACCGCGTCGAGCATGCCCGCCGCATGGGATGGATGTGCGACCGCGTGGTCGAGGCCGGCGGCACTGTCATCGCCGACTTTATCTGTCCGACCGGGGAGACCCGCGCGGCCTTCGGCGACGCCTTCACGATCTGGGTCGACCGTATCGACGCCGGACGCTTCGAGGACACCAATCGGATGTTCGTGGCGCCCGAGCGCGTCGGCCTTCGGGTCACCGCCGAAGGCACACCGCAGTACTGGGCCGAGCAGGCACTCGCCCGGTTGCGTCCGGCATTCGATCCCCAGAAGCCCACGGCGTTGTTCATCGGACGCTATCAGCCGTTTCATCCCGGGCATCAGCGGTTGATCGAGGAGGGCCTGCGGCGCGTCGGCCAGGTGTGCATCGCCATCCGCGACACCCACGGCATCGACGGCAAGAATCCATTGCCGTTTTTCGCCGTGAAGCAGCGCATCGAGGCCGCGCTTTCAGCCTATGCCGGCCGCTTCGTCGTCGTCCCGCTGCCCAATATCACCAATGTGTTCTACGGGCGTGATGTCGGCTACGCGGTCGAGCGGATTGTCCTCGACGAAGCCACCGAAGCGATCTCCGCCACGAATGTGCGCCGCCTGAGCGTGCAGGGCCGTGACGCCTAGACGCGCCCCGGCACTTTGACGATTTGCCGCGGGCTGATCATCGATCCAACGCAGCGCCGGCGTGGCATGATGGCTTGCTCCAGCGGGCGGATTTGACTGTTTTCCGCCCACGACTGCGCAAAAAATGTGTTTGCACAGAATGCTCGAGCCGGTACGCTAATGACCGAATTGATCGTGCACAATTGAACGAGCGATGAGCGGCAGGGTGGCTCTCACCTGCGGTCCGGCCGGCGAGCGGATTCGATCCTCCGGGTCGAGGCGCATCGGCCATGCCGCTCGGATACGCGGCCGCTGCGCCATCCGCCTGCGCGCGACCGGCTTGTCGCCATGACGGTCCTTGGGCGCGGACTTGCGGCGGCTTGCCTGGCAACTGTGCTGGCCGCAAGCGTCGATGGGGTGCGCGCGCAACCGGTCGTGTTCCGTCTCGGCTACGGCGGCGCGGCCGAGGAGCCCATGTGGCTCCTCGTCGCGAAACCCGATCTGGCCAGGAACTATGGCAAGGCCTACACGCTCGATGCGACCCGGTTCACCAGTTCGGACAAGCGTGCCCAGGCATTCGAGGCCGGCGCTATCGATCTCTCCGCCGGCAGCGCGAATGGGGTCATTTTCGCTGCCGCCGAGGGCGTGAAGGCAACGTTCATCGCCTCGATTTCGCGCGAGAGCTCGCGCGGTTTCAGCACCGGCTACTACGTCAAGGAGAGTTCGCCGATCCGATCGGTGACCGATCTCAGAGGCAAGACCGTCGGCATCAACGGCTTTTCCACGTCCGGCCATCTCTGGCTGAAGGCCGCGCTCGACAAGCATGGGCTCGCCGAGACCGACGTGAAGATCACCCCCGTGCCCTTCTCCGCAATGCAGGAATCGCTTGACGCCGGAAAGATCGACATCGGGCAGTTCCCGCAGCCGTTTGCCGCCTTGGCGGAAAAACAGATGAAGGTGCGCAAGATCTTCGATGCGAAATATGGGATACCGTTCGAGGAGGAGCTGACGGTTCTGGTCGGCAAGGACGCCTTCCTCAAGAAGAATGCGGCCGCCGTCCGCGCGATGCTGCAAGACCTGACGGCATCGATGCAGTTCTATCTCGAACGCCCGCGCGAAGCCCGTCAGCTTCTGATCGATGCCAGGATGGTTCGTGTGCTTCCCGACGTCTACATGAACATGCAGGACTATTATCGCGATCCCACGCTGCGGGTCGACGCCGAGGCGCTGGAGAAGATGCAGGCATTCCAGATCAAGGCCGGGTTCCAGAGCAAGAATGCCGACGTCAGATCGCTGGTCGATCTCAGCTACCTGCCGCAATGAGCGGGCGGAGCGCACGCGGCGATGCCGCTGTCCCCATGTTGCGCAAGAGGTCATGCGCGAGGTCATCCCTCCCGTCATGATCGCGATGAGATGTCTCAATTGGCAATTGCCCAGCAGACGGGAGTTCGACATGTGCGGATACGGCAGCAAGGTCACCGTGCGCCGAATGGCTTGTGTTCTGGCGCTGGTGGCCGGAAGCGTGAGCGCGGCGCTCGCACAACCGGCCACGTTGCGGCTTGGCTACGGCACGGCCGCGGAAGAGCCGTTGTGGCTGATCGTCGCCAAGCCTGACCTCGCCAGGAACCAGGGCAAGGCCTACACCCTCGACGCGACCCGGTTCACCGGCTCGGACAAGCGCGGACAGGCGTTCGAAGCGGGCGCCATCGACCTTGCCGCCAGCAGCGCCAACGGCGTCATTTTCGCCGCGGCGGAAGGCGTGTCGGCCAAGGTCATCGCATCGATTTCGCGCGAAAGCTCGCGCGGCTTCAGCACCAGCTTCTATGTCAAGGAGAGCTCGCCGATCAGATCGATCGCCGATCTCAAGGGCAAGGTCGTCGGCATCAACGGCTTCTATACGTCGGGCCACCTGTGGCTGAAAACCGCGCTGGAAAAGCAGGGCCTGATCGAGACCGATGTCACGATCACACCGGTTCCCTTCCCGGCGATGCAGGAAGCGCTCGATGCCGGGAAGGTCGACCTCGGGCAATTCCCGCAGCCGTTCGCGGCGCTCGCGGAAAAGCAGATGAAGGTCCGCAAGATCTTCGACGCGAAATACGGGATACCGTTCGAGGAGGAGTTGATCGTCCTGATCGGCAAAGACGAATTCCTGAAAAAGAACGCGGGCGCGGTCCGTGGCCTGCTCGAAGACCTGAAGTCGGCGACCGCGTTCTACCTGGAAAGCCCGCGCGAGGCCCGGCAGCTCCTGATCGACCGCAAGATGGTGCGCGTGAATCCCGATGTTTACGTGGGCATGAACGATTACTATCGCGATCCCAGCTTGCAGGTCGACGTCGACGCGCTCGAGAAGATGCAGGCGTTCCAGATCAAGGCCGGCTTTCAGAAGAAGAACGCCGACGTCAGGTCGCTGGTCGATCTCAGTTACCTGCCGAAGTGACATTAGTGTTGTGACTCTAACGCCTGTATCGCGCGTGTCCCGGGCGCAGCGCAGCACGAAGCGCAGCGAAGTGATGCGCTGCAGACCCGGGACCGTTACGGTCCGGGACGGTCCCGGATCAGCGGCGCACCGCTTCGCGCTGCACCGGGTCCGGGACCCGAACACCCACGAGAATTCCGAAATTCGCATCCGAGGCTGCGGCGGGGGTTTGCGAACTTCGGTATCGGGACGCTAGCGAAGGCCCGCGACGATGCCGCTGCTGGAGGTGACCGATCTCGACAAGACCTTCTCGGTCGACAATCGCAGCGTCACCGCCATCGATCGCCTATCGCTGTCCATCGAGGAGCACGAGTTCGTCTCGATCGTGGGACCATCGGGGTGCGGCAAGAGCACGTTCCTGCATATCCTCGGCGGCTTCGAGCCCGCGAGCGGGGGCGAGTTGCGGCTCAACGGCCGTCCGATCGGGCCTCCGGGCCCCGATCGCGGAATGATGTTTCAGGAGCTCTCGCTGTTTCCCTGGCTCACCGCCATCGAGAACGTCGCATGGCCGCTCGAGATGAAGGGGTTGCCGAAGCGCGAACGCCTGCCCAGAGCCGCGGAATATCTTGATCTCGTTCATCTCGCTCGCTTCGCAGATCTCTATCCGGGCCAATTGAGCGGCGGCATGAAGCAGCGCGTCGCGCTGGCGCGGCTGTTCGCGCTCGATCCGGAAATCATGCTGATGGACGAGCCGTTCGGCGCGCTCGACTCCCAGACCCGGGAATTGCTGCAGGAAGAGCTGCAGTCGATCTGGCGCCGCGCCCGCAAGACCGCGCTCTTCGTCACCCACGACATCGACGAGGCGATCTATCTCGGAACGCGCGTGATCGTGTTCACCGCGCGCCCCGGCCGCATCAAGGCCGATATCCGCATTCCCAATGTCGATCGCTCCGGCGATTACCGCAAGTCGCGCGGCTATCTCGATCTGCGTGTACAAGTCTGGGACCTGCTGCGCGACGAGGTTCTCAAGGCGCGGGCGCTGGAGGAAGCGTGAAGATCAACTGGGCCTCGATCCAGAACTGGATTTTGCCGGTCGCGGCGCTGGTGGCCTGGGAGATCTTCGGACATGCCGGCATGCTGCCGCGCTATCTGTCCTTCCCGAGCGCGATCCTCGCGGCCCTGTGGGAGCTCGCCATCACCGGAGAGCTCTTCGTCGCGCTGGCGGCGAGCCTTTACCGGGTGTCGACCGGATTTGTGCTCGGCACGGTGGCCGGCGTGATCGTCGGGCTCGGCGCCGGGATCGTCCCCGGCATCCGTCATTTCTTCGATCCGCTGGTGTCCTTCCTCTATTCGATTCCCAAGATCGCGTTCCTGCCGGTCTTCCTGCTGCTGTTTGGCCTCGGCCATGCTTCCAAGATCGCGATCATCGCATTCTCCGGCTTCTTTCCGGTGTTCGTCGCGTCCCGTCACGCCGTGCTCTCGGTCAACAAGCTCCTGATCTGGACGGCGCAGAACATGGGGACCCCGGAACGGAAGATCTTCTTCCGGGTGATCATTCCGGCGGCGGCGCCGCAGCTGTTCTCCGGTGTCCGCATCGGCCTCGCCCACGCGTTCGTGGTGCTGTTCGCGGCGGAGCTGATCGGCTCCAAGGTCGGGCTCGGCACCATCATCTCGTCCGGCGAGGAATGGGTGCGGTTCGACCTGATGTTCGCGGGCATCGTCTGCTTTGCCGTGCTCGGTTTCGTCAGCGACCGCATCCTGCTCGCGGTGCGCGCCCGCGTGCTCAAGGGCCAGATGATCGGGACCGAGGAGCAGGGGGTGCGATGATCGCGCAGACTTTGTCGCACGCCTGGTCCCTGGTCGCGCGCTGGTACTCGATCCCGCTGCTGCTGCTGGCCTGGCAGGTGGCGGTGGCGAGCGGTTTCGTCGAGTCCCGGCTGCTCCCCAGCCCCGGCCGGGTCTGGACCGCGCTGGTGACGGAGATTGGCAACGGCACGCTGGTCTACCACGGCAGCGTCACCATTTCCCGCGCGCTCACGGGCTTTATGCTGGCCGCCCTGGTCGGGATTCCGTTCGCGGCGGCGATGGCGC
>Ga0208991_1000286_pt1 | contig 11850 bp, 9 predicted proteins | sample MedBloCAOM3_M2_FD_187855 | JGI IMG/M metagenome (GOLD analysis project Ga0208991, IMG submission 187855) | Forest soil microbial communities from El Dorado National Forest, California, USA - Mediterranean Blodgett CA OM3_M2 (SPAdes) (version 2) | ecosystem: Environmental > Terrestrial > Soil >...
CCCGCCGCGAGCCGGGGGCATGTCGATGTGGGGGCGGTCCAGTCCGGAATCGCATCGGCGATCGCATTCATGACGGTGGCGCGCGCCCTGCAGGGTGGGCGGCTTCGCTGAACCTGATTTTTGGCTGTTGACGCCAACAGTCGCCGTCGGCATCGTTCGAAAGGCATGGCGGAGCCCGCGTGGCAGTCGAACCTACGCGCACGCAAGAGAGCCCAACCAATAACGGGCCGGCGCCATACAGCAGGGAGGGAACCCCTATGTTGCGTTCAGGCCTGTTCATGGCGCCGATCGCGATGGGTCTTGGCTTGGCCAGCCCGAGCTACGCGCAATCGACCGTCTCCATACCGCTCGTTATCGAGCTGTCCGGCGCGGGGGCGGTTTCGGGCACCAATTTCCGCGATGGCATTCTGCTGGCCGTCGACGAGATCAATGCCAAGGGCGGCATTCTCGGACGCAAGATAGACCTGCCGATCCTTGACACGCAGAGCGACGCCGGCACGTCACGGGCGCAAGTCCAGAAGGTGCTCGACAACAACCCCTTTGTCATCCTTGGCCCGGTTTTCTCCGGCTCGGTGCTGGTCGACATCCCCCTCACGCAGCAGGCGGAGATCCCGCAAATCGTCGGTGGCGAGGCTGCGGCGATCACCCAGAAGGGCGACCCTTTCGTTTTCCGCACCTCATTCGGCCAGCAATTCAGCATGCCGAAGATCGCCAATTACATCCGTGACGGCCTCAAGGCGAAGACCGTCGCCGTGCTGTGGGTGAACAATGATTTCGGTAAAGGTGGGCGCGACGCTTTCGTCCGGGAGATGGGGACACGCAACATCAAGGTTGTTGCCGACGTCTCCACCGAGTCCGGCCAGGCCGATTTCTCCGCCGATGTGGTCAAGATCAAAGCCGCGAATGCCGATGTGATCTTTGTTTATCTCAATGAAGAAGAGAGTGCCCGCTTCCTGAGGGAAGCCAAAAAGCAGGGGATCAAAGCGCCACTCATCGGCGAGACGACCTTGCTTGGCCAGAAGGTGATCGATCTGGCCGGGGACGCCGCGAATGGCGTGCGCGGACACGTCGGGCTCACCGTCGATGCACCCATTCCGGCGGTGCAGGAATTTGCTGCCAGATTCAAGAAGCGGTTCAACTATGTCTGCGACCACAACGGCATCAAGGGTTACACCGCCGTCTACTTCATCAAATACGTGACCGAGAAGATGGGCAAGTTCGACAGCAAGGGATTTGCCCAAACAGCTCACGGTCTGACCATCACGCCGCAGCAGGAGCCGGGCATCTTGATGGAAGCGACCTGGGACCAGAACGGCGATATCGACCGGCAAAGCTTCCTGGGCGAAGTCGTGGATGGCAAGCAGAAGATCGTCGAGATTCTGCCCAAGCTCGGCAAGTAGCGATCGTCTGCCTGAAGCTTTTCCGCCAGCGTTGCGGTCGGGCGGAAAATCAAGCGCGGGAACCAATGGCGTCCTTTATCCAGCTTTTGGTATCCGGCCTTGCGACCGGGGCGATCTATGCCCTCATCGCCGTGGGATTTACGCTGCTGTGGCAGACGTCGCAGACGATCAATTTCGCCCAGGGCGAATTCGTCATGCTGCCGGCCTTCTTCATCCTGGCATCGATGGATTTCGGTGCGCCGTTCTGGCTGGCGGCGCTGATCGGTATCGGGTTGTCGATCGTCGTTCTCGGGCTGGTGTTCAAGGTCATCATCGTCGACCCCATGCTCAGGCACGGCGTACTGCCGTTGGTGATCTCCACCATCGCGCTGTCGCTGTTCCTGAAGGAAAGCGTCAAGGATTTCTATAGCTCGCAGGCGCAGCCGTTTCCCGCTTTGGCGTCGGCAACGGATGTCCAAGTCTTCGGCGCCGTGATCTCGCTCCAAAGCCTGGCGGTATTGGGGGTCGCGATCGCCACGGTATTGGCGTTGCACTTGCTGCTCAACAAGACCCAGCTTGGCCGCTGCATGCAGGCGACGGCCCAGAATCCGACGCTGGCGCGCATCGTGGGCATCCCGGTGCGGCGGATGGTGCTCTACACCTTCCTGATCAATGGCGCTCTTGTCGCCATCGCGTCGATCCTGGTCAGTCCGATCTACCTGGCGAAATTCACCAACGGCGAGACCCTTGGGATGGCGGCCTTCCTCGCTGCCATCATCGGCGGATTCAACCAGGTGCGCGGGGCCATCCTGGGCGGCGTCATTCTCGGCGTGCTCGACAACCTTTCGGCGGCCTATCTCTCGTCGCAATACCGCGGCGCGTTTCCGCTGCTCATCCTGGTGGCGGTGATCCTGCTGCGGCCGCAGGGGCTGCTCGGCCGACTCGAGGAGCGCACCGTATGAGCCGCCTCGGCGTCATGGCGGTCGGGGTCGCGGCGATCGTCGCCATCGCGACGCCGTTCTTCCTCAAGCCGTTCGGCATCTACCTCATTACGATGTGGGTGGTCCTGACCATCGCGGCGATCGGTCTAAACCTCACGCTCGGCTATGCGGGCCAGGTCTCGCTCGCGCAAGGCGCCTTCGTCGGGATCGGCGCCTATAGCGTTGCGTTGCTGACGCAAGCGGGATGGCCCTATCCGGCAGCTTTCGCCGCAGCCGGGGCGCTCTGTTTCGGCATCGGCTGGGTTCTCGGCTATCCGGCGCTGCGCGTTCAGCACCACTATCTGGCTTTCGTCACGCTCGCGTTTACGACGCTGGTGTTCCTTGTGCTGCGCAACGAGGAGTGGCTGACCCATGGCATCTACGGCATCAGCGGCATATCGCGGCCGACCATGTTGGGCTGGTCGACGGCAAAACCTCGCGATTTCTATTTCTTCAGCCTGGGTACATTGACGGTGCTGGCGGCGGCCACGTGGTGGATGCTGCGCTCCCCCTGGGGCCGCGCCTTCGTGGCGCTGCGTGAAAATCCGATCCGCGCGCTCTCGCTCGGCCTCGACACAAGGCGCTACACGTTGATGGCTTTTGCCATCGGCTCCAGCCTCGGCGGCTTGTCCGGCGCGCTCTATGCGCCGCTGGTGCAATTCATCGAACCGAACTCATTCGCGCTCGCTCTGTCGTTCAATCTGCTGCTGATGGTGATCGTCGGCGGCAGCGGATACTTCTTCGGCCCGTTCGTCGGCGCGCTGATCGCCGTGCTGTTGCCGGAATGGCTGCGCGTCACGCAGGGCTATTATCTGATCGTGTATGCGGCGGCGATCATGGTCATGATGGCGCTGTGCCCGTCGGGCCTGCTCGGATTGGCCGAGCGCGCCTTGAAAGCGGCGCAACGACACAGTCCGCGGGCGCCGGCTCTGCACACCGAAGCGACCGGCTCATGAGCGCGGTTCTGGAAGTCACCAGACTGCGCAAGACCTTTGGCGGCATAACGGCGGTCGATGGCGTGTCGTTCGAGGTGCGGGACGGCGAGATTCTCGGCATCATCGGACCCAACGGCTCGGGCAAATCCACGCTGTTCAATTGCGTCCTGGGTCAGCTCATGCCGAACGACGGGACGGTCCGCGTCGATGGCAAGGTTGCCACCGGCATGCGCCCCTGCGACCTCAATCGCCTGGGGGTGAGCCGGACGTTTCAATTGCTGCAGGTGTTTCCGCAGCTGTCGGTGCGCGACAATCTCATTCTCGCCGGGCAGGAACATCGGGGCTCGATGTATTCTCGCCTGATCGGCCGTGCCGATGCCGGGCTGGGCGCCGCCGCCGATCGGATGATCGATTTCTTCCGGCTGTCGCACCTATCCGGCGAACCGGCGGGTGCGCTGAGCTACGGGCAGCAGAAGCTGCTTGATGCCGCGATGGCGTTCATGGCCGGCCCGCGGCTCGTCATGCTCGACGAGCCGGCCGGCGGCGTCAATTTGACGATGCTCGGGCATCTGCGCGAACGGCTGCAGGCCTATCACGCCGAACACAACGCCACATTCGTCGTCATCGAGCATCAGATGGAATTCGTCATGGCGCTGTGCACGCGCGTGCTGGTCATGGCCGAGGGACGAATCATCGCCGAGGGTGCGCCGGGAGATGTTCGCCGCAACCCGATCGTGATCGACGCCTATCTGGGACACTGACCGCCACGCCGATGAATGGAACGCCGATCCTCATGCTCGAAGGCATCTTTGCCGGCTACGGCAAGATGACGATTCTCAACGGCACCACCGCCCGGATTCACCGTGGCGCCATCACGACCGTGATCGGCCCGAACGGCGCCGGCAAATCGACTTTGTTCAAGACGGTATTCGGCTTGCTGCCGGTGCGCAGCGGGACCATCACCTTCGATGGCTGCAACACCACGAATTTTTCGCCGCGGCAACTGCTCGATGCCGGCGTCGTCTACATCCCGCAAGGCCGCAATATCTTTCCGGAGCTGAGCGTGCTTCACAATCTGGAGCTCGGGGGCGTGGCGCTGTCGGATCAAAGCCGCCTGCCTGCCCGCCTGGATTCCATCATGCGGCGCTTTCCGATGCTCGCCGAGAAGGCGGGCGCCCAGGCCTCGACACTGTCCGGCGGGCAGCAAAAAATGCTCGAGGTGGCGCGCGGCCTTCTTCTCGATCCCAAGCTCGTTCTCATCGACGAGCCATCGATCGGTCTTTCCCCGCTGATGGTGCAGGAAGTTTTCGCGATCTTGAAATCGCTGCGCCAAAAGGGCGTAACGATCCTGCTGATCGAGCAGAACGCCAGGCAGGCTTTGCAGATTTCCGATTACGGTCTGGTCCTCGAGCAGGGCCAGACCCGTATCGCAGACACGGCGGCGAATGTCCTTGCCGATCCGCGGATTGCGCAGCTTTTCCTCGGCGGCGGTTTGGCACAAGCGGGTGCGCCGTGACGCGGCCCAGGGTGCTGATCGGATTGATCGGCGCCAACATCATGGGATCCCTGTCGCCGGCCCTGTTTGCCGACGCCTTCGCGGCCGCCGGAATCGACGGCTTCTATCATCTGATCGATGTTGATCGCATGCCGGAACGCCGGCTTGCGCAATTGCTCGATGCGATCAGGACCGCGGGCTTTGCCGGCGCCAACATTACCTATCCCTTCAAGCAGGAGGTGATTGCGCTGCTCGATGCGGTGGACCCGGAGGCGGCCCAGACCGGCGCCATCAATACCGTGGCGATCGCGCCGGACGGCCGTACCACCGGCTATAATTTCGACCGGCGCGGCTGGCGCCACAGCTTCGAGGAAACATTCGGGCGCGACGGCGCTCAGGGCGCGTCGGTGGTTCTCATCGGTGCGGGCGGCGCCGGTCGTGCGGTTGCCTTTGCGTTGCTGGATCTGGGCGCGGCACGCCTTGCCATTCATGACCGCGACGGCGCGCGCGCGACCGCGCTCAAGAACGACCTCGCAAAACATTACGGCGCATCGCGCTGCCGCCTCGCTAGCGATCTTGCAGGCGATATCGCGGCTGCCGACGGTGTCGTCAATGCGACACAGGTCGGCATGCGCGGCTTTCCGGGCAATCCGGTACCCGTATCCGCGCTCTCCGCCGCGCATTGGTGCGCGGATGTCGTCTATACGCCGATCGAGACCGCGTTCATTCAAGCTGCGACCGCGAAGGGCTGCCGCGTGATGACTGGCGGCGGCATGTGCGTGCACCAGGCCGTCGAAGCGTTCCGGCTGTTCACCGGCGTCGAGCCTGATCTTGCGCGCCTGCACTGCGCCTTCGCGACCGCGCTCGCGGCGCGCGATTCCGCAATCGGCTGACGATCACGCCTGCCGGCAGGCCTGCCAGACCTTCTCGGGCGTGGCCGGCATGTCCATATGGGCGGCGGCCGCGCCCGGAACGGCGTCGGCGATCGCATTCATGACGGCGGCGAGCGAGGCCGTGGTGCCGGCTTCGCCGGCGCCCTTGACGCCGAGCGGATTGGTGGTGGCCGGCACGATCACGTCGCCGATCCGGAAGGCCGGCATGTCGGTCGCGCGCGGCATGCAGTAGTCCATGAAGGAGCCGCTCACCAGCTGGCCGTTGGTCGGGTCGTAGACCACCGCCTCGAACAGCGCCTGGCCGAGGCCCTGCGCGACCGCGCCGTGCATCTGCCCTTCGATCAGCGTGTGGTCGATGATGTTGCCGGCGTCGTCGACCGCCGTGTAGGTCACCACCTCGCTGTGGCCGGTCGCAGGATCGACCTCGATCTCGGCAAGATGGCAGCCGTTCGGAAAGGTCTGCGGCGTGTCGACGGTCTCCTTGGTGTCGAGGCTTTCGGCAATGTCGCCGCGCTTGGCGCGCGCGGCCGCCTCGCGGGCGAGATCGAACAGCCCGACCTTGCGGTCGGTGCCGGTGACCACGAAGGCGCCGTCGCGATAGACGATGTCCTGCTCGCCCGCCTCGAGAAGCTGCGCCGCGATCTTCCGGCCCTTCTCGATCAGCACCTCGACGGTGCGCACCAGCGCGGCGCCCGCCGTCATGGTCGAGCGCGAGCCGACCGAGGCGCCATTGCCGACGCCGAGCGCGGTATCGCCCTGGCGCACGAACACCTGATCGGCCGGAATGCCGAGCCGCTCGGCGGCGAGCCGCCGGTAGACGGTGGCGTGGCCCTGGCCGGTCGAATGCACCCCGAGAACGACCATCAGCTTATTGTCGGCGGTGAAATTGAGCGCGGCGCTTTCGGTCGGCGTGCCGCCCGAATGCTCGAGCAGGCATGAGATGCCGAGGCCGCGAAGCTTGCCGCGCTTGGCCGCCTCGCGCTTGCGCTTGCCGAAGCCGTCGAAATCCGCGAGCCCGATCGCCTTGTCGAACACCGCCGGGAAATCGCCGCTGTCATAGGTGGTGCCGACCGCGGTCTTGAACGGGATCGCGCTTGGCGGGATCAGGTTGCGGCGGCGGATCTTGTCGCGGCCGATGCCGGTGATGCGCGCCGCCTCGTCGACCAGCCGCTCCAGGATGTAGTTCGCCTCCGGCCGGCCGGCGCCGCGGAACGGCGCCGTCGGGATCGTGTTGGTGAAGGCGCAGCGCACCTGGATGTCGAGCAGCGGGATGCGATACATCGCCGGATAGCAGCGGGCGAAATTATTGGTCGCCAGATGCGCCGCGACGGCGCCCACGTAAGCTCCGAGATTCACCAGGTTGCGCACGCGCAGCGCCAGGAACCTGCCCTTGTCGTCAATCGCGAGCTCGCCTTCGGTCAGCATGTCGCGCGCCTGGTTGTCGGACAGGCACGCTTCCGCGCGCGTCGACATCCAGTGCACCGGGCGCCCGGTCATCTTGGCGGCGACCAGCAGGGCGGGGAGCTCCGGATAGGGGCCGGTCTTGAGCCCGAAGGCGCCGCCGACGTCCTCGGTGATCACCCGCAGCTGCTCGCGCTTGAGGCCCATGACCGGCAGCAGCCCGTCGCGCAGCACGCCGGCGCTCTGCGAGCAGCTGCGCAGGGTGTAGGTGCCGCTCGCCGGATCGAAGCTCGCGGTGCCGCCGCGCGTCTCCATGGTGGCCGGGAAGATGCGCTGGTTGAACTGCGTGAGCTTCGCCACATGGGCGGCCGACTTGAACACCTCGTCGATCTCGCGCGCGTTGGCGTCCGGGTCCTTGGCGAGCCCGGCCCAATCGAGCCCGATATTGCCGGGCGCCTCCGGCCAGAGCTGCGTCGCGCCCGGCTTGACCGCCGCGGCCGCATCGACGACAGGATCGAGCTCCTCGTAGTCGACCACGACCTTCTCGCCCGCGTCCTGCGCGTCGGCGGCCGAGCCCGCCACCACCAGGGCGACCGCCTGGCCGACATGCATGACGCGGTCCTCGGCCAGCGCCGGGCGCATCGGAAGCACGAGCTTGGCGCCGCCGCGCCCCGTCATGGGGGGATGCGCCGACACATTGCCGACGCCGGCCGCCTTCATGTCGGCACCGGTGAGCACCGCGATGACGCCGCGCTCCTTGCGGGCCGCATCGGTGTCGATCTTGACGATGCGCGCAAAGGCGTGCGGCGAGCGCACGAAGAAACCATAGACGCGGCCTTGCGGCTCGGCGTCGTCGACGAAGCGGCCGCGGCCGCGCACCAGCGGGTCGTCCTCGACACGGATGGTCGCGTGATGGTGGGCGGTCTGGGTGTCCATGGAGGGTTCCGTCTGCGAGGAGGTTTCGTCGCCTCTCCCGGCGGGCGGGGAGAGGGAGAAGGCTGGGGTTTAGCGGATCATGCCGGACCGCCGCAACGACGAAATCATCGCCGAATCGAGCAGGTATTTGTAGCTGAGCTCGGGGTCGGCGGCGGTCTTGCGGATCTGGTCGAGATTGCGCCGGCGCACGTCCGGGTCGCGCTCCTCCAGGAGCTTCTTGTTGCGCTCGGTGATCGCATGGATGGCGTTGATCGCCTCCGGGCGGCGCTGCGGCTCGTAGCCGTCCAGAATGGCGGCGTCGGCCTCGCCCCTCCACCAGGCGGCCAGGCGGTCGGTGAGGCTGATCACGTCGTGCAGCCCGCCATTGAGGCCCATGCCGCCGAGCGGATTGTTGAGGTGGGCGGCGTCGCCGGCGAGGAAGACCCGGCCCTGCCGGTAGGTCTCGGCCACGCGCTGATGCACCCGGTAGATCGCCCGCACCACGATCTCGTAGGGGGAGGGCCGCGCATGGATCGATTGCAGGCTCGACTGCAGGCCCTGCTCGGACACCGCGTCGTCGGGCGCGACCTCGGGCGCGACCGGCAGCAGGATGCGCCACATGTCCGGAATCTGCAGCAGCATGAACCAGCGCACCGGATCGGCCGTGTAGTTGACCGACGCGATGTCCGGCATGTGGCCGCGGAAATCGAAGGTGGTTCCGGCGATCAGGAAATGCTCCGGATAGGTGAAGCCCGGAAACGGAATATCCATCAGCTTGCGCACGGTGCTGCGTCCGCCGTCGCAGCCGATCACGATATCGCCGCGCACCACCACGCGCTCGCCTTGATGCTCGGCCTCGACCACGACCTCGTCGTCGGTCTGATGGATCGCTGTGACGTCGTGGCCGAAGCGCAGGTCGATGCCCGGCACCTTTGCGAGCTCGCGATACACCCAGCCCACCAGCTTGAACTGCTCGCATTGCAGCCGGTAGGGATGCCGCGTCTCTGCCTTGAGCCGCGTCACGTCGAATTCCGCGACCTTGCCGGTCTCGCGGTCGCGGATCTGCACGGTCGGGCAGATCAGCCCCATCTCGACCAGCGCCGCCGCGATCCCCGACGCTTCGAGCAAATCGAGGGTGGGCGGATGGAAGGTCGAGGCGCGGTAGTCGAGCACGACGTCGGTCGCACGCTCGATCATGGTCACCGGAATGCCCGCGCGCGCCAGCAGGAGGGCAGCAACCGATCCGACCGGTCCGCCGCCCGCCACGATGACGCGGTCGTGCTTGCGTTTCATGTGTTTCCCATTCGCCGCGCCCGGAATGACTTGGAACTGCTTGGCGCGCGTCGAGACAATCGTATTTGTTTCGACTAAACAAGGTCATCGGTCGTGCACGGGAGCCCCGACAGTCGATGGATGATAGACCCAAGGGGCGGCGCGCGCCCTTCATCGGCCGGCCGATGCCGCGCCTGGAAGACCGGCGGCTGATCACCGGCCAGGGGCGCTATACCGACGATTTCTCCTATCCGGGCGAGGTCCACGCCGCCTTCGTGCGCTCGCCGCACCCGCATGCCCGCCTGGTGGCGATCGACGCGGCGCCGGCGCGCCGGATGCCCGGCGTGCTCGCGGTGTTGACGGCGGAGGATTATGCGGCGGCGGGCGGCCGCGGCATCGGGCATTTCGCGGTGCCGGCCGACGCCCATGACGTCAAGAAGCCGTTCACCCACGAATGGAGCGGCCCGCCGGCCTTCGAGACGGCGCAGCTGCCGCTCGCATCCGGCAAGGTGCGTTTTGTCGGCGAGCCGGTCGCCATGGTGGTGGCGCACAGCGCGGCGCTCGCGCGCGCGGCAGCCGAGCGCGTCGCGGTCCACTATGAGGCGCTGCCCGCCGTGACGGACGTGCGCGACGCGATCGCGCCGGGCGCGCCGCTGCTGCACGATGAGGCGCCGCGCAATCTCGCCCTCGACATCAGCATTGGGGACGCGGACGCCGTCGCAGCCGCCTTCGCGCAGGCGCACATCGTCATCGAGCAACGGTTTCGCAGCCAGCGCATCGTCAACGCCCAGATGGAGCCGCGCGCCGCGCTCGGCCTTTACGACGAGGTGAGCGGCCTCATCACGGTGGTGTCGGGCAATCAGAGCGCCGTGAAGCTCAAGAATACCCTCGCCGATTGCCTGGGAGTCGGGCGCGAGAAAATCCGCGCCATTACGCCCGATGTGGGCGGCGGTTTCGGGCTGCGCATGAATGTCCATCCCGAGCAGGTGATGGTCGCGGTCGCGGCGCGCGCCCTCAAGCGTCCGACCAAATGGCTGGGCGAGCGCTGCGAATGTTTCTTGAGCGATTTCCAGGGGCGCGACCTGGTGACCGATGCGCGGCTCGCGCTCGATCCGCAGGGCCGCATCCTGGCGATGGCGGTCGAGCATATCGGCGGGCTTGGCGCCTATCCGGTGTCCTATGTGTGGCTGAGCAATGCCTACCGGGTGATGCCGACCGTCTACGACGTGCCGCTCGCGCGCCTCGGGTTGCGCGGCGTCCTCACCAACACGGCGCCGACCGCGCCGTTCCGCGGCGCCGGCCGGCCCGAGGCCACCCTGGTGATCGAACGCCTGCTCGACATCGCGGCGCGCCGGCTCGGCATCGAGCGCGCCGAGATCCGCCGGCGCAATCTCGTCCGCCGCAAGCAGATGCCCTACCGCTCGGTCACCGGCCTCACCTACGACAGCGGCGATTTTCGCGGCAACATGGCGCGCGCGCTCGATCTCGCGGGCTGGAAGGAGTTCCCCGCCCGCCGCCGCGCCGCCCGCAAGCGCGGGCTGCTCGCCGGCATCGGGATCTCCAACTATGTCGAATCGCCGGTCGGCATGCCGGCCGAATATGTCCGCCTCACGGTGCAGGCCGGCGGCGTGGTCGAGGTGGTGGCGGGAACGCAATCGACCGGGCAGGGCCACGAGACGTCGTTTGCCCAGGTGGTCGCCGATCAGCTCGGCGTGACGCCCGAGCAGGTGCGGCTGGTCACCGGCGATACGCAGATCGTGCCCAACGGCGGCGGCACCCATTCGGACCGTTCCATGCGGCTCGCCGGGACGCTGCTGGTGAAGAGTTCCGAGCGGATTGTGACGCAGGCGCGCGCCGTCTTCGCGGCGCTGGTCGGCGTGCCACCCGGCGACGTCGCCTTCGACGACGGTTTCTTCCACGCGCCGCAATCCAATCGCCGGCTCGATATCTTCGACATCGCGCGCGCGACAGAGAACGAGTCCGCGCTCGCGCCCGATCTGCGCCAGCCGCTCGCCAGCGAGGAGAATTTCTTCGGCCGCATCCCGGCCTATCCGACCGGCTGCGCGGTCTGCGAGGTCGAGGTCGATCCCGACACCGGCGAGGTCGCGCTCACCCGCTACGCTTCGGTCGACGACGCCGGCCGCGCCATCAACCCGCTCATTCTGCATGGGCAGGTGCATGGCGGCATCGTGCAGGGCGCCGGGCAGGCCCTGATGGAGACCACGGCGCATGACGGCGCCGGCCAGGTGCTGAGCGGAAGCTTCATGGATTACAGCATGCCGCGCGCCGCCACGATGCCGAGCTTCGCGGTCGAGCTCGCCGAGGACCCGACCTCGGGCAACCCGCTCAAGGTCAAGGGCGGCGGCGAGGCCGGGATCACGCCGGCGCTCGCCGTCATCTGCAACGCGATCGTCGATGCGCTCTCGGTCTACGGCATCGAGCATGTCGAGATGCCGGCGACGGCACCTAGCGTCTGGGCCGCGATCCGCGCCGCGAAACGGACCGCCCCATGACCGAACGCGCGCTCGGTCTCGGCGTCATCGGCCTCGGCATGGCGGGCGCCGTGATGGTGCGCGCCGC
>Ga0208991_1000287_pt1 | contig 11791 bp, 9 predicted proteins | sample MedBloCAOM3_M2_FD_187855 | JGI IMG/M metagenome (GOLD analysis project Ga0208991, IMG submission 187855) | Forest soil microbial communities from El Dorado National Forest, California, USA - Mediterranean Blodgett CA OM3_M2 (SPAdes) (version 2) | ecosystem: Environmental > Terrestrial > Soil >...
GGGCGCGAGCGAGCCAGCGCTCGTCGCCGCCGACATAGGAAGTCACGGTGCCGTTATTGGCCGCCTCCTGCCCCAGCACGACCGGGCAATCGAGCACGCCGACCCCGTGCGCTGCCGCGATTTCCTCCATGCGCCGGCAGGTCTCGGGCGCGCAGGAACTGGCAATGCAGATGACGGAACGGGGCTGGAGACGATCGAGAAGCCCAGATTGTGCGACGACCTCTTCCACCTGTTGATCGCTCGCCACCATGACGATCACGACCTCGGCGTGATCGCCGACCTGCGCCGGGGAGAGGCAGGTTTTCGCGCCTTGCTCGACCGCCCGACGCATGGCGTCCACGTCCACGTCGTAACCGGTGACGTCGAAGCCCTTGCTCACCATGTGCCGAGCCATCTGCAGGCCCATGGCGCCGAGGCCGATCACCCCGGTGCGTTCTACCTTGTTCGTTTCCATTTGAGCTCTCGACCAGGTTTCGCACGTGGCGGGGATGTCATGGCCCGTGACGCGCGTCGGCTCTCATTGTTTAGAGGGTACTGGATCGTCCACCGTTGCGGGCGATGACGACCGAGCGTTCTTTCGCTTGGTCCGCATGTCCGTTCGCCGCTGTTCCGTCGCCGCCGCATCGACCGCCCATGATCGCTCGCGTTGCTCCAGCACGATGCCGTAGTCGCGCTCTGCCGCCTCCCTCGAGACGGCCCGTTCCAGCACATCGGCGAGCACCCGCTCTGGGTCACGCGCGAGCGGATCGCCATGGCCGCCGCCGCCCGGCGTGTCGAGCCGGAAGATATCGCCCGCCCGTAGCGGGTAGTCGGCATAACGGGTCGGCAGGCGTTTGGCCCCCTTGGTGTCGGGGTTGATCCAGATATCGCCGGTGCGACCGACGCTCCCGCCGGCACAGCCGTTGGGCGGAATGATGTGCTTCATGGAGCGGATCGAGAAGCGGGCATCCGCGAGATTGAGATATTCGCGGCGGATGCCCAGCCCACCGCGGAACTCGCCGGCGCCGCCGGAATCCGCGATCAGCTCGAAGCGCGCGACGCGGGTGGGGAACTCGCTCTCGATGATCTCGATCGGCGCGATCTTGGCGTTGCTCTGGTTGACGGTAATTCCCGAAGCGCCGTCCTTGGCGGCGCGGGCGCCGCCGCCGCCGGCGATGATCTCGTATTGCACATAGCCCTTGCCGGTATAGGTGCTGCGGCCGCCGAGAATGATGGAGCGGCTGCCGCTGCCGTCGGCGCGCACCTTGCCGGGCACGATGTGGCTCATGGCATCGAAAATGGCGTCGACCAGCGCATGAATGGTAGGATTGTAGGTGTTGACCGGAGCGGGGAAGCGCGGGTTGAGCACGCTACCGTCGCGCGCGGTCATGGCGAAGCCGCGCAGGAGGCCGCTCGACACATACATGCTCGGGTCGATCAACGAGATCAGCGCGTAGGCGCAGGCTGCTTGCACCAGCGGCGGGCGGATATTGGCGGGCCCTTTGGTCTGGTCCGCCGAGCCGCTGAAATCGAAATGTAGCCTGTTGCCTTGTTTTTCGACGACGACGTGGATGCGCACCGGCTTTTCCAGCTCGACCCCGTCGTCGTCGACGAATCGCTCCGCCTCGAAGTGGCCGTCGGCCCATTCGGCGATGGCCGCCTTGAGCTTTGCCTCCGACATTTCCAGCAGGCGATCGAAGCATCCGAGAATCTTCTCCCGGCCGAATTTGCCGACGAGTTCGTCGAGTCGCTTCTCGCCCAGCCGGTCGGCGCCAAGCTGTCCGCGGATGTCGCCGAGCACCAGTTCGGGCGTGCGGCTGTTTGCGCCGATGAGCCGCTCGATGTCGCCGATGGGCCGATAGTCCCTTTGATAACGCACGGCCGGAAGGTGCAGGCCCTCGTTGAAAATTTCCCGCGCCTGTCCGGAGCAGCTTCCCGGTACCGGGCCGCCGATGTCGCTCTTGTGCGCGATCGAGCCGCAAAAGCCGAACAGCTCACCGGCGACGAAGACAGGCGTGATCACCGCAACGTCCGGGGCGTGCGGGCTGCCGCCGTGATAGGGATGGTTGATGATGAACGCATCGCCCGCTGCGATGCTGTCTCGAAACGCATCGATGATGGCGGCGGTGCACGCGGGAAATGCGCCGATATGCAGCGGCAGCACCACGTGCTGCGCCACGACCTCGCCTTTGGCGTTCAGCAGGGCGCAGGAGGCATCCTGCGACTCCCGCACGATGGTGGAGAATCCCGTACGAAACAGCGAGTTCTGCATCTCCTGCACGATGCCGGAGAGGCTCGCCTTCACCACCTCAAGATCGACCGCGTCGATGGACATTGGTTTTACTTGCTAACTCTCAGTCGTAGGGTGGCAAAGGCGCGTGGCACGGTGCCAAAAGCAGCAGTCGTTCGTTCGCAGCGCCGTGCCCACGCGTGGATCCCATATCTCGCGCCGGATCGAAAACGCGTGGGCACGGCGCGCACGGAATGATCTTTCGTCCGAAGGAGTCACAGCATGTGCGCCTTTGCCCACCCTACGATTTTTCCGTTCCTACGTCACAATCAGGTTCTTCCATTCGTCCACCCGCGCCGTCTGGCCCGGACAGATCACGGTCGTGCAGTCGAACTGCTCGAGGATCGCGGGTCCCACAACCGTCAGGCCGACATCGAGCCGCTCGCGCTGATAGACTTGGCAGTCGAACTCCTGGCCATCGAAGCGCACGCGCCGCACCTCCCGTTGCGCATCGCCGAGCGTGGTGCCGACGGGCTTGAACTTCGGCATCTCGACGGGCGGTACGAGACCAATGCCGCGCGCGCGATAGGAAACGATCTCGACCGGCTCCCCCGGCGCCATATGGCCGAACATCGCTCGGTGCTGTTGGTCGAAGGTGGCGCGGAGCTGTTTCAGATCTGGGTCCTGCAGCGGTTGCGCGGGGCAGGGGACGACGATCTCATAGCCCTGACCGGCATAGCGCATGTCGAGCGCGCGTTCGATGCGGATGTGATCCGCCGCAAAGCCATCATCGCGCAATTCATCGAGCGCCTGCGCCCCCATGCGCTCGAACATGCCGTTTACGTCTGCGGGCGTGACCTCGCTCAGGGATGTGAGCTTCGAGCGTATGTAGTCGTGCTTGACGTCGGACATCAGCAAGCCGATCGCCGAAAACACGCCGGGATAGAGCGGCACGATCACGCCCGCCATGCCAAGGTCGCGGGCGATGCGGCCGGCATGCAGTGGCCCCGCCCCGCCGAAGGCGAGCAGCATGAAGTCGCGCAGGTCATGGCCGCGCATGGTGGAAATGGCCTTGATCGCCTCTTCCATCTTCACGTCGATGACGCGGACGATGCCTGCCGCCGCTTCGGCCACGTCCAGGCCGAGCGGCCGGGCCACCGCTGCCTCGATCGCGGCGCGCGCCTTGGCGGCATCGAGCCGCATCCGCCCGCCCAGGAAGTTGTCTTCGCCGAGATAGCCGAGCACCAGATTGCAGTCGGTGATGGTCGGGGCCGCGCCACCGCGCCCGTAGCAAGCCGGTCCCGGCACTGCACCCGCGCTGTGTGGCCCGACCTGGAGCACGCCGAAACGGTCGACCGTTGCAACCGTGCCGCCGCCGGCGCTCACCGTATTAATGTCCAGCATAGGCACTGCGAGATCGCGCCCTTCGATCTTTCCCCGATTTGAGAGCAGCGGCTCGCCGTCCTTGATCAGGGCGACGTCGCACGAGGTTCCGCCCATGTCGAAGGTGATGATGTTGGGCGCTCCGCTCATAGCGCAGGTGAGCCCGCCCGCCGTGACGCCGCCGGCCGGTCCCGACAACACCGTGGTGACGGCGCGGCGCGCGGCGGCGGCAAATGTCGCCATGCCGCCATTCGACTGCATGATGTATTTCTGCCGCGTGGTGATGCCGGTGCCGGCGAGACGCCGGTCGAGCTGCGCGATATAGTGCGCCAGGATCGGCTGCAGGTAGGCGTTGATGACGGTCGTGCTGAGCCGGTAATACTCGCGGATCTGCGGCAGCACATCGCACGAGAGCGAGACGCTGCAGTCGGGAATTTCCTCAAGAACGATGTCGCGCACGCGCGCCTCGTGCTCGGGATGCAGGAACGAGAACAGGAGGCATACCGCGATCGATTCGATGTCCTGCGCCTTGAGCTCGCGCACGGTTTCGCGCAGCGCGGTCTCGTCGAGCGCGCGCAATACGTTACCGCGAAAGTCGACCCGCTCCTTCACCTCGCCGGTGAGGCGCGACGGCACCAGCAGCGCCGGTTTGTCATACATGACGTCAAAGATCGCCGTGCCGTAGGGGCGGGCCTGCTCGCCCACGGGATAGATTCCGCGAAATCCCTCCGTTACCAGCAAAGCGGTCTTGACGCCCTTGCCTTCGAGCAGGGCGTTGGTTCCCACGGTGGTGCCGTGGCAGAAATAGCCGATTTCGTCAGCCTCGGTGACGCTCGCCAAATGGGCTTCGAGCCCAGCGAGGATCGCGCGCGAAGGATCATCGGGAGTCGAGGGAATCTTCGCGATCGATATTTCGCCGGTCTGCTCGTTGAGATGGACGAAATCCGAGAATGTTCCGCCGGTATCGACGGTGACGCGGTAACGGGCCATGCGATGATCGGAGTCCACGCGAGCGAACAGCGGCAGGCTATAAGGACATGGCCCCTTGCCCGCGTCAAAGGACATTATCCGCGGCGGGTCGCGTCCCGGCTGCGGCGGTGCAAGACCAGGAGGACGGCGTGGACAGCGCTGATTTCGATGCGCTCGAGGACAAGGCCCGCGCCAGGCTCTCGCCTGCCGCCTATGCCTTTGCGGCGGCGGGGGCCGACGACGAGATCACGGTCGCCGCGAACATCGCCGCGTGGCGGCGGCTGCGCTTGCGCCCGCGCATGCTCAACGACGTCACCCAGGTCGATACCAGCGCTAGCATGTTGGGGGTCCGGTGCGACGCTCCGATCATGGTCGCCCCGTTTGGGCGCCATAAACTGTTTCATCCCGAAGGCGAGCGCGCCACCGCGCGCGGCGCGGCCGCGGCCGGCGCCGTCTTCGTTCTGCCGACCACGTCGACGGTCAGCATCGAAGAGGTGGCGCGCGAGCCCGGCAGTGCGCCGCGCTGGTTCCAGCTCTATCTGCCGCCGGAACGCGCGTTGGCGGAGAATTTGATCGACCGTGCGGCGGCGGCGGGATTCCGCGCGGTCGTGCTCACGGTCGACCAGCCGGTCTACGGTTCGAGCCCGCGCGCGGCGCGCGCACCGCTGACAGCGTCGCCGGACATTCGCAACGCCAATCTGCCGGAGCAACCCATTGCGCAACATTCCTATAAGGCGGGCCACACCGGCTCGGTGACGTTTCCGGCGAGCTGGCGCGATCTCGAATGGCTGGTGAAGCGTTCGGCCGCGGACGTCGTGGTGAAGGGCATCTTGCGCGGCGACGACGCCGTGCGTTGCCTGGAAGCCGGGGCAAAGGCGATCATCGTGTCGAACCACGGCGGCCGTCATCTCGACGGCACCGTTGCGACCGGTGATGCACTGCCGGAGATTGCCGATGCGGTCGCCGGCAGGGCGGAGCTTTATGTGGACGGCGGCATCCGTCGCGGCACCGATATCGTCAAGGCGCTCGCGCTTGGTGCTCGCGCCGTGCTGGTCGCACGCCCGGTGATCTGGGGGCTTGCGCTCGACGGCGCCGAGGGCGTGCGCACCGTGCTCGACCATCTGCGCGTTGAACTCGTCCGCGCCATGGCGCTGTGCGGGGCCGCCCGGCTTGACCAGATCAGCAATGACCTCGTGGCCAAGCAATGATTTGCGGGCGATGACGGCGGAGAATGCTGTTGTAATCGGCCTTCGATCGAGATGACATAGCGGCAGACAGAACAGATCGGAGGGGAAATGGCCGAGCAGACCGTCGCACAACAAAAACCGCAGGGTAGCGCCGATGTTCCACGCGTTCACACGGCGGCGCTGACGGCATTCATCAAACGTGCCTTCGAAGCCGCCGGCCTTCCCGGGATTGACGCGGACATCCTCGCCGGCCTCATGGTCGAAGCCGATCTGCGCGGCAGCGATACCCACGGCGTGATCCGCCTTCCGCTTTATCTGCGCCGCCTGAAAGCCGGCGGCGTCAACCCCCGTCCGAATATCCGCATCGTGCAGGAAAAGCCGGCAACCGCGCTGGTCGACGGCGACAATGGCATGGGTCATCTGGTCATGCGCTTTGCAGCCATGACCGCGATCGAGAAGGCCAGGCATGCGGGCGTCGGATGGGTGGGTGCGCGCATGAGCAATCACGCGGGTCCGGCCGCGCTCTATGCCATGATGCCGCTCGCCCATGACATGATCGGGCTCTATCTCGCGGTCGGCAGCAATAACCATCTGCCGCCGTGGGGCTCGACCGAGAATCTGCTCGGCACCAATCCCATCGCCATTGCCATTCCGGCCGAGGAAGAGCCGCCGATCGTGCTCGACATGGCGCCGACGGTCGCGGCCTTCGGCAAGGTTCGCCTCAAGATGCAGCGTGGCGAGGAGATGCCGGTCGGCTGGATGATCGACCGTAACGGCAAGCCGCTCACGGACCCCAAGCACGCGGAAGAGGGTCTGTTGCTCCCGATCGGCGATTACAAGGGCTATGGGCTCAGCCTGATCATCGGGCTCCTGGCCGGGACGCTCAATGGAGCGGCGTTCGGACGAGAGGTCATCGATTTTGTCAAGGAGCCTGGCAACGCGACCAATACCGGCCATGCCATCGTCGCGGTATCGGTCGAAGCCTTCGCGCCGGCCGCGGCATTCAAGCGTCATGTCGATGCCGCGATCCGGACGATGCGGGGGGCCGAACGGTTGCCCGGCGTCGATCGAGTCTGGCTGCCCGGCGAGCAGAGTCATCACAAGCGGCAGGACCGCACCACGAACGGCATTCCCATGCCTAAGCCGTTGCGTAACAGCCTCGATACTGCGGCGCGCGATCTCGGCATCGCGCCGCTTGATTGAGCCGATGCGAAGCCGGGCCACCATTTCGGGGGGATGCCCGCTCTTGCGGGCATGACACCGGGCGGAGGAATGACATCGTGAAGCGCTGCCCCAATGTCTAAACGTGTTCCCGTTGGGGTCATCGGCATCGGCCTGTTGGGTCAGGCGTTTGTGCATCGCCTGCGGGGCGCCGGCTTTGAGGCCGTTGGTTTCGATGTCGACTCCGCCAAGAATGCCAGACTTGCGGAGCTTGGCGGCCAACCCGCGTTGTGCGTCGCCGATCTGGCGCAGCGCTGTGATCCGCTGGTCCTCGCGGTATTCAGCACCGATCAGGTCGAGGCGGTTGTCGAAAGCGAATTGTTGCCTGCGTTGGGCGAGGGCTCCGGGAAAATTGTGCTGTGCGCCAGCACGTGCGACCCCGACCGCATCGCAGCCCTTGGTCAGCGCGTTGCAACGCGCGGGCTGCGCCTTCTGGAAACCCCGGTCTCGGGCGCCAGCGGACAGGTGAGCCGCGGCGAGGGCGTCGGGCTGATCGGCGGCGATCCGCAGGTCATAGCCGAAGTGGAACCGGTCCTGCGCGCAATGTTTCCGACCTATTTCCACATCGGCAAGATCGGAGACGGCGGGCGCGCCAAACTCGCGATCAATCTCATCCTCGGGCTCAACCGACTGGCCGTGGCCGAGGGGCTGGTATTTGCCGAGCGACTGGGCCTTGATCCCGAAGCCTTTCTCAACGTGGCGCGAAGCTCGGCCGCCTATTCGCAGGTCATGGATATCAAGGGTGCGAAGATGATCCGCGGCGAGTTCGCTGCCGAGGGCCGGATCACGCAGCATCTCAAGGATGTGCATCTCATGCTGGAGCTGGCCGAACGCGTAAAGCAGCAGCTTCCGCTGCTCGAGATCCATGCGGACGTGCTGGAAGCCTGCGTGCGGCACGGGGAAGCGGACCTCGACAATAGTGCCGTGATCAAAGAGATCAGGCGGCGCACGCGGCCCTGATCGGGGTCATTCGCTGGCGCATAAGAAGATGAATGCGCGGATCCGCCCGCGCATGAGGCAGCAACGAATTTAAGCGCGGAGGTCCCCATGACTGACGGAGAGGTGTGCTACAACCGTGCGGGCGCGATCGCCACGGTGATCTTCGACCGGCCGGCGGCGCGCAACGCCATGACCTGGCGAATGTACGAGCAGCTCGGCGAGGCGTGCGCGCGCATCCGCGGCGAAGCTGGGTTGCGCGTTGCCGTGTTTCGCGGTGCCGGCGGCAAGGCCTTCATTGCCGGCACCGACATCGCCCAATTCCAGGCCTTCGGCAGCGGCGAGGATGGCATCGCCTACGAGGCCAAAATGGAAGGCTATATCGGCGGCGTGGAAGCCCTCCCGGTGCCGACACTCGCGGTGATCGAAGGATTTGCCATCGGGGGCGGCCTTGCGATCGCGGCGGCGTGCGATCTTCGCATCGCAACACCCGGATCGCGTTTCGGCGTTCCGATCGCGCGCACGTTGGGCAATTGCCTGTCGATTGCGAATTACGCGCGGCTGGTGGCGGGACTCGGGGCTTCGCGCGCCAAGCGGGTGCTGCTGCTGGCGGAGAATCTTTCAGCTGAGGAGGCGCTGGCAGGCGGATTTCTCAGCGAGATCGTGGAGGCGGCGGACCTCGACCGGCGTGTCGCCGAGTTGAGCTCACGCCTCGCGCACCATGCCCCACTTACGATGCGGGTGAGCAAGGAGGCGATCCGCCGCATTCTCCATGCGGGGCTGCCGGACGGCGAGGATCTTGTCCGCGCGTGTTACGGCAGCGAGGACTTTCGCATCGGCGTCAAGGCGTTCGTGGAGAAGCAAGAGCCCGCATGGACGGGGAGATGATGTATCTGGGCACCGCTGTGATGCCCTTCTAGTGCAGAGCATCTCAGTCGTCCGCGTGAATCTTGTCAAAGCCCGCACGGTCGTGGTTACTGCAGCATCCGCTTGCGCGCATGAAGCAAACTGAAGAAGCAAAGCGGAGTTTCACCCGACGTGTGGTGATTCGGAGCAAGGCACATGGTCCCGTTCGATAAGCAGAGCGTCACGGTGATCCGACAGAGCAAGGTCGGTGTCGACACCACCTACGAGCCGCCGCTGCGGGTGGGCTTCGGCATCAGTGACAAGACCGTCGATCTTGCCAATGCGGTGATGGGGCGCACGGTGCTGGTGCCTGGCGCCGGGCCGAATCCGACCCATTACCACGCCAACAACGACGTCTGCTGGTACATCGTCTCCGGCAGGATCAGATGTATCCAGGCGCGTAGCGATTGCAGCGAGCGCAAGGAGATCATCCTGGAGGCCGGTGATTTCGTCTATGTTCCGAGCGGCGCCATCCACGTCATCGCCAACGCCTCGCAGACCGAGGAGGCCTCGCTGGTCTTCTGCTATATCGGCGTGCCCAACGTGGAAGCGTCCGGCAATGTTTGGTTGACCAAAGAGCACGACGCATTCGTGATGCCAGGGTCCTGAGCGACGAGCGTTCAGCGACACTACCTTGAGCGACCGGACATCGATGGATCAAGACATGATCGACGCGCATCATCATTTCTGGTGGACCGGCCGGCACGCTTATACCTGGCCCGATCTGGTCGGCGACCGCTTTGCGCGCGATTTCACGCCGGACGATCTGCGCCCGGAGCTTGCACGCGCCGGCGTCAAGGGGACGGTGCTGATTCAGGTCCTGCATCAGGTCGGGGGCGAGACCGAGGAGTGTCTCGATCTCAGCAAGGAGGTCGATTTCGTGCGCGGCGTCGTCGGCTGGCTGCCGCTTGCCGATCCCGCCGCCACGTCCGGCGCTATCGAGCGGCTAAGCGCGCGGGGCGGCAAGCTTGTCGGCGCACGCCATCTCATCAGCAACGAACCCGATCCGCGCTGGCTGCTGCAGGACGGCGTGCTCGAATCGCTCAAGCTCCTGGCCGCCGCCAAGCTCGCCTTCGACGCCATCCCGGTCAACACCGCGCAATTCGAATCCGTGCTCGAGGTGGCGCGGCAGCTACCCGAGCTCAAGATCGTGATCAACCATCTCGGCCGGCCGCCGCTTCCGGAGCAGGGCTGGGAGCCGTGGGCCACGCAGATTGCGCGCGCCGCCGAGCACCGCAACGTATCGATGAAGCTCTCGATCGGCCTCGACATCATCATGCGCTGGCGCTGGTCGACGGACGCCGTGCGCCGCTATTCCGATCACGTGCTCGACCTGTTCAGCCCCGACCGGGTCATGGCGGCAAGCAACTGGCCGGTGATTCTGCTCGGGGCGAGCTACGCCGAAACCTGGAACGGCATTACCGATCTGGTCGCGGAGCTTTCAGCCGATGAGCGCCGTGCAGTGCTCGGGGCCACCGCGAAGCGTGTATACGGGCTGTGAGACTTACGTGGCGCAACGCCCTCGGCTGTCATTGCCCGCTGCGTGGGCATGACAGCGGAGTTGTAGGCGCACGCGCGCCGTTTACTATCGCTGCGCGGTGAAGATCGCCTTCGGGATCATGCCGTGGATACCCTTGGTGCCGTCCACCACCTGCGTGACGTGATAATCCACGGCCACGCTCGCGATCATGTAGGCTTCCTCGCGCGTCAAGTTCGGGAAGCGCTTGGTTATGAAATCGATGGTCTCGCGCACCGCGATCTTCATCGCTTCTTCGAGATTGGGATGAAGGCCCATCACGATCCAGTGCGTGGGTGTCTCGGCACGCGGCCAGACCAGCTTCATGTCCTTGCGCACGATGAACTGGAATTTGCCCCGCAATCCGGTCTCGATCGCGGTCAGATCCACCTCGCCGTGACCTTGCGCGGCGTGCGCGTCGCCGGCCGAGAACAGCGCGCCCGATGCATGGACCGGCATGAACAGCGTCGTGCCCGCGATCAGGTCCTTGTTGTCCATGTTGCCGGAATGGACGCCGGGAGGGCCGCTGCTGATGCGGCCCATCGACGGATCCGGCGCCACACCCATGGTGCCGAAGAATGGCTTATCGACCGGCACGACGACGCCCTTCGCCACCTCGGCCGTCTTGGCCTGACGGTTGATTGGAATGATGCGCGTCCATTGCGCCGTGAACTCGTCGGGCAGCGCGCCGGTATAGGAGCGCTGGCGGTTGAAGCCCCAGTCGAGGGCGAGGCCGACATCGAGGATGCGCACCTCGAGCACGTCGCCGGGCTCCGCGCCCTTGATCTCGATCGGTCCGGTCAGGATGTGCGGGCCCGGGCCGCGGTCCTTCACTTGGCCGTAGATGTCGCGCTGGTATTGCGGGACCGCGCTCGGCGGAACGACACCGGATTTGTCGATCACATCCGGGACGATCGACGCCGCGCTCTCGATGTTGACGATGTCGCCGGAATCGATCGTCAGCACGGGCTTCAAGCTGGCGAGAAAGTAGCCGATGTGCACGGTCTGCGGGCTCGGCATCAGCGTGTGCTCGGCGGCGCCGGCGCCGCCGACGATGAGCAAGGCGCCGGCGACGACCGCGGCCGGAACGCGGGGCAGGATGGTGGGCATGACAGGGGCTCCTCGTGCGTGCGTCCTCGGGCGCAATAACCAAGCGTATGGCGCCGAGCCCGTTACCGCAATGCGTCCCGCGGCGCCCTACGCCCTTTCCGCCACCGCCCGCGGCTTGGGCTGCCACTCCATGCCGGGCGCGGCGCTCGCGGGAAAGATCAGCGACTTGATCACCACGGGCACCGCACCCGAATTCGGCAGCATGGCGCCGATGTCGATGTAGTCGAACTCCTTGAGCTCGAGCCCGTCGACCGACACGATGGCGTTGTCGATCTGCATCTCCTCGCGCAGATGGATGCCCATCAGCCCGCCGACGTCGCCGTCGCCCGCCAGCACCACGGGGTGGCCGTCGGC
>Ga0208991_1000288_pt1 | contig 11757 bp, 10 predicted proteins | sample MedBloCAOM3_M2_FD_187855 | JGI IMG/M metagenome (GOLD analysis project Ga0208991, IMG submission 187855) | Forest soil microbial communities from El Dorado National Forest, California, USA - Mediterranean Blodgett CA OM3_M2 (SPAdes) (version 2) | ecosystem: Environmental > Terrestrial > Soil >...
GAGCTGCTTCGCGCGGTCGCACCGATTGCCTTCTGGGCGCCCTCTTCATCGCTTACGGAACCTGATCTCGTCGCTTGTCGATCGCCGCGTGATGCAACTGATCGAGTACGTGCCCGCTCGCGCGAGGCTCGACGAATTAACGATGGGGTTGTGATGCCTTTGAAGGAAAAGCGAATGGGCGGGGTTTCCCGTGGCGGTCACTCCAAAGTTCCCGCAGTGACCCTCGGCTTCTGGATCATCAAGATCGCCGCGACGACCTTGGGCGAAACAGGCGGCGATGCGGTCTCGATGTCGCTGAACCTGGGCTACGCCGTCAGCAGCGTCCTCTTCATCGGCTTGTTCGTGGTGGCCGTCGCCGCGCAGATTGCCGTGAGGTCGTTTCACCCTTTTCTCTATTGGCTGGTCGTTATTGCCACGACGACTGCCGGCACCACGATGGCCGACTTTGCCGATCGTTCGTTGGGAATCGGCTATGCGGGAGGGACGGCAATACTCTTTGCGCTGCTGATGGCCGCGCTCGGCGCCTGGTATCGATCGGCGGGCTCGGTTTCGGTCGATACCGTCAATTCGCCGAAGATCGAGATGTTCTACTGGGTCGCCATCCTGTTCTCGCAAACCCTGGGAACGGCACTCGGCGACTGGATGGCCGACACGGGACTGGGCTACGAGGGCGGCGCTTTGGTTTTCGGTGCCGGGTTGGCGGTTGTCGCGGCGGCATACTTCTTCTCGAACATTTCGCGCACCCTGTTGTTCTGGAGTGCCTTCATCCTCACGCGCCCCTTGGGGGCGACCGTCGGCGACTTTCTCGACAAGCCGGTTGCCGACGGCGGTCTCGCCATCAGTCGCTTCTCCGTCTCGGCGCTCCTCGCGCTCTTCATGGTCGCCTGCATTTTCATCTTCCGGCAAAGGGCCGAACGTCAGACACCATCTGACGCGTGACAGCCGCGTCGCCGAGCACCAACGACTCTCTTTCTTTTCCTCTCCTCGCAAGCGAGGGGAGGTGCCCGCGTAGCGGGCGGCGGCGTCATGAGCCCCGGAATATGCTCGTATGCTATGACCCCTCCGGCCCGCGGCCACCTCCCCACTTCGTGGGGAGGAAGGAATCATGGTGCGCCGCAAGGCGCCCTTCTTTTTGCGGAGACAGCGGCTCGATGTCCGGACTCATCGTTCCCTTCAAGGGCTTTACGCCCCGCATCGCCGCGTCGGCCTTCATCGCGCCGAACGCCGCGTTGATCGGCGAGGTCGAGATCGGCGACAATTGCAGCATCTGGTTCAGCACGGTGTTGCGCGGCGACGGGCCCGGTATCAGCGTCGGCGAGAACTCCAACCTGCAGGATGGCACGGTCGTCCATGTCGCCGCGCGCGGCCTTCGCGCCTCGGTCGGCCGCAATGTCACGGTCGGACACATGGCGCTGCTGCATGCCTGCGAAATCCAAGACGACGCCTTCATCGGCATGAACGCCACCGTCCTGGACGGCGCGGTGGTGGAAAGCGGCGCCATGGTGGCGGCCGGCGCCGTCGTGACGCCGCGCAAGGTCGTGCGCCGCAGCGAACTGTGGGCCGGCAATCCGGCGCAGAAGCTGCGTGACCTGACGGAGAAGGATTTCGAGTCCTTCAGGCGGGTTGTCGCGCACTACGTCGAATTGGCCAGGGCCTATCGCGTTGACATATCGAAGGCGGCCGAGTAGGCCACGACTTCCAGCGCCCCTCGGATCGCTCGCTTTCATCGACGGTGAGCAAGGATCGTTCCGGACGCACCCGAACAGGGGAGCGCGCCGTCATGGTCCGACCGATTGCATACAATCACATGTCTCTCCTCGAGTGGGCGCTCCTGCTCGCTTTGTCGTTGCTGTGGGGGAGCGGCTTTTTCTTCGGTCAATTGGCGTTGGCCGGTCTGCCGCCTTTCACGATCGTCTTCTGCCGGGTCACTTTGGCGGCGATTGTCCTGGTTCCTATCGTCATCGCACACCGACAGACCGCGCATCTTTCCCGGCGCAGTTGGATCGTCTTCCTGAGACTCGGCATCCTCAATTGCCTGTTGCCATTCGGGCTTCTGCTTTGGGCCCAGGAACGAATTGGCAGCGGTCTTGTCTCCGTTCTTGCGGCCAGCACACCTTTGTTCACCACGCTCGTCGCGCATTTCCTGCTGGCCGACGAGAAGGCGACGCGCTCGCGGTTGGCCGGCCTTGTGCTGGGCTTTGCCGGCGTTGCCGTGGCAATGGGACCGATAGCGCCTGCGTCTCGCGCCGACTTTGCGGCCGCCTTGGCGACGATCCTTGCCGCGCTTTGCTATGCCATGGCTGGCGTGCTTGGCCGCCGTTCAAGTGGAATACCGGCGCTGCCGCTGGCCGCCGGGCAGCTCATCATGTGCTCGCTGCTGTCATTGCCGATCGCGATTGCCGTTGAGAAACCTTGGACTCTCGCGGGGCCGAGCGTCGCGAGCTGGATCGCCGTCGGGGCGCTGGCGCTCCTCTGCACCGCGCTGGGTTACGTGCTGTTCTTTCGTCTCCTGTTGAGCGTTGGCGCCGTCAACGTTTCCCTCGTCTCGTTTCTGACTCCGATGACGGCGCTGCTGCTGGCGGGCCTCGTTCTCGGCGAGCTGCTGAGTTGGACTCTATTCGTCGGAGCGGGGCTGATCCTTGCCGGCCTTGCCGTCCTCGACGGACGGCTGACCCTCAATCGATCATCCTGATCTTCATCGCGCGTCCTCGATGCGAATCACCCTTGACAGAACGGAGCAATGTTGTGGCGTATGCCTGCCGGCTCTGACGATCCAGGAGTTCGGCATCATGCCCCATCAAGCCGGCGACACGCTGCCCACCGCAGGCGTTGACCCGTTGCGCCTCGGCCCAGCCGCGTCGTCTTCTGCTTCAGCGTCGGCGGACTGGCCTGAGCTCGATGTGAGTCTGCTGGAGGACGGTCGTCCCGTCCTCCAGTCTTTCCCGTTCGATGTCCGGCTCCAGCCTATGGAGTGCAGGCACTGCTGGCAGCGGTCGCAAGGCGTCCACCCCAGCGGTGGGGGTCAGCTCGGCCCCGGCTACTACGTCACCGTGGACGGAAAGGTCGGAAAGGTCCGAAACTTCATGACTGGGCGCACGCGAACTCCAAGGCCAGAAAGCCCAGTGAGTCGTGTCATCGCTCGTGCAGTTCGCCGCCTGGCAGCGTCAGCGCAAAGCAGCAGGCGCGCACGCTTGGCGGGACAAACCTTTCCGCAAGCCGTCCTGGTCGAGCAACAGAATTACATTAGTGGGTCGTATGGTACCTACTTATTCGGGACGGGGCGGCAATTCGGGCTGCGGGAATTGCGCAAACCCTGGGGAACGCACGTTGCCTGGAGCACGCCCTCCAAGGAAGGGGGGCGCTGCGAGCAGCCCAGGGCCGGAGGGGGTAGCGGAAATTGCGGGAATTGCCGAAACGCGGGGAAATTCCGCGCGACGCTGTGCGCGAATTTTCGCCCATACTACCGGTGCGCAAGAATTACGCGGCGTGGCCTAATCGACCGTGCGCACCTTCACGTAGCTGCCGGGCGCGTCCTCGATGGCGGGCAGGCTGCCTTCGCCGGGCACGCGCGCCGCCACCTTGGGGCCGGACTTCGCCGACAGCCACTTGTCCCAGTCGTTCCACCACGAGCCGGGGAATTCCTGGGCGCCCGCTTTCCATTCGTCGAGTGTCGGCGGATTCTTCGCCGTCTCGTTCAGCCAGTGCTGGTACTTCTTGTTGCGTGGCGGATTGACGACGCCTGCGATATGGCCCGAGCCGGCCAGCATGAAGCGCACCGGGCCGGCGAAGATCTGCGTCGCCTTGTAGACCGACTTGGCGGGCGCGATGTGGTCTTCCTTGCCGGCCTGCAGGTAGACCGGGATCGTGATCTTGCGCAGGTCGATCGGCACATTGTCGATCGTGAGCCCGCCCGGCTGCGCCAGCAGGTTCTTCTGGTACATGTTGCGCAGGTAGTAGCTGTGCATCGCCGCTGGCATGCGCGTGGCGTCGGCGTTCCAGAACAGGAGATCGAACGGGAAGGGGTCCTTGCCCATCAGGTAGTTGTTGACCACGAACGACCAGATGAGGTCGTTGGCGCGCAGCATGTTGAAGGTGGTGGCCATCTCGCTGCCTTCGAGATAGCCCTTCTTGCTCATCGCCTCCTCGACGCTGGCCAGCTGGTCCTCGTCGATGAAGACGCCGAGCTCGCCCGGCTCGGTGAAGTCGACCTGAGCGGTGAAGAAGGTGCAGGCCGCGATGCGGTCGTCGCCGCGCGCCGCCATGTAGGCCAGCGTCGCCGCCATCAGGGTGCCGCCGATGCAGTAGCCGATCGCCGAGACCTGGCGCTGGCCGGTCGCCTTCTCGATGGCGTCGAGCGCGGCCAGGGGCCCGAGCTTCATGTAGTCGTCGAAGGCGAGCTTGGTCAGGTGCTCGTCGGGATTGACCCACGAGACGACGAACACCGTGTAGCCCTGTTCGGTCGCCCACTTGATGAACGAGTTCTCGGGCTTGAGGTCGAGGATGTAGAACTTGTTGATCCACGGCGGCACGATCAGCAGCGGCATCGTGTAGACTTCCGCGGTTGTCGGCGCGTACTGCAGAAGTTGGATCAGCTCGTTCTGGTAGACGACCTTGCCGGGCGAGGTGGCGACGTTCTCGCCGACCTTGAAGGCCTTCATGTCGGTCTGGCGGATGGCGAGCCGGCCCTTGCCGCGCTCGAGGTCGGTCAGGAGGTTCTGCAGCCCCTTCACCAGGTTCTCGCCCTTGGACTCGAGGGTGGCCTTCACGACCTGCGGGTTGGTGAGCGCGAAATTGGACGGCGACAGCGCGTCGATGAACTGGCGCGTGTAGAAGTCGACCTTCTTGGCGGTCTTGTCGTCGACGCCTTCGACCTCGTTGACGGTGTGCTGCAGCCAGCGCGCGGTGAGCAGGTAGGACTGCTTCAGATAGTCGAAGACGACCTCGTCCTTCCACGCCGGGTCGGCGAAGCGCTTGTCGCCCTTGGCCGGCTCGGCCACCGGCTCGACCGGCTGGCCCATCATGCGCTGGGCGGTGACCTGCCACAGCTTCATGTATTGCTGCCACAGCTCCATTTGCGCCTGAAGCAGCCGGTTGGGGTCGGCCATCATCTTGGCCGTGAAGTCCATGAAGGTCTGGGTAAGATGAAGCGGGTCGGCGGGCTGCTGGCCATCGGCCTTGTAGCGTTCGGCGAACTCCTGCAGCAGCTTCTGGCTACGCTCGGCGATGTCCTTGAGGGCTGTCTGCATCCGTTCCGATTCGGCTGGCGACAGTCCCGGGATGGCCGTTGGAGTCGGCGTCTCCGACATGCGTTTCCCCTTGCGAATCATTGCCTTTGAGGCGTTTCTTGCGATATTTCCGGCGGCCCGGTACCATGGCTTGTGCCGTCGCCCAGGCTGCCGATTTCCCTTTCATAGGTAGGCTGCGATAACAGACGGGTCAAATTTCCTCTCGAGTCTTGGGACAGCATAAGGACAACGGGTGACGACGATGTGGCGACCACTGGACATGATGGGCAGCTTCCGCCTGTGGCGAAGCCTGCTCGGTGTGTCCGCTCTTGTCCTCCTGTCGGGCTGCGGCTGGTTCGGCGGGGGCCACCAGCTCGAGAGCCAGAAGGCGCGGCCGGGCGCCGACCGCACGATCGCCGTCAGCGGCGCGCTGCCGTCGGCCAATCCGGGCCGTCAGTACGAGCCGGGATATGCCGCCACCGACGAAACGCGCACGCCGCGGGTCGGCTCGATCGTTGCGGCCAAGGGCGGCCAGAAGGCCCAGAAGGAAGCGACCGAGAAGGAGGCCGCGGAGCGCGATGCCAAGGATCGTGAGGCGCGCGAGAAGCGCGAGGCCGCCGACCGCGAGCAGAAGGCCAACGAGAAAGAAAAGGACCCGACGCCGACCGCCGCCCGCGTGGGCGTCCCGGGACTTCCCGGACGACCGGCAGCGGCCGAGCCCGGCAATGCCGACTCGAGAAAGACCACGCCTGTGACGGCACCGGGCACGGCGCCGGCACCAGCGGCGCCCGCAACGCCACCCGTGACGACCCCACCCGCTACGACAGCGCCGCCGCCCGCGCCTGTCACGTCGACTCCTGTGCCGCCGCCGCCGGCGGACACGCCGCCCGCGTCGGAACCCCCGGCGCCGTCGCGCACGTCGTTGCCGCCGCCTCCAGATGCGCCCGCCGCGGCCTCGGCGTCACCGTCGCGCTGGGCGCCACCTGGCGGCGTCACGCCGGCCGTCGCCACGGCCGATCAACGACCGAGCCTCACGCAAGCAAGCGCTGCTCCCGGAAGTACCGTGCCGGCGCCAGCCGCGCCTGCATCGCCGCCGCCCGCTCAAGCATCCAGCCCCGCGCCTGAAGTCGCGCCCGTTGCAGTAGCTGCGCCCGTGCCGCCGCCCGCTGCCGCGCCACCGCGTCGTACGGATCCGAACAAGGCCTTCGAGCCGCCGCCTGGTTGGGCGCCGCCGGCCCACGCTGCCGTGCTGCCGCCGGCTCCCACACCGCCGCCGCCGCCCGCACCAAGCGAGGCAAAGGCGGCTCCGCCGGCATCGGTCGCTGTGCCGCCGCGTCCCGCCGATCCCAACAAGGCGTTCGTTCCGCCGGCAGGCTGGGTGCCGCCGGAGCAGGCGACAAGAGTAGCTGCCGTCGCGCCGACACCGGCGCCAGCGCCAGTAGCAGTTCCCACGCCCAGCCAGGCGATGGCCGCGCCACCACCGTCGCCTGTCGTTCCGCCGGCGCGTTCAGCCGATCCCAACAAGGCATTCGTTCCGCCGGCAGGTTGGACGCCGCCGGAGCAGGCGACACGAGTGGCAGCCGCCGCGCCGCCACCACCACCGGTATCAGTGTCAGCGCCAGTACCGGTCCCCGCGCCAAGTCAGGCGATGGTGCCGCCGCCGGCGCCTGTCGTTCCGCCGCCGCGTTCAGCCGATCCCAACAAGGCATTCGTTCCACCGGCAGGTTGGACGCCGCCGGAGCAGGCGACACGAGTAGCAGCCGCCGCGCCGTCACCGGCACCGGCGCCAGTAGCGGTCCCCGCGCCCAGCCAGGCGATGACGCCAGCGCCTGTCGCTGCGTCGACGCGTGCGGCCGATCCCGACAAAGCGTTCGTTCCGCCGCCGGGCTGGACGCCGCAGCCGGCGAAGCAGGTAGCATCCGCGGCGCCGCCGACGGGGGCGCCGATGCAGGTCGCCGTGATCCAGTTCGGGGCGATGTCGGTCGAGCTCAATGGCAAGGACCAGGCGGTGCTGGCGCGCGTGGCGCAGGTCCAGCGCAGCAACGGCGGCAAGGTGCGCATCGTGGCGCACTCGGCGCAGGATGCCGCCGGCTCGTCGCCCGAGGTCCTGGCGCGGGACAATTTCGAAGTGTCGCGGCAGCGCGCGATCGCCGTCGCCAACCAGCTCATGCGGTTGGGTGTGCCGGCCAACCGCATTGCCGCCGAAGCGGCTTCCGATGAGGAGCCGGCCTACGAGACCAATACCGCCCGCGGCATCGCCGCCAATCGACGCGCCGAGATCTTCGTCGAATTCTAGCGCGCAAGGAAAAGAACCAATGGACGATTCGGAATTCCATCGGCTGAAGCGCCTGCCGCCTTACGTGTTCGCGGAAGTGAACGCCATGAAGGCGCGCGCCCGCGCCGCCGGCCAGGACGTGATCGATCTCGGCATGGGCAACCCCGACCTGCCGACGGCGCCGCACATCGTGGCCAAGCTCGCCGAGGCCGCAGGCAACCCGCGCGCCCACGGCTACTCGGCGTCGCGCGGCATCCCCGGCCTGCGCAAGGCGCAGGCGGCCTACTATGCGCGCCGCTTCGGCGTCGAGCTCGATCCCGAGAACGAGATCATCGTCACGCTGGGCTCGAAGGAGGGCCTCGCCAACCTGGCGCAGGCCATCACCTCGCCGGGCGACATCGTGCTGGTGCCCAACCCCAGCTATCCGATCCATCCCTACGGCTTCATCATCGCCGGCGGCTCGGTGCGCCACATCCCGGTGCCGGGCAGCACCTCGCTCGAGGAATTCTTGCCGGCGCTCGAGCGCGCGGTGCGTCATACGGTGCCGAAGCCGATCGCCCTGGTGCTGAACTATCCGTCGAATCCCACGGCGCAAGTTGTCGATCTCGAGTTCTATGCCGCGATCGTCGATTTCTGCAAACGACATCACATCTGGATCCTGAGCGACCTCGCCTATGCCGAGATCTATTTCGACGGCGTGCCGCCGCCGTCGGTGCTGCAGGTGCCGGGCGCGCGCGACATCGCCGTCGAGTTCACCTCGATGAGCAAGACCTATTCGATGGCGGGCTGGCGCATCGGCTTCGCCGCCGGCAACAAGACGCTGATCCAGGCGCTGACCCGCATCAAGTCGTATCTCGACTACGGCGCCTTCACGCCGATCCAGGTCGCCGCCACGGCGGCGCTCAACGGGCCGCAGGATTGCATCGTCGAGGCGCGCAACACCTACCAGGAACGGCGCGACGTGCTGATCGAGGGCCTGGCGGCCGCCGGCTGGGCGCTGCCCACGCCGCAGGCCAGCATGTTCGCCTGGGCGCCGATCCCCAAGGAGTTCGCCGAACTGGGCTCGCTTGCCTTCTCCAAGGTGCTGCTGACGCAGGCCAATGTCGCGGTCTCGCCCGGCATCGGTTTCGGCGAGCACGGCGATGCGCATGTCCGCATCGCGCTGGTCGAGAACAAGCACCGGATCCGCCAGGCCATCCGCAACATCCGCCAAGTGATGGCCGATCCCGGACGCGCCATCGACCTCTACCTGCGCGGGATCGGTGACAACATCACGCCGATCAAGGCTCGCGCCTGACCGCATCCTGTCGTATCAGCCCGTCATGAAATCACCTCTCAGAATCGGCATCGCCGGCCTCGGCACTGTGGGCTCAGGCGTCGTCAAGCTTTTGGCCGAGCACGGCAGGCTCCTCGCGCTGCGCGGCGGCCGGCCGCTCAGGCTCGTGGCCGTGAGCGCGCGCCGCAAGGCCAAGAAGCGCGACATCGACCTCGCCGGCGTCCGCTGGGAAAAGGATCCGTTGGCGCTTGCCGCCGCGCCCGACATCGACGTCGTGATCGAGCTGATCGGCGGCTCGGGCGGCGTGGCGCGCCGTCTGGTGCAGACCGCGTTGCGCGCGGGCAAGCACGTGGTCACCGCCAACAAGGCGCTGCTGGCCATGCACGGCTGGGAGATCGCGGCTCTCGCCGAGAAGCGGGGCAGCATCCTCGCCTTCGAGGCGGCGGTGGCGGGCGGCATCCCGATCATCAAGGCGTTGCGCGAGGGCCTGGTCGGCAACCGGGTGGGCCGGCTCTACGGCATCCTCAACGGCACCTGCAACTACATCCTGACGACCATGCGCGAGACCGGTCGCGACTTCGACGTCGTGTTGGCCGAGGCGCAGGCGGCGGGTTACGCCGAGGCCGATCCGAGCTTCGATGTCGACGGCATCGACGCCGCCCACAAGCTCGCCGTGCTGACCGGTGCGGCGTTCGGCACGCGGGTCAATTTTGCCGGCATCCATGTCGAAGGCATCCGGCACGTCACCTCGATGGACATCCAGTTCGCCGAGGAGCTGGGCTTCCGCATCAAGCTGCTGGGGCTGGCGCGCGAGACCAAGTACGGCATCGAGCAGCGCGTGCATCCCTGCATGGTGTCGCTGGCCGCGCCGATCGCCCATATCGAGGGCGTGTTCAACGCCGTCGTCGTCGAAGGCGACTTCGTCGGCACCACGATGTTCCAGGGCCGCGGCGCAGGGCAGGGACCGACCGCCTCGGCCGTCGTCGCCGATCTTGTCGACGTGGCGCGCGGCCGCCACATGCCGGCCTTCGTCGTGCCGGCGGCGCGTCTCGCCGACAAGAAGATCTCGCCGATGGATCGCCATCAGGGCGCCTACTACATGCGCCTGATGGTGCAGGACCGGCCGGGCGTGATCTCGGCGGTGTCGGGGGCGCTGGCCAAGGAGCGCATCTCGCTCGAATCGATGCTGCAGCGCGGACGCTCGCAGTCCGGCGAGGTGCCGGTCGTGCTGACCACGCACGAGACGGAAGAGGCAGCGATGCGGCGCGCCTTGGCGCGGATCGCGAAGTTGAAGGCGGTGGCGGAAGAGCCCTGCCTGATTAGAATCGAAGCATTTTAGACGGCGCATTGAGACGCCGACGGAGGAAGCGATGGCTGACATGGGAAAAATGGACCGCAATCTGGCGCTCGAGGCGGTCCGCGTCACCGAGGCGGCGGCACTCGCCGCCTCCAAGCTGATGGGCCGCGGCGACGAGAAGATGGCCGACCAGGCGGCCGTCGACGCCATGCGCACGACGCTCAATTCGCTCGCCATCGAGGGCACGGTAGTGATCGGCGAAGGCGAGCGCGACGAGGCGCCGATGCTCTATATCGGCGAGAAGGTGGGCGCCGGCGGTCCCAAGATCGACATCGCGCTCGACCCGCTCGAAGGCACGACCATCACCGCCAAGGGCCTGCCCAACGCGCTGGCCGTCATGGCGATGGCCGAGCATGGCGGCTTCCTCAACGCGCCCGATGTCTACATGGACAAGATCGCGGTCGGCGGCGGCCTTCCCGAGGGCATCGTCGATCTCGACAAGACGCCCAAGCAGAACCTCAGCGATCTCGCCAAGGCCAAGAAGATCGACGTCGCCGACCTTGTGGTCTGTATCCTCGACCGGCCGCGCCATTCCGAGCTTATCGCCAAGGTGCGCGAGGCCGGCGCGCGCATCATGCTGATCGGCGACGGCGACGTGTCGGGCGTGATCGCCACCTCGACCGGCGATTCGGGCATCGACATCTACATGGGCTCGGGCGGCGCGCCGGAGGGCGTTTTGGCGGCGGCGGCGCTGCGCGCCATCGGCGGCCAGATCCAGGGCCGCCTGCTGTTCCGCAACGACGACGAGAAGGCCCGCGCGCGCAAGTGGGGCATCACCGACCTCAACCGCAAATATTCGATGACCGACATGGCCAAGGGCGATGTGATGTTCGCGGCGACCGGCGTGACCTCGGGCTCGATGCTGAAAGGCGTGCGCCGCTTCTACAACGGCGCGGAGACGCATTCGATCGTGATGCGGTCGAAGACCGGCACGGTGCGCTGGGTCTCTGCTCATCACAATTTCACGATCAAGACTGGTTTGCCGAGCTGGGCGTGATCATGATGGCCGGATGCGCGCGGTCCTGATCGCTTGTGTCCTGGCCCTTCTCGCCGTGCAGAGGGCGGCGGCGGAGGACGGTTGCCGCCAGTTCGCCTGGCCGGTCGATCGCGAGCTTGAACTGTTCTCCGACGGCTTCGTGGCCGACGTCGAAAGCGAATCGGCGCTGCCCAAGGACGGCGTCTTCTCGCTGCTGCTGCAGCCGGTCGCCACGGTCATCTACACCGTGTCGCCCGAACGCGGCCGCGACGATGGTCTGGGCGGCGTCGTGACGCTCGAGTGGATCTCGGCCGGCCGCTATCAGGTGACGCTGTCGGGCGAGGCGTGGGTCGACGCCTTGCAGAACGAGCGGCGCCTGCCGATGCTCGCCTCGACCCGTCGCAGCGACTGCCCGGGTGTCCACCAGAGCGTGCAGTTCGAGGTCGACAGCCTGCCGCTCACCCTGCAGATCAGCGGCGCCACGGTGCGGCGCCTCAATGTCGCGGTGCTGCGGACGCGGTGAGTTATGTCCACAGCCGCCTGGGCTATGGTGGCGGCATGCCTTTTGAATCCCGCGCGCCAAGAGCGGCCTTCCTCGGCGTCGAGCAGTCGCTGACCGGCCGGCGCTGGGCGGCGCGGCTGGGAGAC
>Ga0208991_1000289_pt1 | contig 11749 bp, 11 predicted proteins | sample MedBloCAOM3_M2_FD_187855 | JGI IMG/M metagenome (GOLD analysis project Ga0208991, IMG submission 187855) | Forest soil microbial communities from El Dorado National Forest, California, USA - Mediterranean Blodgett CA OM3_M2 (SPAdes) (version 2) | ecosystem: Environmental > Terrestrial > Soil >...
CGCCCGGCTCGACGACGTGGTTGGGCGAGCTGACGACGGCACCCACCACACGATCCAAGCCGACGGCCTTGGCGAGCACCCCGCCCGGATCCAGCCGCGACAGATCCGGCGCCGGCGGGCGCGATGCCGCAAGCCCGTGTCCGTACCACCAGGGAATGCCGTTCTGCACGAAGGCCACCGGCGTCTCGGCGCGCAGCAGCGGGCCGATGCTGTCGGCAAGGACATGCTGGCTCGAGGCCTTCATCGTCACCAGCACGGCATCCTGCGGCCCGAGATCGGCTGGCCGGTCGGAGGCCTGAACCGGCGCCACGATCTTCTTGTCGCCAGCGAGCAGAGTGAGACCCCGCGCTCGAATCGCCTCCAGATGCGCGCCGCGCGCCACGATGGAAACCTCGTTGCCGGCCGCCGCGAGTCGCGCCGCGAAATTCCCGCCGATGGCGCCCGCGCCGAATACACAAATCCGCATGCCCCGCTCTCCGATCCTGCCGTAGGCTGGTCCGCCGAAAGAGGAGGAAACAACCATGGCCGCCAAAGGTGAATATCGCGGACTGAGCTATCGCAACAATGCCGATTTGCAAGCCTGGCTGGCGAAGCGCCCGTCCGAGGTGGCGCTCGAGCCCGAGCTGCCGATCATCGATCCGCACCATCATCTCTGGGACACGCCGCAGCGCGGCCTCTATCTGCTGCCCGAACTGCTGGCCGACACGGGCGGCGGTCACAATATCGTCTCGACGGTGTTCCTCGAATGCCAGTCGATGTTCCGCGCCACCGGGCCGGAAGAGATGCGTCCGGTCGGCGAGGTCGAGTTCGTGAACGGCACCGCCGCGATGAGCGCCTCCGGCCAGTACGGCAAGACCCGCGTCTGCGAGGCGATCATCGGCTGGGTCGACCTGATGCTGGGCGCCAAGGTACGCCAGGTACTGGAGGCCGAGATCGAAGCCGGCGGCGGACGCTTCCGCGGCGTGCGCTACGGCACCTCGCATGACGACAGCATCGTCGGCAAATTCGTCTCCCGGCCGATCCCGCCGCACCGCTTGCTCGACCCGAAGTTCCGCGAAGGCTTCGCCGAGCTGGGCAAGCTGGGCCTCACCTTCGATTCCTGGCACTTCCATCCGCAGCTGCCGGATCTGGTGGACCTGGCGCGCGCCTTTCCCGACACGACGATCATCGTCGATCACGTCGGCGGCGTTTTGGGCGTCGGGCCCTATGCCGGGCGTACCGCGGAGATCCTGCCGGCCTGGCGCAAAAGCATCGCCGCCCTCGCCCAGTGCCCCAACGTCAACATGAAGCTGGGCGGCCTCGGCATGACGTCGTTCGGCTTCGGCTTCCACGAGCGCGATGCGCCACCTTCGTCCCAGGAACTGGCGGACACCTGGCGGCCTTATGTCGAGACCTGCATCGAGGCGTTCGGCCCCGATCGCTGCATGTTCGAAAGCAATTTCCCACCCGACAAGCAGTCCTGCGGCTACACCGAGCTGTGGAATGCGTTCAAGCGAATCACCTCCGGCGCGTCAGCCACCGAGAAGACGGCCCTCTACAGCGGCACCGCTGCGCGCGTGTACAAGATGATCAAGCCTTAGAGTCATTGCTGCCGCGTCTCGGAGAGCCGCAGCGAATCGAGGAAGCGTGTCGCGGCCCCCCGGCTCGTCGTGTCGTATTTCGCGGTGACCAGCATACGATAGAGCCGGTCCTTGACGATGTAGGTGCGCATCATCACCACGGCGCCTTCGGCATCCTCGATGTCGAGCGCGTAGCCGTCCCAGCCCTGCAGCGTGACGGGCTCGTCGCGCACGTACTTGTACTTGGCGCGCGGGAAGGCCTTCTCGGCGTCGCCGCGACCGAGGTCGCGCGCCATCTCCTTGCTGTCGTGGGTGGAGAACCAGCCGGGCTGGTAGTCGACATAGTCGAAGTCGAACATCTCGCCGTCGTGCTTGGAGGCCCAGGCGATCCGTTCGCTGGCGTGGCCCTTCTCCGTCTCGCCGGCCTTGGTTTCCGTGGCGGGCGCCGGCATCTCGAGCCGGAACCTGAGGTCGCGGCCGACGACCGTCTGCCAGTCGGCAGGCTGCGCCCGCACGGCCAGGGGGGCTGCGAGCAGGGCGAGGACGAGCAGGCGCCTTTTCATGCCGGCGGCACGAGGTCTTTGCGGCCCGACCAGTCCCAGGCGAGGCCGGTGCGCGAGACGCCGAGCAGCAGGCCGTGCAGTTCCTTGGGATGCACCCAGCCGCCGTCGGGATCGGTCGCCGGATCCGATCCGCGCGGCGTGTAGCTCGCATTGGCCTCGAGCAGACGGCCGCGCACGGCCGGCCAGTCATGGACCTCGACGTAGCACATATAGAGCGAGTCGCCGTGCTTCTTGGCGAAGCGGCCCATCGCATGCACGTCGTCGGTCACCTGGCTGAGCTCGATGCGGTCGAGCCGGTTGGGCGGATCGAACAAGGTGAGCGTCCCGATGTAGCCGAAGCGCTCGCTGCCGATCTCGCAAAAGCGCGCGGGATCGAGTCCGAACAGGCCGGCATAGGCGGCCGCCGCCCGGCGCCAGTCGCTCACCAGGGTGTTGGTCGTCTCATAAAGGCTCGACACGGGCCCGATCCGCGGCCGGTAGGTGGTTTCCGAAATCACCATGGGCAGGCCGAAGGTCGTCTCGGGCGCGAGATAGAGCTGCTCGGCGTCGCGGTCGTAGGCGACACCCAGCCCCTCCCAGCGCTTCACCATGCCGTCGAGGTCGGCAGTGCAGTAGCCGGCCGTCATCAGGCCCTCGCCGCGCTTGGCCAGAAAGTCCTGCGTCAGCCCGGCACCGTCGGGCTCGCACAGCTCGAACTCGCTTTCGCCGACGGCAAGGATGATACGCTTGGCGCGGAGATGGCGACTGTGGTCGCGGCGCGCGACCTCGCCACCCAGAAGCAACCCAAAACGCTGCGCCGCCTTGGCGGCGTCGTGGACGGCAATCTGCACGCGATCGCAGCGGTCGAGCATGGCCCGACGATACCTCAGTAGGCGTAGTCGCGGAACAGCGGCGCGAAGGAGCCCTTCCACTCGCCCTGCCATTTGGCCAGCAGTTCGTCGGCGGGCGCCAGGCCTGACGCCACCGCGCGGTCGAGCGGCGCCAGGTAGATCGTCTCGTCGTTGCCGTGGGCATCGAGCCGCTTGCGCGCGCGCAGCCCGGCATGGGCGATCTCGACCACCTCGCGCGCCCATTCGGTGAGGCTGCGCCCGCGGAAGATCGTCGACAGCCCGCTCCTGGGCGTCTCGGCGCGCAGGAAGTCGTGGTCGGCGGCTGTCCAGTCCTTCACGAGGTCCCAGGCCGCGTCGAGCGCGGTCCGGTCATAAAGCAGGCCGACCCACAAAGCGGGCAATGCATTGAGCGCGGGCAGCGGACCCGAATCGGCGCCGCGCATCTCGAGGAAGCGCTTCAGCCGCACTTCGGGGAACGCCGTGGTAATGTGGTCGGCCCAGTCGTTCACGGTCGGCAGCTCGCCCCACCGCGCCGGCAGCTTGCCTTTGAGGAAGTCCTTGAAGCTTTGGCCCGAGGCGTCGATGTACTTGCCATCGCGATAGACGAAGTACATCGGCACATCGAGCATGTAGTCAGCATAGCGTTCGAAGCCGAAACCGTCCTCGAAGACGAAGGGTAGCATGCCGCAACGGTCGGGATCGGTGTCGGTCCAGATGTGGCTGCGGTAGCTCTTGTAGCCCACCGCCTTGCCCTCCTTGAAGGGCGAGTTGGCGAACAGTGCGGTGGCCAGCGGCTGCAGCGCCAGCGAGACACGGAACTTCTTCACCATGTCGGCTTCGGATTCGAAGTCGAGGTTGGTCTGCACGGTACAGGTGCGCAGCATCATGTCGAGGCCGAGCTTGCCCTTCTTGGGCATGTAGTCGCGCATGATCTTGTAGCGCCCCTTGGGCATCCAGTGCATGTCCTCGCGCGTCCATTCCGGCGCGAAGCCCAGGCCGATGAAGCCCGCGCCGATCTCGCCCGCGACCTGCTTCACCTCGTCGAGATGCTGGGCATTCTCCGCGGCCGTCTCGTGCAGGGTCTCGAGCGGCGCGCCCGAGAGTTCGAACTGGCCGCCTGGCTCGAGCGTGATACTGGCGTTGGCGCGCTGGAGCGCGATCGGATTGTTGCCCTCGACGACCGGCTCCCAGCCGAAGCGCGTCATGCCTTCCAGCATGGCGCGGATGCCGTCCGGCCCGTCATAGGCCAGGGGCTTCAGCGTCGCCGTATGGAAGCCGAACTTCTCGTGCTCGGTTCCCATGCGCCACGCCGTGGGTGGCTTGTTGCCGGCAGCAAAGTACTCGATCAGCTGCCGCCGATTCTCGATCGGCGTGCCGCCGCCCGACGGTGGTGCGGACATACGACCTAGACTCCCTCGGTCGCTCCGCAGCTCAGGAGGCTGGGAGCGGCGCGGTCGCATGAGCAATTCTCACGCGAGCACGCGACTGGTTCATGGTGTTCAGCTTCCCGTCTCCCATGCCGACGGGGGCGAACGCAAGCGCTCTGACAAGGGTCAGACGGGAGCCCTGGATGTGCGGTAATCGGCGGCCAGACGCGGTGTCGGCCGCCGCCAGTCACCGACCAGCGCCTGCCAGCAGGCAAGCGCTGCGAGGGCCGCGGTATCGGCGCGCAGGATGCGCGGCCCGAGCCCCACTGCCACGACATCCTTTATGCGACGCAGCGCGGCGAGCTCGGCCGGGGCGAAGCCGCCTTCGGGCCCGACCACGATTGCCCACGGCGCGGCGCGCGCGCTTGCATCAAGGGCGGACAGCACCTCCGCAATCGGCGGCCCGCCACCCGTCTCGTCGCACATCAGCAGGCGACGCCCGGCCGGCCAGTCGGCAAGCAGGCGGGCGAGGTCCACAGGAGCACGGACCTCAGGCACGGTGAGCCGTTCGGTCTGCTCCGCCGCTTCGATGGCATTGGCGCGCAGCCGCTCGACATTCACGCGCTCGACGTTGGTGTGTTGCGTCAAGACCGGCTGCAGCACCGACGCGCCGAGTTCGGTCGCCTTTTCGGCGATATAATCGATGCGCGCGCGCTTCACCGGGGCGAAGCACAGCCAGACATCGGGCTCCGCCACCTGTTCGCGCGTGCGCTCGCCCAGCCGTGCCACCGCCACCTTCTTGCCGTGGCCCTCGAGCGTGGCGCGCCATTCGCCGTCGCGGCCGTTGAACACCAGGAGCGGCGCACCATCGGGCCGGCGCATGACGTGGCGCAGGTAGTGAAGCTGCGCCTGGTCCAGCGGCGCCTCGCCGCCGGCGGAAAGATCGGCCTCGACGAAGAGACGCGACGCGCTCATGGAGTTCGCCTTGGATCATTGAGGCCCATCGCTGCATGATGCCGCCATGACTGCCGACAGGACAACCGGCTTCACCGACATCGACCGGCGGCATTGGTCTTTGCGCTACCTGCCGCCGTGGGTGCGGCCCTACGGCAGGCTGGCGCGCTGGGACCGGCCGATCGGCATCTGGCTGCTGATGCTGCCCTGCTGGTGGTCGCTGGCGCTGGGTGCGGCGCCGGACTGGGGCCGCCTGGCGGGCTGGATGGCGCTGTTCGCGCTGGGGGCACTCGCCATGCGCGGGGCGGGCTGCACCTGGAACGACATCGTCGACCGCAAGGTCGATGCCCGGGTCGAGCGCACCCGCGGCCGGCCATTGCCGTCGGGCGAAGTGACGCTGCGCAACGCCCTGATCTGGATGGTGCTGCAGTCGCTGGTCGGTGTGGCCATCCTGTTCAAGTTCAACAAGTTCGCCGGCGGCGTGGCGCTCGCCTCGCTGCTCCTGGTCGCGATCTATCCGACGATGAAGCGCCTGACTTCGTGGCCGCAGGTCGTGCTGGGCCTGGCCTTCAACTGGGGCGCCCTGGTGGGCTACGCCGCGGTGACCGGCGCGCTGTCGTGGGCCACCTTCGCGCTCTATGTCGGCGGCGTCGCCTGGACGATGGTCTACGACACGATCTACGCCATGCAGGACCAGCGCGACGATGCCGTGATCGGCGTGCGCTCGACGGCCCGCCGCTTTGCCGCGGCGCCCCGGCGCTGGCTCACGCTGTTTGCGGTGCTGGCGCTGGCGGCTTGGGCGCTGGCCGGTCACCTCGCGGCGCTGGGCCCTTACTATTTCGCGATCCTGCTCGCGATCGCGCTCCCCTTCGTCTGGCAGATCGCTTTCCTGAAGCCGCAGGACCAGGCGGACTGCCTCGCCAAGTTCAAGGCCAATGCCTGGATCGGCGTGCTGCTGACCGCCGCCGTCATCGCCGGCCACCTGCCCTCCTAGCGCATGCCGCGCCTGCCCGCCGATCCCGAGGGCTTCATCCGCGCCAACACCGCGCTCGAAGCGCCGGCAATGGTGCCGGAGTTCAAGCTGTGGCTGGCCAGCGAATATGTGCCGATCTGGCAGGCCACCGAGGCCTGGCTGGAGGAACAGAACGTCGATCCGCCCTATTGGGCCTTCTGCTGGCCGGGCGGCCAGGCGATCGCGCGCTATCTGCTCGACAACCCGATTTTGGTCGAAGGCCGGCGCGTCATCGATTTTGCCGCCGGCTCCGGCGTCTCTTCCCTGGCGGCGGCCCGCGCGGGCGCCGCCTCGGTGCTGACCAACGACATCGACGCCCTCTCGCTGGTCGCCGCCCGTCTCAACGCCCGGGCCAATGACCTCGCTCTCGATGTAAGCATGGACGATTGGCTGGCCGGCCCCGAGGGCACGCCCGATGCCGACATCGTCATTGCCGGCGACGTCTGTTACGAGCGCGACATGTCGACACGCGCGCTCGCCTGGCTGCGCGGCCATGCCCGCCTCGGCCGGCTGGTGCTGCTGGGCGACCCCGGCCGCAACTACTTCAGCGCCCAGGGTCTCGAAGAGCGGGCGCGCTATGAGATCCCGACCTCGCTGCAGCTGGAGAATCGAGGTATGCGTGAAACGGTGGTATGGCGGGTGCTGCCTTATCCGTAGGCAGGCGTTACAATTCCTTCACTGTTCTTTCATATGGGATTGAGGTAAACGGCCGCTTCATGCCAAAGGCAACCATCAAGCCCGAAGACTTCGCCACCCTTTACGAAGGCTTCAACGCCCCGGTGTCGCGCTTCGATTGCGGCCGCAAATGTGCGCCGCTGAACGGTGGCGAGCCGGTGTGCTGCTCGACCCAGAATGCCGTGCCGGTGGTCCACAAGGTCGAGTTCGACCTGCTCAAGACCCGCACCGACCTGTGGTCGAAATTCAAGCCCTACGACTATGCCACCAAGCAGATCGTGGCCGAGCTCACCAGCGACTGCATGGCCATCCATTGCAAGGGCGCGCGGCATTGCGAGCGCGACAACCGCACCATCGCCTGCCGCGGCTTCCCGTTCTATCCCTACCTGACCCGCGAGCGGCAGTTCGTCGGCATCGGCACCTACTGGGTGTTCGAGGACCGCTGCTGGATGATGTCGAACCTCGAGATCGTCGACCGCGCCTTCGTCGAGCAGTTCATCGCCACCTACGAGGCGCTGTTCGTGAAGGACAAGAGCGAGTTCACGACCTACGTCGATTTCTCCGCCTCGGCGCGCCGCGTCTATTCGCGCTGGAAGCGCGAGATCCCGCTGCTCGGCCGCCAGGGTGAACTTTTGATCGTCGAGCCTTCGACCGGTGCGATCCGCCCCGGCCGCAAGAAGGACTTCCCCAAGGTCGCGCCGTTCTCCTCCGAAAAGGAGTATCGTGCGGCCATCAAGGAAGCCGGTGGTGAAGTGCCCAAGGAAGGACTGCGCGCCACCTGAGCTCCTTGCGTTCCAAGGGAGCCATTCATGCGCCGCTCGATCCTGACTTTACTGCTGTCGCTGCTGACGCTCCCGGCGCTCGCCGAGGACATCGGCTCGGTCGGCTATCGCTTCAAATGGCTGGGCCCCAACGACAAGATCGTCGTCCAAGCGTTCGACGATCCCGACGTACCGGGCGTCACCTGCTACATGTCGCACGCGCGCACCGGCGGCATAAAAGGCGCCATCGGGCTGGCCGAGGACCCGGGTGAGGCCTCGATCGCCTGCCGCCAGGTGGCACCGATCGACGAAGCCAAGCTCGCGAATCTGAAAAGCCCGCACGAGGTGTTCAGCGAACGGGCCTCGCTGATCTTCAAGACAACCCAGGTGACACGCTTCCTGGACAGCAAGCGCCGCGCCCTGGTCTATCTCGTCTACACCGACCGCATCATCGAAGGCAGTCCGCGCAATTCGATCAGCGTCGTACCGCTCGCGGTCAAATAGCGTCAGCGGTAGAGGAACGTCCCCAGCAGCACCCAGCGCGCCGCATCGGTACGGCGAGGCTTGGCAGCAAGCGGCGTGGTGTAGTGCCAGAACGGCAGCCGGTAGGCCGTCACCGACGCGGGCTTGGCGACCGACACGATCTCGCTGAAATGCCCGGCACGGCTGTAGACCAGCCATTGATGCGCGACGCCCGGCGAGCAGAGGCTGACATGCAGGTCGATATAGCCGCCGCGCGCATCCTTGTTCTCGGGGTGATGATCGTTGTGCGGCCCGGCATAGTCGCCCGGCCCATAGCGCAGCACCTGAAGGCCCCAGCCCGACGCGAGCTTGCGGCCGGCCAGCGCCTCGGCGAAGGCGCGGAACGACGCCGAGCGCATGAGCCGCGCCAGTCCGATGCACTCCGCCGCTTTAACGCCAGGTTCGCGCCGGCTCTCAAAGTAGATCGTCCGCGCGCGACTGGTCTTGGGCAGTTGCTCGTCGTAGTCGTGACGCATGCCTGAGATGGTTTCGGGCGGAATCGGCCGCGCCATGAGCTCGAGCTTATCGACCAGTGAGGCTTCGAGCACATGCCGCACGCGTTCGGCCTTGGTGCGGTCTAAAAGATCGGCGCGCGCAAGAAAGCGTGTCCTGGGATTGGCCAGCGCGCCGCACAGCGCATGCGTGCCGGCCAGCACCCGCTTTCCCGAGGCGCTCAGCAGATCCTCGAATTCGGCCGGGATCGCGTTTGATCTCATGCGCCGCCCACTCTAAAGGACAACCCCAGGATGCCATACGCCTCGCTCCGGGATTTCATGGCCCGGCTGGAACAAAGCGGCCGGCTAGTGCGCGTGAGCGCGCCCGTCTCTCCCGATCTCGAGATGACCGAGATCCAAACCCGGCTTTTGGCCGAAAAGGGCCCGGCGGTGCTGTTCGAGAACGTCGTGCGGGCCGACGGCACGCGCTCGGACATTCCGGTGCTGGTCAACCTCTTCGGCACCGTCGAGCGCGTCGCCTGGGGCATGGACCGCGAGCCCGGCGAGCTGCGCCAAGTCGGCGAGACGCTCGCCTTCCTGCGCCAGCCCGAGCCGCCGGGCGGCTGGCGCGAGGCGCTCGACATGCTGCCCATGCTGCGCACCGTGATGGCGATGAAGCCCCGCACGGTCGGCAGCGCGCCCTGCCAGGAAGTCGTGCTCACCGGCCGCGACATCGATCTGGGCAGGCTGCCCATCCAGACCTGCTGGCCGGGCGAGCCTGCACCGCTCATCACCTGGCCGCTGATCGTGACGCAGGGACCCAACCCGAAAGGCGACAGGCAGGACAGCTTCAATCTCGGCATCTATCGCCTGCAGGTGACGGGCCGGAACACGACCCTGATGCGCTGGCTGAAGCATCGCGGCGGCGCGCAACATCACCAGCGCTGGAAGGGCGCGGGCAAGTGCGAGCCGCTGCCGGCCGCCGCCGTGATCGGCGCCGATCCCGGCACCATTCTCGCGGCCGTGACGCCGGTGCCCGACACGCTCTCCGAATACCAGTTCGCGGGACTGCTGCGCGGCAAGAAGGTCGAGCTGGTCGACTGCAAGACCGTGCCGCTCAAAGTGCCGGCCGAGGCCGAGATCGTGCTCGAGGGCCATGTCAGCCTCGACGATTATGGCGACGAAGGCCCCTACGGCGACCACACCGGCTACTACAACAGCGTCGAGAAGTTTCCGGTGTTCACGCTGAGCGCCATCACCATGCGGCGCCACCCGATCTATCTTTCGACGTTCACCGGCCGCCCGCCCGATGAGCCGTCGGTGCTGGGCGAGGCGTTGAACGAGGTCTTCATCCCGCTCTTCCAGCAGCAATTCCCCGAGATCGTCGATTTCTGGCTGCCGCCCGAAGGCTGCAGCTATCGCATCGCCGTGGTCTCGATGAAGAAGGCCTACGCCGGCCACGCCAAGCGGGTGATGATGGGCGTGTGGAGCTACCTGCGGCAGTTCATGTACACCAAGTGGGTGATCGTGGTGGACGCCGATATCGATGCCCGCAACTGGAAGGACGTGATGTGGGCGGTGAGCACGCGCATGGACCCGGCGCGCGACATCACCGTGATCGAGAACACGCCGATCGATTATCTCGACTTCGCAAGCCCGGTGTCCGGCCTCGGCTCCAAGATCGGGCTCGACGCCACCGACAAGTTCCCCGGCGAAACCAATCGCGAGTGGGGTCGCGAGATCCGCATGAACCAGGCGGTGATCGACAAGGTCGACGCGATGTGGAGCGAGCTGGGGCTGCCGGGCAGCGGCAAGAAGATTTGGCGCTAGGGTACGTCCCGCGCGCCGCCAGCAGCGCTGGCGCGGGCGGCCAAGCGTTCGGTCTGGCGAATTTCCGCATTTTCCGCAATTTCCGCTAGCCGTTTTGAGCGTCGAGGCGGCGAAGCGGCGCAAGATAATTATCGGCGTTCCCGCCGGTTGTTTCGTCGAGCTGCCGAAGATGTGAACATGACCTATCCTTCTGTCAAAGGGACAGGAAGGGTAGTGGAAACTTAAGTGAAAGTCAACTTAAAACTGATCAATACTTCAGTTCCGCATGCCCGACAGCACGTGGGCAACGACGAGCTGCCGGCTCACCGCAGCATCGTCCGCATCAGCGCCCCGCGTCCCGCCGCTGATCGCCACCTTGTCGAGGCCTAGGGCCTGGAGCGAGCGCAGGCGGTCGATGCAGCGCTCCGGCGGGCCGACGATGGCGAAGCGGTCGACGAAGTCGTCGGTCAGCGTCGTGGCCTGGCGGGAATCGCCGCGCGTGTGGGCGCGCATGTCGTAGTTGCTGCGCAGCGTCTCGAGCACGGCCCGCAGTGCAGCCGGTTTGTGCGCGTAGTCGACCAGCGCGAGAAAGCCTTGGCCGCGGTCGATCGCCTCGAGCCGGCCCGGCACTGTCGCGGCGCGCAGACCGGGCGCGGCCTGTTCCGGTGACACGCCGACGGCGTCCAGCAGCGCGGCCGCGAGCACGCAATTGGCGACGTTGTAGCGGCCCGGCAGCCCGATCCGCAGCCCGTGGTGTACCCCCGCCGGATCGACGGCGAAGAACTCCTGGGCGCCAGCCGCAGAGCCTGCGCCGACCGTGCGAATGCCTTCGACGCGCCAGTCGGCATCACGGCCCGTCGCGCTCACCGACACCGGGTGATGCGCAAGCGCTGCCATCGCGCGTCCGGCGTCGTCGTCGATGCAGACGACGGAAATGCTTGCGTGTGTTTGCGATTGGGGATCGAACAGTCGCGCCTTGGCGTCGAAGTAGTCCTGCATCGTCGGATGAAAGTCCAGGTGGTCCCGGGACAGGTTGGTGAATCCCCCGACCGCGAACCTCACGCCGTCGACGCGGCCCAGGGTGAGCGCGTGACTGGAGACCTCCATCACCACAGTGTCGACGCGCTGTTCGACCATCACCGCGAGCAGCGCCTGCAGCTCGGGCGCCTCGGGTGTGGTGAGCACGCTGGGCTGGTCGCGTCCGTCGATCCGGATGCCGACCGTGCCGATCAGCCCGGCCACCCGATCCGCCGACCGCAGGCC
>Ga0208991_1000290_pt1 | contig 11747 bp, 9 predicted proteins | sample MedBloCAOM3_M2_FD_187855 | JGI IMG/M metagenome (GOLD analysis project Ga0208991, IMG submission 187855) | Forest soil microbial communities from El Dorado National Forest, California, USA - Mediterranean Blodgett CA OM3_M2 (SPAdes) (version 2) | ecosystem: Environmental > Terrestrial > Soil >...
TCATCCTGCGAGGCTCGCTTCGCTCGCGCCTCAGGATGACGGGTCAATAGAAGAAGGAGTTGTCCATGCAGAGCAGGCTCGATTCCCGCGCGGCGGCGCGCGCCTCCAACGAGAAGCCGCAGCGGCCCAAGCAGGATCTGCGCGCGTGGCTGGCCGACATGGAGGCGGCCGGCGAGCTCAAGTCGATCAAGGGGGCGGAGCGCGAGCAGGAGATCGGCGGCATCGTCGACATCTATCAGCGCACCCACGGCAGCCCCGCCGTGATGTTCGACGACATTCCGGGCTATCCGGCCGGCTACCGCGTGGTCGCCAACATCCTCACCAAGGTGCGGCGCATCAACCTGACGATCGGGCTGCCCGAGAATGCCAGCGAGATGGACCTCGTCCGCTTCTGGCGCAACTACATGAAGCAGACCAAGACGATCCCGCCGCTGACGGTGGAGAGCGGGCCGCTGCTGGAGAATTCCTACAGCGGCGCCGACATCGATCTGTTGAAAATCCCCACCCCGAAATGGCACGAGCACGACGGCGGCTATTACATCGGCACCGGCTGCATGGTGATCATGAAGGATCCGGACTCCGGCTGGATCAATTACGGCGCCTACCGCATCCAGGTGCACGACCGCAACGTCGCTTCCGTGATGACCTCCAAGGGCAAGCACGGCAACCTGATCATGCGCAAATACCACGAGCGCGGCGAGCCCTGCCCGATCGCGGTCGTGATCGGCATGCATCCGGCGCTGTTCATGGTGGCGGGCATCGAGATTCCCTACGGCAAGAACGAGTATGACGCCGCCGGCGGGCTGATCGGCGAGCCGGTCGAGATCATCACCGGCCCGCGCACCGGACTTCCGATTCCGGCGCATGCCGAGGCCGCCTTCGAGGGCTTCGTGCATCCCAAGGACCTGATCGACGAAGGCCCGCTCGGCGAATGGACCGGCTATTACGCCGGCGGCCTGAAGAAGGAGCCGAAGATCCGCGTGGAAACCTTCTTCCACCGCGACCAGCCGATCCTGCTCGGCGCCATTCCGGCCATGCCGCCGAACGACGACACCTTCTATCGCGGCACGTATCGTTGCGGCGCGGTGTGGAATCAGCTGGAGGCCGCGGGCGTGCCCGAGGTGAAGGGCGTGTGGTCGCACGAGGCCGGCGGCAGCCGCATGTGGCTCACGGTCTCGATCAAGCAGATGTATGGCGGCCACGCCAAGCAGGCCGGGCTGATCGCGTCGCAATGCCATGCCGGCGCCTATGCGAACCGCTGGGTGGTGGTGGTCGACGACGACATCGACCCGGCCAACATGAACGAGGTGATCTGGGCAATGTGCACGCGCTTCGATCCGCGCGAAGGCATGGAGGTGCTGCGCGGCTGCTGGAGCACCGCGCTCGACCCGATGGCCTACAGCCCGGACGACCCGCGCAACGCCCGCGTCGTGATCGATGCCTGCCGGCCGTGGTCGCGCCGCGACACCTTCCCGATCGAGGCGCGATCGAGCAAGGAACTCGACGAGCGTATCCGCGCGAAGTTCGGCAAAGATTTACCGCGAGGGTTCTGATGCGCGCGGCCCGCAGTCGACGTAGGGTGGCAAAGCGAAGCGTGCCCACCACCACCACCACGTGGGCACGGCGCGCGTTGCGCGCCTTTGCCCACCCTACGTGTTCGAATTAAAATGACCGAAAAAATCGACATCACCCTCAACGTCAACGGGCGCGATCACGCAATCCGGGTCGAGCCGCGCAAGACCCTGGTCGATGCGATCCGCGACGATTGCGGGCAGACCGGCACCCATATCGGCTGCGAGCACGGCGTGTGCGGCGCCTGCACGGTGATCCTCGACGACGTGGCGGTGCGCGCCTGCCTGATGTTCGCGATCCAGGCGCAGGGCAAGCGCATCCGCACGGTCGAGGGACTGGCCGACGGCGACAAGCTGCATCCGCTGCAGAGCGCCTTCATCAAGCATCACGGCCTGCAATGCGGCTTCTGCACGCCCGGCTTTCTCATGTTGGCCGTGAACGTGCTGGAGCGCCAGCCCGATATCGGCGACGAGGAGCTGTTGGACGTGCTGTCGTCCAATCTCTGCCGCTGCACGGGCTATCAGAACATCATCAAGGCGGTGCGCGCCGCGGCCGACGACATGCGTCAGGCCGGAGCCGCGGGATGAGCCACGGCTATCCGGCGCCTCCGCGGGCGGAGGAGCGGAGAGTTCTTGGCCATCCGGTCCCGCGCATCGAGGACCGGCCACTGGTCACCGGTCATGGCCTCTACGCGGGCGACGTATCGTTTCCCCATCAGCTGCACATGCGCATCGTGCGCTCGGCCCATGCGCATGCCCGCATCGTGGCGATCGACACCGTGGCCGCACGCGCATTGCCGGGCGTTGTGGCGGTGTGGACCGTGGACGACATCACCGACCTGCCGCCGATCGATTTCCGCGATCCTTCGGCCGAGGCGCTCAAGCCCTATCGCCAGCCGGTGCTGGCGCGCGGCCGGGTGCGTTACGTGGGCGATCCAGTGGCGGCGGTATTTGCCGAGGATCCCTACATCGCCGAAGACGCGGCCGAACTGGTCGACATCGAGGTCGCGCCGCTGCCGGTGCTGATGGGTGCGCAAGAGCTGGGCGAATTCGATGACGGCCGCGCCACCGAGCCCACCATCGTCCGCCACAGCTTCGGCGACATCGACGCCGCCTTCGCCGACGCCCACGCGGTCGTCGAGGTGGAACTCACCATCGGGCGGCATTCCGGCGTGCCGATGGAGACCCGCGGCGCGATCGGCCGCTACGACGCGGCGCGCGACGTGCTGGAGCTGCATGGCGCCGCCAAGGTGCCCCATCGCAACAAGGACACGCTGGTGCGCATGCTCGGGCGCAGCCCGCATTCGCTCCATCTGTTCGAGGGCCATACCGGCGGCGGCTTCGGGATTCGCGGCGAGCTCTACCCCGAGGACGTGCTGGTGCTGGTCGCGGCGCTGCGCCTCGGCCGACCGGTGAAATGGATCGAGGACCGGCGCGAGCATCTGATCTCCGCCAATCACTCGCGCCACCAGCATCACCGCGTGCGCGCCGCGGTCGACCCGCAGGGCCGCCTGCTCGGCCTCGAGGACGAGTTCTTCCACGACCAGGGCGCCTATGTGCGCACCCATGGGGCGCGCGTGGTCGGCCGCACCATGAGCATGCTGACGGGGCCGTACAAAGTGGGCGCCTACCGGGCGGTCGGGCATTTTCGGCTCACCAACAAGACGCCGGCTGCGACCTACCGGGCGCCGGGGCGCTACGAGGGCACCTTCGTGCGCGAGCGCCTGATGGACGCGATCGCGGCCCGGCTCGGCATCGACCGCATCGAGCTGCGCCGGCGCAACCTCATCCCCGGCAGCGAAATGCCGTTCACCGTCGAATTCGACGAACCGGGCGCCGAGGAGCTCGTTCTCGACTCGGGCGATTACCCGGCGCTGCTCGACAAGGCGCTCGCTCATTTCAAGTGGGATGAGGTTCTGGCCGACGTGAAGCGCCGGCGCGCCGCCGGCGAAGCGGTCGGCACCGGCATCGGGCTGTTCGTCGAGGAGAGCGGGCGCGGCCCGGCCGACGGCGCCAAGATTTCGGTCGACACCGACGGCACGGTGGAGGTCGTCACCGGCGGCGCGTCGGTCGGCCAGGGTTTCGCGACCGCCATGGCGCAGATCTGCGCCGAGCAGCTCGGCGTCGACTACAGCCGCATCCGCGTCGTGCACGGGCGGACCGACCGCATCGCCTACGGGATCGGGGCACATGCGGCGCGCGCCACCGTGATGACGGGAGGCGCCGTGAACGAGACCGCGATCAAGCTGAGGCAGAAGGCGCTGCAATACGCCTCCGAGCTGCTGCAGACGCCCGCCGAGATGCTGGACATCGTGGACGGCATTGTGCGCCGGCGCGGCAGCGATGGCGGCCCGTCGATCGCGCTCGGCGACATCGCCAAACGCGTCGCGCCCGGCGCCGAGCTGTTGCACGGCCGCGAGCCCGGGCTGTTGGCGGAGGCCTGGTTCCACACCGATCACACGGTCTTTCCCTATGGGGCGCAGCTCGCGGTGGTGCGGGTCGACCGCGACACCGGCCAGGCCACGGTCGAGCGGCTGATGATCGCCTATGACGTCGGCCGCGCCGTCAACCCGATGATGCTGGAAGGCCAGCTGGTCGGCGGCGCGATCCAGGGCGTGGGCGGCGCGCTGCTCGAGGAGTTCACCTACGACCAGAACGGCGAGCCGCTGGCGGTGACTTTCGCCGACTACCTGATGCCGACGTTGCGCGACGCGCCGCCGGTCGACGTTCTGATCACCGAGGACGCGCCGAGCCCGCGCAACCCGCTCGGCCTCAAGGGCGGCGGCGAAGGCGGTATCAACGCGGTCGGCGCCGTGATCGCCGGTGCGATCGACGACGCCATCGGGATTCCGGGCGCAGTTATGCGGCTGCCAGTGACGCCGCAGCGGCTGAAGGAGCTGCTGAGGCGGAATTCGTAGCCCGCATGAAGCGAAGCGTAATGCGGGTCGAGCCGAGCCGCCTGATCGTCTGCCGAGACCGACCCTGGATTTCGCTTCGCTCCATCCGGCTACGGGACCTCCTGGACCGTCCGCTTGCGCGGACAATGACGGCAGGACATGCGGCTCAAATCCGAAACTCGTCGCCGCGCTTGCGGCCCTGAAACACGCTGACGAACAAATCGTCCGCGGTAAGCCGCCGGCGCGTCAGGCCCTGCTCGTACGAATAGCCGGCGAGCGTCTCGATGGTGTGACGGTTCTTGTCGCCGAGCCCGTATTCCCACGGATCGGGTCCGAGAATCTGCTCCTGCTCCTCCCAGGCCTCGCGGTACCAGGCGAGCGGGACGATGCGCGGGTTGGCCATGCGCGCCATCGCGATCGCCTTGGCGCGCTGGAAGGCCTGGAACATGTTGATCGGCACCCAGGGATGCTGGTCGACGATCTCCTGCTTGACGCCGAGCACATGCATGATCGGGAAGATGCCGGTCTTCTTGTAGTAGGTGATCTCCTCGTTCTTGAAATCCGGGAACAGCCGGCCGACGCGCGGATCCTTGGCGGCGAAGGGCTTGATGATGCTGGAATGGATCACCGCATCGAGCTCGCCCTCGGCCAGCATGGTCTCTACCGATTTCGCATGCGGCAGCCGCGTGATCTTCAAGTCGGCATGCGGCGTGAACTCGATGTCCTCGTCGAGCTCGGCGAAATATTCGACTGATTTGTGCGGCACGCCGTATTCATGCTCGAGGATGCCGCGCATCCAGTGGCCGGCGGTGACCAGGAACGACTTGATGCCGACCTTGCGGCCGATCAGGTCGTTCGGCTTCCTGATCCCTTTGGTCGTGTTGATGAACACGAAGCCGTGGCGGAAGCGGCGATGCAGGAATACCGGCAGCGCGGTGACCGCCTGCCCCTGGTCCTTGGCCACCACATAGGAGGAGGCCGAGGTCTCGGCCATGTCGAAGTCGCGGTTGCGGATGAAGCGCCAGTGGCGGGTCGTCGAGTCCATCTCGGTCAGCACCGTGAGATCGATGCCGTCCGGCTCGACCTCGCCTTCCTTCAGGGCGCGGATGATCTCGTAGTCGCCGCAAGCGAGCGTAAGCGGAATTTTCTTGGCCACGGATGAGGGTCCTCAGGGTGGAAGGGAGATTCTTGCGGAAGGCGCGATCACTTCGCCCCTTGGGCGATGATGGCGCGCACCTCGGCGACGACGTCGGCCGGCGTTTGATAAAGCTCGTCGATCAGCTTGTCGATATCGGCGCCGGTGACCGGGTTGACCTCGAGCCCACGCTGGCGGGCCTCGGCCTGGAAATCCGGGTCGGCCATGGTCTTCTCGAAGGCGGCCCGCAGGGCCTGCTTGCGCTCCGGCGGGATGCCGGGCGGCGCCACGAACGGGCGCGCCATCGCCTGGCGGCTGAACACCAGCCGCAGAATCTGGCGCTGCCGGTCGGTGGTGGCGAATTCGGAGATCAGCGGGATGTCGGGCAGCTCGGGGCTTTTCTTGAGCGCGAGCTGAACCAGGATATTGACCTGCTTGCGCTCCACCCATTCGGGCCGCTGCTGCTTCAGGCTCGAATAGGACCAGCCGCAGCGGCCGTCGACCTCACGGCGCTCGATCGCGAGCGCGACCTCGGCGCTGCCCGGATAGCCGCTGACCAGCCGCAGCTTGACGCCGAACACGTTGCGCACCACGGTCGCGAAGATATCCGGGTCGGAGGCCGAGCCCTCGCCGCCAACCGTGAAGGGCGTCGTCAGCGCATCGGTCCAGGTCTTCACCGGCGTATCGCGCCAGGTCACGCAGGTGCTGACCTCGTCGGTGCCGCTGCCCAGCCAGCTGAATTTGCGCGAATCGAATTGCGTGCTGCTGGCGCCGATCAGCGGCTCCATCGCCATGCCGCGCGAGAAGGTGCCGATGACGGAGCCGTCCTTGGGCGCGGCGTTGTACAGAAAGTTGGCGGCGCGCAGGCTCCCGGCGCCGGCCATGTTCTGCGGCACGACCGTCGGGTTGCCCGGGATATGCCGGCCCAGGTAGTGGGCGAGGACGCGCGCATAGGTGTCGTAGCCGCCCGCCACCGTATAGCCGATGATGAGCGTGACGCTGCGCCCGCGGTAGAAGTCCTCGACCGGATCGGCCACCGCCGGCGCGCCAAGCGCAAGCGTCAACCAGAGCGAGACAACCCAACGGCGCATGAGGCTCACCTGCATTCTCTCTTCCGTCATCACCGGGCGCCGGGTTGCCCGGCCGCCGCCATTCCTTATACTCCGCGCCTCGCCGATCAACTGGTGTTTCCGATGAAGCCGCCGCCCTTCAGCTACTACGATCCCCGCACGGTCGCCGACGCGATCGGGCTGCTCGCGCGCCTGGACAACGCCAAGGTCCTGGCCGGCGGCCAGTCGCTGATGCCGATGCTCAACATGCGCTATGTGCTGCCCGACCACGTGATCGACCTCAACCGGGTCGAAGGCCTGTCCTATGTGCGCGAGACCGGCGGGGCAATCGAGATCGGCGCGATGACGCGCCAGCGCGAACTCGAATTCTCCGACCTGATCCGCAACCGCCTGCCGCTGATGCAGGAGGCGATCCTGCAGGTCGGCCATCGCCAGACCCGCAACCGGGGGACGATCGGCGGCTCGCTCTGCCATCTCGATCCGGCCGCCGAGCTGGTCACGGTGGGGGCCGGCTATGACGCAACGGTCGTGGTCACCGGAGCGGCGGGCCAGCGCCAGATCGCCTTCGCGGATTTCCCGGTCGCCTATATGACGCCGGCGATCGAGCCCAACGAGATATTGACCGCGATCCGCTTCACCCCCTGGGCCCCGGGCCACGGCTACGCCTTCGTGGAATTCGCGCGCCGCCACGGCGATTTCGCCATCACGTCGGCGGCCGCCCTGCTGGAAGCCGACGGCACGGGGCGGATCACCCGCGCCTCGGTGACGATCGGCGGCGCCGCCGTGCTGCCGGTGCGGGCCAGGGAGGTCGAGAAGGCGCTCGTCGGCCAGGTGCCGACGCCGGACCTCGTGCGCCAGGCCTGCGAGAGCTGCCGCGCCATCGAGGCGATCGAGGACATTCACGCGCCGGCGTCCTACCGCCAGCACCTCGCGGCCGTGCTGTCGCGCCGCGCCCTGGACAAGGCGATCGCGCGCATCGGCAAGCCCGTGCCGGCGCGCCTGCATTAGAGAGTGCGAGAGACCGCATGACCGAGAAACGAACCGTCGCGTTGACCGTCAACGGCAAGCGTTACGAGAAGGAGGTCGAGGTCCGCGTCACCCTGGCGGACTTCATCCGGCATTATCTCGGCCTCACCGGCACGCATCTCGGCTGCGAGCACGGCGTGTGCGGCGCCTGCACGATCCTGCTCGACGGCCAGTCGGCGCGCTCCTGCCTGATGCTGGCGGTGCAAGCCGACGGCCATGAGATCACCACGGTCGAAGGCATCGCGCCGAGCGATACCGAGCTGCATCCGTTGCAAGAGGCCTTCCGCGACAACCACGGCCTGCAATGCGGTTTCTGCACGCCCGGCATGTTGACCACGCTGATCGAATTCCTGCGCGACAATCCCGATCCGACCGAGCAGGAGGTGCGGATCGCGATCTCGGGCAATCTGTGCCGCTGCACCGGCTATCAGGGCATCGTCAACGCCGCGCTCGACGCGGCAAAACGCCTGCAGGCCGCGCGCGCGTGAGCGAGCGGCGCGCGCCCGATCTTCATTGACACCCCATTTTCGATATGCCCGAATGACCTGACGCCGATCGAGACGGCTGTGCCGGGAAGTCTCGCATGGACAGGTCTTAGTGTTTCGTTCCGTCGACCACCTTCTCCGTCCCAAGAACATCGCCATCGTGGGAGCGTCCGATTCGAGCCGCGGCGGCTGGGCGCGCGAGATCTACGAGAACCTCGAATACAGCGGCTTCCCGGCGCGGCTCTATCTGGTCAATCCCAAGCGCAGCGAGCTGTGGGGACGGCCGGTCTATCCGAATTTCGCGGCGATTCCCGAGCCGGTCGATCTCGCGCTGACCATCATCCCGTCGCCGCAGATTCCCGACACGCTCGCGGAGGCCGCCGCCCATGGGTTGAAATGCGCGCTCATTTACGCGGCGCAGTTCGGCGAAGGCGGCGACGCCGAGGGGCTGGGTCGTGCGCGCGCCATCAAGGCGCTGTGCGACGCGCATGGGTTGCGGGTGTCCGGGCCGAACTGCATGGGATCGGTGGCGCTGCGCGAGAAGCTCCTGCTCTATCCCGCCAAGCGCGTGCGGACGCTGCGGCCCGGCCATGTCGGCGTCGTGTTCCAGTCCGGCGGCACGTTTCAGTTCTGGCTGCAGCAGGCTTCGCTGCGCGGCCTCGATTTCTCCTACGCGGTGTCGAGCGGCAACGAGCTCGATCTCGATCTCGCCGACTACATCAATTTCCTGATCGACGACCCGCACACCCGGATGATCGCCTGCATGGTCGAAGGCATTCGCCGCCCTCAGGCCTTCATGGCGGCGGCCGCAAAGGCGCTGGACGCCCGCAAGCCGATCATCCTGGTCAAGGTCGGGCGCAGCGAGCTCGGCAAGGCGGCCGCGCAGAGCCACACCGGCGCGATCGCGAGCGACGACCAGGTTTTCGACGCCGTCTGCCGGCGCTACGGCATCATCAGCTGTCCGTCGCTCGACGACCTGATCGAGAACTGTCTGGCCTTCGGGCCCGGCCGCCTGCCGAAAGGGCCGCGCATCGCCATGTCGTGCTATTCGGGCGGCTCGAAAGGCCTCGTCCTCGACTACGCGAGCGACCAGGGCGCCACGATGGCGCCGCTCACCGCGCAGACGCGCGCCCAGCTCAAGACCATGATCGATCCGGGGCTCGCGGCCGAGAACCCGCTCGATACCGGCCCGTCGGTCGGGGTGCGGGCGCCGCAATTCGCCGAGATCTGCAAGGTGGTCTGCGCCGATCCGACCGTCGACCTCGTGACCGTACAAGGGCTGGTGCCGGTCAATCCCGGCGACCCCTATGATCCGGAGCCGTTGCGCGGCGTGATGGCGTCGACCGACAAGCCGGTCCTGGGTTTCGGCCGGATCGCGCAGAACGTCTCCGACATCAGCCGGAAATTCCAGACAGAGACTGGCATGCCGTTCATCCAAGGGCTGCCCGAGACGGTGCGCGCCCTGCAGAACCTCGTTCATTACGCGGCGGCGCTGCGCCGCGGCGCGGTGCAGGACGCGGAGCCTTCGAGCGCTACCACGGAGCCCGACACGGCGGCCTTCGAGGCGCTCATGGCGGCGCATGGCCTCACGCTTCCGCGCGGCGCACGCGCCATGACCGCGCAGGATGCGGCCGCCAAGGCGGCGGAGATCGGCTTTCCGGTCGCCGTCAAGATCGTCTCGCCGCAGGCTTCCCACAAGACCGAGATCGGCGGCGTCGCGCTTCATCTCGGCGACGCGGGCGCGGTGCGCGCGGCCGCCGACGCCATGGCGGCGCGGCTGCGGGCGCATGAATCCGGCGCCATGGTCGAGGGCTTCCTGGTGCAGGAGATGGTCGACGGCGTCGAGATGCTGGTCGGCGTGCGCGAGGACGCGCAGTTCGGGCCCATCATGGCGGTGGGTCTCGGGGGCATCGCGGTCGAGGTCATGAAGGACGTGGCCATCCGGCTGCTGCCGGTGGACGAGGACACGGCGCGGGAGATGATCGGCTCGCTGCGCGGCGCGCCCCTGCTCGGTGCGTTCCGCGGCCGCCCCGCCCGCGATACCGACAGCCTGGTGCGCGCCATGACGGGGCTGTCGCGCCTGTTCCTGCAATACCGCGCCTGGTTCAGCGACATCGAGATCAATCCGCTGATCGTCCTGGCGCAAGGCGTGCGCGCCGTCGATATCCGCATGGTCCGGCGAAGCAGCGAGAGGGAGAGGTCGCATGGGTGATGCGCCGGCCGGGACCGACGGCCTGAATTTCGACCTTCCGGAAGAAATCCGGATGCTCAAGGACACGGTCCGCAAATTCGTCGACAAGGAGCTGATCCCGATCGAACGCACGGCGCGCGACGGTCACAAGCTCAAGCCCGAGGTGCGGGCGCACCTGCAGGCGAAAGCCGTGGAGCTCGGGCTCGCGGGCTACGATGTTCCCACCGAATATGGCGGGCTCGGCATGGGCCTCGTCGCCAAGGTGACGGTATGGGCGGAGCTCAGCCGCAGCATCGCGCTGCCGACGCGCGGGGTCGAGATCTTCGGGCCCAATGTCAGCCCGATCCTCTATCATCTCGACCCGGAGCAGAAGAAAAAATACCTGCTGCCGACCATCCGCGGCGAGCTCAACTGGTGCCTGGCGCAGACCGAGCCCGAGGCCGGCGGCGATCCGGGCGGCATGCGCACCACCGCGGTGCGGCACGGCGATCACTACGTCATCAACGGCGTCAAGCGCTTCATCACCGGGGCCGACGAGGCGCATTACACCCAGCTCGTCGCCGCCACCGACCGCCAGAAGGGATCGCATGGCGGGATCTCCGCCTTCATCGTCGACATGAAGGCGCCCGGCGTGACGCTGGTGCGGGCGCAGGAGCTGGTGGTCGAAGACCGGCCGTGGGAAATCACCTTCGAGGACGTCAAGGTGCCGGTCGCCGATCGCATCGGCCAGGAAGGCGACGGCTTCAAGCACGCGCAGCACTGGCTCAACATGGGCCGCATCCGCCACGGCGCCCGCAGCATGGGCGTGATCGAGCGTTGCCTGGAGCTCGGCACGCGCTACGCCAAGCAGCGCGTCACTTTCGGCCAGCCGCTGTCGGAACGCCAGGCCGTTCAATGGATGCTGGCCGACAGCTTCATGGAGCTGCACCAGCTTCGCCTGATGGTCTATGACGCGGCCTGGAAGTACGATCAGGGACGCGACATCCGGGCGGAGGCCTATATGGCGAAGATCTTCGGCGACACGCAGTCCTTCCACGCCGCCGACCGCTGCATGGAGATCCACGGCGGCATGGGGCTTGCGACCGATCTGCCGATCGAGAAATTCTGGCGCGACCAGCGCAGCATGATGATCACCGAGGGTCCGATCGAGATCCTGAAAATGACGCTCGCCCGCCACGTGCTGCGCACATACGGGTGACGGAATCCGGGCGCGCAGCCCGAGATACATGCCAACAAAGGGAGAAACCCATGGCCGACTACAAATACGAATTCGTGAAGGTCAGGATCCACGACGGCATCGCCTGGGCGATGCTCAACCGTCCGGACAAGCGCAACGCCATGAGCCCGCAGCTCCATTACGACATGGACGACG
>Ga0208991_1000293_pt1 | contig 11713 bp, 11 predicted proteins | sample MedBloCAOM3_M2_FD_187855 | JGI IMG/M metagenome (GOLD analysis project Ga0208991, IMG submission 187855) | Forest soil microbial communities from El Dorado National Forest, California, USA - Mediterranean Blodgett CA OM3_M2 (SPAdes) (version 2) | ecosystem: Environmental > Terrestrial > Soil >...
GAATGTCTGTTCATCGGGGTAGACCGGAAGTGAGCCGCGCATGGTCAGAATGATGAGATTGACCCGAAGGCGACATTCATCTGTCCGAACGTTCGAAGCCGGATGCGGTAGACGCTTCAAGCGGGCCGAGTACCTCGCGATCGAGGGTTGAACGAGGGCGGCACCTGGCCGCCCTCGCCGGTCGTTGATCAGGCGAGAGGGGATCACGCCGCGGCCAGCCGGCCCGTCGAGACACTCTCCCGCCTCAGCCGCCACAGAACTAGGCCATGGAGCATGAGGGCCAGCGGGACCGCGAAAGTAGGGACCATCACCAGCGGATAGGATGAAATGAGAAGGTTCGGCGCATCGAAGGCCAAGAGGTGGGCCCGTCCCGGGGACGTCATTGCCCCCATAGTCACCGCCACGACGAGGTCGGCGATTCCAAAAAGGCACCAACCGTAGGCCGCCCTCAGAGCGCCTGGCGCCTTTTGTGCCAGCAGGACTGCCACGACGACGGCAAAGCAGCCAGTCATAACGTCACCAATCCCTGCAGGCAGCGCGAATTGCCAGGGCAGGCGTCCGTCCGCCCAAAGGACGAGGAAGATTCCACCTCCGATGCGATAGACTTGGGCCGCCACGATCCAGTGTAGCGGTATCGCGGAGACGAGGCCTGCAATTCTTCCCGACAGCCGCAGGCCCACGGCAGCGGTCATCAGCGGGATCAGCAAACCGAACAGCACGGTCGGCACTGCGTTCTCGCTGGTCGCGAAATACGCATTTGCCGAGCCCAAGTACTGAGCGACCGCTAGCCAAGCAATGAGAACCACCGACAGGGCACCCGCGGTTGCGTAACGTGGCTGTGCGGGTCCTTCCAAGCGTGTGGCACCGATCCAGATGAGGCCTAGTGCAATAGCCGCCACGAGGGACCGAATGGCCGTCTCGAACGTCACGAGATATTCGGGGACTTGCGGTGTCATGGTGAAACTCCATTGATTGTTGTGACTATCCAAATAGGCTGTCACTATTATTTTAGAAGTCAATTGCCAAAACCGTGATTGCCTGGGTAAAATGGAACCATGCCGAAGCAAAAGCCCGCAGAAGGCCCGGTGGCCTACACACTCAGCGTCATTGGATCGAGCTGGACTTGCCTCATCCTGCGCGACCTCCTTCAGCATGGTGCGAGACGCTTTCAGGACTTGCAGGACTCGCTGGATGGCATTGCTCCAACGACATTGTCGGAGCGTCTCAGGACGCTCGAGCAGAATGGCGTCGTGGAGCGGCGGTTCTATTCGATGAGTCCCCCGCGGGCCGAGTACGTGCTGACCGAGAAGGGTCGCGACCTCGGCCCGATTGTGGGTGCCATGCGAAATTGGGGACGCAAGTACTCGAGTTGACCGCCTCGCCTCGTCTAACTCGCCGGGAGCGAACGCATTCGTGCTGGCGTTGAGGCCCAGTCCGCACCGCTGCCGGCATAGGGGATAAACCCTCCATCTCGCCGTGTGCCCAACGCCGGATACGCCGTCGGTTTCGCCAGAAGCTCGACGGCGATTTTTTTAACGCGCGACTGACTCCTTTTCCGCATCTCAAACGTCCTAGCTCCATCAGAACACTTGAGCCGAGCTACAGTCGTAAATAGCAAGAACGAGGTCAACCATGCCAACATCACCCGACCGTGAAGGCGCACCGCTCGCCATGAACACACCGCCGATCGTGTCGCCACAGGAATGGCAGGCCGCACGAGAGCAGCTGCTTGTGAAGGAGAAGGCTTTGACCCGCGCCCGTGACGCGCTGGCCGCCGAACGTCGGCGGATGCCGTGGACGGCTGTCGAGAAGGCGTACGAGTTCGATGGACCTGCGGGTAAGGTGAGCCTGCTCGACTTGTTTGAGGGCCGCCGTCAGTTGATCGTCTACCGCGCCTTCTTTGAGCCTGGCGTACATGGCTGGCCGGAGCATGCCTGCATTGGGTGTTCGCTGGGGGCCGACCAGGTTTCCAACCTCGCTCACCTGAAAGCGCGTGACACGACGCTGGTGTATGTGTCGCGCGCACCGCAGGCCGACATTGCGCGCCTTAAGGCGCGAATGGGTTGGGAGAAGATCCCATGGTATACCATCACTGACAGTTTCGACATCGACTTCGGTGTGGATCAATGGCACGGCCACAACGCGTTCATCCGCGACGGTGGGCGCGTATTCCGCACCTATTTCATTAACGGCCGCGGCGACGAGGCGATGGGCACCGTCTGGAGCTACCTCGACATGACGGCGCTTGGGCGCCAGGAGTTGTGGGAGGATTCGCCGGAGGGCTATCCGCAGAGCCGGCCGTACAAGTGGTGGAACTGGAACGAGAGTTACGTCCCCAATGCCGCGCCTGACTCCAAGTGGGTGGAGGTGTCTGACGCTGGAGAGGCCGCCTTTCGCAGACGCGACGCAGGCGCAAAGCTATGATCGGGAACAACGCGAGAGGCGTTACGCGCCTTGATGACATAGGTGTCGTGATCGCGTTTACCGCGGCCAAATGGCTACGTTTTGCGGCCGCGCCAACCTTTACAATCATGGCGCTACTGACGGTTGTTCTCGACAACAGCCTGCCGAACACGTTCTGCACGGCTGCCGGTAGTTTATGGCCCGGCGGAATGGCACCGATGTACTTACTGATGGCTGCCTCTCATCTGGTGCCATGGCTGAGGCTGATCTCCCGGCGATGAAATGCTGCTCGGAATGCCCAATGCGGCACCAGTGGGACTCTTTTCCCAGACCTCGATCGTTCTAGCTGCATCCAAACAGTGGAGCCAAAGCGATGAACCTCAAAGACAAGAAAGTGGTCGTTACCGGCGGAAGCCGCGGCCTTGGCCTCGGATTGGTCGAGGCGCTGGTCGCGCATGGTGCCAAAGTGACGGTCGTTGCCCGCGACGCGGACGGGCTTGGGTCGGTCCGCGCCCGGCTCGGCGTCGCCGCGATCTCCGCCGACGTGACAGATGAGACCGCGGCCCACCGCATTCTGAGCGAGGTCCATCCGGACATTCTGGTGTTGAACGCCGGCGCGAAGCCGCGGATGGGCCGGTTGGACCAGCTGAGCTGGGCGGATTTCAGTACGACGTGGGAGACGGACGTCAAGGCCGGCCTCTATTGGTTGCAGGCGGCGCTGAAGACGCCGCTCAAGTCCGGGAGCCGCGTGCTCGTAGGATCGAGCGGCGCAGCCCAGAACGGATCGCCGCTCTCGGGTGGCTACGCCGGCGCCAAGCGCATGCTCTGGATGATGACCAATTATGCCAACGGCGTGTCGGCGCAGAACAAGCTTGGGATCCGCTTTCAGGCGATCGTGCCCCAACAGATCATCGGCGATACCGGGGTCGGTGATGCCGGCGCCAACGCCTATGCGAGCTCAATGGGTATCGGTCGCGACGAGTTCCTGGCTCGCTTCGGCACGCCGATGCCGCCACGGGAATTCGGCGAGAAAGTTGTTTCCGTGCTGGAGGACCCGAAATACGCTGAAGGCGTGGTCTTCGGGCTCAAGGGTGACACCGGAATAACCGTGCTCGAAGGAGCGGCGGCTTGAACGCAGGACAGTCCACTTCGGACCGTGACCGCCGGACCGAGTTCCTCGCTCTGGCCGGCGAATTGCGTCCCGAATTGCACCGTTACTGCGCGCGGCTGATGGGATCGGTGATCGACGGGGAGGATGTCGTACAGGATACGTTCGCCCGGGCGCTTGTGGCGCTCGGGGAAATCGAGGAAATGCCACGGATTCGACCCTGGCTGTTCCGAATTGCACACAACCGCGCGCTCGATCTCCTGCGCAGCCGGGCGGGACGAAAGGCGGAGCCGATCGAAGCCGCCGCAGACGTCGCCGATCAAACCAACCCTGATCCTATGGAGGTCTTGATGCGTCAGGAAGCGGTCAAGACCGCAGTATCACGCTTTGCGGAGCTTCCCACCATTCAGCGGAGTGTCGTCATCCTCAAGGACGTGCTTGACGAGCCGCTGAAGGATATCGCCGAACTCCTTGATCTAACCGTCGATGCCGTGAAGGCTCATCTGGCACGGGGCCGCGCGCGTCTTCGCGAGATCAATGCGCATGCGGCCACCCTTGCCGAGGCGAGGCCGGCATCCGCAGCCGTCGCGCGCTATGTCACGCTCTTCAACGCGCGGAATTGGGACGGTCTGCGGGCGCTGTTGGCTGACGACGTGAAACTCCACCAGTCGACTTATCCGGTTCGCGTCGGGGCTGCGGATGTCGGCATGTTCTTCACCATCTACGCCAAGTTCGAAGGCGTCAGGCTCGCGCCGGCGTGGGTTGAGGGCCGCGAAGTGATTGCGGTGTTTGAGGATGGCACCGATGCGAAACCCAGCTACTTCATGTGGCTCGAATGGCGCGGCGACCGGATCTGCTTCATCCGCGACTATCGATATGTCCGTTATATCGTGACTGACGCGGAGCTGATGCTGGCAGTGGATGGCGAAGCTGCGGCCAACAAGAATACCCGCTGAGTCTGCTGTTGGCACCTTTGAGACATGCCGACCGCGTCGAGCAATGTCCGAGTTCGGGGGCAAAGCGGAAAACATATGCTCGCACTGAGTTCTTCTCAGTTTGACCGATGCTGTCGAAAAAGGAGTTGAGAAGCCGAGCGAACAGTGATTCCTGCTTAGGATGAGGCAGGAGAGTCGGCGATGATGGGGCGGCAAGACCGAGATCAGCGGCAGCTGTTTTACGAGTTTAGCCTCGACGAGATGATCCCGGCGGACCACCTGTTGCGCCGGATCAACGTGTTCGCGACAGCCGTTCTGGCCGATTTGCACGAACAGCTGAAGGCATTTTACAGCGACATAGGCCGACCCTCGATCGATCCCGAGCTGATGATCCGGATGCTGCTGGTTGGTTACTGCTATGGCATTCGTCATGAACGGCGGCTGTGCCAGGAGGTGGCGCTGCACCTTGCTTATCGCTGGTTCTGCAAGCTCGATCTCAACGATAAGGTTCCGCACCATTCGACCTTCTCGGTGAATCGGCTTGGCCGTTTCCGGGAGAGCGAGATCCTGCGCCACATTTTTGAGCGAGTGGTTGCGACGTGCATGGCCGGGGGCCTTGTCAAGGGCGAGGGGTTCGCGGTGGATGCGAGCGTTATGGAAGCCAATGCCAGCCGCTATCACGGCAAGACGCCGGACGAGCTTGATTGGAGCGATGCGCAACGTCAGCAGCGTGCCGTGGCCGAGTATCTTGCTGGACTTGAGGCCGAGGCGCAGGTCCAGGAAGGCGGGGACAGCCGCGATGGTGGTTCTAACGGGAAGCCGACCGCAGCGCCCGACCGCAGGTCGCCGAAGGTGATATCGCCTTCCGATCCTTCGGCGGCGTGGACGGCGAAAGCCAACAAGCGCGTGCAGTTCGGGTATGGGCTGAACTACCTTATCGACGTCGAGCACGCGATCATTGTCGATGTCGAGGCGACGCCGGCACGCACCTATGATGAGGTGGCGTCAACCAAGACGATGATCGAGCGCACCGAACAACGGTTTGACCTGAAGCCTGATTGGCTCACAGCCGATACTGCCTACGGAACCGGCAAACTGCTTGCATGGCTGTTGGGCAAAAGCATCACGCCGCATATCCCCGTGTGGGAAAGATATCCATCGTCTGATGGCATGTTCTCCCGCAGCGAATTCACCTACGACGCTGAGCGAGACGTCTATACCTGTCCGAATGGCAAGCTCTTGCGAACCTCGGGAACGGTCCATGATAGCCGCGTCAGGAACTACCTGTCACAACCTCAAGAGTGCCGTGCTTGCACGCTCAAGCAACGATGCACGCGCGCGCCGTTTAAGAAGATCGCTCGCGACATCAATGAAGATGCGCGCAACCATGCCCGGTCACTAAAGGGCACGCCGGAGTTCGAGCGATCGAGCAATGCGCGCAAAAAAGTAGAGATGCGTTTTGCACACCTGAAGGTCCAGCATGGCTTTGAGCGTTTGCGCCTTCGCGGTCTCACCGGCGCCCGCGACGAGTTTCATCTCGCCGCCATTGTGCAGAACCTCAAGACAATGGCGCTGCGTCTACTCGGCCCGCCAACAAGAGGAGCCCGTGCGGCGATTGCGTAAGAGGCTTGCCAGGTTTGTCGTGGTGCTTGCCGATGAGGTTCCGATGTCCAGCTAGGAATAAGCCGAAAACATCCCCCGATAGCAAAACCAACTACGCCACAGCATTTTTCGACAGCATCGACCCGGAACGGACGTCGCGGCAATCCAAGCGCCTCGAGCGTGTTGTGTGAGAGCGTGCGATACCTTTCGAGGGTAGGACACGCGGCGAGAATTCCGGGTATCATTGGCGCTGCGGTCGCCTGGCAATTCAATGGGATGAGGCGTTCACGGTGGTTACTCGCGCTTCTCCTGGCCTCTCAAGGCTTCCAGAAGTTCTTCGGCCAAGAAGGGCTTGATCAGGATGGAGATACCTTGCGCAGAAATCGAGTCCACCGTTTGCGATCTGGTGTCGCCGGTCATCACGGTGGCCGGTACGTTCCGGCCAAGGGCGGCACGCAGGTGCCTGATGGTCTCGACACCATCCGGTGAGCCACGTAGGTTGTAGTCACACAGCAGCACGTCCGGGCGCAGGCCCTGCTCTCTGACCAGAGTCAAAGCTTCCGTCGCCGTTGCAACAATGGTGGCCTTAACCCCTCTCATCTTCAACAGTCTCCCGAGCGCCGAGCGCACGGACGCCTCGTCTTCGATCGCGAGAACGCTGCCCAGGAAGGCATCATTATGAGGATGCACCGGCGGCGCTGCTTCCGGCACCTTGACACCGGATCGACCGTGCGGAACCTCAATGAAAAACCGTGTACCCTTCCCAGAGATTGAGCGCACCTCGACCCTGTGATCCAGGATTTCTCCGAGCCGCTTCACGATCGCAAGGCCCAACCCAAAGCCGCTCGGCTCCGCGCCGCCCGTCCCCTGATAGTACTCATGGAATATGTGTGGGAGCTGGTCTTCGGTGATACCGACGCCACTGTCCCAGACTTCAATGCGAACATTGTCGCCGGCTCGCCGGCATCCAAGCAGAATTCGTCCTCTGTCAGTGTATCGGACCGCATTCGACAACAGGTTGCGGATCATCTCCGCGAGCATGCGCCTGTCGCTGCGGATGATGAGCTCGGAACGGACGATGCACAGTCGGAGCCCTCTTTCCTGCACAAGGGCGACGAAGTCTCCAGCGAGCGGCTCGAAGATTTCGTTCAGCGAAAACTCGCTCACGGATGGACGCAGGTTTCCGGATTCCAGCCTGTTTACGTCGAGCAGGCTCGATAGGATGCTGGTCATAGTCTCCAGCGACTGCCCGATTCCTGCGACAAGTTTGCGTGCCTCGCCGCTTGGGTGGTGCGGCTCAAGCGCTGCCTGCAGGAATTTCAGGGTCTGCAATGGCTGTCGCAAGTCATGGCTTGCAGCGGCCAGAAAGCTCGATTTGGCGCGATCGGCCCTTTCTGCTGTTTTCCACGCGAGCGAAAGCTTCTCGTCAAAACGTTTGCGCTCGGTAACATCCGTAGTGAGCCCGTTGATGCGCGTGGGCTTTCCGGCAGAATCGAACTGGACGATCGCAATCTGTTCCAGCCAGACTTCGCCACCATCCGGCCGACGGCAGCGGAATGCGATCGAATGCGAGGGCCGGTCCGGACGAGCACCGTCGAGGCAAGATGCCACCCGCGGCTGGTCTTCAGGATGTATATGTTTCAGCCATTCAGTCCCGCGGAGAACCTGTTGCGAGTTGAGACCGAGGATCTCAGTTGCATTTTGGCTGAACCGTACTTCGTCGGCAGACACCTCCCAATCGAAGGCCATAACGCTGCCGGCCCGCAGCGCCTCCTGTAATCGGGCCTCCCTCTCCAGAATCGCCCTTTCATGCAGCCTCCGCTCGCTAAACAAGGCCGCAAGAACCAGGGCGCCCAGTGAGGTCGCCAGGATGGTAGCCTGGGCCCCCAGCACACGCTCGGCTACCGACAGGTGCAAGTCCCCGAAAATGCCGATTGCGAAGATTGTCGTCCAGACAATCGTGATCGCAATGATGAACGTGGCAACCGCGGTAAACGCTGAACGAAGGCGAGATGCGATCCAGAGCAGAAGTGGGCAGAGCGCGCCAATCGCCAGCTCCGCGGTCCAGGGCTCATTGGGCAAGAAAACCAGCAACGCGCATACGAGGGACACCATAGCAAGCGCTAAAACGCCTTCCGCGATCTCGCCCCGCGGCGGGAAGTTGCGCGCCAACGACGCCAGCCCAATCGCGAGGGGCGCCACCGTAATGATCCCAATCGCGTCAGATGAGAACCAGTGAAGCCAGATCACCAGCGGGGACGCGGCCGACCCGTGAAACAGGACAAAGCCTACCGTACCCGCAATGCCGGAGACGCTCGTTCCAACAACGGTCGCGGCAAATAGTGCCAATACCCTTCGTAGTTCGTTCAGGTCGAATGGGGAGCCACAAAAGCGGTGGATCAGGCCTGCTACGATTACGGCCTCACCCGCGTTCGCGACAGCAGAGAACACCGAGTTCCCGATGTTGCGATCGCCAAGCAAATTGGCTGCGATCGTTGCAGCTACCACCCCGACGACAACAGCCCACCGAGCCGCAGAGCCAAGGGCGATCAAAATCCCTGAAGCTACTCCTGCGGCGGGCCAGAATACGGCTACACCATCGACCGACTCCAGCAACGCAAGGCTCAGCCGTGCGGCGATAAAATAGGCCAGTGCCACTCCGACGGTCGAAATAACTTTCGCCCCGCTTGCGAGCGGATGGCGAGCCAAAACGACCGTCTGTTTTGCGGCAGTGCCCAATGTCGCCTCCGCTCATCTGGGCCAAAATCCCTGACGCACAAAGCCTTGCGTCGTCGCCGCGACATCGCCGATGCGGCAGCTCTAGCGACTATAGGCCTGCATTTCCGGTCAAACCACCATGTTTCGGCTCGTTGTCCCGTGCCTGTTATTCGGCGTGGGGTCTGACGCTTGATCGGCGTCCAGTCGGACCCAGTCCACGCACAGCAACATACTGAATCAAAGAATTAATTGTGCTTCCGACCAGGGTCACAGTTGGGAGCCGATTGTCGGTCCAATCGCAAGCCGATTCACAACATTGATTTGCTGCTGCAGTGTCCAAATCTCTGCCTCGAGCGCTGCCCGCGACCGAAATAGATCGACAGCCGCCCAACCAATGAGTCTGAAAAATCCCTCGTTACACGACAGCATCGCCCGATTCTCGGTCAAGCGCCAACCGGATCAGGTTTCCGACAAGGACAACCGAAAATGATGATCTACATGCCGGATTTTCGTGTGAAGAGCGCGGCCAAGCGCCTGCGCAAGGTGATGCACGAGTTGGGCGTCGACGCGCTGCCTCAGCCCGATGGTGCCATCCTCGGAAGAATTAACTGAATGATCGTGCCCACGCCCGGCTCGCTTTCGAGTTTTAGCCGGCCACCCAGTCGCTCCGCCACGATATTGTAGGCGATGTGCAGACCAAGTCCAGTTGCTCCTTGATGGCGGCGGGTGCTGAAGAACGGATCGAAGGCCTGACGCTTTATCTCCGGAGACATTCCGCATCCATCGTCGGCGAAGACAAGTTTGATGTGAGCACTCGCGGCTGCGCTCACTTTGATATCGATGATGCCCGTTTTCCCCGCCGGGAAAGCATGCGTTATAGAATTGAGAACGAGGTTGGTGAGAACCTGCCCGAACGGTCCGGGGTAGCTGTCAATCGAAAGATTAGGCTCGCATTGAAGCTTGATTGTGATATCGCGGTCGCGCAACTCGCGTTGAAGGTGTGAAAGAACCTGTTCGGTCAGTTCGCCGGGATCGAATGTTCGCCGATTGAACTGCTGTTGATCAGTGGCCACCTGCTTGAACGACTGCACCAGTTCGGCAGCGCGGCCGAGGTTGGCTACCAGTTGGACCGACGCCTCGTTGATTAGTTCGATAAACTCATTGAGGCTCGATCGCCTGAGGTCGACGCGCGCTGCCTCCGCGGCGAACATCACCGCTTTCCGCTGCAGCGTCGAGGCGACCGTCAGGCTGATGCCGACAGGACTATTGACCTCATGTGCGACGCCTGCCACCAGCCGGCCAAGTGCGGCAAGCTTTTCGGCCTCGATCAGCGAGTCCTGGGTTTCGCGCAAATGTCGCAGCGCAGTCTCCGCGGCGTCTCTGGCGTTGCGGATTTCCTGCTCGGCACGCTTGCGTTCGGTGATCTCTTCGGCGGCGACGTTGACCGCGACGATCTCGCCACTCGGCGCGCGCAGCGGGTGCCAATATGTCATCCATGAACGTTCATCGACCTGGTCGGCGCGCTGCCCGGCAACCTCGATGCCGACCACAGGCTCTCCCGTCTCCATGATCGAACGGACGATCTCTTCGACCGAGTCCGCGAGCCCCGGCACGCAATCCCTAACAGAGCGCCCGAGATGATCTTCGACCGATATGCCGCAGATGTCGGTGAGGCGCTGGTTGATCTGCAGGTACCGGCAGTCTGGCGACAGGCAGGCGAGGCCGATCGGCGCGGTGTCATAAATGAGTTGCAATGCCGGCTGTTGCGGAAACAGCAGCACCCCTGAAGATGATTTCGACACCTGCGGCAAGAACGCCCCGCTACAATGATATGAGCTCACTTTTGTAAGTCGGCTTTTTTTGCCAGCGGCTTTGACGACGCTAGCGGGATCGCGAATGTCATCCAACTATTCCAGCCCTCCAGCCGGTTCTGGCCCGCGAATTCCCTGTAGGCATTCAGGTTGAGATAGCCCTGCATGTCGCCGACCGAGGCGTCGTCATGTGCATTGAGGTCGGCCCTCGCGATAGAAACTTTCTGCGCCGAGACACTCTTGTGCAAGTCGGCGGCACTAGCCAAGTTCCGCATGGCTGGAATAATGGTTGGTTCAGCCATAACAGTACATTTTCCAGGACAATTTTCGCGCGTTTTCCTGCGGATGGATATTGCCCTTTGGGGAAATTCCTTCTCCAATGCGCTGCATGTCCGCTTGGTATCAAAGGCTGACTTTGGGGAAACTTCCGCTTTAGAAGGTTTTCGGGCCTTACGCGATGTCCGATGTGTGTCTGCAATACACACCAAAGGGGACGTTCGCCTACCCCAATGATCGCGGAAGGCCGCGCAAAGACGGGTCGGCGTCGGCACCATTTTTTCATGCAACTCTTGCCGACGCTGGGATTGATAAACATCTTGCCGACCGCGCCCGCAAACTCGCGAAGATGCCGGAAGCGATTTTTGCCGCCGCCTCGCGGCGAAGCTTCTCTTTCGACAGACGCGACCAGTTTTCCGCCTCGGCCATCCAGAGGCCTCGGTTAGCGGGCTCTTGCTTTGCGAGCTGTCTGCATAGCGCAGCCCGCCAATTAAGCTCCGACTGACTGGTCATTGGCGCCCCCTGCCTGAGGGTTGATTTATTCCCGCGCCGAACTTACTACAGGCACCGTTCTCGGACTATTGCCCTAAGGGCCATTGTCCCAACGGACATGGAGCGGGCCATCGCCTTTGCCTTGTTGGCGGTCGCGGGTGCCTTTCGACGGCTCGACGAACTCGGTCAATTCTCAGAAGGGCACTTCGCTAGTGCGGTTCTCCGTATTAAGAGAGAGCGAGTAGCCCCAGTCCCAGCCTTCGATCTCGACTACGTAGTCGGCGAACTCCTCGCGCGCCGCGCGGCGGCGCTTTTTCTTCGCGGCAGCTTTTGGCTTCGGTTCGGCGACCATCGCAACGTCCGTCCGT